>Ga0187892_10005800_pt1 | contig 19024 bp, 11 predicted proteins | sample MA1701073metaG_FD_139345 | JGI IMG/M metagenome (GOLD analysis project Ga0187892, IMG submission 139345) | Bio-ooze microbial communities from a basaltic lava cave in the Kipuka Kanohina Cave System on the Island of Hawaii, USA - MA170107-3 metaG ...
GACGGCGGCATCGGCCGCGGCACCGGCAACACCGCCGGCGACGGCGGCGCCGCGACCGCGCAGGCGGCGGCGCACGCGAGCGACGGCACCGCGACCGCGCGCGCCACGGCGCAGGGCGGAGCCGGCGGCAACGCCGGCTTCAACGCGCCCTCGGCGAACGGCGGGCGAGGCGCCGACGTCTCGCTCGGGAACGCGGTCAGCGGCGCGAGCCCCACCACGCTCGTGCTCGAGCAGGTCGCCATCGCCGGCTCGGGCGGGAGCGCGTTCCTCGACGGCAACGGCGGCGACGGAGGCGACGCCGTCTCGCTCGGGGACTTCTCGAACGGCGGGGGCGGCTCGGTCGTCGCGACGCTCACCGCCTCGGCGGGCGGAGGCGGCTCCGGCGCCACCCACGGTGAGGGCGGCGCGGCGCGCGTCGGCGGCAGCGTCACGGCGGCTACGGATCGCGACGCTGCGCTCTTCGCGACCGTGAACGGCGGAGGCTCGAACACCGGCACGACGGGTCTCGCCATCGTGGATCCGCTCTTCGCCGCCACCGCGGGCAGCGGCGCGGCGACGGTCGACCTGACGGTTCGACAGGGCACGACCCGGTTCGGCGATGGCGCCGACGTCTCGCTCGTGAACCACATCGACGCCGTCACCGGCGCGAGCGGACGCATCACGCTGCGCCAGGAGCTCTGGGGCGGCGGCAGCAGCAGCCTCGGGCACGGCGGCTCGGCCGAGGGCGTCCTCGCGCTCGAGCGGAGCGCGGCTCTGATCGAGCTGGAAACGAGCGCGCGCGGCGGCGCCTCGAGCACGGGCCGCGGCGGCGCCGCCCTCGTGGACTTGCGCGCGGTGAACGACGCGGGAGCGGTCACGCTCGAGGGGCAGGGCTGGGGCGGGATGGGCGGAGGCGGACAGCACGAAGGCTCGGGCGACGGCGGCGACGCCACCGGCCACTTCGAGGCGGAGACCCGCGGAGACGGGCACGACATCCGGATCGGCTGGGACGAGGTGATCGAGCTGAACGGCGGGGGCGGCGGGCTCTCCTTCGCGGCCGGCGACGCGAGCTTCGTCGGGCGGGGCGTCGCGGCCGGCGACAGCGCCGTGACCGTGCGAGGCCTCAGCCGCGGCACCAACGCGTCTGCGGACGCCTTCGGCAGCAACGCCGGCGACGACGAAGTCTCGGTCTTCGCGGGCGCGTCTGGCGACCAGTCCGCCACGGCGCGTGCGCGCGGCGAATCTGACCAAGGCGACGTCACGGTGCAGGTGAGCCAGGAGGTCTTCGCCGGCGGAGACTCGATCCTCGAGGACGCAGCCACGGGCGCCACGGCGGGAGACCTCGAGCTGGTGCAGCTCGCGAGCGCGGGCCGGCACTTGACGGGTAACGCGGGAGACGCGCGCTCCGCCATCGACGTGAGCCATCTCGGGGGCGGCGCTCTCGAGCTGTGGCTCGAGGCGCAGGGAGGGCGGACCTCCACCGGCCAGGCGGGCGACGCCGAGGTCGAAGCCTTCGGCGAGGCGCAGGGCGACGTCACGATTCGCGGCACCGCGCGCGAGGGAGAGGTGGGCCCGAACGGGTCCGCGGGCGAGGCGCGCATCGCGGGACTCTTCGGGCGCTCGCTCGGAGGCGGGGCCGTCACGGTCCGCGGCTTCGCCTCGGGCGCTGCACCGGGCCCAGGCTCGGAAGTCGTTCTCGACAACGCGGTCGACGGTGAGACGTCGGGCGCGCTCGTGCTCGAGCAGACGGCGTTCGGCTACGGCGCGGCGTCGAGCCGGCTGGCGAACACGGCGAGCAGCTCGAGCCTGCGGGCCGACGTCTTCGCCAGCGCCCCCTTCGCCTCGCAGGCGGAGCTCGACGTCACGAACACGTCGGGCAGCGTCGTCGCCAACGGGCGCGCCGCCGGCGGCGCCGAGGCGACCGTGTCGGCTCGGGCCACGAGCGCAGGAGACGGCCACGCGGTGACCGTCTGCGATTCGAGTCTCCGCTGCGGCGCCGCCGGCCGCGATGCGACGGCGAGTCTCGCGGCCGGCAACGCGACCAGCGAGTCGTTCGGGACCGCGCTCGGCGACAGCCTCGTCAGCGTCTCCGACTACGCGATCGGCGGGTCCGCGTTCGGCCTCGCGCTGCCGCAGGCGGGCCATGCCCGCTCGCACGCGGAGGGAGCCAGCCAGGGGGATTCGAAGGTCGACGTCGCTGCCTTCGCGCTCGGCGGCGAAGGCGTGCTGGGCGGCGCGGCCGAGGCCACGGCGCACGGCAGCTCGGAACGCGGCTGGGTGACGGTCGCGGCCGACCAGGTCGCCGGCCGCAGCATCGGCGGCGATGGCGTGGACCTCGACGTGCGCGACGCGGTCACGGGCTCGACGGCCGGACGGCTGAGCTTGCGCCAGAGCGCGCACGCGGGCGCTGCGGAGGCCGGGACCGGGAATCCGGGATCAGTCGAGGGCGGCGACGCGCGCTCCGAGCTGCACGCGGAGAACCCGGGCGGCGGGGACCTCGACGCGACGGTCGAGGCCTTCGGCGGGCGCGGCGCGGGCGGTCAGGGCGGCGACGCGGCGGTCGTCGGCACCGCCGAGGGCGCGAGCGACGTGAGGCTCACCGGCCACGCGGTGGCTGGGAACGGCGCCACCAGCGGCGTTGCGCAGATCGAGCCCCTCTTCGCTCGCTCGACGGGTGGCGGCGAGGTCGAGGTGGGTGCTCACATCGAGAGCGGCGGCGCGGCCGCGCTCCTCGACAACGCGGTCCGCGGTGAGACCAGCGGCGTCCTCCGGCTCGCGCAGTACGTGCAGAGCTACGCCGGCGCCGCGAGCCGGCTCGATCAGGTCGCCGGCACCGAGTACTTCTCCCTGCGCAGCACCGCCGAGGGCCAGCAGGCGTCGGGTGACGCGGCGCTCGCGGACGCCACGGCGCTCGCGCGGAACGAGCTCGGCGGCGCCGATGCTTCCGCCACCGCGAAGGCCGGAAGCTCGACGGGATCGAACGGAGCTTCCGCGCGCGGCGGGGAGGCCCGGGCCGTCGCGGAAGCCACCGCGCTCCTCGTCTCCGAAGACACGCTCGAGCTCGAGCACAGTGCGCGGGCGTGGTCGGAGGCGAAGGGCGGCGATGCGGGGACGGCGAGCGGCGGCGCCGCGCTCGACAGCGTGGCGGGCGGCGCTGCGACCAGCGAGGGCACGGCGCTCGCGGAGCTGGGCCGCGCCGACTCGTCGGCACGAGCCACCGGAGGGCGCGGCGGCATGCTCGATCTCGCCGCCGGCCCCGACCAGGCGGGTCGCGGCGGCGCGGCGCTCGCGGTGGCGACGGCCACGGGCAGCGGCAATCCCACCAGCGCGGCCGCCAGCGCCGAGGGTGGCGCCTCCGGGCAGCTCGCCGGCCAGCTGAGCGGCAGCGGAGGGGACGCCCGCGCGTTTGCCACCGCGATCGGCGAGCGCGAAGTGTTCGTGAGCGCCGGGGCGGTCGGCGGCGCCGGCGCCGCCGGCGGCGAGGGCAGCGCCCTCGCGCGCGCCCACGCGACCGGAAAGACGGGCGAGGTCGAGGCCCGCGCGGGGCTGTCGCAGTTCGCCGGCTTCCCAGCGCCCGTCCTCGCTCGCACGGCCGCTGCGGTGAAGGGCGACGTCCGGCTCGGCGCGAGCATGGCGGCCGGGGCGCTGCTCGACGACGCGGAGGCGCACGGCTTCCTGAACTCCGCGCGTCACGTCTCCGATGCAGCGCTCGCGGAAGCTCTTGCGGGGAACGGCAGCGTTGCCGCCGGCCTCGACGGCGCGAGCGTGCTCGCCTTGCTCGAGACCGGGGCGAACGCGTCCACGCGCAGTCTCACCTTCACGAGCGAGCTCAGCATGAGCGCCGGCTTCCTCGCGCCGTCGCTCGGCGACGAGCTGCTGATCGGCTTCCTCGACCCCGAGCTCGGTGGCATCCGCAAGCTCGAGGTGGCGGTCCTGCTCGGCAACCAGATCGTGTTCGAGGGCCGGGCGAAGCGCGGCAGGCCGCTCCTCGACGACCAGCTCGTCACCCTCCAGCTCGCGCCCGACCAGGCGCTCCGGATCGCGTTCGAGATCAAGGCGGGGAAGTCGAGCGACACCGGCGCTCTCGATCTGGTCGTCGCGACCCGCTCCAGCGGAGCCGCGCTCGCCGCGCCCGCCGGCGCCGTGCCGGAGCCCGGCGCGCTCACGTTGCTCGCGTGCGGTGGGCTCGCGCTCGCCGCTACCCGGTCGCGCCCTCTTCGTCGAGGAGCCGCGTCGCCTCGAGGATGACCTCGGTCACCGAGGCGCTGAAGCTGCGGTCGGGGGCGGGGCTGCCGGGCGCGAAGTCGAAGCGGCCCACGCTCGCCTGCGCGACGACGAGAGCGGCCTCGAGGCCGTTCGCCTTGCCGTTCTCGGCGTGCACGATGCGGCCGCCGTCGAGCCAGAGGCAGGCCTCGCCCGTGTCGGTCTCGACCGCGAGGCAGCCGCTCTGGCGGCCCATCTCGAGCATCTGGAGCACCGCGAACAGGGGCACCTTCTGGAGGTCGCCGCGGAGCGCGTCGCCGCCGACCGCGCCGGAGCCGGGCCAGAACGAGACCACGGTGCTCGAGTCGGAGACGCCGGAGACGGCCGTGCCCGCCTCGACGCAGCAGAACAGCACCTCGAGCCCGCCGATGCGGATCTTGTCGCCCGAGCGGAGCGTCGCCTCGCCCGTGATGCGCTGGCCGTTGAGGAACGTGCCGTTCGTGCTGCCGAGGTCGCGCAGCACCACCGCGTCCTCGCGCCACGCGACGCTCGCGTGGCGCCGCGACGCGCCCGCGGCGGGCAGCTGGAGCGCGCACTCCGGGCTGCGCCCGAGCACCAGCTCGCGCCCGGGCTCGACGCGCACCGGCGCGAGCGGCGGGGCAAACAGCATGGGGGACTCTGCGGCCATGCGGGACGATTCGGCCGCCCCGGCTCAGTGCTTGATTCTCATCCGGGCCGGCGCCGGCCCGCGTACAGCAGACCGAGCAGGCCGACGCCGAGCAGGCCGAGGACGGGCGGCTCGGGCACCGCGACGCTCTGGGCTGCGCCAGGCGGCAGGGCCGCCGCGGCCTCGGCCAGCCAGACGACGAGCAGCGCGAGCGGCAGAGCGCCGCGTCGCGGCTTCGGCATGGCACCCTCCCAGCGAAGCAACCCGGCACCCCTCGATTGCAAGCCGCGTGCCTCGCTGGAACGCGCGCTCGTGGCCGGTGGAGCGGAAATCCGCTTACCCTGGGCAAATTTCGTTCGTTCGAGCGGAACCGAAGTTCCATCCACGAGGTCCCCGATGCCCGAAACGCTTCTCACCGAGACCCGAGCCGGCGTCCGCCACGTCGTGCTGAACCGCGCCGAGGCCTACAACACGATCACGCCCGTCCTGCGCGACGAGCTCGCCGCCGCCATCGACGCGGCCGACGAGGACCCCGCCGTCCGCGTGATCCTCCTGCGCGCCGTGGGCCCGGCCTTCTGCGCCGGCTACGGGCTCGACTGGGCCACGCGGGCGCCCGAGGACCACGCCGCCCGCATCCGGCCGGACCCTGGCTGGGATGCGGTGGCCGACCACCGGATGATGTCCCGCTTCGTCGCCACCTACATGAAGCTCTGGTACGCGCGGAAGCCCACGCTGGCAGCGGTGCAGGGCTGGTGCATCGGCGGCGGCACCGACCTCGTGCTGTGCGCCGACCTGGTGATCGCAGGCGAGGGCGCGCGCTTCGGCTATCCGCCCTCGCGCGTGTGGGGCACGCCGACCACGGCGATGTGGGTCTATCGGATGGGACTCGAGAAGGCGAAGCGCTACCTGCTGACCGGCGACGAGATCTCCGCCGCCGAGGCCGCGCGCATCGGCATGATCCTCGAGACGGTGCCCGACGCCGAGCTGCTCGCGCGCGCGACCGCGCTCGCGGAGCGTATGGCGCGCGTGCCCGAGAACCAGCTCGTGATGCTGAAGCTGCTCTGCAACCAGACCGCGGAGCACATGGGAATGGGCAGCACGCGACTGCTCGGCACTCTCTTCGACGGCATCGCGCGCCACACCCCGGAGGGGCTCGACTTCGTGGCGCGGGCGCAGGAGGTGGGCTTCCGGGAGGCCGTGCGGGAACGCGACGACCCGTTCGGCGACTACGGAAGCCGGAGGCGCTGAGCCCCGGGGAAACCGAGCGCCACCGGCCCGGGCCCGGGGCCACTCCAGGAAGGAACGTGCTGCGCCTCCTCCCGATCGCGCTCCTGCTGCTGCTCGCGGCCCCGGCGTCCGCCATCACCATCACGGTCACGGGTCTCGACGGCTCCCCCGGTGCGCAGGGCGGCGCGGGCGAGCCAGGCGGGGACGGCGGCGACGGCGAGCCCGCGACCGCGCTGGCCGACACCCTCGACGACCCGCTCGACCGCGCCGTGGCCACGGGGGGCGACGGCGGGAACGGCGGCAAGGGCGGCGACGGCGACGGCGGCTCGCCGGACGGGGGCGACGGCGGCGACGGGGGTGACGGCGGCGCCGCGAGCGCGACCGCAGAGAACGAGCGCGAGGCGGGCCCGGCGACCGCGGAGGCGCTGGCTCGCGCCGGCGCCGGCGGCATCGAGGGCTTCTTCGGCAGCGCGGGCCCGGGCGGCTCACCCGGCGTGCAAGGCGTCGGGGGAGCGGGCGGCTCGGCGGAGGCGAGCGCGACGGCCTCGAGCCAGTCGGGCGCGGCCACGGCGACGGTGCAGGCGCTCGGCGGCGGCGGTGGCGGCATCGGCTCGGGCGCGGGCGGCGACGCTGTGGCCTTCGCGCGCGCGGAGACGGGCGCCGCGGGTCAGACGGCCCGGGCCGAGGGCGGGGAGCAGTTCCCCTCCGGCGCGAACGCGGTCGGCGGCGCGGGCGCCACCGGGCAGAGCAGCGCTGGGGGCGCCGGCGGCGCCGCGTCGAGCCAGACCTTCGCCGTCGCGACGGGTGCGGGCGGCGCGGCCGAGGCGCGCGACGAGGCCGTCGGCGGCGCGGGTGGCATGGGCGCGAGCGGCGCCGGCGGACAGGGCGGCGACGCCAGCTCCTACGCGGAGGCGCGCGGCGAGGGCGGCGCCATCGCCGAGGCGACGGCGGGCGCCGGGAACGGCGGCACCGGCACGAGCGGCGGCGCAGGTGGCCTCGCGACCGCGCGCGCACACGGGGAGTCCACGAACGGGCCCGTGCGCGTGAGCGTGCAGCAGTTCGCCGGCTCCTCCGGCAGCACGGCGGACGCCCAGGACTCCTTCCTCGACGACGCTGCGACCGGCGTCACGAGCGGCGAGCTGCGTCTCAGCCAGGTCGCGCACGGCGGCTGGGCGGGGGCCGGCGCCGCGGGCGACGCGCGCTCCACCTTCGACGTGAGCCACGTCGGCGGCGGCGACCTGTTCCTGCGCAGCGAGGCCGTGGGCGGGCGCGGCCGGCTCGTGGGCCCGGGCCCGGGCGGCGACGCGCTCGTCAGCGCGCGCGGCGAGGCCATGGGCGACGTCACGATCGACGGGCTCGTCACCGGCGGGCAGGGCTTCGACGACGCGATGGGCGGCGCCGCCGAGTTCGGCGAGCTGTTCGGGCGTTCGCTCGGCGGCGGCGACGTGCGCGTCACGGCGTTCGCCCGCGCGGGAAGCTCGAACAGCCTGGTCGGGCGCTCGGTCCAGATCGAGGACGCGGTCGGCGGCGAGACGAGCGGGCGGCTGTTCCTCGAGCAGCACGCGTCCGCGAGCGGCGGCCGGAGCCAGCCCGGGAGCGCCGAGAGCCTGCTCACGCGCAGCGTGAGCGCGGAGCTCGTCGATGCGCTGGTGACGGCGCAGGGCGGCCGGAACAACCGCGGCGGGACGGGCGGTACGGGGATCGCGCGCGTCGACGTCACGAACCAAGCCGGCAGCGCCGAGGCGGAAGCGCGCGCGACGGGCGGCGAGTCGTTCGGCCTCGCGGCGTCGACGCCGGGCGCGGGATCGGAGGCCGAGGCCGAGGCGCGCGCGACGACGGAGGGCGACGGCCACGACGTGAACGCGCACGCCGAGGCGACCGGCGGCAACGGCGGTTCGGCCCCGGGCGTGCCCGGCGCCGTCGGCGGCCTCGCCACGAGCCGCACCTTCGGCGCGGCGCTCGGCGACAGCGCCGTCGCGGTGGAGTCGTTCGCAGTCGGCGGCGAGGGCGGCAATCCGGAGGGCGACGGCGGCGACGCCGTCGCGCACGCCGAGGGCTCGAACGAGGGTGAGGCGAGCGTGAACGTCTCCGCGTCCGCGCGCGGCGGGCGTTCGTTCGGAGCGCTCGGCGGCGGGGCCACCGCCACGGCGTTCGGCCGCTCGGACCGCGGCGACGTGCTCGTCGAGACGTCGCAGGAGGCGGGGCGCAGCAGCGACGCCGACGGCCGGGACAGCGAGGCCGTCGACACCGTCGCGGGCGAGACGGCGGGCCGCCTGACGCTGCGCCAGCAGGTGTTGGGCGGCGTCTCGGAGTTCGGCGGGGGCTCGGTCTTCCACGGCGGCAGCGCGCGCTCGGCGCTCGCCGCGTCGAACCCCGGCGGCGGCGACATCGACGCCGCGGCGAACGCCTTCGGCGCCTTCAGCCAGACCGGCACCGGCGGCGCCGCGGCTGTCGCGCTCTCGGCTGAGGCGGAGGGTGACGTCGTCGCCGAAGCACGCGCCGTCGGCGGCGTCGGCGTGACGGGAGGCGCTGCCAGCGTCGAGTCGGTCTTCGGGCGCTCGACGGGCGGAGGCCTGGTACGCGTCGTCGCGCGTGCGGAGGGCGGCGACACGTTCTCGCAGACGGGGCAGGGCGGCGACGCCATGCTCGACAACGCCGTCGGCGGCGAGACCAGCGGCCGGCTCCTGCTCGAGCAGCACGCCTTTGGCGGAAGCGGAGCCACCAGCGGTGCCGACTACGGCCGCGCCGGCAGCGCGACGAGCCGGCTCGAGGAGGTCGCGGAGTGCGCGGAGCTCGGCGTAGGGAGCTTCGCCGAGGGGGGCTTCGGCAGCTCGGGTGACGGCGCGGACGCCACCAGCGTCGCTCGCGGCACGAATCTCTCGGGTCTCGTCGCTAGCGACGCGCGGAGCACCGCGGGCGGCTCCTCGGGAGGCACCGCCGGCAGCACCACCGCGCACGGCGGCGACGCGAGCGCGCTCGCCGAGGCCGAGCGCGACGCGGAGAAGGGCAACAAGAAGGAGCCGCCCACCGCCAGCGCGAGCGCCATCGCGAACGCGGGGGGCGGCGGGATGCTCACGGACGGCGACGCCTCCGACCTCGGCGACGCGACGGGCGGCGACGCGACGGCGGAGGCGCACGCGCTCGGCCGGGGCGTCACCGTCGTGCACGCCACGGCGTTCGCGACGGCCGGCCGCGGCGGCACCGTCGACACGGTCGGGGGCCTGCTCGGCGCGCGCGGGGGCGACGCGCACGCCGAGGCCAGCGGCGAGGGCGGGGGCGCCGTCAGCGTTTCCGTGCAGGCGACGGCGGGCGCCGGGGGGCTCTCCTCGAACGGCGGGCCTGCCGAGCCCGGCGCGGCGACGATCTCGGCCTTCGGGCGCTCGACCGGGGGCGGCGCCGTCGAGGTCGCGGGCGACGTGCTCGGTGCGGCGCACTCGGGGATCCCGGGCGCGGACGGCAGCGACGCGATCGCGAACGACGGCGTCGGCGGCGAGACGGCCGGCGCGCTCCAGCTGCGGCAGAACGCGCTCGCGTCGAACGGCTTCGCGGGAGGAGACGGCGGCCGCGCCGAGTCGGTGCTGAACGCGACGAACGCGGGCGGCGGCTCGCTCGATCTCGGCGTCTTCGCCGCGGGCGGGAACGGCGAGACCGGCGGCGAGGGCTTCGCGAACGCGGTCGGTGCCGGCAGCGGCGCGAGCACGGTGCGCGTCGAGGCGCGCGCGATCGGCGGCGAAGGCGACGCCGTCGGCGGCGCGGGCGTGCTCGGCGAGGTGTTCGGCAGCTCGGCCGGCGGCGGCACGGTGCTGGTGATCGGCTCGGCGCAGGGCGGCCTCGCCGGCCGGAACAGCCCGACTCCGCTGCCGCAGACGGCGACCGTGCTCGAGAACGCCGTCGACGGCGCGACGAGCGGCGCGCTGCTCCTCGCGCAGAGCGCGACGTCCTTCGGCGCGGCCCGGAGCGTCCTCCAGAAGACGCACGCGGGGACAGGACTCGCGCTCGCGAGCAGCGCGAACGGCGTCGACGCGGAGGCGATCGTGGAGGGGACGAGCGCGGGTTTCGCGCAGGTGACGGCGCTGGCCGAGAGCCTGGCCGGGAGCGACGCGACCAGCTCCGCGCGCGCGACCGCCTCCGGCGACGGCGCTCCCGTGCTGGTGAACGTCCCGATCGCGGGCTTCCAGACCGGTCCGCAGCGCTTCGGCGCGTACGCGGGCGCCGGCGGCACGGCGCGGAGCCTCGCGCTGGGGACGCACACCGGGGACGGCGAGGTCGCCGTCTTCGACGAGGCGCGCGGTGGCGCCGCGGCGGGCTCCGGTCAAGACGGCGGCTCCGCGTTCTCCGAGGCGCAGGCCGGCAACCAGGGCCGCTCCACCGTCGGCGCGATCTCGAACGCCGTCGGCGGCGCGGGCTCCACCGGGCTCGGCGGCGACGCGGAGGCACGCGCCTCTGCGCAGGGCCCCGGCGAGGCGCTCGTCGCCGCGCGCGCCGCGGCGGGCTTGGCCGACGAGCTCGCGAACGCAGGCCATGCCTCGGCGCTGGCGATCGGCGAAGGCTCGCGCAGCGAATCAGCGGCGGAGGCGGTGACGGGAGCCCTGCTCGCTGCCCGCGCCGGCGCCTCCGCGCGCGGCTTCGCGACGACCCACGCATCGAACGCGGCGGGCGCGCTCCAGGGCACGAACGGCCTCGACGCGGACGGGTTCGCGCGCGCCGCGCACTCGCTCGACGCCGGGGTTCTCGCGGACGCCCTCGCCGGGAACGCGGCGGTCTCGACCGCGTTGTCGGGCGCCGAGGCGCTCGCGCTCGGCGCCTTCGGCGGCGGCGGCCTCGGCACCCGGCTCACGCTCGAGGCCGAGGTCGAGCTCGATCCGGCTGCTTTCGGCGCCTCCGTCTTCGACTCGCTCGTGGTCGGCTTCCTCGACCCGGTGCTCGGCAGCTCCGCCTCGCTGCGCGTCGTGATCTCGGCGGGCGGGCGGGACGTGTTCAAGGCGAAGGTCAAGGGGAGCGACGGCAGCGCGCTCGACGACCGTGTGATCCAGCTCGGCACGCTCGCGGGCCCCCTCACGGTGTCGCTCGAGATGAAGACCAAGGATGCGCAGAGCCTCGCCTCGCTCGACTTCGTGGTCGGCGGCGTCGGCGGCGCCGCCGTGACGCGCGCGGCACGGTTCGCCGGTCTCTCGCTCGCCACGGTCCCCGAGCCCGGCACGTGGCTGCTGCTCGCGAGCGCCGGCGCGCTCGGCTGCGCCGTCAGACGGGGTCGAGCCCGGCGAGCGCCTCCGGCGTCGTGACGGGCAGCGAGCACTCCGTCCCGCGGCAGACGTAGGCGGTCGGCGCGCCGCCCACCGCCGTGCGGCCGGCGAGCCAGCTCGGGTCCACGCCGGCCGGCGCGGCAGCGCCGGGCGCGGTAGCGAGCACCAGAGCCTCGGGTGCGAGGAGGCGCCGCGCCGCCAGCGCGAGCGCGCGCGTGCGCGGATCCCCGGGCTCGCCCAGCACCACGGCGCACGAGACGCCGCGCTCGGCGAGCAGCGCCGCGCGCGCGAGCGTCGGGTACGCCGCCGCTGCGCGCTCGAGCACGAAGGCGTGCGTGCGCAGCACACGGTCGGCCGTGCGGCCGAGGTCGTCGCGGCCGGCCAGCGCCGCGGCGCGCACGAGCGCGAGCGTGGCGAGGCCGCTCGAGTGGGGCGTCGCGCCGTCGTGATCGGAGCGCGGGCGGTGCGCGAGGCGCTCTCCGTCGGCGGGCGTCAGGAACAGGTCGTTCTCGTCGGCGTCGAAGAAGCGCGCCTGGATCTGCTCCGCCACCGCGAGTGCGAGCCCGGGCAACGCCGGGTCGCCCGTGGCGCGGTGCAGGTCGAGCAGCGCCGCGAGCCAGGCGGCGAGATCGTCGAGGAACGCCGGCACCTTCGCCTGTCCCTCGGCGAACACGCGCCACCAGCGCCCGCCCGGCGCGGCGAGCTGCGCGCGCACGAAGTCCGCCGCCGCGACGGCGTCGGCCACGAGCGCGGGCTCGCCGAGCACGCTGCCCGCGTACGCGAGCCCCGAGATCGCGAGCGCGTTCCAGCCGAGCACGCGCTTCGTGTCGGTGGCGGGCGCGACGCGCTTCGCGCGGGCCGCGAACAGCTCCGCGCGCTCGACCGCGAAGTCGCTGCGCGGGCCGCGCGCGAGGTCCCAGAGCACGTTCGTGCCCTTGAAGTTCCCCTCCGCGCTCACCGCGTAGGCGCGGCAGAACGCGGCGGCGCGCTCGCGGCCCAGCACGGCCTCCACCTCGGCCGGCGTCCACACGTAGAAGCGTCCCTCGTGCCCCTCGCTGTCGGCGTCCTGGCTCGCGTAGAGGCCGCCCTCCGGGCCGGTCATCTCGCGGCGCAGAAAGGCCGCCGTCTCGCGCACGGGCCAGACGAGGTCCTCGTCGCGCTCGCCGCTCCGCCGACACACGTCGGTGTAGATGCGGAGGAGCTGGCCCTGGTCGTACAGCATCTTCTCGAAGTGCGGCACACCCCAGTGGCCGTCCACGCAGTAGCGATGGAAGCCGCCGCCGAGGTGGTCCCAGAGCCCGCGCCGCGCCATCTCGGCGCACGTGAAGCGCAGGAACTCGAGCGTCGCGCGGGCCTCCGCCTCGGGCAGCGCGTCGCAGGCGGCGAGCAGCACGCCGAGGTTGGTCGGCGTCGGGAACTTCGGGCCGCTGCCGAAGCCGCCGTGCTCGCGGTCCGCGCTCTCGAGCAGCGCGCGCGCGGCCCCCAGCACGCTGGCGGCGCCCGGCGGCGCGGTCGCGACGCCGCGCGGCCGCTCGGAAAGCGCGGCGAGGATCTGGCGCGCGGTGTCGTCCACGCGCGCGCGCTGCGTGCGCCACGTCTCGTGGATCGCGCTGAGCAGCTGGCGGAAGGAGGGCAGGCCGTGGCGCGGCTCGGGCGGGAAGTACGTGCCGCCGTAGAAGGGCCGGCCGTCCGGCGCGCAGAACACGGTGAGCGGCCAGCCGCCGTGGCCGTGGAGGCGCACGACCGTGTCCATGTAGAGCTGGTCCACGTCGGGCCGCTCCTCGCGATCCACCTTCACGCACACGAACAGCTCGTTCATCAGCGCCGCGGTCTCGGGGTCTTCGAAGGACTCGCGCTCCATCACGTGGCACCAGTGGCAGGCGCTGTAGCCGATCGAGACGAGCAGCGGCTTGTCGGCGGCGTGCGCGGCCGCGAGCGCCTCGTCGCCCCACGGATGCCAGTCCACCGGGTTGTGCATGTGCTGGCGGAGGTAGAGGCTGGTCTCGTTCGCGAGGCGATTGGTGGGACGCGGCACGCGCGGAGAGTAGCCGGGGATCTCCTAGACTCCGCCGCTCGTGCACACCGTGGTCCTCCATCCCGAGCGCGAGCGCTCCGTGCGGCGCCGCCATCCCTGGCTGCTGTCGGGCGCGATCGCACGCGTCGAGGGGACGCCCGCCGCGGGCGACCTCGTGGCGGTGCGCTCCGCGGCGGGGGAGCTGCTCGCGCACGGTCACTACGAGCCCGGCTCCCAGCTCCGCGTGCGGCTGCTCACGTTCGGGAAGGAGCCGGACGCGGAGGACGCGCTCGCCCGCCGCGTCGCGGCGTCCGTGGCGCGGCGCGCCGCCGACCCGCTGCTCGCCGGAACGGACGCGCTGCGGCTCGTGAACGCCGAGGGCGACGGCTTGCCGGGCCTCGTGGTGGATCGCTACGCCGACGTGCTCGTGGTGCGGCCGTCCACGAGCGGGATGCTGCGGCGGGCCGCGTCGCTCGCTCCCGCGCTGCGCGACGCGACGGGCGCCGCAGCGGCGTTGCTGCGACCCGACGCCGTGTCGCTGCGGCGCGCCGGCGTGGATGCCGCGGAGGCGAAGCTCTGGGGCGAGCCGCCGGACGGGCCGGTCGCCGTCTTCGAGCGCGGCCGCTCGTTCCGCGTGGACGTGCGGCAGGGCCAGAAGACCGGCTTCTACCTCGATCAGCGCGACGCACGCGACCTCGTGGCGGCGCTCGCCGCCGGCCGTCGCGTGCTCGACGCCTTCGCGTACACGGGCGGCTTCGCGGTGGCGGCGCTGCACGGCGACGCCGCGCACGTCACGCTGCTCGAGTCGTCGCAGGGCGCGCTCGCGCTCGCGCGGGAGCACGTCGCCTTCGCCGCCGCGCGCGCCGACTGCCGCGCGACCGACGCCTTCGAAGCGCTGCACGCGGGTCTCGCCGACTTCGACCTGGTGATCCTCGATCCGCCGCCGCTCGCGCGCCGCAAGGCCGACGTGCCGCGCGCGTCGCGGGCCTACAAGGACCTCCTGCTGCATGCCTGCGGCGGCGCGCGCGCCGGGCGACTCGTGCTCGCGTTCGCGTGCTCGCACCACGTCGGGCCCGAGCTGTTCCGCAAGATCGCCTTCGGCGCCGCGCTCGACGCGGGGCGGAGCGTGTCGGTGCTGCGCGAGCTCGGCGCGCCGTCCGACCATCCCGTCTCGCTCGACCATCCCGAGGGCCGCTACCTCACGGGCCTGCTGCTGCGGGTGGACGCGTGAGCGACGCGCTCTCGAACGCGGTGACGCGAGCCGACGGCTTCGTGCAGCGCAGCGCGCCGCCGCTCGAGCGCGTGTTCTTCGACACGCTGCTGCGGCGACAGGACGCCCGCGCGCTGCTCGCGGCGCTCGCCGAGGCCCAGGCGCCGGATGGCGCGCTGCGTCCCTGGGACGAGGCGCCGGCGCCGGACCCCGCGCTCGCCGCCACGCTGCGCGGGCTCACGCGGCTCGACGCGCTCGGCCTGCTCGATCACCCGGTCGGCGAGCGCGCTACCGCCTGGTTGCTCGCGCGGCAGGCGCCGGACGGCGGCTGGGACGAGCCCGGCGCCGACGAGGAGCGCCGCATCGCGCTCACCGGCGAGGTGGCGGGCCTGCTGGCGAAGACGCCCTTCGCGCGCGCCTCGGCGCTCGCGGGGGCGGAGGCGTTCCTCGCGCGCCTGTGGTCCGTCGAGCGCGTGCAGGGCCCGCGCTACGCGCCGATCCTCGCGTACGTGCACGCGCTCGCGAACGTGCCGTCGGAGCTCGCCGACGAGGTGCTCCAGTGGTGCGGGCGCGAGCTCGAGCGCGGCTTCCGGACGCATGCCTTCGACGCCGTCGCGGTGGCGCGCGTCTTCCTCCGCGCTCGGGCACGCGCCTTGCCTGGCGCGAGCCTCGAGGCGGGCGAGGTGGTGGCCACGCTGCTCGCGGCGCAGGCGGCCGACGGCGGCTGGCCGGCGGAGGCGGGCGGCTCGCGCACGGGCGCCACGCTCGAGGCCGTCGAGGCGCTGCTGCGGCTGGGGCCGAGCGCGTGAAGGCCGGGTCCGCGCTCGCGCTCGGGCTGGGCCTCGCGCTGTCCTGCGCGAGCGTGCCCGTCGAAGTCTCGCGCCACACCCTGCCCGAGCTCGCGCCGGGGGACGCCGACCCGGCGCTGGGCTTCGAGGCGCTGCCCGAGCGGCACGCGGCGGACCTGCTCCCGCCCGAGCTGCTTGCCAGCCCGCACCATCGCGTCGCGGACGTCGTGCACTCCGACGGCTTCCTGCATCTGTATGGACTCGACAGCGACCTCGGCAGCTACGAGGTGGCCGGCGACGAGCTGCTGCGCGAGCGGGTGCGCGAGGTCGAAGCCGTGTTCGCGTTGCGCGCCGTGCAGGACGACGCCTTCGCGGCGGCGGTGCGCGCGGCGGAGGAGCGTCCCTTCATCGGCCGCTGGAAGCTCGCGAGCGAGCCGTCGCCGGACCCGCTCGGCATGCCCGAGGCGGCCTGGCAGGAGCTGCTCGCGATCGACGGCGCCGATCCGGCCCAGCGCGACCCCGAGGCGCACGCCGCGTTGCGCGAGTACCTGCGCTTCGAGAGCGAGAAGCGGGGGCTCGCGGCGCGACTCGGCGTGGATCCGCATGCGGGCAACGACGCGCTCCAGCGCGAGCTGAACCGCGTCGCGATCGCCGTGCATGCCGGCGGCTTTCCCCGCGAGCGGGTCGCGCCCGGCGCTCCGGGGGAGAAGGGCGTCGAGCGCCCCTTCGCCGACGAGGACACGCGGCTCGCCCTGCTGCTCGGCAACGACTCGCCCGAGGACCTCGCGCGCTGGAATCGCATCGAGCTGGCGATGCTGGGGATCTCGCCCGAGCTGGCGGCGCGCGCGCTCGAGCAGCCGTGGCTCGGCCCGCGACAGCGCACGATCCTGATCTCCTCGCTCGCGGCGCTCGAGGGTGTGGCGAACCGTGGCGCGCTCGTCGAGGCGGCGCTGAACGCGAGCTCCGAGACGGACGCGCTCGTCTACCAGCGGATCGCGGAGCTGCTGCGCGGCATCCACGAGCGCGTCGCCCCCATCGAACGGCTCGCGACCGACGGCCGCTTCGTGCGCGCCTACCTCGCGGGCGGCGTGCGCATCACGCCCCTCGAGGTGGACGAGCTGTTCTGGACGCGGCCCACCGCGCGCCTGGCCGACGCCGGCGCGGGCCCCGATCCGGCCGCCCAAGGGCTGACGCGCCGGGAGCTCTGGCTCACGGGGACGGCTTCGCCGCGCACGCGCGCCGAGCTCGAGGCGCGGGGCTTCGTGGTGGTCGAGCAAGCCTTCGCCCGGCTCGACGCGCTGGAGGAGCGCGGAGACGCGCTCGAGGCGCGCGAGTGAGGTCGGCGCTCGCGTCGCTGCTGCTCGCCGCGCTCGCGTGCGGCTCGCCGCCGCCCCGATCGGCGCACGCCCCGCGCCCGCAGCCGAGCCTGTCCACGCCGCAGGCGGAGGGAGACGCGGGACGCGAGGCGGCGCAGGAGGTGGAGGCGGCCATCGGCACCGTGCGCGACCCGGCGATTCGGGCCTACGTGCAGGCCGTCGGCGCGCGTCTCGCCCGGAACGCGCCCGGGTTCCGCTACGACTACGTGTTCGAGATCGCGGACGACGGCGCGCCCAACGCGTTCGCGCTCCCGGGCGGGCGCGTCTTCATCTCCCGCGGCGCGCTCGCGCTCACCAACTCCGAGGACGAGCTCGCGAACGTGCTCGGTCACGAGGTCGCGCACGTGGCGTCGCGTCACGCGGCCGCGCAGCAGCAGGTGGCGGGCAACGCGCTGCTGCGCACCCTCCAGTTCCAGTCGCTCGCCGCGTACTCGCGCGACCTCGAGCGCAGCGCGGATCGGCTCGGTCAGGGGCTCGCCGCGGTGAGCGGCTACGACCCGGGCGGCATGGCGTCCTTCCTCGTCTCGCTCGACCAGCTCGATCGGATCCAGACCGGCGCGTCGCGCGCGCCCGGCTTCCTCGCCACGCACCCCGGCACGCCCGGCCGCGCACACGAGATGGGGCAGCGCGCCGGCACGATCCAGTGGACGCGCGCCCCCGGCGTGTCGAGCGGCGCGGCGGACCACGTGCGCCGCCTCGCGGGCCTCGCCCTCGGCACGGACGTCGCGCAGGGCGTGTTCGACGGGCCGCGCTTCCTGCACGCGGGGCTCGCCTTCACGCTGCGCTTCCCCGACGGCTGGGAGACGCTGAACACGCCGCAGGCCGTCGCCGCGCTCGCGCCCGACCGGCGCATGCAGATCGTGCTCGAGCTCGCGGCCGAGGGCAGCGACCTCGCCGGCGCCGCCGGCGCGTGGCAGGAGTCGCTCGGCCGCGGCCTCGCCCTCGAGGAGGCCGGACCGGTGCGCGTGGCCGGGCGCGAGGCCTTCCGGCTGCGCGGCAGCACGGGCGGCGCGTCGCTGATCTCGACCTTCCTGCCGTATCGGGGGCGGATCTTCCAGCTCAGCTGCGCCGGCACCGATCGCACGCGGCTCGACGCCCTCTGCAACGTCACCACGCGCAGCTTCCGGCCGCTGACGCCGGAGCTGCTCGCCCGGGTGAGCGGGCTGCGGCTCGCGGTGGTCGACGCGCGCGCGGGGGAGACGCTCGCGGCGCTCGGCAGCCGGAGCGCGAACGCGTGGAGCCCGGTCGAGACGGCGGCCTGGAACGCGCGCGCGGCCGGCGCGCCGCTGCGGGCCGGCGACCCGGTGAAGATCGCCCGCTCGACCCCGTGGCAGCCCCGCGACGAAAAGTAGTTGACAACTGGGTTAACTATCTGCCAGGCTCCGGGGCATGCGCACTCCCCCTCCCGACGGCTGGCCCCAGATCTCCTCCGCCCTGTTCTACGAAGACGCCGGCGCCGCGATCGAGTGGCTCGAGAAGGCGTTCGGCTTCGTCACGCGCCTCAAGGTGGAGGACGGCGCCGGTGGCGTCGTGCACTCGGAGCTCGAGCTCGGCGGCGGCCTGGTGATGGTGGCCTCGGCGCGGGAGGGCCAGCGCAGCCCGCGCGCGCTCGGCGGCGCGAACACCCAGTCGCTGTTCGCGTACGTGGACGACGTGGACGCGCACTGCGCGCGCGCCCGCGCCCACGGCGCGCGCATCGTGAGCGAGCCGTCGAAGCGCGACTACGACGACTGGGCGGATCGTACGTACGAGACGCTCGACTGCGAGGGCCACCGCTGGTGGTTCGCCCAGCGCGTGCGGACCGGGCGGTGACGCCGCGATGCAGCGCTTCACGCCGATGATCGTGTACGCCGACGCGCCGGCCGCGCTCGCCTTCCTCGTCGAGGCCTTCGGCTTCGAGCAGCGCTTCCGCATGGACATGCCCGACGGCAGCGTCGGCCACGCGGAGCTCGGCCTGGGCGACGAGGTGGTGATGCTCGCCTCCGAATGGCCCGCGGGCGGCGTGGTGAGCCCGCGCGATCTCCCGGCCGTGCATGCGCAGATCCACGTGCGCGTCGACGACGTGGACGCGCACTACGCGCGCGCCCGCGCCGGTGGCGCCACGCTCGCGACGGAGCCGGCCGACCAGCCGTACGGCGTGCGCAGCTACCGCGCGATCGACCCCGAGGGCCACCGCTGGATCTTCGCGGGCCCGCTCGCGAGGGAGACGGCGTGACGCGCCGGGGCGGCGCCGCCGCGCGCCAGCTCGACCGCACGCTCTCGGCGCTCGCGGACCCGACGCGGCGCGGCGTGGTCGAGCTGCTGCGCGAGCGGCCGC
>Ga0187892_10005801_pt1 | contig 19022 bp, 21 predicted proteins | sample MA1701073metaG_FD_139345 | JGI IMG/M metagenome (GOLD analysis project Ga0187892, IMG submission 139345) | Bio-ooze microbial communities from a basaltic lava cave in the Kipuka Kanohina Cave System on the Island of Hawaii, USA - MA170107-3 metaG ...
CAGGCAGGTAGGACTCGGACAGCAATTTGAGAGCGATCTCGATCGCACTCTGCAGCAGATTGCCACCATGCCCGAAGCTGGACGAACGGTGCATCGCCAATTGCGGCGCGGACTCCTTCAGCGCTTTCCCTTCGCGGTGTACTATGTTGTGGAAGTGGCGGCGGTCGTCATACGGGGCGTGCTCCACACCAGTCGTCATCCACGTGAATGGCGGCGGCGTGCGTTGAGCAACCGGGGAGATAGGTAACAGAGTATACCGGGAGGATGGGTAACACCTCCTTGGGGTGGGGAGGGGCAAGAAAAGGATCAGTCCTGGATGATCATGTCGCGTTCGTCGACCTTGCCGAGCAGGACGGTGCTGAAGTAGATGGACCAGATGCCGTCGTCGGTTTCTTCCAGACCGATGGGATGCTGTTTGAGCGCGTTGGCGATGAACAGCAGTTTGTGGTTGAGGCGGAAGGTGCCGGCGTTGGTGACGCGCTTGACGATGAAGTGCCCCGGGTACTCGAGTGGGGGGAGCTCTTCGGGGTAGGGGCGCGGCGACGCGGTGTAGCAGGAGCTTGGGGGACGGCCGCCGAGATAGGCGTGCGGCCGTTCGTCGTTGTAGAGGGTGCGGAAGCGATTGAAGGCGCGCTGCTGGGCCGTGAGGGTCGCGCGCGGGGGCCGACAGGCGCCGGCTTTGAGCGTGCGGTGCATGCGTTCGTGCGCACCGTTCTCCTGCGGCGAGGCGGGGCGAATGCGCTGATGCTGGATCCCGAGGCGCATCCACCAGACGTTCAGCTGCGAGAGGCCATGAATCCCACAGGTAGCGAAGGGGACGCCATTGTCGGTCCGAATGGCGCGCGGCAGCCCGAACTCGCGGAACGTGTGCTCGAACACCGGCCGGGCCCCGCGCCCCTTGATGTTGGGGAGGCCCTTGCAGGCGAGCAGGTAGCGGGTGTGCTGGTCGCCGATGGTGAGGGGATAGCACCAGACGCCGTCCTGAGTCGGGAACTGGCCTTTGAAGTCGGCAGTCCACAGATCGTTCGGCGCCGTCGTCGTCGGTGGCACCACGCCGGGATGCTGATGCGGCCGACGGCGCCGGCGCTTCTTGACCAAGCCCTCGCGGGCGAGGAGGTCCCCGACGGTGCTCACCGCGGGCCACTCTTCCTCGGCGATCTCGGGATGCCGCGGCCCGAGCCAATCCAGCAGCTTGCCCGGCCCCCAGTCCGGATGCTGGTGGCGCGCCTTGACCAGGAGCTCGGCCATCTGCTGGTCGATGCGGTGCGGACACTGATGCGGGGCGTGGCTGCGATCCTTCAGGCCCCGCCGGCCCTCCTCGTGATAGCGGACCAGCCACTTGTAGCCGGTCTTGCGACTGATGCCGTAGCGAGCACACAGCTCCGCTCGGGTGTACAGACTGCGCCGATCGTCGGCGATGAAGCGTTCGCGTTGCTCCACGGGTGACGTCTCCAGCCAGGGCATCGTCCAACCTTCCCTCCCACAGGTTGGACATGCAGTTTATCGAGAGTGTCACCTATCATCCCGGTTTGGGGTGTTACCAATCAACCCGGTTTGCACCGCGTGAGGCCTAACCAGCGCGTGAAGCTGTCAACCCGCGGCCGGCGCTTCGGTCGGAATGCCCAATGGTGGCGCTCTATCGTGATTGCGCCGGCCGTGGGCTGCAGCTTATGCGCGATACGCGACAAGACCAACTAATGAAATCTGACGCTGGCTTTGCCCTAATCATTGCCATATCTAGCACCCTCGCGTGCCCTCCACCGGTGGCCAGGCTTTCCACGCCTCCAGAATTGGACACTCTAAACACAGACGCCTATGCCGCCGTTTTCAATGAAGCTCATTGGAGTTGCCCCCGTTCCGTGGACGGGTAAGGATTGGGTCGTTCACGCGACGAATCGCCGTTCGTAGGTGAGCGGGGAAACCCGTCCGAGGGCCGAGTGCCGCCGGCGGGAGTTGTACCAGCCTTCGATCCAGTCAAACACCGCGAGCTTCGCCTCGGCCTGCGTCCGAAACCGCCGCCGATCGAGCAGCTCGCACTCCAAGGCCGCAAAGAAGCTCTCGGCCATCGCGTTGTCGTAGGCATCGCCCACCGAGCCCATCGACGGCCGCACGCCGACCTCGCGGCAGCGGCGGCCAAACGCGAGCGAGGTGTACTGACAGCCCTGATCGGAGTGGTGAATCACGGCCGTGGGCTGCCGTTGCCCGACGGCCATGTTCAGCGCGTCGAGCACCAGCTCCGTGGCGAGCGAGGTCCCCATCGCCCACCCCACGATGCGCCGGGTGCAGACGTCCAGCACGATCGCGAGATACAAGAAGCCGGCCCACGTCGGGAGGTAGGTGATGTCCGCGACCCAGAGCTGATCGGGTCGCTCGGCCTGGAAGGTGCGCGCCACGAGGTCGGGCGCCGCGGCCGCAACCGGATCGCGCTGCGTCGTCGGCCCGTGCCACTTCCGCCGCGTCACGCCGACGATCCCGTGCAGGCGCATCAGCCGGCCGACCCGCTTGTGGTTCACGCGCCAGCCCTGGTCCCGGAGCTCGGGCACGATGTTGGGCCGCCCGTACGCGCCGCGCGCCGCCTGGTGGATCGCGCGGATCGCCGTGACCAGCGCTGCGTTGGTGACCGCGCGGGCCGAGGGCCCGCGCCGCCGCCACGCATAGTACCCGCTGGGGGAGACGCCCAGCAGCCGGCATACCAGCGCACCGGGTACGTGGCCTGATTCACTCTCACGTATTCGAATCCGGCTCGGGCAGTGACTTGGTCTCCCGAGCAAACCAGGCCGCGGCTTTTTTTAGGATCTCCCGCTCGAGCTTGAGCTGCCGATTCTCGCGCCGCAACCGGCGCAGCTCGGCCTGCTCCTCACTCGTCAGCCCGTCGGTGCGGCGCCCGTTGTCCAGGTCCGCTTGCTTGAGCCAGTTCCGGATCGTCTGCTCCGAGGGCTCAAATTCCCGGGCCAGCTCCTTCGCACTGCGCCCCGCCCGGGCCAGCTCGATGATCTGCTGGCGAAACTCCGGAGGATATGCCGTCCGCATCGTGGACTCCTTCCGCCCCAAAAGGACAGTGTCCACGAAACGGGGTCAACTCCACAGCGCGTTTCGTTAGGCTGCACGAAGGGCCCCAGTGCAATGAATACGGCTGAACGCGACGCTGAGTTCGAGCGGTTTAAGCGCTTCCTGGTCTCATTTGCCGAGTTTCTCGACGCCGACGCGGTGAACGACCCACGTCCCGGTTGGAGCGGAGAGCTTGGGCCAGACGGTGAGGTGGTTTGGACCGAGCATCGAAGTCCACCAATCCCGACGGCTGACACGCTGCGTGAGATCAAGTCGCTAGAGCAGCAACGGCCGCGGGGTGGCGTGCCGGTGTGGGTCAAGGCGTTCAAGATCTGCTGGAGATGTCAAACGATCTTAGTCCTCCAAAAGTACAAATGGCGGATTCCCATCTCCAAGCGCATGGGGCTGCGACCCTCACGGTCATGCGGTTGGAGATTTGGCGCACGATTCCCAAGATCATTGAACGTGGCCGGATCAAGACAGAATCAGAGTACTACTTGGTGGTCGCACGCCTCAACGATGCAACCAATGATGGCTTGACGCAGGATGATCGTGAGCGGCTTGGACAGATGGTGCTGGCTGGGGGAAGGGGATCTCCACGCCTCAGGCCTTGAAGGCGTCATAGATCGCGAAGTTCACTGTAACCGTGTGTTCTCGAGGCCCCGATGCATCACCGTGCCCCGGTGGCGGATCGCTAGGACCATCGCTCCGTAGACGGCGGCGAAGCGGGGTTCGCGTAGCGTCCGCCCTGCCAGGCGGGACGAGGGCGCGAGGATCACCTCCAACTGTTTGGTCGGCCCTTCCTCCAGCTGGCGAATGCTCCAACGCGCCCGCGGACGGATCGTGATGCCTTCCCGCTCCTGCAAGGAGGCGATCTGGGCCGCGTCGGCCCGCAGCCGAAGAATGTCCCCCGCCTGGATCACCAGCGCGGCGGTTGCCCGTGTTCCACGGCCAGCGAGCTGGCCAGAATGTTCGTCGAGCTGCCAATGAGCGTACACACGCCGCCGAACATGGAGGCGAAGGACAGGGGCATCAGGAGCCGACTGGGGCTCACGGCGAGGGTCCGGGCGGCGAGGCAGGGTCATGACGCTGAGGGCCACGAGATCCACCGCCAGCTTCCCCCACGCGAAGAGTGACATGGCGGCCAGGAGTACCGCGAGAACGAGCGCGATCTGGAGCGTCACGGCACCTCGTTTGGGGCAGCGCGGGGCGTGAGTGGGTTCGCGGAATGTGGATCCCGCCCAAGCGGGTGTCTAGCGGGCCGGGGTCGAGCATATCGTGGTCGGCCAGTGGTCATGCAACTCGCGCGGCGAACTCAATGGCGCCATCTTCCGTGGCACGGGGTTGCCGCATGACGAGGCAGGACCACCCGGCAGCATCTCGGGACCACTATGGCAATGATCATCACCGTTCTCGAGGCTCACGTGGACCCTGCGAGCCAGGGCGCATTGCACGCCGCCTACGGCGCGGCCGCTCAGGATGCACTTCCTGCCGGGCTCGTGCGGAGCACACTGTCGCACGCCACGGACGATCCCACATTGTGGCGGATCGAGACGGTTTGGGAGTCGCGCGAAGCGCTCGAAGCCATGCGACGCTTGGGCACACCCCGAGGCATCCTGATCTTCCGGGCCGCTGGTGCGGAACCCACCGTGAGCGTCTTTGCTGTGACGATGATTCTCTCTCCTCCTCGCGGCGCCGCCTAACCCGCCCAGGCTCCACCGCCGCGCTCGCCATGATGGCCGAGGAAGCAGTCGTGCTGGAATCCGGTGGGATCGAGTCCCGCGCGGAGTATCGCGCGCATCACCTGCCTGCGGATATTCGGTTTGCTGCGGCCATCCCAGCCAAGGCCGGACAGCGGAGCTGGCCGTGTCGACGCGCGCGAGGAGCGGTTGGCACATCCGCGCCATCCACTGGTCGTCCGCGGTGCTGAGACTGGATGCCTCGGTTCCTCGCCGATCCGCGGCAGGAGCCGCATGGTCGGTGCGCCGAGACGCGACGATTGCGTCTGGGACGCACTGGCCCACTCCCACGAGGAGACGTTAGCGATGCCTACGTCACTATTGCCGGCCGTTGTGGTGGTTGACCTTGCGTCACTTGCGGCCCGCTATTTGGCTCCGCTGATCCTCGCAGGGATCGCCGCCGGCGTGATTGGCAAGTACGTCTATGATTTTGCCGTGCGGTACTTCAAGGCGGTGGATAAGTCCAAGATCGCCTGGGATTGGAAAGGCTTCGTCCTCACCGTGGTCGCATCCTTCGTGATCTCGCTGCTGCTCTATGGCCTGGTCTTCGAACGGGTGCGACTCATGGGCGAGGCAGTGCTCGTCTTCAGCGCCGCCTTCCAGGTAGGCTTTTTTTCGGAGTCCGTTATCGGCGAGCTCGGGAAGCGGTTTGCCGAATAGGCGATCGGCCGTCATCAGCCTCACCAGCGCAAGCAGATCGCCATGAACTGGATGGTTGCCAGTATTCTGGCGAGCCTTGCGGCTGCAAGCGCGCCGCTGTTGATGGTCGAGAGTACCCCGGACGTTCGGAAGATTGCCAGCCTCGCTTCACGGCGCCGCCGGCTCTGGATGGCAACGCTCCTGGTGATCGTCGCCTTGATGGCGTGGCTGTTTGCTGATCGCAGCGCCGTCGCCGCGGGCCAGCGGTCCCTCGGCGTCGCGGCGGCGGCGGTTGGCGCATTCACGCTCGTATTCGCTGGTTTCGCCTACCCTGTGCTCCAGGCGGTTCACGCCGCGCGAGCTACCACACCCCGGCCGCCGCAGCCATGGATGCCGTTGTTCAGCGCGCGCACCGATGCACCCGTTCTCCTGTTGTTCGCGGCGGCGATTGTCGGAGTTCTGTTGTCGCCGAACGACCTCGGCTACCGGATCAAGGGCGGGGGCATGGTCGCCGCTGCGCTGACGCTGTACTTCCTGGACCGGCCGCGGGCTCCGTGGACATTTCTGGCGTTCGTCGGTGCCGGGGCCATTACCTTGTTCGCGCAGTGGGAGGACCCATGGCAGCGTACAATTGGTGTGGCGAGCCAGCTTGCGGTAGCGGTGCTCGGCTTCGTCCGGTGCGCCCGGCTACTGACTCGCATCGACCGCGCCACATAGCACGCTTGCCGAGCCCCCTCACGAAGGGATCATGGAGAAGGATTACAGCCGCTGGTTTCCCGTCACGGTGTGATGTTCTGGTTCATCCGGAAGACGTTCATCGGGTCGTATCGCCGCTTGAGCGCCCGGAGCCGCTCGTACTTCGCTGCGCCGTAGGCTGCTCGCACTCGGTCTGGCCCTTCCGCACCCAGAAAGTTCACGTAGAGGCGACCGGTGGCATACGGACGGACGGCCTCCCAGAAGCCCCGGGTCCACGCCATGCAGGCGGAGGCCCGGCCGGGCACTGACCAGACCGAGTCGATGACCACTGCATGCGCCGCCAGCCGGTCCTCGAAGGCCGAGGTCTCCGGGTCCGCTCTGCCAACCGCGCCACCCAGGTGGAACAGGATGGTGTAGGACTCCGGCGTCGCGACCTGCCAGGCGTGCTCGACCAGCGTGTCGATCAGGGCATCGCTGAGCGGTGGCAGGTACTCCGACTTCCAGTAGTAGTTGAGCCCATGGGGCGCGGTGGGATCGAACAGCGCCTGGTGCGAGATGTACGGTGTCGGCCGGATCAGATCCACCAGTGGCTCGCCGACCCGACGCAACCCGGCCACCGCGCGTTCGCCCTCCTCCACGGGGCCGGCGTAGCATGCGGCGATGACGACGACGGGTTGTGCGTGCACCGACGGGGGCAGGAACGGCGCGGGAGGGGCCATCCTGAGGACCGCGATGGTCGTCAGCTCGTCGGGCGCGCTCGCGATGAAGTCGCGGTACGAACCGAGCACTTCGCGGGCCCTCGAGGCTGGGTAGAGGAGCACGCCGGCCAGCACGATCGGTCCGACGGCATGCAGACGATACTCGAAGGACGTGACCACACCGAAGTTGCCGCCGCCCCCGCGCAGGCCCCAGAACAAGTCGGCGTGCTCCCCTCCCTCATTGGCGCACAGGCACTCGCCCTCCGCGGTGACCACGTCGGCCGACAGCAGGTTGTCGGCGGCCAGTCCGTGCTTGCGCATCAGCCAGCCGAGCCCGCCACCCAGGGTCAGGCCCGCGATCCCGGTGTGACTGATGATGCCGCCGGTGGTGGCGAGGCCGAAGACCTGGGTCTCCCGGTCCAGCTCACCCCAGAGGAGTCCGGCCTGGGCCCGGACGGTCCGGGCGGCGGGATCGACCCACACGCCTTTCATCGGCGCGCAGTCGAGGACGACGCCGCCGTCGCACACCGCGGTGCCCGCGACGTTGTGACCGCCACCCCTCACCGCCAGCGGCAGGCCCCGGTCGCGCGCGAACCGGACGGCTGCCCGCACGTCCGCCACGCCCGTGGCGCGCGCCACGAGACCTGGGTGTCGATCGATCGCGCCGTTCCAGACGCGCCGGGCCGACTCGTAGGCCGCGTCGCCGGGCTCGATGATCGCCCCACGAAACTGGGACTGGAGCGCGGCGACCGGGCCCTCCGCCGCGATTGCCACCGCCGTGTTCGGCATCACCATAGCGTTCCCTCCATCAAGCAGCACCGGGGCCGCGACCGCGATCCCTGTGGGATCGACTCCTGTCTTCCCGCGCCAGCTTACCGTCCGGTCCCCGGGTATCGAAAGCCCAAAAACTGAACTTGCGCGATGCACCGGCGTGGCTAGCGTCCATCTCTCATGAGGGGGTACGGCCAGTTCTGCCCAGTCGCCAAGGCAGCCGAGATCGTGGCCGAGCGGTGGACGCCGCTGGTGTTGCGAGAGTTCTTGTGTGGGAGCCGGCGCTTCGCTGATCTGCACCGGGGTGTGCCGCTCATGTCCCGGGCCCTGCTGGCGCAGCGGCTTCGGCAGCTCGAAGACGCCGGCATTGTCCGGAGCGCGCCGAAGGCGCGGGGGCGAGGCCGCGAATACGCCCTGACGCCCGCCGGCCAGGAGCTGCGCCCGGTAATCGAGCGCTTCGGCGAGTGGGGCCAGCGTTGGGCCCGGAGTCAGCTTGGGCGGGAGGACCTCGACCCCGGGCTGCTCATGTGGGACATCCACCGCCGGATCAACGTCGACCGGCTTCCGGAGCAGCGGGTAGTCGTGCGCTTCGACTTCCGTGGAGTGCCGGGGGCCTCACGGTGCCCCACGACCTGGTGGCTGATCTTCCAGCGGCCCGAGGTCGATCTCTGCCTGAAGGACCCGGGGTTCGAGGTCGACCTGGTCGTCCACGCCGACGTAGCCGCTCTCACCCGGGTCTGGATGGGAGACGTCAGGCTCGGTGACGTCATGCGGGATGGGCTCATCCGGCTCGACGGCCGGCGAGTGTTCGCGCGCGCCTTCCCGACGTGGCTCGCGCTGAGCAGTTTCGCCGCCGTCCCCAGACCTCGCCCGGCCGCCGCGGGTCGTCACTCGCGCGCCGCCCGTTGAGACCGCTGACGCTTGAACGGGCTTGCCTCCAGCGCAGCGGTCACGGACCGGAACCACATCCGGCTTGATTGCGGCCGCGGCAGGCCGCAGCTTTAGCGCCTTCCGTGCGGCGCGGCCGCCGCTTTTGGGAGATGTTCATGCCCCAGCAGAACGATCGAATCGACTATATCGAGTTTCCTGCCACGGACCTTCCCGCTACGAAGGCCTTCTATACTGCTGTGTTTGGCTGGAAGTTCACTGACTACGGTCCGGACTACTTGGCCTTTGAAGATGGCCAGATGAGCGGCGGCTTCGCGAAGGTGACCGAGATTGTTCGAGGTGGCCCCCTCGTCATTCTGTATTCGTCGGCGCTCGAACAGACTCGGGCCACGGTGGAAGGGAAGGGCGGGCGAATCGCCAAAGAGATATTCGCCTTTCCTGGTGGGCGCCGCTTTCACTTCCTGGATCCGAACGGCAACGAACTCGCCGTGTGGTCCGACAAATAGCTGGACGGCGGGCCTCGCACCGCACCCATCCCGGCCATGTCTTCGAGTTGCGGGGAGGGAAGGTCAAGCAGTGGGCACTGGCGACTCGATCATAGGACGACTCTGCGGTGCGCTAGGCTGGACGTTGCCCCAGTTTGCCTAGTTGCCGCTTGCGATTCCGCGACGCGACCGCCGACGACGCGCCCGTCATCGCCGCCCTGCAGAATGCGGCGGCGGGCGCGCTCACCGCGCGCTACGGCGCGGGCCATTGGTCCTCGCTGGTCACCGAACGCGGTGCCATGCTCACCCAACGCCACGCCCGCGTCCGCCTCGGACGACAGCAGAAGCGAATCCTCACGGTGCTGCGACTCGCCACGAAGAAACCCTGGGCGATCGATGTCTCGTTTTTCACGCCGGTGCCGCGGCCGCTCTATCTGACCGGGCTGGCGGTCTCGGTCGCCCACCAAGGGCAAGGCTTGGGACGCCTGGCGCTCGAGGATGCGCGTTCCGTTGCCACAGCGTGGCCGGCCGACGCCATTCGTCTTGATGCCTATGACGCCGAGGCCGGCGCGGCAGAGTTCTACGCCAAGTGCGGCTACCGCGAGCGCGGGCGCGTCGTCTACAAGGGCGATCCACTCGTCTACTTCGAGCTGCTGCTGCCATGATTCGCCGCGTTGTGAAACGTGACGGCCCGCCGCCCGTAGGGCCGACGCAACAACCGCCGAGGATCGCATGAGTGAGCCCGTCTTCCTCTTCGCCCTCGCCATCGCCGGCACCACCCTGGTACTCGTGTCGAAGGTCATCGCCTCGGCCATAACCGGCCGAGGCGGACCGTCGCGATCCGAGCTGGCCGAGATGCGCGCCGCATTGGAGGACGCCCAGGCTAGCCTGGCGAGTCAGTCGACCCAGCTCGCCGAGCTCCAGGAGCGCCTCGACTTTGCCGAGCGGTTGTTGGCCCAGGGACGCGACCGCTCGGCGTTGGGGCCCGGGGGAAAACACGGATGATCGGTCCGCTGGCGGGGATCTGGCTCGCCGTTCGGAGCATCGCATGGGCTGTGTTGCTCCCGGGGTTCTTCGCCGGCTACGTGCCATGGCGGTATTTCGGCCTGGCCGCGGTGCGGGTGAGTCTGCGTGATCCCATGCACGTGCTGGGTCTGCTGGGTATCGGGTTGGGTGCCGGGCTGTTGGCGGTCTGCATCTGGGAATTCGCCCGCAGCGGGCGGGGCACTCTCTCTCCGCTGGATCCACCACGCCAACTGGTGGTACGCGGCTTATATCGCTACGTCCGCAATCCGATGTATCTAAGTGTGACGACCCTCGTCCTGGGCGAGGTTCTCATGACTCGGTCAACCGGACTGCTGACGTATTGGGTGATCTGGTTCGGGGTCGTGAATCTGTTCGTCGTGGGCTATGAGGAGCCGGCACTGCGGCGCCAATTCGGCGTTTCCTACGAGCGGTACACCCGTACGGTTGGACGCTGGATTCCCACGTTCCGTCGCCGCGAGGCCGGAACCGGTGCTCCGCCTGGCACGTCGGGTTGAGGAGCGGCGCTCCAAGATGAAACCTCACGGCCGGCTCTCGCGTCGGGTTCGACGGAACCTGGGAAAGGACACGCGGATCGCGCCATGACCTTCAAGCCAGCGCTGTGGTATCCGATCGCCGTCGGGCTGACCGTCATCAACCTGGTTTCTGTGCCGTTCGCCATCATGCCGGGCGAGCCCTGGCATGCTACCGCCCACGCGGTGCTCGCTGTGGCCTCCGGGCTCTGGGCCCAGCACCTGCGCCAACGGCGCGGCGAGCGGGCGGGCCTAACGGGCGCTCACGCACAGGTTGGGGGAGGGGGAGCGCTCCAGGAGCACCTCGAAGCTCTCGAAACCGAAATGAACGAGGTGCGGCGCGAACTGAGCGAGACCCAGGAGCGCCTGGACTTTGCCGAGCGAATGCTGGTGCAGGAGCGGGAAGCGCGGAGGGTGGACCAAGAGCGCTAGGCCCGGCTGAAACCTTTTCCCGCCCGGCTCGTCCTATTGGATACCCATAGGACGGACCATGACCGCGAAGCTGGACGTACAGCAGGGCACCCTCGCCCTGATGATTCTCCGAACCCTCGACGTGCTCGGGCCCCTGCACGGCTACGGCGTGGCGCGCCGCATCGAGGAGACGAGTAAGAACCGTCTCACCCTGAACTACGGCACGCTGTATCCCGCCCTGGTCAAGCTCGAGCAGGAAGGGGTCGTCACTGCCGAATGGCGACAATCCGAAAACAATCGTCGCGCGAAATACTATGCCCTGACCGGCGCGGGACGGAAGCAGCTGGCGCGCGAAACCCGCGACTGGCAGCGAACCGCCGAGCTGATCGCCGCGTTCCTCGCGCCGCGCCGGGGGGAGGAGGCACCATGAGACCGCTGCGCGTCGCACTGCGGCGTTTGGCCGGCGTCTTCACCAAGCACCGCGCGGACCCTGATCTCACCGAGGAGCTGCAGGCCCACCTCGAGATGGAAACGGCCGAACATGTCCGTCGCGGTCTCGCTCCCGACGAGGCGCGGCGGCAGGCGCTCCTGGCGTCCGGCGGTCTGACTCAGGCGGCCGAGGCCGTCCGAGACCAGCGCGGGCTGCCCTGGATCGAGAGCGCCGTCGCGGACATGCGCTACGCCATCCGCGCGCTGCGCCGCAGCCCCGCCTTCACGACGGTGGTGGTGCTGACGCTGGCGCTGGGGATCGGCGCCAATACGGCCATTTTCAGCGTCGTCCACGGGGTGCTGCTCAAGCCGCTGCCGCACGAGGGCGGCGATCGTCTCGTGTACCTGCGGCACTCGATGGACGGGCCGGGCGGCGCGAGCCTCGCGTTCTCGGTGCCGGAAGTCCGTGACTTTCGTACGGGGGCGCCGGCGCTTGCCGGCATCGCGGAGTACTCCTCCTGGACCGTCACCCTGCAGCGCGACCAGGGCGCCGAGCGCGTTCCGGTAGGGCTCGTGACCGGCAACTACTTCGACGTCATGGGGCTGAGTCCCGTGCGGGGTCGCCTGACGCGGCCGAGCGACGATGGGGCCGGCGTCCCGCCCGTGATGGTGCTGACGTACGGCGGCTGGCTGAAGCGGTTCGGCGGCGATGCGGCGATTGTCGGCAAGCAGCTGCGGGTCGACGGGCAGTCGGTGACGGTCATCGGGGTGCTCCAGCCGGCGCCGTTCTTCCCCGATCGTCCCGAAGCATTGCTCAATATGGTGATCAGCGAGCATCACACCAGCTCGTACATGGTCGAGGGCCGCACCCATCGCATGACCGAGGTGGTCGCGCGGCTCGCACCGGCGGCCACCCTCGCGCTGGCGCGGGCCGAAGTCGCCGCCGTCGCGACCCGCATCCAGGCGGAATTCAAGGACGCCTACGACCCGGGATCGCATCACCGCATCGCCGTCATCCCGTTTCGCGAGGTGCTGGGTGAACGCGCCCGCCTGACGGTATGGCTGCTCATGGGCGCCGCTGCCTTTGTCCTGATCATCGCCGCCGCCAACGTCGCGAACCTGACGCTGATGCGCGGGGTGCGGCGTGAGCAGGAGCTCGCCGTCCGCGCCGCCCTTGGCGCCGGCGTCGCGCGGCTGCGGCGCCTGCTCCTGGTCGAGAACCTCGCGCTCGCCTTCCTGGGCGCGCTGCTCGGCGTCGTGCTCGCGGTGTTCGGCGTGCAGCTCCTGACCTCGCTCGTCGAGCGCTACTCGCCCCGCGCCAACGAGATCCGCCTCGACGCGGTCGTGCTGACCTTCACCGTGGTCCTCGCCACCACCGTGGCCTTGCTGCTCTCATTCCTCGCATCGCTGCCCAGAGAAGGCGGGCTCGCGCCCTGGATCCTGGCGGGCGCGCACCGCCTGACCGGGGGCTGGAGCAAGCAACGGTTGCAGCGCGGGCTCGTGGTCGTTCAGATCGCCGTCTCGGTCGTGCTGCTCGCGGGCGCCGGCCTGCTCACCCGGACCATGATCCGGCTCTCGGAGGTCCGCACGGGGCTCCGCACGGAAGAGGTGCTGGCGATCGACGTCCCGCTGCTCACGCCGCAGGAGATCCTGTTCAATCCGGGGGCCGATGCGAGCGCGAAGGAACGCTACGATCGCATGCGCGACGAGATCCGGGCGCTCCCGGGCGTCGTCGACGTCGGCATCGGCTATCCCATCCCGCTGCGCAGCTCGGAGGTCCGGTTCGACGTGAAGGTCGACGGCAAACCGCTCGGCGTGGGCGAGGCGATGCCGCGGGCGGAATTCCGCCTCGCGAACCCGGAGTATTTCCATGCGGCCGGGATGACGCTCGTGAGCGGGCGTCCATTCGCCACCACCGATCGACGCGGCGGAGGCCGCGTGGTGATCATCAACCAGACTCTGGCCGATCGGCTGTTCCCGGATCAGGACCCGCTGGGCAACCGGATCGCCTGGACCGGGGATGTGCTGCGGTTCACGCCCATCAGCCCGGAGTGGCGCACGATCGTGGGTGTGGTCGCCAACACGCAGGACGGCGGGCTGGACGCGAAGCCCACGGCCGTGGTGTTCCATCCCTACGCGCAGGAGCTCGCGCTCAGCGGGACGCTCGTAATCCGCGCCGACAGCGGGGTGGCCCACCTCACCGCCGCGGCCACGCGCGTCGTACGCCGCATCGCCCCGACGGCGCCGATCGATGAGATCCTGACCATCGCGCAAATCAAGGATCAGAGCGTCTCGCCTCGGCGGCTCAACGCGGCGCTGATCGCGTCGTTCGGCATGCTCGCGGTGCTCATCGCGGCGGTCGGGATCGCCGGCGTGCTCGGATTCGCGGTGAGCGCGCGCACGCCGGAGATCGGTATCCGGATGAGCCTGGGCGCCGACCGCGGCCGCGTGCAGCGCATGGTGCTGGCGGAAGGGGGCCTGCTGCTCGGCATCGGCCTCGCGGTGGGTGTGGCGGGTGCGTTCTTCGCCGCTCGCGTCATTCGCGGACTGTTGTTCGGCGTGGAGCCCCATGATCCGACCACGTTTGTCGGCGTGGGCGTGCTGATGGCCGTGATCGGCATCGTCGCCTGCTGGATCCCGGCGCTGCGCGCCTCCCGCATCGACCCGGCGATCACCATGCGGTCCCTGTAGGGCGATCGGTCCATGCCGATGACCTACGTGGTGCACATCGTCGCGGGGAGTCTGGGGCTCGGCTTCGGGTACGTCGCCCTCTCCGCGGCGAAGGGAGGGGCGCTGCATCGCAAGTGCGGACGACTGTTCGTCTACGCGATGCTCGTGACGTGTAGTGTTGGAGCGCTGATCGCCCTGGTCCGGGGCGTGGCCCCCGCCGTCAACATCCCGGCGGCGGTCCTGACGGCCTATCTGGTGGTCACGGCGCTGACGACCGTACGCCCCATCGGCGTGGGGCCGCGCTGGATCGATGGGGGGCTGATGCTGGTCGCGCTGTCCGTCGGCCTGATCGATCTCCGCTTCGCGGTCGAGGCGATCGCCAATGGGGGTGAGCGGAACGGAATGCCGGCGTTTCCGTTCGTCATGTTCGGCGTGGTCGGCGTCCTGGGGAGCGCGGGCGATTTGCGGGTGGTACGGTCCGGCGCGCTCCGTGGCGCGCCTCGACTGGCCCGGCATCTGTGGCGCATGTGCTTCGCGCTGTTCATCGCGGCGCTGTCGTTCTTCATCGGCCAGGCCAAGGTCATCCCACAGCCGATCCGGATCTACCCTGTGCTCGCGCTGCCCGTGCTGATCGTGCTCGTCTCGATGTGCTACTGGCTGTGGCGCGTCGGGGTCAAACGCAGGGCTCGAGGCATCGTCGTGGCGTCTTGATCGCGATTGCCGCAGGGCGCAGTTTAGAACGCCGAGCCTCGTTGATCCGGGGGAGCCATAGCCATAGTGGTCTACCTCGCCATCGGCGCCGCGTTCGCATTCGCGGCGAGCGTCAGCCTGCATCGCGGTGGCGCGCTGCTGCTGGCCATTACCACGTTGTTGACGACCGTGGCCCTCCTGGTGCGCGCGCTCTGGGAAGTCGACGCAGCCTCACAAACCGGTGGGCCATTCGGCTTTCCCGTCCTCCTGGCCATTGTTCCTCCACCGGTCACGGCCGGTGTCATTCAATGGGTGGGCAGCATCAAGTCCTCGAGGGGGGCGCAATGGCTCACCGGGATGCTCGCTTGGATCCTGACCCTGGTTCCGATTGGGCTCATCGCCCTCATGGTGAACTGAGCCGGGTGGTCCGTCGTGCCCCGATACGTCGCGTTGTTGCGTGGTATCGGTAACGTCGCCATGCCACCGTTCCGGAAGGCGATGGCAGATCTGGGGTACACCAATGTGCATAGCTACGGCATGTCGGGGAATCTTCTCTTCACCGCGCGGGGCGTGGCCAAGTCCTCGGGTACCGCGACGATCCGCCCATCTTGATAGCAAACGTCGCAGTCGGCAGCTTAATGCGCATCCCGTTAGGCGGCGAGGGACGTTGATGCACGAGGCACGGAAACTTCTGCTGATGGTCTGCGCCGGCGCGGCAGTTCCGGCGTCACACGCCGCATCACAGCACCCGGCGCTCAGCCTCTTCAACGGACGGGATCTCACCGGCTGGCACGCCGACGTCCCCGCCGCCGATACCACTGCTCGGCTGCCCAGTCCGTTCGTAGTGCGCAACGGCCTGCTGGTGAGCCTGGGCGAGCCGCGCGGGCATCTCCTCACCGATTCCAGCTACCGCGATTACCGGCTGGAGGTCGAATACCGCTTTGCCGCGGCGCCCGGCAACGCCGGCGTGCTGGTGCATGCCTCGACCCCTCGCGCCCTCTACGCCATGTTCCCGCGCTCGATCGAGGTGCAGATGGAGAGCGGCAACGCCGGCGACTTCTGGTGCATCCTGGAGGACATCGCCGTTCCCGACATGGCGCGACGCCGGGGGCCCCCGGCCGAGTGGGGAACCACCGAAGGAAAGGCCCGACGCATCCGGAATCTCACCGACGACTCGGAAATGCCGGTCGGCCAGTGGAACAGCATGGTGATCGAGACGGTCGGCCGTGCCATTCGCGTCTGGGTCAACGGCGTTCTGGTGAACGATGGCTCGGGCGCGACCGCCGATCGCGGCCGAATCGCGTTACAGGCGGAAGGGTCCGAAGTCGAGTTTCGCAGGCTGCGGCTGACCCCGATCACGTCGCTGACTCCCCCTGCGGTCAAATGAGCAAACCGGTCATCCTCGCGGTCGACGACGATCCCGAGGTGCTCAACGCCGTCGAGCGCGACCTGCGGCTCCACTATCGCAGCGACTATCGCGTCCTGAAGGCCGCCTCCGGCGCCCTGGCCCTCGACGCGGTGCGCCAGCTCCAGCGGCGTGGCGCCCAGGTGGCGCTCTTCCTCGTCGACGAGCGCATGCCGCACATGACCGGCACGCAGTTCCTCCTCGAGGCGATCAAGCTGTACCCGGACGCACGCCGCGTATTACTCACGGCCTACGCGGACACCGAGACGGCGATCACGGCCATCAACCAGATTGGCCTCGACCATTACCTCCTCAAGCCCTGGGAGCCGCCCTCGGAGCGGCTCTACCCCGTGCTCGACGACCTGCTTGCCGACTGGTTCGCGCGCGCGCGGCCGGCGTTCGAGGGCATCCGCGTGGCGGGCAGCGCTCTGTCGCCGGCGAGCTTCGCGCTGAAGGACTTCCTGGCGTCCAATCACGTGCCGTACCAGTGGCTGGACATGGACAACGAGGCCACGGTTCGCGAGCTCCTGTCCGGAGCGGGGGGATTCGCGACCCAGCTCCCGGTGGTGTTCTTTCCCGACGGGACGTCCCTGGTGCAACCGACGGTTCGGGCGCTGGCCGACAAGCTCGGGATGCAGACGCGGGCGCAGAAACCATTTTACGATCTCATCGTCGTCGGGGGTGGGCCCGCCGGGCTCGCCGCGGCGTTGTATGGCGCCTCGGAGGGATTGCGCACCATTCTCGTCGAGCGCAGCGCTCCCGGTGGACAGGCCGGCACGAGCTCGCGGATCGAGAACTATCTGGGGTTTCCGGGCGGCGTGAGCGGCGCGGACCTGGCCCGCCGGGCGGCGGCGCAGGCGAAACGCTTTGGCGCCGAGATCATCACCGCGCAGGAAGCCGTCGGGCTCAAACGCGAGGACCCGTATCGCCAGGTGGTGCTCGGCGACGGGTCGGAGCTGTCGGGATATGCGGTGCTGGTCGCGCCCGGGATGGAGGTGCGCCGGCTCGAGGCGGAAGGGGTCGACGACCTGGAGGGCGCCGGCGTGTTCTATGGCGCGGCGTTGTTCGAGGCCGCCTCCTATCGCGGGCAGGACGTCCTCGTGGTCGGCGGCGCGAATTCGGCCGGGCAGGGCGCACTGTTTTTCTGCCGGCACGCCCGCAAGGTGACGATGCTGGTGCGTGGCCCGCGGCTCTCCGACGGCATGTCGCAGTATCTGGTGGACCGCATCGCCGAGACGCCGAACGTCGAGGTGCAGCTGAATGCCGCCGTCGCCGGAGCTCGGGGCGATGGACGGCTCGAGGCCGTGACCGTGGCCGATACGGTGACCGGGCTACGGCGCGAGCTGGCGGTGGCCGCGATGTTCATCTTCATCGGCACCGCCCCGCGCACGGCGTTGTGCGCGGACCTCGTCCAGCGCGATCCGCACGGCTATGTCCTCACCGGCCGCGATCTCATGGTCGATGGGGCTCGTCCCCCGGGCTGGACGGCCGATCGCGACCCGTTCCTCTTCGAGACGAGCGTCCCTGGAGTGTTCTGCGCCGGCGACGCGCGCTACGGCTCGGGGAAACGCGTCGCCGCGGCGGTCGGCGAGGGATCGGCGACGGTGCGGATGATCCACCAATATCTGCAGACGGTGTGAATCGATGACTCCCCCGCCACCCGACGGGCTGCTCGACCGGCTGCGCGCGCACCGTACCCTGTCGCAGGTGCCGGTTGCGGAGCTCGAATGGCTCGTCGCGCGCGGGACGATCCAGCACTACGCCACGGGCGAGGTGGTCGCCCGCAAGGGTAAGCCCGTCGCCGGGCTGTATGTCCTCCTGAACGGGCACATCTCCCACTTCAACGATCAGGGGGGCACTTGGCGCAAAGTCATGGAGTGGGGCGCCGGAGAGATTACGGGGCACCTTCCGTACTCCCGAATGGTGGTGGCGCCGGGAAACTCCGTGATCGACGAGCCGGCAGAGGCGCTGTTCGTCCCGAAGCAGGATGTCTCCCGGCTGCCGGTGGAGTGCCCCCATATCACGGCCGCCCTCGTGCACGCGATGCTCGATCGCGCCCGTGCCTTCAAATCGAGCGATTTTCAGCTGGAGAAGCTCGCCTCACTCGGGAAACTGGCGGCCGGCCTGGCCCACGAGCTGAATAATCCGGCGTCGGCGGCGACGCGCAGCGCGCGATTGCTCACCGCGGCGCTGGCCGAATCCGAGGAGGCCTCCCGCATGCTGGGAGCAGCCAGTCTGACCGCGTCCGAGCAGGCCGCGGTAGACCGCGTCCGAACCGTCTGCCTGGACACTCCGGCGACGACCGTGCACTCGCCACTGGAACGGGCCGACCGCGAGGAAGCGATCGCCGGCTGGCTCGCGGGCCATGGCGTGGACGAATCGTTCGCCGGGGCCCTTTCGGACACCGAGCTGACCTCCGGATCGCTGACCGAGCTGGCCGGCGCGCTCGCCGGCCCGAAGCTGGCCGCCGCGCTGCGCTGGGTGGTGGCCGGCTGCACGGTGCGGGGACTGGCGCGCGACATCGAGCGGGCCTCGTCCCGCGTTCACGAGCTGGTGAGCGCCGTGAAGGGTTTCACCTACATGGATCGCGCCACGGTCCCGGAGCCCGTGGATGTGGGGAAGGGGCTCACCGATACCCTCGCCGTGCTGGCAGCCAAGGCGCGGGCCAAGGCGGCAGCGCTGACGGTGGACGTGGCGGCGGGGCTGCCCCGGGTGAAGGGATTCGGGGGGGAGCTGAATCAGGTGTGGGCGAACCTGATCGACAACGCGCTCGATGCCGTCGGCGATGGAGGCCGGGTGACCGTGTCGGCCGCGCAGGATGGCGCGGTTCTCGTGGTGCGCGTGATCGACGATGGGCCGGGCATTCCCCCGGAGGTGAAGAGCCGGATCTTCGATCC
>Ga0187892_10005803_pt1 | contig 19019 bp, 17 predicted proteins | sample MA1701073metaG_FD_139345 | JGI IMG/M metagenome (GOLD analysis project Ga0187892, IMG submission 139345) | Bio-ooze microbial communities from a basaltic lava cave in the Kipuka Kanohina Cave System on the Island of Hawaii, USA - MA170107-3 metaG ...
GATGCAAACGATGATTTTTTGCACTACACAAACTATCAGGCAGCACTTAGGCTGGCAAAAAAAATACTGCAAAAAAACTCGGTCAAAAACAAACGAATCGTCATGATAACAGACGGTCAGCCAAGCGCATGCTTTGTTGATAATGAAAATCAAAAAAACTCGATACTCTCTGAAAAACCATACTCCAACTTTTATGAGCCGGACCCGTCATTACTATCAAAAATACGAAAAGAACGTAACATGAAAATTGATGGTGGTAGCATGGTTTACCTCTGCTACAGGTACAAAAAGGTGGATGCAAAAATAAACGAGCGGACCATTAATGAGGCAAAAAAATGCAGGCGCGAAAGCATCCAAATCGACACGATTGTAGTAAGCGAGGAAACAGAGCTGTTAGACTATGTTAAACAAATGGAAAAACAACTCCAAGGTAAGACCTATCATATCAACCAAAACAACATGGAGAAGGTTCTAGTCTTTGATTATCTGTATAACACCAAGAAAATATTAAGTGCCAAAAACTAGGCACGCCATGACGGAAAACTACGACAAAGGCAAAGTGCTTGAGAACCTGTTCAATCCAGACATATCAGTAATTTTAGCTGATCTGGAAAACGGCAGCAAAGAATCGGCTCATCTGGCAGATAAGCTTGGAATCTCAGAAGAAGAGATCAAAACACGGCTCGGTTACCTAATAGAGACTGGTTTTGTTATAGTATCTAACTCTCCTTTGTCGTATGCTGTCAATGCAGACAAGATTGCAAAAATTATGGAAAGTGATGAAAACTACAAAAACGTAATTGATGGTTTAACTGAGCTTGACAGCTATCTTAACTGACTTTCTTTTTACGGTTTTTTATCTCGTAAACTACAGCAAGTCCAACACCAACAAATCCAGAGATTATTATCGATTGCCCTAAGAGGTTTAGTACAATAAAGTTCTTGTCTGGCATGTGTGTCAGACCCATTACAACTGGTGCTTCACTAGTCGAACTTTGCAATAACATCTTGTAGTTTCCCTTTGTTGTAATTTCGAATTGTTCTTCTGTAGATTTTTGGCTGATCTCCTTAGATGTTATGTGCTGGCCATTTGGATCTAGCATCGTGGCAACTAGTCCCTCAAAGCTTTCTGCCTGAACAACGAAAACGCCTGTTTTTGCAATAGAGGGATCTAATTCCTTTATCAGCTCAACTGGTGAGGCACTACTTACAATTCCTTCTGTAATTGTGAGATCCTGCGTTACGAGCTGTGATCCATAAAATGAGGTTACCATACCAACCGCTACAAGTGCTCCTCCAATGAACAAGATCAGGTGGGATTTTCTCATTATACACTGCTCAGTAAGGTCCCTATATTGAGTTATTTTTGAGAATGTTTTACAAATAACTGAATCAAAAAAATTAGTCTTGGCTAAGAAATTTAGCCTAGGCTAACTTTTAAATAAACAAAAAACGATCGTAATGCGATCTTGAAGGCATTTTCAAAAATGATATCGATCCTAGTAGTAACTACGATAGTAGCTACACTATACTTTGTCTATCCAAACGTCTCAGATGCCAAAAATGAGGAAAAGACATTTGTCACTCATAGTGGCGCAATCATAAAAACATCAGGTGATGTTTTAGATCCAGTTTATACTGCACAAACAGTAGAGTTTGATCCTGAAAAATATCTTCGAGAGTTTAACTATGGTCGTATCTCAAAGTTAGAAGACGGCAGGACATTACGCGAATTTACAATTATTGCGGAAGATGATAAAGTTATGGAGGTTTCTCCGGGGGTTTTCTATAATGTGTGGACCTTTAACGGTACGGTTCCAGGTCCAACCATAAGAGCTACAGAAGGAGATCTTGTTCGCATATATTTCATCAACAATGGTTCAAAAGAACATACGATACATTTTCATGGAATCCACCAAGCTGAAATGGATGGAGTATTTGAACCAGTAGGGGCTGGTGGTGGCAAATTCACTTACGAATTTGAAGCAGGACCAGTAGGGGTTCATCCATATCACTGTCATGTCATGCCGCTTGAAGAACACATAGCGCACGGTTTGTATGGTGTTTACATAGTTGATCCAAAAGAAGCCAGACCGGCAGCAGATGAGATGGTTATGGTTCTAAACGGTTTCGATACTGATTTTGATACTGAGAATAATTTCTATGCAGCTAACACAATTCCGTTTTACTATCAGCACCATCCAATTCAAATTAACACTAGTGAATTAATCAGAGTTTATGTTGTAAACATGGTGGAATTTGATCCAATAAACAATCTACACTTACACGGCAATCTGTACTATTATTACCCAACAGGAACTGATACGGTTCCTTCTACATACACTGACATGATAACATTGTCGCAAACTGAGAGAGGAATTATGGAATTTGAATATGAATATCCAGGAAAATACCTATTCCACGCTCATAAGGTTGAATTTTCAGAAAAGGGCTGGGTCGGAATATTCCTAGTTAAGGACAAGCCAGACCAAACATCAGAAAAGGAAATAAAATATGGAAATTAGCAACAAATCATCAAAAGGAAAAATGATTGCAAGTGGAATAATTCCATTTGCACTTCTCATACTTTTGGTGGCATACATCTTTGGCCCGGGTTCTGAACTTTTGGATTTAGGTGTACCATTACCTGAGGTAACTATCGAAAAGGTTGATTTTGTGGATTCTGAAATTCGGGCAACTGTAAGAAACACTGGCCCAATACCCGTGGAGGTTGTGCTAGCAGACATCAACGACAGAATACAACCTGCCGCAGTAGAGCCAGATAGGTTCCTAGAACGATATGAAGCTGCATTGGTAAGAATACCTTTTGAATGGAATGAAGCGCAACCCTACATAATTGGAATTACCATCGAAGATGGAACAAGATTTGAAAAAGAAATAGCGGCTGCAGCTCCGGCATTAGAACCAAGTCTTGAGCTTGCTGGATTTTTTGCTATCATCGGTACCTATGTTGGAATAATACCTGTCATGATAGGTTTGCTTTGGCTTCCATTTATCAAAAAGATTAGCAAAAGCAAATATCATTTCTTTTTGGCACTCACTGCAGGGCTTTTACTGTTCTTAGGCATTGATTCTGTTGAGGAGGCATTAGAAGTCTCTAAAGAAAATCTTGCTGGTAGCTTTAATGGCACATTGCTTGTAGCCACAGTTATCGTGCTGTCCTTCCTTGGCCTGTACTATGCTGGCGAGAAATTAGTAAAAAGAACGGAATCGTCTAGAATGACAAAGCCTGTGGCAATTGCATTAATGATTGCAATAGGTATCGGGTTGCATAATTTTGGAGAAGGATTAGCAATAGGAGCAGCTGTTGGTCTTGGCTCTATTGCGTTTAGCACTTTTCTAATAGTTGGATTTGCTTTGCATAATACAACTGAGGGTATAGCCATTGCAGCACCAATGTCACGAGGAAAAGCAATGATAGGAAAGCTTGCGGGATTGGGAATGATTGCAGGGGCTCCAGCAATTTTTGGTGCATGGATAGGCGGGTTTGTTTACTCTCCATTTACTTCGGTGGTTTTTCTTTCAATAGGGGCAGGTGCCATATTTCAAGTAACAATCACCATCTTGAGATGGATGCGAGAAGAAGGTGACAAAAACCTCTCAAGCGCTGCAGTAGCATCTGGATTTGCCATAGGAATGTTGATCATGTATCTGACAAGCATCCTAGTCTAAAACGGCTCAGGGTGTATTGTAATTACAGAATTTTTGAAATAATTTCGTATGTTTTGCTCAATTTGCGAGGTAAGATCGTGAACCTTTTCAATTGGCAGGTCTTTGTCAAACGAGCAGTTGATGTCGATTTTTAGCAGCTCATTAAAATTCAGTGTCACAATGCGCCCAATCTTCTTGACTTCGGGATGCTCCTTTAACAGCTGAATTATTTTCTCATCTGATGTTTTGTGTCCTTTTAGATCCTTTGGTATGGTAATGTATGGCTCTAGATGAATTGTAATATTTTCGATTTCTGGAAGTGACTGTCTGATTTTGTTCTCTATTATTTCTGAAACCTTGTGGGCTTCCTCAAGACTCATCTGCCTGTCAACCATCACGTGCAGGCTTGCAATCATGCCGCCATCAGAGGTATGTTGGCTTACATTATGAACGCCCTTGACGCCAGGAACGTTTGACGCAACTTCGTAAATCTTTGAATCTCTTGGTACATCACTCCAACTTGGTTCAAAATGGACGGTTATCTCCGAGTTTGAGATCGATTTTTTGATATTCTCTTCTACACGGCTGCTGATCTCATGAGCCCTATCAAAGCTAACGTCGGCGCGCAGTGATATGGTGATGTCTGCAAAAATCAAATCGCCTGATTTTCGCATAAGAATTGGTCCTGCGTCAAGGACATCATCTGTTGACAAAACAATTTCTTTTACCTTACTTACCAGAGTAGGCGAAATAACATCTGTCAGCTCTTGTGCTGTCTTGTAGACTAGCTTGAGGCTTAGAACACAAAGTAACACCCCTAAAATCAATGCTGCAACAAAATCCCCGTCATGAAAACCAATCGTGACTAGAATTATTCCTACAATGACTACAAGGGTTGAACCAAAATCCAAGAATGCGTGATAAAAGTCAGCTTTGAGTGTAGTGCCACCAACTTTGTTTATTGCCTTTTTTAGAAAAATGATCCTAAAAATATCCGTACAGATCGTGTATATTGCAGCTGCAAGTGCAAGTGCTCCTGGAAATACTGTAGGGGGTGGACTTTGAATTCTAATAATTGCCTCGTAAATGAAAAAGACTGCAATTAGAAATATTGCAATTCCACCAATGAGACCCCCAAGAGATTCTATTTTTCCATGGCCGTATGTGTGCTCTGCATCTGGCGGCTTTATGGCAAATCTTGCTGCCATCAACAATACGATTGTGACAACACTGTCCAAGAGTGCATGAATACTGTCTGTTAGTAGTGCAAGGCTGTTGGAAACTATGCCGAAGACAAACTCAACTACAAATGCAGACAGTATTGCAACTAATGAAATCTTTAGCGCATTTGTCCTTTGTAAAAAGACGTTTTGCATTAAAACTCTATTTGCAAAGCTTGCTAATAACCTACTTTAGAATAAATTCTACGATAACGTTATCTTTTATGAATGCAAAATCAAAATAAATTGAACAAGATGGTACTAGCGACAGTAGGGTTCTTACTAATTCCATTACTGTCAGAGGCAAGTGCGGCATCAAACCCAAACCTGTATGTGTCTGCCGAAAACTCCCTTTACAACAACCATTTTGCTGGCTCGATGGTAATAGAGGTTGTAGTTAGTGATCCCAACCTTTCTGATACCGATGAAGGAAAGGGCGAGCCAGATGTTACACTAAATGGAAACGCTCTAAGAATGGTTCAAGCAGGCGATGGAAAATGGTACGCATATTTTGCAAACGTTGACAAGGCAAAGATCGCAGACCAGACTTCACTTGACGCAGGAGTTCCCGGCAAAGGCTTGGACTTTGGGGTCTTTTGTGGAAGAGATACGATATCACTTGGCACGTCATTTTCAGAAACAGACGGAATTGCATTACCAAAAGACACCATGACTGGTTCAACAAATGGCAACTCGGGATTTAATACTTGCACCGGTACACCGTCTGGCTCAATCATAAATAATGTGGTTAGAAACCCAAGATCAATTAACACAAACTCCGCTGTCCCAACCGGACAAATTGGCTTAGATGATGACGCATGGCCAATAATTCAACTTTATTCTTTTAGCAGTAGTGTGGTAATACAATACAACGCAGCAGGTGGTACGCAGCAAGTAACCTTACAATACGACGACATACCAAATATCTCCCTGAGTCTTGATAGGACTAACTATCCGCCGAGCTCCGAAGTCTTTGTCACCATTCATGATATGCAGCTGAATCAGGATCCAACAGCGCGAGATTCTTGGACATTTAACGTCGGCTCTACACAAGCTACATTTTATGCTGCATTTACAGAAAATGGCGCAAATGCGGCAAATAATGCTGCAGGTCTTACCAACCTAGTTTCAAAACTATCCAGCTTGGGATTTGATAAAAACGGCAAAATCTCAATGAGTCTCAGATCAGTAGCTGATCTAAAAGAAAATGGATTTCAGTCAGATACAGCCACTGATGGCTCAACTACATACACCCAAATTGTAACATTCGTAGAGTCCCAGCCAAACACTGGCATATTTGAGAACTTTGATTTTAGCAACGAGGCAAACATTGGGGTTCTGTCTACTGCGCCAAGGGGCCAGACTGCAACAATAGAATACAACTCCAAGTCCGCCTCGATTATGTCCGGTCTTGGAACTGCAAGCGTCAACTTAGGCACAACACAGGTGCTTTCTGGCCAAAAAATCCCAGTCACAGTAACAGATCCTGATCAAAACATAAGCTCGGGTGCAAAAGACAGACTTGAGGTCTTTAGGAGTTCTGCAATAATTCCCTCTCTTACAATTGGAAACCCAATCACTTTGGAAGACACAGGTAGCGTCAAGATTGCCAACTTTACCGACCCGCTAGCTGGAGGAACATCTGTCTCATCGTCTGTTCCTGACAAAAACTCTGACAGGCTAATACTTGATACTAGACCTTCTAGCGGAATTTCAAATCAAATCTTTGAGAGAATCGTACTTGATCTTGGCGTTACTGCTACAGACTTGAAAAGTTTATTGATTGATGTGTCTGTTGCTACCAACTTTGGAACAAACTGGATAAACTATGATTTCAGATCACTTGAAAAACAACTCGGTATTACAGACTTTTCAGATACTAGAATATCATTATTTTTTGGATTGACAGACTCAAGTCCTGTAACATTGTTAAGTACAGGCAGGCTGACTGGTGCTCAGGGGTTTATACAAAATGACACTGCAGCAACTCTGATAAGCTCAAAATCTGGTCAGGCGTTTCTGGTGATTGATTTTGATGCATCAAACAATTCATCACCACAAGGATCGATATCTACTGAAACCAATACACAACCAATGGTTCTAGATCTTTTTTCATTTGGAACAAAAAACAATGTCGATGTAAACAATGCAATATACAGATTTGAGCTGCAAGAAACCTTGACTAACTCTGGAATTTTCAGTGGAACACTAGAATACTTAATTGCAAATCAGCTCAATCAGTACGATGCAAACACGATAAGAACTTTGAGAACAATCGATGATGATGTAAAATTCTTTGTAAACCAAAGACTAATTGATGAAAAAGGAATTAACATTGCATATTCTGATATCTCGCAAACCGGTTCGACAGAAAGATCATCGTCAAAAACTGACATAAACACACACTCCGGCATAGTTTCCCTTTCGGCAAAAGCATTCAGGTTTGGTCAACCAGTAACAGTAATTCTGAACGATCCTGATCTTAATATAAAACGCGATGAAATCGATACTTACTTTGTAATTGATGATCCAGCCTCGCAAAATGTTGACACGGTAGGTACTACGAGTGGAGGCATTTTACTTGAAGTCCTAATAAAAGACACTCGATACAAACGTTGCACCATAAACGGAGTAGAACATGGAGGTCTTGCCGCATCGGGATTCACACTTGTTGAAACAGGATCAAACACTGGTAGGTTCCAAGGGGTATTCAAGCTGCCCTCACAAATCTGCAACAAAGAAGGCACCAAACTCATTTCTTCGGCTGGTGGAATAGTTGATCTCAAATATCATGACTTTAGAGATTCTTCAGGACAGCCAAATATTTTCAGCTTAAGCAAAGACACTACATCAAAAACAACTAACCCTCTTACCTCAAATGCGGCAAAACCAGTACCAAAGACACCCATTATTCCAAGCTGGATAAAAGATAACGCCAAGTGGTGGTCATCTGGTATAGTTTCTGACAGCGAGTTTATTGATGCAATAGAATTTTTAGCAAAAGAAAAGGTAATTGTAATAAAGAAAAACCAATCACTTGAACAATTAAAATCCGTACCTGACTGGATCAAGAAAAGCGCATCATGGTGGGCAGACGGTCTGATCTCAGATGAAGAATTTACAAAAGGGCTAGAATATCTTGTCAATAAAGGTGCTATACGGATCTAATCTTGAAAACATGATTACACCTGATATTAAAATACTTAGTCCGCTTTGGGTATTAGCTGTAGAAATTCCAAGATAATCTCATTAATCAAAAATTACTATACAATTGAAAACAAAATTTTAAAAGAGTTTGGTGTTTTGAAGTCAAAAAAGGTTCAAGAAGAGTATAATCAAGTCAACTTTTCTTTCATAGAATACATAAATACCCTGAAATCTTGTACATGCCTAGAAATGAAAGGAGCTGGAATACTGGTAGTAGTGTTTTTATCGCTTATGATCACCTCATCAGCCCTTCCTGCTGTTCAGGGACAAGTTGATGACAGTCAGATACCGCCACTTTCAGTCAAGACAGAACTTCCTTTGTATGATCAGGGAGACGCCGTAGTCTTTAACGGTTTTATAAAAAATCTAGATGAAAATAATTTCTTTGATGTTACAGTGAGGGTTCTTGGCCCTCTAGTTAATGGTACTTCAAGTAACATTGTTCAAGTAAAGCAAATCAAACCACAGTTAGATGGCTCCTTTGAAGGATCTTTTATTGTAAGTGGACCTCTGTGGATAAAAAAAGGTGATTATCAAATTATAGCAAATTATGGTTCACAGAAAGCACAAACCAAGTTCTTCTATAATGGGGGTACGGGAAGTTCCGACATTGATGTGCCGCCACCACCTCCACCGCCAGAATGTGCAGAAGGTGAGGTTCTCAAAAACAACCAATGTGTACCATTTGTTCCAGTCAAACCACAATGTGGAACTGGTACAGTATATGATGAGAAAACCGGTACATGTATAGTCGCACCTCCAGTAGAATGCCCGCCAGGACAAATACTAGCTGGTGGTCAATGTATTGACGAGCCACCAGAAGTTACAGGACCAGAATGTGGCCCAGGAACAGTAGCTAAGGACGGTATCTGTGTTCCAGCAACGACTCCACCACCACCAAAAAATGGTTGTTTGATTGCAACTGCAGCATTTGGTAGCGAGCTTGCACCACAAGTACAACTACTCAGAGAAGTTAGGGACAACGTATTGTTTGGCACTAGCTCTGGAACAAGCTTTATGACTGGTTTTAACTCAATCTACTATTCGTTTAGCCCGACTGTTGCAGACTGGGAGCGAAACAATCCAGTATTCAAAGAAGTAGTCAAGACAACAATCACACCAATGCTTTCGACTCTGTCGATACTCAACTATGTCGACATAGACTCTGAGCAAGAAATGCTTGGATACGGAATCGGTATCATATTGCTAAACATTGGAATGTACTTTGTTGTTCCAGCAATGGTGATAGTCAAACTTAGAGGCATAATCAAAAAACGCCTCTAAGATTATATCCCCACTTCTCACACAAGCAATATGCACGTTGAATACGAAGAATTCACATCAATTCAGGATATTTTTTCATACATGGCATCAGTAATGCCTCCAATGAAAAATGCAATGCCAATAAACTCGTACAAAGGTTACGTCTTTGCGTTTATCCCCCTGACTCATAGCAATGGTGATGTCTACCTTATGATTTACACCAAAGGTACACTAGATGGAAGAATTTTAGAATTTGACATAAATACAAACACTTACAGAAAGGTCAACGCAATTGAAAGGGCGGACAAGACCTACTTTATTGTCTTATCGCCAAAAAGAAATACAATTGCCGACGAAGCAATAAAACAAATATAATTTATCTCGTATATGCTGGTGCAGTAATAGATCTGCTTCTTGCATATTTTTCAACAATGTCTTCTGGCAGCTTGCCATTGAAGAGATCTTTACAGAGACCGCGCAAATATCGCATTATTGCCCATGTACCTGCTTTTATCATTCCATACATGAAGACCTTCATTGGAGGGCCGTATGTCTTGTTTCTAAGTATGATTGGAACAATGTCATTAATTACGCGCAAGTTGTTTTCCCAACACCTCCAAAACAGTGTAAACTGTGCCTCGTTGAGGTTGCCAAAATGCATCGAGTTCTTTTCACTAAAGTCCTGGTACAGCAACGGAGCAACAAGACCCCTAAAGTTAGTTTTTCTAAAGTCCTCAATCAAATCTATGGTGTACTGGGTTTCATCAGGTGTTTCGTCTGGCCAGCCAATAATTAGCGTGGCTGCTGGGAACCAGTGATTCTCGTTCATTACCCTTGCTCCCTCTCTTACAACCCAGCCCCACTCGTCAGTTGAGAATGGTTTTGTCTTTACGCCAAGATGTTTTTTGACCATTCTTGGGGCAACAGTTTCAATTCCAAGGTTTGTTGCAAGCCATCGTCCCGTTATATGCATGTTGTTTATTTCAGACATTTGCTTTAACAATTCGGGGTCTGCAGCAACTGCAGAAAATGTCATGTGGGTTGTTCCAACAAAGTTCGCACCAAGCGACTTGAGCCCTTTCCACAACTCAGTTATTGCATCACGGTTTGGCTGAAAGTCTTTGTTTTCACACCCATATAGCAACATCTCATCAGAGTGCAACCAAATTGAATCAAAACCGTAGTCTAAGTTGATCTTTGCCTCATATTGGAGCCTTTCTAGCGGAAGGTCTTTTTTGGATCTCTTGTTGACATCACAAAAGTCACAACCCCTACCACATCCTCGCATTGCCTCAATTAAGGAATTGACTGTTGGGCCATGAATGATTGGTATGTTTTGAATGTTTTTGACAAAACAATGCATCAGTTCTGGTGCGTCACCATTCTCTAGATCTTTGAACAAGTCTAGCGCAAGCTCGTCTGCCTCGCCAACTACGACCGTATCAAGTCCGTGAATTTTCATCCTATCGGTTTTTGCTAGCTCCCATGCACCATTTCCACCAACAACTACGTGAAAATTGTATTTTTTCTTTAGCTGAATTATTTTCGCACACATTCGCTTGAATTTCATTGCTACATAGGATAGTTTTTCAGGCGACATGGTAGTTGTCACTGGAGCCATTCCCAACGGATCCATGACATTAATTCCAACTACTTTGGTGTCAGGGCCAATTGATTTTTCAAGATAATCGGGATTTGCCACAAAAACTTCGTCCCTTTTGTATCCCTGCAATAAGGCACTTTCAACTCTACGCAGGCCTACTTGGGCTACCTTTGCCTCGCCAGTTGTGGAGTCTGTCTCAACTGCTGGACAAAAAACTTTGTCAAAGACCCATTCTGGAAGAAGCTCATATGGACCACATGCTATGAATCCATAAAGAAAATTGCCACGATAATTAGTCATAAGACTGCGGTCTGCAGTAAGAACTATCCTTTTGCCAGCCAACTAAGTAATGACTTGAAATATACTATAAATTACTTACTGCATGGATTTTTTCAAGCTTAAATTGTACTGCTATCTAGATTTTGCAAATGAGAGATATATCTGAGCCCAGACACACTGAACCACATCTTTCCGAATCAAGCGGAATTAGGGATTTTGTTTTTGGTTTTGGTGATGGAATAAACACATCGCTAGGCATAGCTGCAGGCGTTGGAGGAGCAGACGTTTCATCCAATTTTATCATACTTGCTGCGCTTGTTGGAATGTTTACTGGGGCAAAAGCAATGGCAGTTCAAAATTATCTTGCAGTAAAGGCACAGCGTGAACTGCTAAAATCAGAAATTGCAAGAGAGGAATGGGAAATTGAAAACAAGCCTGACATAGAACGACAAGAAATTGAAGATATCTACAAAGCAAAGGGATTTTCGGGAAAAGATCTTGAAATGGTTGTAAATAAAATAACTTCAAACAAAAAAGTCTGGCTTGATACAATGCTTACAGAAGAATTAAAGCTAAATATCGAGGTGCTGGGGAATCCACTAAAAAGTGCACTTAGGATGTTTGGGGCATTTTTGGTTGGAGGCATATTGCCAATAATTCCGTTTTTCTTTTTAGAAGGATATGTTCCGCTAGCAATTGCTGTTGGAATAAGCTTGGCTACATCGTTTCTTGTTGGCGCGCTCAAATCAAAGCTAGCTAATACAAGTATTCTCAAGGGGGGGCTCGAAATGGCAGGACTAGGTACGGGAATTGCGTTGGTGGGGTTTGGTATTGGAACAGAGCTTGGGAATCTCGGAATTATTGACGTTTAACTTTGTTAGCAATGTTTGCAGCTACTGCCCCTGCGCCAATTCCATTATCTATGTTCACTACCGAGAGGCCAAGTGAACAACTTTGAAGCATTGATGCGAGGGCAGCAACCCCTTTTTCACCATACCCATATCCAACAGATGTTGGAAGGCCAACTACGGGAACATCAACTAACGAAGATACGACCGATGCCAATGCGCCTTCCATTCCGGCAGCAACTATAATTACATCTACGTCTTGCTGCATGAATTTTTTTATGATTGGAAATATTCGATGCAGTCCAGCTATTCCGACATCATAACTGCAAAGGCAGGCACAGCTCATAGCCTCGCAGGTAAGCCTTGCTTCTTCTGCAACACTTATGTCGGATGTGCCTGCAGTGACGATTCCGACCATTCCGCCAGAACTTTTTAGTTCTTTTTTGTAAAGTAACAAAGTTGTTGTGTTTTTTCCATCCTTGATTTTGAATTTATTTTTTTTTGCAAATGCAATTATTTTGGGATAATCCTGTTTTTGTATTCTTGAGACTAGGACAGAATTTGATTTTCCTAATATTTTGGTAACTATTTTTTTGATTTCATCAAGCTGCTTTCTTTCAGCAAAAATTACCTCAGGAATTCCCTTTCTATATCGTCGCCCCATGTCAATTTGGGCAAAGTTCTCGATTTTTTCAATGGAGTACAAAGAAAGGAGCTTTCTTGCCTTTGCTACGCTGATTTTTCCACCCTTTAACGATTCTAAAACATCAACTATTTCCAATACTATTGGGGATTTGATTCGGTTAAAAAATTATTCTAGATTCCTGCTAGTGCTGACTTGACACTATCTATTCCCTTGTTGAACCATTCTTTTTCGTGCTGGTCTAGGTCAAGCTCTATTATTTTTTCAATGCCTTCTTTTCCAACCACTGCTGGAACTCCAATTGAAACTCCAGAATGCCCATATTCCCCATCAAGTGGTGTTGCAACTGGGATTACCTTCTTTTTGTCCCTGAGGACTGCCTCAATTATTGAAGATATTGCGTTTCCTGGGGCATGAACCGTTGCACCTTTGAGTTCAATTACTTTGGCAGCAACTCCCCTCGTATCCTGGACTAGCTGATCAAGCTTGTCCTTTGACAAAATATCTGCCAGGGGGATTCCTGACACTGTTGAAAATCTTGGAAGTGGAAGCATGTTTTCTCCATGCTCTCCAATTACTAGGGCGCGAATTGAGTCACGTGAGTAGCCTGTTGCTTCATGAATGAATTGAATGAATCTTGATAGGTCAAGCATGTTTCCCATACCTATGATTTTACTTCGCTCAAATCCAGATGTTTTGTATGTGATGTGAACCATTGGGTCAAGTGGGTTTGTAACGGGAATAATTATAGAGTCCTTGGCATATTTTTTGATGTTTTCTACAACGTCTTTTACAATTCCGGCATTGATTTTGAGCAAGTCCATCCTTGTCATGCCAGGTTTTCTTCCAGAGCCTGCTACGACTACTACGATGTCCGATCCTTTCATCTCCGCATAGTCATTTGAGCCTTTAATGGAGACGTTAATTCCTTGTTCTGATAGCATGTGGTTTAGATCCATTGCCTCGCCTTGTGGAAGCCCCTTTACAACATCAAGTAACAAAATTTCAGTGTCTAACTTTTTCAAAGCTGAAAAAAGTGCAGCGTCGCCGCCAACTTTGCCAGATCCAATTATTGTAATCATATTATGGCACCTTTATGTTCAATAATTAAATTTATTGTAAATCCATCATTTTTGATCTCAGTGCGCCGCAACATGAGAATTTATATGCATTTTTGAACTTGGATTCTCATGGTTTTAGTAATTGATCCGCAAATAGCTGGAATCTCTGGAGACATGATTCTATCCTCACTAGTACATTTAGGTGCGAACAAAGCCAAAATTATTGACGGTGTCAGCGATTCGCAAAATTATCTACACGGCTCAAAAATTAAAAAAATTGATTTTAAAAAAGTCAACAAACGCGGAATTGCGGCAACATCCCTGGTTCTAGACTTGGATGAGCATAATCACAAAAGAAAGGGAGCTGAAATTCAAGACTGCATTAACAAAACATCAAACAAAATTGGGCTATCAGAAAAAGCAAAGAACTTTGCCACAAACAGCATACTTGCATTAATCGCAGCTGAATCTAAAATTCATGGAACGCCAAAAAATTCTGTTCATTTCCATGAGGCTGCAAGCATTGATACTGTAATAGATATTGTAGGAACTGCAATCGCACTTGATAACCTTAACCACTTTGAGGATGAGATAGTTACACTACCAGTCGCAGTAGGAAGTGGAACTGTCAGTTTTTCACATGGCGTAGTGTCAAATCCAACTGGAGCAATACTTGGCATATTTGAAAAATCAGGCATACTAGTACAAGGAAGCAAAGTACGAGACGAGCTAACGACTCCAACAGGGGCAAGTATCTTGGTGAGTCTGGCAGAAAAATGTGTCGAGTTTTATCCAATGATGAAAGTCAGCTCAATTGGGTATGGAGCAGGTCAAAAAAACTTTGAAGGCTTCTCAAATGTGCTCAAAATAGTCCAAGGGCAATCAACAAGTAGTCTAGAGTCTGATTCTGTCGCTATTCTTGAGACAAACGTAGACGATGTCTCAGGCGAGGTCTTAGCACATGTGATAGACAAAGTAATGTCAAGAGGTGCCAAAGACGTTTCTGTAATTCCTACTATTACAAAAAAGGGTAGGCCAAGTCACATCATTTCAGTAATCTGTGATTCAGATCATATCCACCAATTACTTGATGTATTGGTTTCAGAGACTGGAACCTTAGGAGTCAGAATCAGAACCTCTGATCGATTCATAGTCACAAGACAAATCATCACAATGAAAATACGAGCTCGCAGCCAAAACTTTACTGTACGCTGCAAAGTGGCAAAGCCAGGCTCCAATAGCAAACAATTCAAAGTAGAATATGATGACATCAAGAAAATATCTGAAAAACTAGCACTCTCATTCAAACAAACCGAAGAATTAATCAAAGAACAAGTAAAAAAACAACTAAAATGAAAAAGATAGAGCAACTAAAGGATTGGTTTTCAGACAAGCAGAGTGTACTAGTGGCGCTCTCTGGGGGAGTAGATAGCGCACTTGTTGCCTATGCAGCCCACAGCAAACTTGGTAGCGCTGCACTTGCAGTTACAGCCGACTATAAAACACTTGCACAAGACGAACTAAAATCTGCAAAAAAGATTTGCCAAGAAATTGGGATTAAACATTTGATAATTTCATACAATGAGCTAGAAAACGAGGATTTTACAAAAAATGACAAAGAAAGATGCTTTCATTGTAGAACTGAGCTATCAGAGCATCTCAAAGAAATCGCTCAAAAGGAAAACATCCGGGTAATGGTGGATGGCACAAACGTAGATGACCTAGGCGATTATCGTCCTGGAATAATGGCTCTACAAAACAACGGAATACAGAGTCCTTTGGTACAAGTAGGGCTTTCAAAGCAAGAAATTCGAATGGCTGCAATGCTAGTCGGGTTGTCAGTATTTGATAGGCCGTCGAATTCATGCCTTGCCTCACGCATACCTTGGGGCCAGCGCATAACGGCAGAAAGACTAGCCAGAATTGAGGTAGGTGAAACCTTTGTCAAACAGATTTTTGGCGCAAAACAGGTTCGTGTGCGTGACATTGATGGAGCTGCAAAAATCGAGGTGGGAATAGATGAGGTCTCTCTTTTTGCAGAAAAGAAAAAACTTGATGAGCTCATTGTAAAGCTAAAATTAATTGGCTTTGATTCCATCACAATCGACAAAGATGGATATAGGTCAGGTAAAATCAACGTGATTGCCGATTGATATATCTGGATAATGCGGCATCAACACCTGTTGATGACAAAGTTCTACAAGAAATGTTGCCATTTTTTAAAGAAAACTATGGTAACCCGTCCTCCATTCACAGATTTGGAAGAATAGCAACAAAGGCAATTGAAACTGCAAGAAAAAGAATTGCTGAGCTGATAAACGCACAACCAAATGAGATATTGATAACATCTGGAGGAACAGAATCCAACAACACTGCTCTGTATGGAATAATGCGTCAAAACAAAGGAAAAAAGCTAATCACCTCGTCAATAGAACACGATGCGATACTAGAACCATGCAAAAGACTTGAAAATGAAGGATATGGCGTGACATACCTTCCAGTCGATAGCTACGGAATAGTTGATACAAACAAACTAAGAAGCAGCATTACAAAAGACACGGCACTTGTAAGCATAATGTATGGGAATAACGAGGTTGGTACAACTCAGCCAATCAAAGAGATAGCAAGAATCTGCAGAGAAAATAATGTTTTGTTCCACTCAGACGCAGTACAGGCAGTAGGAAAAATCCCAATCGATGTAAGGGATTTAGATATTGATATGCTCTCGATCTCTTCTCATAAAATAAACGGCCCAAAAGGAATTGGTGCTCTATATGTAAAAAATGGTATCAAAATTGAGCCTTTTATTTTAGGCGGCGGCCAAGAAAACGGTCTGCGTTCAGGAACTGAAAATGTTGCAAACATTGTAGGCTTTGGGAAAGCATGCCAGCTTGCCAAAGAAAATCTGCATAAAAACATTACGTACATGACTGGTCTTAGGGATCACCTAATTGAGCGCGCACTTGGTGAACTGTCGCATGTTTCACTTAACGGCCACAAAGAAAACCGCCTTCCAAACAACGCCCATTTTACATTTCTTGGCGTGAATGGCGAAGACCTAATAATAAAACTAGATGAAAACGGAGTTGCGGCATCTACAGGCTCGGCTTGTTCTGTAAAAACACAAAAAGCATCTCACGTTCTTTTGGCAATGGGTTTTTCACATGAACAAATTACGGGCTCACTAAGGTTGACTGTTGGACTAACCAATACAATAGAAGAGATTAACAAAACAGTAGAGATACTAAAAACTGTAGTTGCTGAACTAAGAAGCGTTTCACCGTTTAAGGCAAAATACGAGTTTACTAGTTAAATCGTAATGACGCCTTTTTTGTTGAAATGACAATCATTGTTGTAATTGCGATCACTAAAATAATTAGGGCAATTGGTCCAAATTCCGGCACTACAAAGGTGCCAATTATTTCTATGTCTGAATCTCCCTCTTGAAACTGAATTGTGAGTAGTCTGGAATTTGCATTCGTTGTTTCTTGATATGGAACCTCCAACCCATCGATGAATATTATGTATGTGTCATCGGTTCCATCGATTTTTTTTGCATCAATCCACTGTCTTCCAAGATCCAATAACAGCGATCCATCATTGTCTGCCTGAATTGTTACTATTAGTCCAAGAATTTCCGGATCCACAATTATGTTCTCCACCGTTCCGCCCTTTATTGTATATGGAACATCAAAGGTTCCTGAACTTCCTATTCTTACCTCAAAAATTTCTGTAGTTGTGTCGGCAGTTGCTTTAGTTTGAAAATTAAAATTGGCTTCGTAATTGTTTGCTATTCCATATGATGCTTGAATCAAATACGTCCCATCAGTCATAAAATAAGGGCCATCAGCTTTGAATGTATAGGCATAACTGCCGTCTTGCGCAACATCTACTTGTGCAATATGAACGCGGTTTGTTTCACGATAAACCTGAATTAGTAAATCGGTATTTTCTAAAACAACATCTACTTTGCCAGAGATTACTATTGTTTCTCCCTGCTCGTAAAATTGTTTTGAAACACAAAGCTGTTTGCATTCTTGCGCACTTGCAACATTGTATGAAGCTACTGTGGATAAAACTAAAAAAAAGATCAAAAAATAACCTTGGCATCTCATAATAAAATTTTGAAGTGATTGTATATTTCCTTTTCTAGTTACGCTTGTACTAAAAAATGAAAAAAGTAGAGACTTTAGTATCTTGGTAAGATGCTAAGTCGTGTTCTGGCAGATACGGCAATTATTGATACAATTGCTACTGCAAGAATTATTGCTGCCATTGTGCCAAATTCTGGAACTGCATAAGTACCTATGATTTCGATCTCGGTTGCTCCCTCTGGGAATATGATGTCAATTGTTCGCGTTGTACTATCACTGTCTATTTCCTCAAAGTCTGCTTCTTGTCCATCTACTAGGACAATGAAGTCAGTATCCATCTTACCTGATTTTGAATCAAGAACGCTTCTTGGAATCTCCAGTAAGATAGAGCCGTCACTTTCTGCATCGATCATCAAAACAATCGAAGTTGTAGCAGCACTTACGGTAGCCTTTGTTACTGTTGCACCAGTTATCTCATATGGTACGCAGTATGTCTTGTTTCCGCCTTTTACTGAAAGCTCATCAGAACTGCACTTTGGCTCTCCTGTCGGCATTCCAGACTCACCAGTTAATTCAACTTTGACCGTGTTGTTGATTTCTTGTGGGCCATACTGAACTCTGATGGTGTATATGCCGTTTTGTTTGAAGAGAGCGCCTGCGGTGCTAAATGATGTTTCATACGTGTTGTTTTCTGCAACTTCGACTTGTCTTACTGTCACGAGGTTGTTCTGTGGACCATACACCGTGACTGTGACTGGAGCATCGCCCCTAAGGTTTGCGACAGTTCCGCTCAACTTTATTGTTGAGGTGTGATCATATACAGCACTATCGGCCCATACTGAAATTGGAAGCTCGCTTTGCTTTACCATTTGTGCCTTACTGTATGCGCTCGCACTACCACAACCTGGGCATGCCTCTTCACTAAATGAAGATGCGTAAGTTGGTACTATTGCTAAAGTGCCTGCTGCAGCCATTATGGCAATTAGCACAGATAGTCCATAACTATTCATCTTGATTGGCGATTAGATTACTGACTATTTATGTATATTTAAAAAATGAAAAAAGTTGAAGATCTAGTATTTTGGCAGTATACTAAGTCGGCTTTTTGCAGATACGGCAATTATTGATA
>Ga0187892_10005804_pt1 | contig 19010 bp, 16 predicted proteins | sample MA1701073metaG_FD_139345 | JGI IMG/M metagenome (GOLD analysis project Ga0187892, IMG submission 139345) | Bio-ooze microbial communities from a basaltic lava cave in the Kipuka Kanohina Cave System on the Island of Hawaii, USA - MA170107-3 metaG ...
CACGTACTCCATCGCCAGGTAGGCCCACTGGACGTAGCCCTCCTGGTGATGGCCCGCCTCGTAAATGGTCACGATGCCGGGATGCGTCAGGCCCTTGGCGGCCGCCGCCTCCTTGAGGAAGCGCTCCACCCCCTCCGCCCCTCCCCCTTCGTCCTGGAAGAGCTTGAGCACCACCCACTGCTTCTGCGCGGTATCCCAGGCCTTCCACACGCGGCCCGTGCCCCCCTTGCCCATCTCCTCGACGCGGACGTACTTCCCGAAGTGGCGCTTGGGATCCTGGAACGCGCGGGTCGCCTCCGCCGGGATGGCCGCCGACATGCTGCCGACGTTGACGCTCGTCGTGGCCGCCGTCGCGGGCTCGGGCTCCGGCGGCGGCGCGTCCAGCCCGGCAGAAACCAGGGCCGCCTGCTCGGGACTGAGGACCGCGGTCTGACGCGCCTGGATCCGACGGAGCGCCTCCTTCCGGAGGGAGTCGATCTGCTGGGTCGACAGGAGGGATTTTTCCTTCAGCAGGTCGATGAGCGTCCGGCCGCCGTCATCCGCAAGCGCCGTCAGGCACTCGTTGAGGGCGTCCTGGCTTACCAGGCCCTTCTCGAGGGCGATGAGGCCGAGTTCCGCGTCCTCTTCGCGCATTATGGGCTTATTTTAACCCATCCTCGGGGTTAATGAGCGTTTGAGGTGAGCGGAGAGAAGCCATCCAAGCGGATCTCCCCTTGGAATCGTCTCGTGGTTGGGGGTTCGGACGATTCCAAAACGCTAAAAACTCTTCTTTTTGAAATCGTCCGGACCCCAAACGACGAGACGATTTCGAGAGGATGTCTTGGCGGCGTGGACTCCCGGACTTGCGCCTTCAATCCTTGAGCGTGAAACGATAGTAACGCACCCGGCAGGGAGGCCCTTGAGACAGCCACAGGTCGCTCGTCCGGCAGACCGCCAGGAAGGAGTTCGACGTCTGGAGGCGGCCGACGTTGTCGAAGAGGTGCTGGCACATGCCTCCCGCCGCGTGCGTCTCCATGAGGCTGAACGCGTCCTTCAGGCTGATCCGGCCGACCTTCGAACCCGCAAGCTCTTCCAGAAGCCGCTCCCGGAGCATCGTGTTGGCCGCCCAGCCCCAGTCCGGTCCGATGCAGAAGAAGCCGTCGCGGCCCTCGTGCGGGCAATTCCCGGCGACCAGGAACCGGTCGCGCTTAGGGTCGTACCGATGGATCTGGCGCTTGATCCCGACCGATTCCATCCGCGCCGCGTTCCCCGCCCGGTCGACCATGAGAAAGTTGCCACGGTCACGCGCACGTAGTCGTTCTCCAGGACCTCCTCCCGGACGGGCGCGCCGGCCCCGAGCAGAAGGAGCGAAAGAACGGCGGTCATGGTTTTCATCTTTCCCCCCGGCTATTCGAACTCCCAGGGCGAAGGAAACGCCTCCGCGTACGTGATTCGAGTCGCGTAGATCCCGCAGGCCCCTTTCTCTTCCTTGTTGATGATCGGGATGCTCGGACGGTTGCGGTACGGGTGATTGAAGCTCCGCACGCTCACTCGGTGGACGACGAGCTGCGTGCGCCCCTGCCCCGCCAGGACCTTCGCCATGTCGACCTTCGGCTGGCTCGCCGGCCGGATCGGCAGGCCCGCCCGGACGCTCTCGAAAAGGACGCGCTTGTTCGACGCGGCGAAGCCGTTGGCCGGGTCGACGTCCCACCAGAAAAGCGGATCGCGCCTGCCCTTCTCGCCGGTCAGGACGCGGAGCGCGCCGTCGGCGCAGCGGAAAAGGGTGAGGGGCGAATTCGTTTCCGGCAGCGGCGTCACCGCGACTTCGGGCGCCCGGCCGAACGGGTCGTCCGTCCGCGCCCAGGCGACCCCCGCCTTGTCCACCCGGGCCGAAATAGCCCACCCGTCCCTCCACGGCGCCAGGCTCCCCTCGGAAAGCCGCACCCCAGGAGCCGACAGCAGCGGCCCCGTCTGCACCCATTCGTACACGCCGGCCCGGGCGTCGTACGCGTATCGGAGCGGTCCGACGCGGCCGCCGTCGAAGGCGTTGCAGTCCCCCCATTCCGACCCGTCCCCGTTCAGTGGTACGGGAGGCGTGAAACTCTGATTCATGTGGGTAACGTCCGCGGCCCCGCAGAACCGCGGTCCCGATTCGAACCCCTTCTGGCGCATCCGCGCGACGGGCCTGACGATCTCGAGGTCGTCCTCGGCGGCGTTGAGGCGGAACTGGACCCATTCCACGCCCTGCGTCTGCCGTCCGACGTCCGTGCTCTCGGTGGCGTGCACGAGCGCGCCCGACGCGTCGAGCACCCGGGCGCAGACGCGCCACTTCGCGACGAAGAGGTTTGCGTGCGCAAACGCCCTTCCGTTCACGCGCGCGCCCTTGGGAACTCCGAAGACGACGGGATGGCCGTGCTGGCGGACGTACTTCTTGCCCTCGCCGAGCGGGTCCCAGTCGTTCGCGGTCCGCGCGAGGAAGCCCTCTTTGACGACCGCGCCGTCGGGCTCGCCGCGCCGAAGCTGGTACACGATGCTGAGGTCGTCGTCCACGCCGCGAAATCCGCGCGTGGCGTAGATCAGGAGCCACCGGTCGCGACTCACGGGGATGCCGTTGGGGTGGGCGGGAACGACGTCGTCGGCGCGCGTCTCGCCGGGGAGGGTGCACTCGCGGATGAGGACGCCGGCGGGTTCGATGGATTCGATCCCAGCGAGCCGCAGGAACGGGGCGGCGCCCAGGGCGGCGGTCCCGAAGACAAAGTCTCTCCGCGAGAGGGTCACCGCCCAGTACATTCCCGCGGCGATACGGCGGGTTTACGGAAATCGTATACTGAGCCGCGATGAGAATTGTGGACGTGCGGGCGACGACGGTGACAGTGCCGCTCGAAGCGCCGATCCGTCACGCGAACGGGGCTCACTGGGGACGGTTCGTCCGCACGGTCGTCGAGGTGGAGACCGACACGGGTCACGTGGGACTCGGGGAGATGGGCGGAGGCGGGGAGAGCGCCGAGGCGGCCTTTCGCGGCCTGAAGTCTTACCTGATGGGTCACGACCCTTTTCAGCTCGAGGCGCTTCGCCTCAAGATCTGCAACCCGACGGCGGGCCTGTACAACAACCGCACGCAGCTCCACGCCGCGGTCGAGTTCGCCTGTCTCGACCTCATGGGCCAGAAACTGAACGCCCCGGTCTGCGACCTGCTGGGCGGCCGCGTGCGCGATACGGTCCCGTTCGCCTCTTACCTCTTCTTCCGACTCCCGGGTCCCACGGGCCGCGGGGAGGTGCGGACGGTCGAGCAGCTCGTTGCGCACGCGCGCGATCTCCGGTCGCGCTACGGCTTCCGGACCCACAAGCTCAAGGGCGGCGTCTACCCTCCCGACTACGAAGTCGACTGCCTCCGGGCGCTGGCGCGGGAATTCCCGGAGGACGACTTCCGATTCGACCCGAACGCCGTGTACTCGTTCGAGACCGCCGTGCGGGTCGGCCGGCAGATCCAAGGACTCCGGCACGAATACTACGAAGACCCGTGCTTCGGCATCGAAGCCCTGAAACGCGTGAAGGAATCGCTGCCGGGCTTTGCGCTGGCGACCAACACGGTGGTCGTCAACCCCGAGCAGCTCGCCTACAACGTCCGGGCGGGGGCCGTCGATGTCATCCTGCTGGATACGACGTTCTGGGGCGGGATCCGGCCGTGCCTCGAGGCGGCCCGCATCTGCGCGGTCTTCGGCCTGGACATTTCCGTTCACAGCTCGGGCGAGCTGGGCATCCAGCTCGCGACGATGCTCCACTTGGGGGCGGTGCTTCCCCGCCTGAAGTACGCGGCCGACGCGCATTACCACCACCTGAAGGACGACGTCATCCGGGGCGGCCTGCGGGCCTGCGAGTCCGGTGCGATCCGGGTCCCGGACACCCCAGGCCTGGGCGTCGAGCTCGACCGCGAAAAGCTCGCCCGCTACGCCGAGGACTACCGCCGGCTGGGCGGCTACCCCTACGACCGCGACCCTTCGCGCCCGGGCTGGTACGCCCGCGTCCCCGACCCCCACTGGGCGGATCCGGAACATTCCGTTTGATTTTGGCCCACCCTCGCGCGACAATGCCACCCAGGGCGGGGCCCTTCTAAGTTGGTCCTATTGAATTCGTAAAGATAGGTTGCACCACAAAGACACAAAGACCACGAAGGACCCCGACCGAGCGGCCTTCGGGATGCCTCTTCTTTGTGGTCTTCGTGTCTTTGTGGTGAGAGTGTTCTTTTCGAACTCACTGAGGTGTACTTAGGAGGAGGCGGCCATGCTGACGTTGGTGTTTACGGAAGGCGACGTCACGCTCACTCTCAAGCTGGACCAGGACCAGATCACGATCGGCCGCTCCAAGGAAAACGTCGTCGTCGTGAACAACCGCAAGGCGTCGCGCAAGCACGCCAAGATCGACCGCGTCGGCGCCACCTACCAGGTCACCGACCTCGGCTCGGGGAACGGGACGCGCCTGAACGGAAAGAAGATCGACTTCCAGGCCCTGGCCAAGGGCGACGAGATCAAGATCGGCGACGCCTCGCTCAAGGTCCACGGGATCGACGACGAGCCCGACAAGATCTCGCTCGATGACGACGACACGCCGATCGACGGCCACGACAAGATCGAGATCAAAGACGAGCCGCCGCAACAGAAGACCACCCAGGTCAACGCCACCTCGGTCCGCCCCCAACCCCGCGTGACCAAGAAGTAGGGACCTCATGTTGCAAAAGACCCCGGGTACTTTTGCAACATCCGCCTAATTCAGGACCCGAATCCCGATAGCCGAGGGCGCACCCTTCGCCCGGTAGACCCGCTGCGTGGCTTTCTGGAAGTCCTCCGGCCGGGCGCTGTAGATGTCGCAGAACGTCTGGGGGTTCCGGTCCACGAGAGGGAACCACGAGCTCTGGATCTGCACCATGATCCGGTGGCCCTTCTTGAACGTGTGAAAGACGTCCGGCATGACGTATTCCACCTTCTCGACCTTTCCCGGCACGAAGGGCTCCGGATGCTCGAAGCTCTTCCGGAATTTCCCGCGGAAGCATTCGCCCCGCAGGAGCTGCTGGTACCCCCCCATCAGGACGTCCCGCGGGCGGACGGCCGGGTCGGGGGCATCGTCGGGGTAGACGTCGATCACCTTCACCACCCAGTCCGAGTCGGTGCCCGTCGTCGACACGTGCAGGCTGGGCGTGAGCGGTCCGGCGACCGTCACGTCCTCCGCCAGCGGCTCCGTACGGTAGACCAGGACGTCGGGACGCGACGCGGCGAACCGCTGATCGTCCACCATGTGCTCGCGGGTCATCCCCGTCGCCTGGCCGCCGATGTACGGAACCGGCTTGGCCGGGTCGCTCACGTATTCGTCGAACGCCCGCGGCCCCTCCTCCGCCGGCGGGTCGAAGGAGAGCCGGCCGTCGGCGAGCAGGTAAAGGGCCCGTGACGCCAGATTCTTCGGCGGCCAGGTCTCGAACGTCTTCCAGCGGTTCGAGCCCGTCTCGAATACGGTCGCCTCGGACAGGCGGGGATCCTCCTTCCCCTTCAGGCGGTGCTGGAAGAAGGGGAACTCGATCCGCTCGCGATAGTGGACCGACGTTTTCGCGCCGAAGCGGACGTTGCCCATCGACTCGCCGTCGTCCCGCGACCATTGGCCGTGCCACCACGGACCCATGACGAGGACGTTCGAGGCCGCCGGGCTCTGGCGCTCGACCGCCGCGTAGGTCTCGAGCGCGCCGAACAGGTTCTCCGCGTCGAACCACCCGCCCACCATGAGGACGGCCGGCCGGATGTCCTTGAGGTGCGGGCGCAGGTTGCGCGACTTCCAGAAGTCGTTGTACGTCCCGTTCGACATGAGGTCGTTCCAGAAGGGGATTTCCCCTTTCAGGTACTTCTCGTTGGCGTTGGCGAGCGGACCCATGTCGAGGAAGAACGCGTACGCGTCCGTCAGGCGCTCCGGCGGAAGCGGCTGGGGGACCACCGGCTTGGGCCGCGCGCGCCCGTTCCGGGCCAGCCAGCGGTAGGCGTGCGGCAGGTATAGCGCGCCGTTGTGGTGGAAGTCGTCGCCGACAAACCAGTCGCAGATCGGCGCCTGGGGCGACGCGGCCACCAGCGCCGGGTGCGCGTCGATCATCCCCGCCGACGTGTAGAACCCCGGGTACGAGATCCCCCACTGCCCGACCTTGCCGTTGTGGTTCGGCACGTTCTTGAGAAGCCATTCGATCGTGTCGTACGTGTCGGTGCTTTCGTCGATCTCCGTCCGATCCTTCTTGACCGCCCGGTGCGGCGTCATGTGGACGAATTCCCCTTCCGACATGTGGCGGCCGCGCACGTCCTGGTAGACGAAGATGTACCCCTCGCGGCCGAAGAGCGGGTTGGGTCCGAGGCCGGCCGGCAGCTTGTCCGGCCCGTACGGCGACACGCTGTACGGCGTGCGCGTCAGGAGAATCGGGAACGACCGCGAGGCGTCTTTCGGTTCGTAGATCGACGTGAAGAGCTTCTTTCCGTCGCGAACGGGGATCTCGACTTCGCGCTTCCCGTAATGTTCGCGGATGTACTCCACGCCCTGTGGGGCCAGGCACAGGAGGAGCGGGACGATTCCCATCAGTCCACCAGCTGTCTGAAGAGAAAAGTGTATTCGAGCGCCGCCTTCTTGATCCGCTGTTCGAGGTTCGCGGCGCCCCCGTGGCCGCCCTCGATGTTCTCGTAGTAGAGCACGTCGTGGCCTTGCTCCTCCATCCGCGCGGCCATCTTGCGCGCGTGGCCGGGGTGGACGCGGTCGTCCTTGGTCGACGTGAGGAAGAAGACCTTCGGATACTTCACTCCGGCGCGGACGTTCTGGTACGGCGAATACGAGAGCAGCACGGGGGCCATCGTCGCGTCGTCCGGGTCGCCGTACTCGGCCATCCAGCTGTTCCCGGCCAGCAGCTTGTGGTAGCGGAGCATATCCAGGAGCGGCACGTTGCACACGACCGCGTTGAGGAGCTCCGGGCGACGGAGGAGGACCGCCCCCACGAGGAGCCCGCCGTTGCTGCCCCCGGAGATGCCCAGCCGGCGCGGCGACGTCACCTTCCTCCGGACCAGGTCTTCCGCCACCGCGATGAAGTCCTCGAACGCCCGTGCGCGGTTCGCCTTCAGCGCCGCCTGGTGCCAGCGAGGCCCGAATTCGCCGCCGCCCCGGATGTTGGCCACCGCGAAGGCGCCGCCCCGCTCCAGCCAGACCTTCCCCAGCGCCCCCGCGTAGACCGGCACGTTCGCGATCTCGAACCCGCCGTAGCCCGTCAGGAGCGTGGGGATCGCCCCGTCCAGGGGGCGCCCGCGCCGCCGCACCAGGAAGTACGGGACTCTCGTGCCGTCGGCGCTCGCCGCCTCGTGCTGCTCGACGTCCACGTCGGAAGCGTCGAACCGCTCCGGCATCCGCTTGACCGGCTTGACGATCGAGCCGTCCACGAAGGTGACGCTCGAAGGCGCGGTGAAGCTCTCGAAGCGCGCGTACAGGCGGTCGTCGAAGTCGTCCGACGAGAGGACGTCGACGGCCCCGTGGTCGGGCAGGGCGACCCGGGTCACGTGCCACTCCCCGGGCCGCTTCTCCACCCGGAGCAGGCGGCCGCGGACGTTTTCGAGCACGGTGAGATAGAGAAAGCTCCTCGCCGTCACGATGCCGCGGAGCGACGAGCGCTCGTCGGGCGCGTAGACGAGCTCGGAGCCGCCGTCGGGTCGCATCGCGACGAGCGCGCCGGCCGGGAATCCCTTCCATGCCGTTCGAAGGAGCGCGAGGAAGTGGCCGTAGAAGACGCCGCGCACGTCCGCGTCCCGCGGAAAGGGGACTCTGCGGAGCTTGCCGTCGGGTTCCAGGACGTGCGCCTCCTCCTCGAAGAAGGAAGGTGAACGGACGACGAACGTCGTGCGCCCCTCCGGGCGGAAGGCGGTGTGGGCGCCGACGGAGACGTCCGCCACATCGCCTTCGAAGACGAGGGCCGCTTCCGCCAGAGGCGTGCCTCGCCGCCACCGTTTCACGCGGCGCGGGTAGCCGGACTTCGTGAGCGAGTCGGGGCCGAAATCCGTGCCCACGAGGAGCTGGTCCGCGTCCACCCACGTCGCCCGGGATTTTGCCTCGGGCAGCGCGAACCCATCCGGAAGGAAGGCGCGCTTCCCGACGTCGAACTCCCTCATGACGTGGGCGTCCTTGCCCCCGCGCGAGAGGAAAACGAGCGCGCGCTCCGAGCCCGGGAGGGGGGACGCCCCGTGCCAGACCCAGTTCTCCTTCTCCTCCTTCGCCAACGCGTCCAGGTCGAGGATCAGGTCCCACCGCGGCTCCGCCCGCTCGTACTCCTCCGGACGGACGCGCCGCCAGATCCCGCGGACGTGCTCGGCGTCCTGCCAGAAGTTGTAGACCCAGCCGTCGTCGAGGTTCGGGAAGGCGATCCGGTCCCGCGCGAGAAGGATCTTCCGGACTTCTGCTTCGATCGTGCCGAACCGGGGGTCGGCGCGAAGGAGGCCCTCGCTCTTCTCGTTGTGGGCGCGCGCCCAGTCAAGCGCCTTCGGCGATTCGACCTCTTCCAGCCAGAGGTACGGGTCGTCCGGCGCCGCCGCTCCACCGGCGCACGCCGCGGCCAGCGGGAGCATCGCCGAAAGCGCGGCGGCTTTCATCTCTTCCTCCGAAGAGCTCATGGGGCCCGCCATCCTACCATAGCTTGGAGTTTGGAGTTCGAAGTTTGGAGTCCGGAGTCCGAAAGGGCGTTCCCAGGGTCAGAGTATCCGCAAAAGGCTTGGAGAAAGGCCCCAACCCAGGGCCCAGATGTTGCAAAAGTACCCGGGGTCTTTTGCAACATTCACGAGGGCTTAGTCCGGCGCCCCCTGGTCGATCCAGGCTCCGATCAGGTCGATCTGGGAAGGGCTGAGCGGCGCGGATTTCTGGGGCATGCGCTCGGCCGGATCGGTCGTGACCAGGCGCTGGTGGAGAAGGCTGCGCCCGCTGCTTCCCGGGTGGACCGCAGGTCCGGAATCCCCACCTTTAAGGAGAAGCGCCTTCGAATCGACCCTCAGGCCGCCCTTGGCTTTCGCCTCGCCGTGACACCGGATGCAGTGGGCTTTGAGGATCGGCTGAATGTCGCGTTGAAACTCGATTCTGCCGGGGCGGTGCGGTCCAACAGGCTTGTTCGCGCCGAACCCGGGCAACGCGGAGGTGATGTAACTTTCGCCGAACACCAGCATGCCTCCGAGGTGCCCCTGGAGCAGGAGGGCGGGGACGAGGAGGATCTGAAGCGAGCGGCTCGTCCCGCGCAGGATCGATCCTTCCCGCCTTCGGGCCGCCACGCCGAGAACGGCGGCGACGAGGGACACGGCGGCGATCGAAAGGCCCAGCCAGCGGTGTGTGAGCAGGATGCCCGCGCTGGAATCGTCGTGCCCTCCGGAGGCGGCGTTGGCCCACCCCGTGAACGATGCCAGGAGGGCCCCCGCGGCTCCCGTGAGCGAGCAGACGAAGGCGGCGTCGCGGAAGAGGGAGGACTTTCGGAGGACCTGGGCCGCTTCCAGCACGCCGGACAAGAGAAGGAAGGCGATCGGAAAATGGACGGCCAGAGGATGCAGCCGCCCCAGGAGCGGCATCCAGTCCCAGGACCCTTCCGGGCCTCCCATCGTCGATTATTTTTTCCGGGTGAGGGTGACGTCGACGACGGCCGGATGGCGGCCCTTCATCTCGATCTCACGGGAGACCGGCCGGTACAGCTCCTGCCAAACCTCGATCGTGTACCGCCCGGGCGGGAGGTCCCGGATCTCATAGCGGCCGTCCGGTCCCGTCACGGTGGAGAAGGGGTGGGTGAGGACCCCGAGGTAGGCGCGCTCCCACGGGTGAATATCGCACTTGAGGGGCACCATGACCTCGGGCGTGCAGAATTTTTTCACCTCCTGGCTCCCCTTCCGGCGCAGGCCGAAGTTGAACTCCTTGTTGTTGAAGCCGATGGCGTGGCAGTTGTGCAACAGGTCGTCCTCGTTGAGGATCTTGAGGTCCTGGCCCACACGAATCCCCTGGATGCGAGGTCGCAGGAGGGCCTTCTCGTACTTGATGAGCGCCGCCGGCGGGAGGGGGAAGGAACGGCCTTCCAGCCCGCGCTTCACGTAAACGAAGGCGTTTTGGACCCGGCCCTCCGCGTCGGCGATGACCTCCTCCGACAAGACCGGCTCCGGGTGCAGGGCGGCGGCTTCCGGATCGACGTCCATGCGGACCTTCGCGCGCGGCGGCGGGTCGGCCACGCGCACGGTCCCGCGGACCACGCCGGGTCGGTAGGGCAGGGAGCTGTCGGCCGCCAGGAGGGGCAGCAGGAGGGCGGCCGCGAGCTTCATCGTTCTCCCATTACCCGCCGGCCGGGGACCGGGTGAACGGCCCTAGCGGGTCCGTGTGAACCCGCGGCGAGGCGGTTATCGCGCCCTGACGTCGTAACAGTACAATGCATCCTGCTCGCGAACGTACAGCCTCCCGCCGTGAAGCGTAGGGGGCGTCCAGCAACGATTGTTTTGCTCGTGAGGCGGGAGGAAGCGGCCTTTCTCCTTATAGCCGGAGGGGTTGGCTTCTACGAGCGCAATACTGCCCCGCTCGCCCCGGACCACCAGATGGCCGTCGGCGTACGCCACCGATCCCCTGCCGACGCTCCGATCCTGCCAGACGACCGTTCCCGTCATGAGCTCGATGCACTTTAGGGAGCTCTTGTCGGTGCCATAGAGGTGGTCGCCCACGAGAATGACGCCGCCGTAATGGTTTTCCATCTGCCTCCCGGAGTAGACCTTGTCGACGGGGAAGCGACTATCCGCCGGGGTGATTTGAAACGCTCCGCATCCGGCTTCGTAGCCGCCCGCCACGAACACGAGTCGGTCCCGATAAACAGGCGTCGCGACCACGTCTCTGCCCTCGTTGCGGTCCACGCGCCACAGAAGTTTTCCGTCCTTGGCGCCGATGCCGGCAACGCTTTGCAGGGTGACCAGGAGATATTGCCGTACGCCCCCGAAGTCCGCCGGGACGAGCGACGCGTACTGCGCCGGGTCTTTAACCTCCTCGCTCTGCCAGACCTTTTCGCCGGTATCCGTCTTGAGAGCAACCAGGGACCCGCCGGGCCCGCCCGGCGTACAGACGACGATGTCGCCATCGAGGAGCGGCGACTCGGAGTAAGAGAAGTGAGGCACCCCACCGCCGAAGTCCTTCATCAGACTCTTCCGCCACACCTCGCGCCCGTCGGTCACCCGGACGGCGACGAGGTCACCGTGCTGTCCGAGCGCGAAGACGGCCCTTCCGTCTGTGGCGGGCGTAGAGCGTGGACCGGGAACCTTCGCGTGTCCGCCGGCCGGCCCGACCCCCGTCGACCAAACGCGCTTGCCGTCGGAGCGGTCAAGGGCATGCAGGTTACACGTGTCGCCTTCGTCGCCTAAGGTGAAGATAAGATTTTCCGCGAAGGAGACGCCCGAGTAACCGGCCCCAAGTCCTTGGGCCGTCCACGCGAGAGGCGGGCCTTGGGCGGACCATTCCTTGAGGAGTCCCGTGTCTTTGGAGAGCCCGTCCCGGTTGGGGCCGCGGAATTGGTTCCAGCCGCCCCATTCCGGTTCAAGGGCCTTACTAGCCGGGGCGGTCTCTTCCTGCGGCTGAAGCGACAATATCGCCAGGATGATCCCGTAGGGCCACGCGGTCGGCATGTTCGGCTCCTGGTCCGAGACCACGGCTAATTTTGATTAGAGAGGAAAATGGTTCCCAGCGCCAGAAAGGGCCCGGCAGCCACAGGAACCACGGGACCGTCCGGGGTCTTGACCATTGGTCATCACAGGTACTCCCGGGCGGCCTTCTTCATCAGCTGTCCTCCTACACATCCGATTCTCAAACGGGCGAATTCAGAATCGTTACACGCCCCCGCGGCGAGCAGCGTCTCGCAGAACCCCCGGATCGAGCGAACATGAACTATCCCTCCATCAGGTATTCGAAAGGAAGAGGTCATCCAAGAAGAAGGGGAGACCGCGTAAGGCAACACCGGTCCGAAATCGGAACTTCTAACTCCCGACTTCCGGGAGCAGGCGGAAGGCAAGGTCGGGCACCTTCTTCCGGTGGAGGACGGCCGCGACCTCGGAGCGGAAGAATCCCTTCGCCCGGCCGAGCCGCTCCAGGACGACCAGAGGGTCGCGCGGCTCCGCGCCGGGGCCCGGGGCCACCGTCACGAGCAGCCTCGACGGGTCGGGCGCCGGCACGACCGATTCCACGACGAGGTCGCTCAGGACCTCGTCCCCGCACTCTCCGGCGAGCGCCAGACTGAGCGTCTCCTCCACCTGGCGGCACAAGCGCATCGTCTTTGCGTCCCAGAGCTTCTTGGGGTCTTCGCGTTTCATGGAGTTCCCAAAGTTAGAGACAGCGTGAGCGCTGTCGGGTTTTTGAAAATCGACCGGAGCTCGGCCGGGGCTACGGCAACGCCGGACGGAGGCTCCCCGCGGAATGCGCGACTTCGGCAAGACGCACGGCGAACCTCCTTTCCCTTCACGCCCGGGCGAAGCGACGTAGAGTATAGCGTCGGCATCCTGGGGAGGCAAACATGCGGTGCGTCCTCGCCGGTCTCTTCTTCGCGTCCGTCCTGCAGGACAAAGCGCCCGACGGCCCCGAACAGAGGAAGGTCCGCGCCTTCTTGAGCGGGCTCGCGCAGGCGGTGAGCGACCGGTCGCTCACCGACGTGCGGACGCTGGAGGACTGGAAGCATCGCCGCGAAGCCACCCGCGCGAAGGTCCTCGGCGCGCTCGGGTTGGATCCCTTGCCGGAGAAGACGCCGCTCGACCCCGTCGTCACGTCCGTCTTCGACGAGGAGAAGTTCCGCGTGGCGACTCTTCTCTTCAAGGCGCTTCCCGGCTTTTACCTCACCGCCAACCTGTACCTTCCCCGCGACGGCAAGGAGCGGCACCCGGCGATCCTCTACTCCTGCGGCCACGCCAACGACCCGCTCGGGGCGAAGGTCAAGTACCAGCACCATCCCGCGTGGCTGGCCGGCCGCGGCTACGTGGTCCTGATCGTCGACCCCGTCCAGATCAGCGAGATCGAAGCCATCCATCACGGCACCTACCGGTACGACCACTGGCACTGGCAGGCGCTGGGGTACACGCCGATGGGACTGGAGGTCTGGTGCTCGATCCGCTCGATCGACTACCTCGCCGGCCGGCCCGACGTGGACCCCGAGCGCATCGGCATGACCGGCCGGAGCGGCGGCGGGACCATGACCTGGTTCACGATGGCGGTCGACGAGCGCGTCAAGGTCGGCGTCACGGCGAATGCCACCGGAATCGTTGCGACGCACGTCCGCAACGACACCCTCCGGGGCCACTGCGACTGCGCCTTTTTCATCAACCACCCGCGGATCGACTACACCGACGTGGCGGCGCTCTGTGCACCGCGGCCTCTCCTCGTCCAGAGCGGCCAGAAGGATTGGATCTATCCGCCCGAAGGGTACCGCCCGCTGGGCGACAAGACGCGGCGGATCTACGGGCTTTACGGGTCGGCCGACGCCTTCCGCGAGCAGGACGTGGACGCCGAGCACAAGGACCTCCCGGAGTTCCGCACCGAGGCCTTCCGGTGGTTCGAGCGCGGGCTGAAGGGGACCGCGACCGACGACGCGGTAACCGACGTGCCGGCGATCGCCCACGAAAAGCTCCGGGCGCTTCGCGGGCCTCTTCCCCCCGACGTCCGGAACGCTTCCGTCGCCGAAGAATTCCCGGGGCCCTTCTCCTCACAGGCGCCCCGGACGCTCCAGGAATGGCGCCACCGGGCTGAAGCCGTCCGGCTCCGCCTGGCGGCCCTCACCTTCGCGGGCGAGCCGGCCGGCCCCTGCGATTTTCAGATGGAGTTCCCCAAGGACGTCGTCCGCGACGGCGTCGTCCTGCGCGAGGCCCGCGTCCAATCGGAGCCGGGCATGCCCGTTCGAGTCGAGATCCTCCGGCCGGAGAAGCAGGTGGGACCGACCCCGCGCGCGTTCGTCGTCGTGGCGGATCAGGATGCGCCGGAGCCCGACTGGCGGCCGCTCGCCCGCACGGCGCCGGTGTTCAAGGTGTACCCGCGGGGTCAGGGCGGAGAGGCGTGGAGCCCGGCGCTCACGAAGTTCGCCCGCCGCGCGGCCCCTCTCGTGGGCCGGACCCTCGGCACCATGCGCGTCACCGACGTCCTCCGCGCCATCGCGCTCGCCAAGGAAACCACGGGCGCCGACAAGGTCGTCCTCTACGGCAAAGGCGAGGGCGCGGGGCTCGCCCTGGCGGCCTCGCTCCGCGAGACGCCCCTCCCCGTCGAGCGCCTGATCCTCGATTCCCTGCCCGACAGCCTCCTCGCCGAACCGGTGCTTCTCAACATCGCGCGCTTTACGGACATGCCGGAGCTCGTGTCGCTTGCCGCGCCGCGCGGCCTGATCTTCATGGGCCGTACACCGCTGGGGTTCGGGCGCGCGCGCCTGGCGGCTCAGCTCCACGGCAAACCGGGCCTCGCGATCCGGGCCGCTTCGCTTACGGAGGCGCTGGATGAAGTATCACGGGGCATTCCCTGACCGCAGTCTCAATATAGAGCAGGATTATCCCTGCGAGCGCGCCGATCCATACAACCCATCGGATCACAAGCTTTCTTCGGCCTTGATGTTCCATCCCCTCGTCCTACGACTGCCAAGCCTACGACGGCTCTTCCCAGGCGCACCCCAGGCGTTTGAAATCGGTCACGTCGAACGAATACACTTTGGTTTTCTTCGCGCGGGCCCTGACGGCGATCAAGCAATCGGCAATGTCGAAATTGCTCGCGCCATATCGGCTGAGCGCCTCTATCGCTAGCCGTTTGCTGCGGTACAACATCCCGCGAAGAGAGAGAACCCCCGAAAGCGATCGAGCAATCTCAAGTCTGGGAATGCGGGCTTTTTTCTCAAGGACCCAAACGGTTTCCGCAAGGACTACTTCTTCAATCTCAGCATATTCCTCGGAGTCCTCAATCCGCTTCATGAGAGCACTCGCCCGGGCCGACTGGGCCGGATCGTCTCCCAGCAGGAATCTAAGAAGAACGTTTGCGTCGAGCAGGGAGGCCTTCCCGTGCCGCTTCATTCGCGACCTCTCTCCTGACCTCTTCCATCACTTCCTTATGACTCCGACCTTTGAGCGGGCCGGCGTACCGGTTCAGGCAGCCATACAGGGCTTCTACGGGACTTCCGTCCACAGCCTGGAGAATGGCATGCCCTTTCCCAAGAACGAACTCGACCTTCGACCCGGCCTTCAGACCAAGTCCCTCCCTGATCTGCTTCGGAATCGTGACTTGCCCTTTGGACGTCACGCGTGTGGGCATCCCTAAGCCTCCTTACCTCCAATACCGATTGTAATACTGGCTGATAATAAAGTAAAGGCTCCTCGTGGAAACGGTCCTGCCGCCGGATGGGCCTCCGTCGTCTAAAAGGGGCGGATGGGGACGTTCCTGCTGACCGTCGCGCTCTTCGCCCTCGATACGAGCGGGCCGCCGACGCGCGGAAAGCCGCTCGCGACCGCGAAGATCGAGTACGTCGACCGCGCGTTCCGGATGGTGGCGCTGGCGGCGGGCGAGCCGGACGGGGTCAACGCGGGATGTCAGTTCATCGTCGTCCGCCGCGGGCGCCACGGCGACAAGACCGTCGCGACCGGTACCTTCGCGCGTTACCTGGGCGCGTCCCACACGAGCTCCAAGATTTCGGTCACGAAGGGCAGCGTGAACGAATTCCGGATGAGCGACCATGTCCTCGTCTATCGCGCCAAGCAACCCTGACGTGGTGAAATTCTTCCCTAGGGATTCGCTGGGGTGCACTTAGACCATTCCGCGGACCGCTGGGGGCTACTTCCTACCTTTCCGATTCTTGTAGCGGTAGACCCAGATCGTGCCGTCGTCCCGGCTGTCCCCCGCCAGGTGGTAGTAGTGCAGGTTCAGCTCCGGGTCATAGAAGGCGTTGGAAGCGACCCCGGCGTTCCATTTGTCGCCGGGAAAGGGCTGCGGCGCCTTCGTCCACGTGTCCGTCTTGGGGTCGTAGATGTGGAGCCCCCGGACGGGACCGAAATCGGGAAAGTGGGCGATCAGGACGACCACGTCATTGACCGAGTCGTAGGTCATGTGACCCGTCCAGCTCGCCAGCCGCACCTTCCCCCCTTTGACGGGCGGCCCTTCCGAGTTGGACTCAATCCAGGCGTTTGTCCGGACGTCGTAGATCGACAGGCGGTCGCCGAAGAAGTAGACCCGGTCGCGCAGGGTGTCATGGCAGGCCACGAGGTCATACACCGACGTGACCTTCCCTTGCGGAGCCGCCAGCTTCCAAGTATTGGCCGCGTAGTCATAGATCGCCAGGCTGTCGCGGTGCCAATGGAGGGTCTTCCTCAGGCTGCGGATGTAAAACGCGGCGTCCGCGGCCCCCCTCGCGCGCTCCTCCCCCTGAACTTTGCGAAGCTCCCACTTGCCGGAGGGCACGTCGTACATCCAGGGGCTCGCGTTCTTGTTGGTCCAGTTCCAGACGTCCTTCCCGACGTGAGGACGCGCTTCCGCCAGCCCCTTCACCCGCCAGTACCCGCTCGGGGAAGGCACGAAGATGAATTTCCTGAGGTCGGGGTCGTACGTCGTCTGCTCGTACCCGTGCACGAGCTGGGCCACGGGAAGGACGTTCCCGTCCTTGTCCACTTCGAAGCCGTCCTGATTCACTTTCACCTGGAAGTTCTTCGTGTCCAGCCCCGGGTCGATGCAGATCCAGCGGTGGCCGTTGATGTCGTACGCCCAGAAGTCGTTCATGTAATGGCCGTTTTCCTTCACGTACCCGTGGGCGCCTTCCCCGTAGAGGAAGGCGACGCGCAGGTCCGGGGCGTAGGCCATCTTGGAGGTGTAGGAACGCCCCGGGGCCTTCCCCCACTTGGGGTCCGCCTGGGGCGCGCCCAGCGTCAGCCACGCGTTGTCGCCGAGCGCCTGCAGTCTTGCGACGTGCGCACCCAACCCGCCCGGGACCCGGGCGAGCGGCCCGTTCGCGGCCGCCGCCCGCGGCTTGGGTTTCCGATCCGCCTGGGCCCCGGCCTCTCCCGCCTCCGGGCCGATCAGGCCCGCCGCCAGGAGCACCGCCGCCGCCTTGATCCCGTCCGCCATAGGAGCTCCCGTCAGTTGTTCTCTATATAGAACGCCCGTACTGAGATAGGCCCGTGGCATGACCGCACGATTGTATAACTGTAATTCAGCGCGGAGACCCCGGCAGGAATCGGCGTTGCCGCCGAACCGGCCGCTATCGTCTAATGGGGTGAGATGCGGCCTTTCCTGCTGATCATCGCCCTCCTTCCCGCCGACACGAGCGGGCCGCCCACCCGCGGGAAGCCGCTGGCGACGGCGAAGATCGAGTACGTCGACCGCGCCTTCGGCATGGTCTCGCTCGCCGCGGGCGAGCCGGACGGGGTCGACGCGGCGTCTCACTTCATCGTCGTCCGCCCGGGGCGCCACGGCGCGCCGGCCTCGCGAGCGGCACGTTCGCCGGCTACCTGGGGGCGGCCAATACGGGCTGCAAAATCTCGATCACGAAGGGCGGCGTGAACGAAATCCGGATGAGCGACCAGGTCCTCGTCTACCGCGCCAAGCGGCCGTAAGGGGCTACTTCTTCGAGGGCTTTCCCTTCTCCGCCGTCAGGGCCGGCACCTGGGGCTTGCGGAACTTGTCCATCTCGGCCGCCTTGCCCAGGGAGTCCGCGAAATCCTTGAGCGCGAAATCGGTCTGGGCGAGCGTCTGGTGCAGCTTTCCGAGACCCCAACAGGTGGAGGCGAAGTACGCCTTCTCCACGGCCGGCTTGGCCTTGGCCGCGTCGAGGATCGATACCTTGACCTCTTCAAACCGGATAGTCTTGGCCTTCGAGAGGTCGACCGCCGCGACGAGGCAGGCGGTCCCCCGCGGGTCCTTGCCCGCGGCGAACGTCAGCGCGTGGCGCTTGTTCGCGTCGCCGTCGAGCATCACCTTGGCCGACGCCTCGATGCGGTAGAAGACGTAGCCGGCTTTCGTCTCGACCGGCGCCACCGCGAACCATTCCTTCCCGGCCCCCGGGTCCCGCACGGGCAGGACGTTCACCTCTTCGGCGCCGACCTTCTGCTTCCGCACCGTCATCGGGATGACCCACTCGTGCTCCTTGCCGTTGGGGAGCTTTTCGTCCTGAGCCTCGGAGATATAGAGCCTCACCTGACCCGTTCGGGGGTCGGCCAGGATCTCGATGTGGCCCCCGACGACGCCCTGGACCGCGGCGAACCCCTGCTTGATGCCGCCCTCGATGGCGGGGTGGGCCCAGGCGAAGCTGACGGCGATCAGGACCGCGCCCGCGGCGACGAGAGTCTTCTTCATCGGTCTATCTCCAATGAGTTGGTCTTCAGCACCCCAAAACAGGTTCTCTTCCGATGGATTGCCGGGGCCGCGAAGGGGGAATACAATCTCCGCGGCCCCGGCCGGCACTGCGCACACTCAAAGGCCCTAAGCCTTGCCCTAGGCCCTAGCAGAGGTGTCCCCCACCCGCCCCTCCCCCGGGGAGAGGGATCCCTCTGCTAGGGCCTAAGGCCTCTTATGGTATTGTCAATTGCACCTTCTGGGGCTTCCCGCCGCGGACGACCGTCAGGTCCGCCGGCTGCCCCGGGGCCTTTTTTTGCATCAGGTATCCGAGAAGCTCCGCCTCCGTCAGCAGGGTGTTCTTCCCGTCCACGTTGATGATCACGTCGCCCGGCCTGAGCTTCTGCTGCGCCTGGGGATTCTTCTCCTTCACCCAGTCGGGCGGGAATCCCTTGATCCGGAGCGCCATGGCGTTGTCCGCCACGCCGAAGTTCTTCCTGTCGCCCGAGGGCACCACCTCGAGCGGCTCCGTCCCGACCAGCCGGTGGCGCATGCCCCAGGTGACGACGCGCCAGCTGAAGTCGGTCTTCTGCCTCCACCCGGCCGCCAGCGCGAGCGTCGCCTGCGCCTTCTGGCCGCCGCGCTCGACCTCCGCCTTGAGCGTCGAGCCGTCCTTCGCGTTCTGAAGCACCCACTGCACGTCCGCCGTGCTC
>Ga0187892_10005808_pt1 | contig 18994 bp, 22 predicted proteins | sample MA1701073metaG_FD_139345 | JGI IMG/M metagenome (GOLD analysis project Ga0187892, IMG submission 139345) | Bio-ooze microbial communities from a basaltic lava cave in the Kipuka Kanohina Cave System on the Island of Hawaii, USA - MA170107-3 metaG ...
GAAGGCTTCGAATCAGAGCGCCTCGCCCTGCAGAACAGGTTCGAGGCGGCGAAGGGCTGGGGAATATTCGGCAGCGCAAGGATGCCCCTGCTCCTCGACGGGGGAAGGCTCAGCATACTCGACATTTCGGTCACGCCGCAGAACGTGCGCGCGCTCCTTGTCTCGCTGATAAGCAGGAAGATTTTTGAGGAGCGCACCGTGGCGCGAAGAAAAGAGGAGCTCGCAGAAACAGAAGGGATAGAAATCAAGCGCACTCCGATGTGCTGGATATTCATCGACGAGGCGCACAACTTCGTTCCGGACGAGGGCCATCCCGCCTCAATGGACATAATACTCAAGATGGTGCGGGAAGGAAGGCAGCCGGGAATAACTTTAGTAATGGCCACGCAGCGCCCCGAGAAGCTGCACCCCGATGCGCTCGCACAGACTGACATGATAATCTCCCACCGCCTTACTGCAAAAGGCGACATCGACGCGCTGCGCGCAATCATGCAGACCTACATGCTCTACGACATAGCGAAGTACATCAATGACCTGCCCAAGCTGAAGGGCGTAGCCTTAATACTCGACGACAATTCTGAAAGGCTCTACACGACCAGGATCCGCCCGCGCCAGTCATGGCATGCAGGCGCATCTCCGGTAGCTATCTAGAAATCAGTATAGTATGCCTACGACCACAGCTTCGACCTGAGAAAAGCGAACTTTGCCGTCCGCTGCTGAATTGTTGTCGCCCTTCGGGATGCAATACCAGCCGCTTGCGTCTACGCCCGTCTCTATGATCCTGTGGATTATCAGCGAAGAGCCCGAGCGATAAAGAACTATGTCTCCGACTCCGAGCTCCGACTGCGAAGCGGGCCTTACCGCGACGATGGTGCTGTCCTCATCTATCGTAGGGTCCATCGAGTTCGTGTCTGCAATCGCATAGAGGATGCTTCCTGAAATGCGTATTGTGACGGAGCTGTCGCCCACGCTGATGTCGTTCAGGTTTATGCGGTCAGCCGGAGAAAGCAGCTCAGTTCCCTGCAGCGCGAGCGCAGGAGTAAAGCTGTATGCTATGCTCGGCTCTATGGCAACGGCAGCCGCAGCCACAAGAAGCAGCACGGCGACGCCGATGAGCGCCTGGTATATTTCCATGGCTTATCGAGACCGGAAAAACCCTTTTAAACGTTGCGAACATTAGCCACCTTTAAATAGTAACAGAATTCAGGGAAATTATGCTCAGCACAAAAAGCGTGCATATCGACAGGATAGAATCCATTACCGAAGGAAGGGTGTGGACAGGCGGCCTCTACGACTGTTTCGGAATTCTCGGATACTTTGAAGGCAAAGAGCCCTTGCTCAGCCTGGGCCATCACCTGGCGGACAAGCCTCGCGAAATACTGGAAAAATGGCAGGAACTCAAGGATGTGGTAGAAGACTGCAGGTACGGGAAGATAGTGATAGTCAGGGTTGACGAGCCTTATCCCGAAGGCTTTGTTGAAGTCAACGGAAAGCGCCTGAATTACATTGAAAGGTTCCGCGAAGTCGTTGCGGGATTGAGAAAGCAGCATCCGCGCGCAAAGATAGTAGAAGCGTCGTACGAGAGGGGCGCAGGGACCGCCTTTTCGGCAGATACGGCAACGCTGAAGTGGTACCTGAAGAAGGACCGGAAGCCAGTAGAAAAATACGGCTTCCTTCGCCCTATGCACCAAAAGCAATCAGCAAGGCGGGTATCGCGAGCAAGATAAGCAATAGCACAGCCACTCCCAGCAGCCCTTTTTTCTTCCATCCCTTGTACTGGCTCGCCGCCATCAGCCCCACGGCAAGGCCCCCGAAGTGCGCGGCGTAGGAAATGTTCTCAGGTCCTGTGGCAAAGCCCGCTGCGTTGTAGACCGCATAAATCAGGCCCATCAGTATAAGCGGCATCGGCACCATCGAAGGCGAAATGGACCAGTCCAATGGCCTTACAAGCATTCCCATCCCGACAAGCGCAAAAATCCCTGCAGAGGCGCCTACGGAAAGCGTATCCAGCGGATAGGCTATCGCAGAGAAGATATAGCCTGCAAATGCCCCGACAAAGAAGAGCGCAAGCATCCTTCCTTTGCCGACCTCGTCCTCGACCGCGACTCCGAAGAAGAACAGGACCATCATGTTCAGCAGCAGGTGCACAAGGTCTGCATGGACGAAAATTGCAGTCAGGGCAGTCCACGGCTTCGCCGCGAGCAGCGCCGGGGAGAAAGCCAGCGCTTCCAGTAGGTCAGGAAGCAGCAGCTCTGCAGCAAAAACTGCAAAAGAAGCCAGTATCAGCCAGTAGGTAATGCGCATAAGACGCCCTTTATTAGAGGTGTTTTCATACTAATTTAAGAGTTTCATATCTTACGGGCTTTGATTAATTGGTAAATTAACGAGGGTTCGAGGAACCGAGCAATTATTTGTGATAGCATGTCGAAAATAATCAGCATTTTGTCGGGAAAAGGGGGCGTAGGCAAGACTACGCTCACCGCAAACCTCAGCACCGTGCTCCAGACTGAGTTCGGCAAGAACGTCGCAGCCGTCGACGGCAACATAACCAGCCCGAGCCTCGGCCTGCATTTCGGCTTCCACGAGAAGTTTCCCGTCTCGCTTAACGACGTGCTCGAGGGCAAGCTCAAGATACAGAAGTGCGTCTACGTCCACCCAAGCATCGGCGTCAGCATAATCCCCTGCAACTTCTCGTTCTACTCCGACAAGAACGTCGACAAGCTGAAGAAAGTCATCAAGGGCCTGAAATACGACTATATTATAATCGACAGCGCCCCCGGACTTGGCAAGGAAGCAATAACCGCAATGGAAGCAGCCGACGAGATAATCGTAATCACGGTGCCGCAGTTCGTGGACATCTCCAACGCCCTGAAGACGCTCCAGCTTGCGAGGAAGATGAGGAAGCGCATAATAGGTGTCGTGCTCAACAGGGTCCAGAACGCGGAGCATGAGATTTCCGAGGCGGAGATAGAGAAGCTCTGCGGATGCAAGATACTCGCGGAAATCCCCGAGGACAAGGAAGTGCAGAAAAGCACCTACAGGGGAATGCCGCTTATAGTGGAAAAGCCCAACTCAGGCACTGCCGACAGGTTCCGCCAAGTCGCGCAAGCTCTGGGCCTGAAGGCTTCCGTCCCAGAGCATCACAAGAAAGTCCACAAGGAAGAGAAGAAGCACCACGAAGAGCCGCTTGGCGACCTTACTTTCCTTGACAAGCTCTCAGGGAAGCAAAAGAAGCACAAGAAAAAGAAGTAGCTTATTCTGCTTTAAGGTTTTGCTTTTCCCAGTATAGTCATGGTCCTTGAGCTGTTGTCAGGCTCCATAGCAGGAATACCAATACCTGTGGCCGCCATCTTTCCTTTAATTGCAGGCATCGTGCTGGGCTATTTCTCAAAGAAAGCTATGAAATGGGCGCTGCTTGCTGGCATAATAATCGCGGGTGCAATCTATTTCGGCATAACAAGCCTTGCAACCATTACAGCAGGAGTCACCGCCATCGCGCCAGAAGCCGTGGCTGTGATTGGATTAGTTGCAGGGGTAGTCCCTCTCGGCATCGGCTTCGGTATAGGTTTTGCAATAGGCTTCTTTTTGCTCTGATAGTAAAGAGAAACGGGCGGCCGGAATCAGACTTTCTAAGCAAGCCAAGAAGGCCGCCAGGGACGTATAAGGTCCTTGAGCAGCTTTTTTCTGCCTGCCAGTCGTCACCTACTCCGACCGCCCTAGTTGTGGGGTGTGGTCAGCATAAGCTGACTGCCGCATGCTTGGCACGCGGCAGCTATTTCTATGATCACTGTGCACCGAAGGTGCGCAGCAATTGGTTTACAGCACTTCTATGCCGAGGTCTTTGCTCAGCTTCACGTTCACAGAGCCTTTTGCCCCGGCTGAGTTCCTGCCGAGTATGTACGGGCTCTTGACGCCTGTTATGATAGCAATGACTTGCAGCTTCCCGTCGTATTCGGGCACAAGGCGTGCTCCCCAGATCACGTTAGCCGATGAGTCGAGCTGCGACTGCACGCGCTCGCCTACCAGGCTCACTTCCTCCAGGGTCATGTCCTTGCCGCCGATTACCTGTATCAATGCGCCAGTCCCGCCTTCGTACTGCGCCTCTATGAGCGGGTGGTTGAGTGCACGTCCAATTGCTTCCGCAGCACGGTCGCCATGGTCCGCTTCGCTGGTTCCTACTCCGATGAAGGCTACGCCTCCGTCGTGCATTACTGCGCGGACGTCGGCAAAGTCGAGGTTCACGAGCGAAGGCTCGGTGATCGTTTCTGTGATGCCTTTTATCATCATTGACATCAGGTCGTCTGCAACGCCAAATGCAGCTTTTAGCGGCATGTCTCCTGCCAGCTGGAGAAGCTTCTGGTTCTCTATTACGATTACAGTGTCGCAGTTCTGCCTGAGCGCCTCAAGTCCTTCCTCGGCCTTGTTTATCCTGGCGCCTTCGAGCTTGAACGGCATCGTTACAGTGGCAATAGTAATAGCGCCTGCCTCTTTCGCGATTTTAGCCGCTACAGGAAGTGAGCCCGTTCCGGTCCCGCCTCCGAGGCCGCATGTAAGGAAAACCAGGTCAACGTTCTGGAAGATCTGCCTCAGCTCGTTCTTGTTCTCGAGCGCAGCCTGCTTCCCTATCTCCGGGTAGCCGCCTGCTCCCAGGCCCTTTGTGAGGTTCTTTCCGATGAGAATTCTCTTGTCCGCCTTTGTTACATTGAGGTGCTTGGCGTCTGTGTTGATAGCAACAGTCGTTGCGCCTTTTATCCCCATGTCAACAAGCCTTGTCACGGTGTTGCATCCGCCGCCTCCTGCGCCGATGACTATAACACGCGCCTTGTAGGACTCGAAGTCCTGCACGTTATCAAAAGAGCTCTTTCCGCCCAAACCGCTTAGATCTGCCACAATGATCACCATATTTTAACTGCCGCAGCAGCTATTCGCTTCACGACAGCAATTTCAGTCCCGAAATGAAGGCGAACTATATCCTGCGAAATAGACGTCGCAGTCACAATCGCCTTTATATATCGGGAATTGACTATTCCTTTAGCTAAGAACGAAACTGCCCATTTTTGCATTGCCCAAATGCAAATCCAAATCAACGTGCCCAAACGTTGATTCTGATTTTCTCTTATATTTACTCGCTTAAAGCGAGCTATTTGCTAATAAGCTGTCGGGCCCAACCGGCAGCAAATTAGTAATGTAACTGCAAGCAAATTCGTATAATATTTCTTGCAGCAATACTCTTCTAATCGTCGTCTCCTATTAAAAAGCTTTTTGGTAATTCAGTTACAGGCAGTTTGGTGGGAAAATGCTTGTTTCATTGATAGGACCGACAAACATAGGCAAGTTTTCTGAAATAATAGGCAAGCCTGTGCCTGAAATCAAAAGCCTCGCAAAGGCAGTGGGAGAAAGCCTTGCAAAGTCAGGGGCAAAGCTGCTCGTAGGATTCAACTATTCCGGCATGATAAGGCTTGTTGGAGACGCATACAAGACTGCAGGCGGCAAAGAGCTCCAGATTGTCTATACCGAGAACGACTGGGATTGGGATACTCAGCCCTACCTTTCGAGCGTTAAGCTTGCGGACAAGGCAATAAAGCAAGAGGACTGGCATAAGCTCCTGCATTTTCTTGTGACCGAGCCTGATTTTGTAGTCTGCGCCGGGCTCTCTGCAGGCGTAATGGCAGAGATAGGTTACATGAAATGGAATTACCAGGAAAGTAAAGGAATGGTAAAGAAGCTCATCGGGATAAAGCCCCTTCTAAGGGACGGCAAATTCCCCCCAGAATTCGAATTCGACATGAAGGAAATAATTAGCTACGCAGAGCCCAAAGACCTTGCGAAGGCGCTAAAGGGTTAAAGGGACACGCTGGAACACTTTGTAGTATTTTGCAGAATGGCCGTCTGTCTTGAGCCACACCGGGAAGCGCATGTGGTCCCAGTGCGGGTAGTTTTTCTGCAGGTCCTCGCTGAAAATCCTTCCTATGTATAGCCCTGTTTTGTCGGCTCCGTGCGAGGCAGTCGCCAGCAGGCTTTTCAGGGCGTTGTCGATTATCGCGAAATGCTTTGCGCTGACAAGATACTCCAGGTTGCTTAGGGAAAAAGCAACCAGGCAATATGGGTTGTAGTCCATGCCTGCTTCAACAAAGCGCGCTTCCGGCGCCGTTTTCACGATCTTCCATCCGTTCTTTTCAGGGTTTTCAATCTCGAAGCAATCGAGCAGAGTACACTTGAAACCCTTGAGGGAGAGCACAAGGGCCAGGGCATAGGAGCATTGGTGGCACGTGAAGGCAAAAGCTTCGCTTCCCGCCTGCTCGAATATGTTCTGGAACCCGCTTTTCCCGTCGTCCGTGCTGTGAAGGTCCGTAATGGCGTTTTTTACGGCAGTATGGGAAAGCGCCGAAGGGCTTTTCCTGAGGCTTTCGAGCCTCGGGAAGACTTTCTTCAGCGCCTGCGGAGGAAGTGCCCTGTCGGAATAGTCCAGAGAAAGCATACAAATCAAAAGCAATGAATTTATTTTAAACCGAAGCTAGAATAACGAAGCTAAAGCTGAGCAATAGTATGGTGAATGAATGCCGACGAGAAACACGCACATAGTTTTTGCTGTCCTGCTTTTCCTGGTTCTGCAGGTAACCATGCAGCTTCCCTGGTCGCTGGCAATCTTTGCAGCGATAGGAGCGCTGCTGCCCGACTTGGATTTGCGGTTCATGCACCGCAAGCTCCTGCACAACGTATGGGCACTGCTCATCGTGGCGTGGGGAAGCATGGCGATAGGGCTCCTTGTGAGCTCGCAGGCGATAGCATTGGGCATCGGATGGGCTTCCCACCTGATAGCCGATTCATTAACACACCGGGGAATAATGCCCTTGTGGCCCATAGCCTGGCCCAGGTTCAAGGGGATGATAACCACCGGGGGCAAAAGCGAGTGGATTCTTATGGGCGTGCTGCTCCTGGCGCTGGGCTTCGTCACGGGCTTCCTGAGGATTTAGCCCTCCTGCTGTCTATATGGGGAAAATTAACGGATTTTACTCCCGAAGAGTGCAAAACAGCCTTTATATTTAAGGGGACAAATCGAAAGCTTTAAATACTTTCCGTTTGAACTCATTAGTCTATCGACGCCATGTTACCTTTTAGGGGTAAATTGCGTCTGTGTGGGTGTTTTCATATGGCTCAGAAAGCAAAGTGTCCGGAATGCGGATCAGGTCATTTCTATCATGACCCTGACAAAGCAGAGAGGATTTGCCAGAAGTGCGGCCTCGTCGTAGAGGAATCTATGGTCGACGTCGGCCAGGACTGGCGTGCTTTCGACCACGAGCAGAAGATAAAGCGTGCTCGTACTGGTGCTCCGCTTACTCACAAGCGCCACGACAAGGGTCTGACGACTGAGATAGGAAAAGGGGCTACGGAGCTCTTCAAGGTCCCTGCCAAGAAGCGCTCGCAGTTTTTCAGGATACGCAAGTGGCAGAAGCGCCTGCTTACGAGCAAGGACAGGAACATGTCTTTCGCTCTTTCAGAGCTTCAGCGTCTGGTTTCATACCTCGGTCTTCCCAAGACCCTGCATGAGGAGGTCGCAAAGCTCTATGAGCGCGCACTCCAGAAGGGACTCGTTAGGGGCAGGTCTATTGAATCGATAATTGCTGCGCTTGTCTACTCGCTTGCACGCGAGTATGAGACTCCGCGCACTCTGACTGAGATATCTCAGGCTTCCGGTATCGGAAAGCGTGAGCTCGGCAGGACTTACAGGTACATTTCACGCAAGCTTGACCTGAGGATTCTGCCTGCCCGTGCTGAGACTTACATTCCGCGCTTCAGCTCAATGTTGAAGCTTTCGGACAAGGTCCAGATGCGCGCAATAAAGATCCTCAAGAAAGCCAAGGAAAAGGACGTGATAAGCGGCAAGGGCCCGTGCGGCTGTGCTGCTGCGGCTATTTACATAGCTTCAGTCCTTGAAGGCGAGCGCAAGACCCAGCGCGAAGTAGCTGACGTCGTAGGCGTTACGGAAGTGACGATACGGAACCGCTACAAGGAGATAGCAGAGGCGCTGAACATCGAAGAGGAAGTTGAGAAGCGCGCCAAGGAAGAGGAAGGCATTTAGTTTTCTTTCCAATAAATCAAAGTTAGTCAGCTTTCAGGAATAAAATTAGGCTAAATTTAGCTCTATTTCTTCTGTTAAAGGCTGGAATTAAGATAACGCAGCTTTGGCGAGCAATCAGGCTATATAATAACTATGCTATTACCCCATATCCTATGAGGTGCCAGCGACCGCCGACCTGGCGGAACAGCGACAGCTTCGCGCCTTTCTCGTTGCATATGGGGATCTTCAGCTTGACTTCTGACTTGCCGCCGCCCGAGCTTGTCACTACGCCGACGGTCTTGGCGACCGCAGCAGTAATCAGGAGCGGCTCGCCTATTTTTATCGGAACGACCTTCTCCTTTCCTTCAGTTCCTATCACGTAGTCGAAAAGCTTTGGCTCGAACTTGATGATCTCCGAGCACGGAGGCAGCTTTCCGGGAACGCCCGCGATGTTTCCGCTCATCACGTCGCCGCGCGTAAGCGCAGGGTCCAGCTCGGTCTGGAGCGCAACGAGCCCGCCGGGCTTCGCTTCGCTCAGCTTCTGCGAAGACTGGAAAATTTCGGTTATCTTGGATTTTACTGGAATGTATTTGTCCGCGACCTTGGAGCCGGGGACAATCTCGATTTCGTCGCCTATCTTCAGCACGCCCTGCGTGAGCGAGCCGCCGACTACACCGCCGACGAGCTTTTCTATCTCGGTGCCGGGCTTGTTCACGTCAAAAGAGCGTGCAACGTAGAAGCGCGGCTGGGCGTCCAGCTTGCGCGCAGGAGTTGGTATCACTTTTTCGATAGTTTCAATGAGCACGTCGATGTTCGCGCCATGAAGCGCAGAAATGGGTATTATCGGGGCGCTTTCTGCAACTGTGCCCTTGACGAAAGCCTTGATTTCCTTGTAGCTCTCCACTGCTCTTTTTTCATCGACCAGGTCTATCTTGTTCTGCACTATCACGACGTTCCTTATGCCAACGATGTCCAGCGCCTTGAGGTGCTCGGCAGTCTGGGGCTGCGGGCATTTTTCGTTCGCAGCTATCACGAGCAGCGCTCCGTCCATGAGCGAAGCCCCGCTGAGCACCGTAGCCATCAGTGTCTCGTGGCCGGGCGCGTCTACGAAAGAAATCGCCCTTACAGGCTTCGCGTCTCCGAAGCACTTCGGGCACTTGGCTGTCGTGCAGTAAGTGTTGTCCTTTGGGCACTTGTGGAAGGTCGCATCCGCGTAGCCCAGCCTGATAGTAATCCCGCGCTTGAGCTCTTCCGCATATTTAGAAGCCCAAACGCCGGTGAGCGTCTGGACAAGCGAAGTCTTGCCGTGGTCGACGTGCCCGACTATGCCGACGTTCACTTCAGGAAGCAGAACTCCCGTATTGGAAGACTTGTGCTCTTCGCTCGCTTTTGCGCTCTCTGCATCTTTGGCAGGCTTTGCGGCTTTTGGTTTAGGCATATCATTACCTCGAATAACGTTCTAAATTGGCTGACACGCTTAAAAAGTAAGCAAAGCGGAAAGTAAGCTTTGTTTTAGCTGAGGAGAAAATAAGATAGAAAGAGAACGTACCACCAATTTACTTCTTGGCTTCCTTTTCGGCCTTCGGGGCCTTGGGTATGAGCTCTGCCAGCGGCTTTGCTCCATAAGTCTGAATAGTACAGTTTATTTGCGCAGTCTCGGTAGAAATCGTGTTGCCGCGGACCAGCTTGCGCTTTCGCACGCCTTCGCGCGTGGTGGCTTTTCTCTTTTTCTTCCGTCCTTTGAGCTTTCCTGAAAAGCCGACGCCTTTCTTGAGTATGAGGAATTTCTTGATGGGGCCTTCTATGTCCGAGCGCATGGGGAAGCCGTCCTTGTCGCTCCCGCCCGCTATTTTCAGCGCGTAGCCCTCGAGGCCGAGGAAGCTTGCGTCGAGCGTCTCGCCTAGCTTCTTGCCAAGTATAGGAGCTTGCGTCTGGTCCTTCTCGACCTGGTATGACTCCTTCTTGTCGTTTATCACGAACTTGAATACCGGCATAATTTAACGAACCTCGTGAGCTATTTGCTCCAAGCAATTTGAGATTCTATATTCACATTGACAAAGCATTTAAACTATAGACCTATAGACCGAACCTGGGGTCTGTCTTCCTCTTCAGCTCGAAAATTTCCTGCAGCACATGCTTTTCTGTGTCTGAAAGGAACGTCGAGAGCTTCTTCATTTTCTTGTATTCCTCTGTCGTTACGTCGGTGTAAAGGATATCTCCCTCGACTATCTGCCTTCCGACAACCGGCCCTTCTATGCTCACGGCCACGCGCTCGCCGCTCTTCGCCTCGAGCACGGTCTTGCCTTCCTTCTGAATCTGCATCACCTTTCCTACGACGCCCTTCTCAGGCTTGATGAGGCTGCAGCCCGCCCTGAGCAGGCCGGTTATCTCGCTTCCTATCACGGCAGGATTGCTCGCCCTGAAGACGTAGCCCGGCAGAAGCCGCAGCTTCGCCGGCTTCGTGACTCCCTCGAGCTCCTTCTTCCGCATCTCCTCGGCGACGCTCTCGCGCCATTTGACGTATTCTTCATGCAGGTGGTAGATTATGTTGGACTCGAGAACGTTTATTTTCCTGTCCTTCGCAACTTTCCTCACTTCGTCGGATATCGGCAGGTTGAATACTATGACAATTTTATGGAACGGGTCCTTGTTCGCCTCGGCCCTTAGTATTGTTTCTTTGCTTGGGCTTCCGAGCGTTGCTTCCTTGACCGGGAATTCCTTGAACAGTACTTCCATAGCCTCTAGCGAGCCTATTGTGTCCGATTTTATTATCAGCCCCTCGTTTTCAGTTACTATTTCTGCTTTCTGCAGCTCCTTCTGGAATTCGGCGAACATCTTTTTCGCCTCTTCCATGCTTTTTGTGGCCCTTATGGGCGAGCCTGCGATGACGCTTTCAAGGCCCGGAGCGGATATTTTCACCCCTGTGGCTGCGCGCACCTCCTCGACGGGCTGGAACTTCTTCTCGACGCGCATCTCCTTCAGCGGCGCGGGCTCGAGCAGCGCCTTTATGCGCGTCACTAGCGGCACTTTTCCGCCTACGACGAGGTAGTCGCCTTTCTTCAGCGTGCCGTCGTAAAGTATCACGTCCAGTGTAGTGCCAAGGCCTGTCGCTTCCTTGACTTCAAGCACCGACCCCTGCACGTTTTCTGTCAGCAGCAGCTGCTTCTTCAGGAACGCCTGAGACAGGCCGATGAGCATCGCAAGCAAGTCAGGGACGCCCTCGCCCGTCTTTCCGCTCGTCGGCACTGCGGCAATCGTCTTGGTAAAGTCGTTTATCCTGTCGTAGCGGTCGCAACCGAAGCCGTGGCGGGAAATTTGCTCAAGGACTTTGTAGAAAGATTCGTCGAACGCCCGCTGCGCAAAGGAGCTCTGGTTCTGGAAGCTTTCCAGGAAGGAGAGTGGCTTTTCATCCGCACGCCACCCCTGTATCCTGTCTATCTTGTTCACTGCGATGACGAAGGGCGTCTTCGAGCCTTTGAGTATCTCGAGGCTCTCGATGGTCTGGGGCTTCAGCCCTTCGGCGATGTCTACAACCAGCACCGCCAAATCAGCTATGGCCCCGCCCCTGCGCCTGAGCGTAGTGAAAGCCTCGTGTCCCGGCGTGTCTATGAAAAGCAGGCCGGGAACATTGACAGAAAACTTGAATTTTTGCAGGAGCTTCCCGCAAATCTTCTCAATCACGTTCTTAGGAATTATCGAGGCGCCTATGGCTTGCGTGATCTGGCCGGGCTCTTTCTGGGCAACGGTCGTAGTCCTTATCTTGTCTAACAGCGTCGTTTTGCCATGGTCCACGTGTCCCATTATAGTGACTATAGGCTGTCGTAAATTCTGGGCGGTCATGCCGGGCACCTTGCATAGCCAAGAATACGATTGTGATATGTATAAATAAGATGTAAGAGAAATCAGATTATGAAAGCAGGATACGTCGACGGGTTTGTCCTGCCCGTGCCTAAGAAATACCTAAAGACTTATCGCAAGATGTCTTCAGACATGGGAAAGCTGATGCGGAAGTTCGGCGCCCTTGACTACAAGGAATGCGTCGGAGACGACCTCCACCCGAAAGCTATGGGCGGCATGAAGATCAAGACGTTCCCGCAGTTAGCAAGGCCCAAAAAAGGCGATGCTGTGCTTTTCTCGTACATAGTCTTCAAGTCAAAGGCGCACCGCAAGCGCGTGAACGCGAAGGCTATGAATTATATGAAAAAGATGATGAAAGACCCGAAGTTCAAGAAAAAGATGGAAAGCATGCCCTTTGACATGAAGCGCATGGCATACGGCGGGTTCAAGGTCATAGTTGACGAATAGCCGCAAATCAGTCCCTGACTATTTCTTCGGGCTTGAACCAGATAGAAATCTCGGCGGCAGCTTCCTCTTTGTTGCCTGACATGTGTATCAAATTCTTTACTGGCCGCTTCTCATGGTTCGCCTTGAGTATCGAGTCCTGTCCCAGGTCGCCGCGGATTGTGCCCGGCTTTGCCTGCGAAGGATCCGTGAAGCCCGTGACTTCGCGCGCGCGCTGTATCACGTTCTCGCCTTCAAGAACCATCGGGACTACTGGTCCGGAGGACATGAAATCCCTGAGCCACTTCAGGACCTTGAACCCGAAAGCGGTCGGGTCCTGCTTCGCTTCGGCGTCGCCGGCGTTCGCCGACTTCTGGCCCACAGCCGAAGCCATCGTGTCAGGGTAGTGCTTCTTGAGTATCTTCTCGTCCGCGCGGAGCATCTTTGCCGCGACTATGCGAAAGCCTTCCTTTTCGTAGCGCTTGATTATCTCTCCGACCAGGTTGCGCTGTACTGCGTCAGGCTTGAGTATTGCTAGTGTCCTTTCTACTCCCATTTTCATCACCTATTCAACGAGTTTGCAAGCTGTATGCCGAGCGGCGCATCGGCGTGCTGAAGAGCAAGCGAGCAATTATCAGAAGCTAGTCTGTGAGCTGTATTTCAATATTGACGTCGCGCGGTATGCGTATCCTTGTGACTGCATGGAGGACTCGCTCATTTGCGCCGACATCCAGGATGCGCTTGTGGATGCGCATCTCCCAGCGTTCCCAGTTGCCGCCTCCTCCGCCGCGGTGCATTCCGTCGCCGCACGGCGTCTTCATGCAAGGTATGCGCAGCGTCTTCGTAGGCAAAGGGATCGGGCCTCGCACTGCTACGCCTATCTTCTCGGCAATCTCCTTGATTTCATTCGTTATGCTGTCGAGTTCCTTCGGGTCCTTTCCCGTCAGCTTTACCCTTGCGACCTGCATTTTCACACCATATTAAACTTGCGGAGCAAGCAATTGACGCTGCAATTTACCAATTGATTACGAACACAAACTATAAAAGCAGTGCTAAGAGGCAAAGAAGGCGCTCTACTCATAAAATGGGCGCTCGCTGGGCGCCGTCCAGCGCTTCCTCTTCTTTTTCTTCCTTTTCGCGGGCTTCGGCGCGGCATGGTGTTTCTTCGGCATCCTGTGCACGATGGGCTTTGCCCTCCTGTGCATCACTATGAGCAGCAGGAAGAGCGCCACGGCGATCATCAGGCCGAAGAGCACGTCAAAGAGCTGCTCCCTTGTGACGATGGGGGGCAGCGTAATGATTATAGGTGGTATCTGTATCCCCGGCAAGGTTATGTTCGGCGGGGTTATCGGAGGTATGTACAGGCAGAAGCGCGATTCGCTCCTTGTCTCGATCTGGCACGTCGCCGTCCTGTGGTCGCACGTCCTTACCTGGAGATTGCCTGGCAGGCAGTCGGACCATTCGCTGCATCCTATGAGCTCGGGCGAGCATGATGGGGCGGGAAATCCTCCGCCGCCGCCTGCCGGAGCCGGCGCAGGAGCGGCCGCGGCTACTATTGTTATGAAGAATTCCATGCTGGAATTTGCATTGGGGCATCCCGAATTGTCAATCGCGGAAACCCTGATGTGGTGGGTCCCTGTGTCCGCAGCCAGTGCCGTGAAGCTGAATATTCCTGTGGAACTGTCTATGTCGAAAAGCGTTGTGTTGTCGAAGAAAATTATGGTGCTTCCGCTGTTCACGTCCGTGGCGTCGACATCGCCGCTTACCGTGCTGCCCACTGATGCCGTGATGTCCGATTGCTGCGTTATCGCAGGCGGGGTGTTGAAGCACAGGCTTACCTGGCCCTCGGTTGTGCTTGCGCCGCCGGTATGTTCCGAGGAAGGTATTATGTAGATGAACGTCAACATCTGCAGGGCAAGAGAGAAAATTATCAGGGCAATCGCGGCCATTCTCGTGCTGCCTGATCTCATATCCAGCGCCTCAGCGAGACTAGCAGCAGAGTCCCCGTGTAATTGCCGTGCGCGGCGCCGCCTGGAATGTCCACGTTAAGGGTTATGTTCCTGGCGCTGAAAGGCTCGAGGGGAAACCTGTTGTCGAAAGCCCTGAGCCACATCGAGATGTTCCCGCTCGCGTATATCTCGACCCTTATCGGATAGGGCTTCTGGTTCTTGACTTCGAGTATGCGCTCGGCGCCGCCTCCGGGCGTGGTGCTGCCGAACCGCAACGCATCAGGGTCCAGGTTGAACGCGACCCTGTTTCCTACCTGCAGCTCCATCGGCACGATTTTGGTCTCCTCGGGCGTTCCGCCGGCGAAGTAGACCATAAGTCCGCCTAAGAGTATGAGCAAGGCTATTCCCGCAAGCAAGACCTTTTTTCGCCTGTCATGATGGATGCTGACTTTCCTAGCCATTCCTTCGCCTGAGCAAGAGGAATATCACGCCGATTATTATGAGCAGGGCTGCAATGATGAGCGAGCTGTCGGCAGGTATCGCGACGGGCAGCTCCTGGGAAGCGCCCTGCTGCAGCCTTGCAAGGCTCACGTCCTTCGTGAGCTGCGCGAACTTGTCTGCATAATAGACCGTTGCCGTGGTGGTGTATTTGCCTTCGGCAATTCCAGTGGTGTCAAAATAGCCCGTCAGGTTGACCTTGTGCCATCCGGGGATGTTCTGTGGGGTCGTCCTTACGGCTTTGCCGCCTATCGAAATCTCGCCATAGACGTCCTGCAGCGGTATGCTGCCTATATTCTCAACCTCTATGGCAAAGGCGTTTATTGTGTCAGGCTCAAAGCTTGCCGTGAAGTCGACTATCTTCAGCCCGAGCGTGCCGAGCCTTAGCAGCCCATCGCGCTCCTTCTCTCCGCCCTCATAGCTTAGCAGGCTCCTGACCCTGTATGCGCCAAGCGCCCAGCCCGTGGTGTCGACGTTGAACTTGAAGTTGGCTCCGCCGCGGGGGCTTATGCTCCTGCTTGTGGAGTTGAGAGAAAGCATCTTGTTGCTTGTTGCATTTTCGTAGATGTCAAGCGAGGCCTTGACGCCGCCGACTTCCAGCGTTCCCTTGTTTGTCGTGCTTATTGTGATGGGAATTATGCTGTTTATGTCGCCGTCCGCGTAGGCTAGGTCCATCGTGAGGAATATGCCTGGATATGGCACTTCGACGTAGACTGGCGCCTGTATCCTTGCAAGCCCGCCGATTTCCCCGAATTCTGCGATTTCAGCTGCGCCTACGAGCAGCGTCCTTCTGCCAGGCTCAAGCACACCTTCTTCAGGAAGCCTCAAGGTTATTGAGATGTGCCTAGGCCCTGTGCCGTTGAAAGGGTCGAATATCGTCGCATATTTTGCAAGCTCCCCGTCCACGTAGCTTGCAATCTTGTCCGCGCCGCCGATGTAAAACGAGAACTGGGTGGTCTGGCCCGGAGCAAACGCCATCTCTATCTTGGCGGGCTGTATGCTCACCGCGCTGCCTACGGCCGCAAAAAGGAGCACCAGAGCTAGCGCAGGCGCAAGCCTGTATCTCATGGACATAATCAAACTTTCGCATTAGGCACAATATAAAGTTCTTGTATGCTGACGACAGCAGCAGCTGGAGCAAATTGTAAGATGACGAAGCCGAACAAACCGACGTACCGAAGGCACGTCAAGCAGTTCATTCGCTATTCGTAGTTGGTTGGCTAAGGAAAAGCCTATACCGCAGTGCCCGTCGCGGTCAAAGTCGCATTCTTCGGTCCGGCCGTAGCGTCGTAAGGTATGCTTATGTTCACGTCTATAAGCAGCGTATCCCGGTCGTCCTGGAAGTTAAAGCCCCCGAAGTTGCCGGAGAAGATGTTGCATATGAGCGTGCCGGGCGAAGTCGTGTTCACGTCAACGAACGAAGTCGGACCGGTCAGGTTTCCGCAGCTGTTGCTTTCGTTCTGTGCGACTCTCCATGTGAAAGCATTGAGCGTGTCGTTTCCGCCTATGAAAGCGGTGTCGTTCTTGTTCGAGACGAGGCTGACTGTCAGGTTGACGAGCCCGTCGTTCTCCAATACTAGCCCCTGAGTAACCGTGGTGAAGTTCCTGCATCGCGCAGGGTCGTTGGTGCCGTTCGTGTCAAGTATGCAAACCGTGTTTCCGCCTGAGGTGTTCACGAAGCCCGTTCCGAAGTTTACAGTATCGATTGCAAAGCGCAGGGAAGCTACCTGCTGGATAGTGAACTGGACCGTTGCATTTGCTGAGCCTGTCTGGTAGCCTGTTATCGGAAAGCCTGCCCTGCCGGCGACAAAAGCCATTCCGACGCCGCTTATCACTATAGCTGCTGCGAAAAGCAGTATTACTGCGTTGCGGGAAGCTTCTCGCTTTGCCATTTATCCACCGGACACTCCTAGAACAATATTGGCTGTCACGGTCGCTGAAGACGGCTCCGAAGCCTGCCCGAAGCCGAAAAATACGTGGGCAAATCCGTAGGGCGCGGCGCCTTCCTTCTGGACAGGCAGGAAGCCCTGCGAAGCGTACGGATTTGCTGCAAAGCTGCCTATTGCCAAGACTGAAGTAAGTATCACTGCGACTGCAACAAGGGCAAGAGTGCCTTCCAAAAAGCCGCTTTCCATTCTATATCACCGCTTTTCCCCGTATATAAGCTTCTGGTGGCGCACGAGGAGAACAAAGCAAAAAAATCTTGCTAGACTGCTGTGCCTGTTGCCGTGAGCGTTGCGTTCTTAGGCCCTGCCAATGCGTCGTAAGGTATTGTTATGTTCACGTCTATCAGCAGCGTGTCCTGGGCGTCAAGGAAGTTGAAGCCTCCGTTGCCTGTGCTGAAGATGTTGCATATCAGGGTGCCCGGAGCAGTCGTGTTGACGTCCACGAAAGTCGTGGGACCTGTAAGGTTTCCGCAGCTGTTGCTTTCGTTCTGTGCGACTCTCCATCTGAAGGCATTAAGCGTGTCGTTTCCGCCTATGAAGGCTGTGTCATTCTTGTTCGAGACGAGGCTGACTGTGACGTTGATTGTGCCGTCGTTCTCAAGGACAAGTCCCTGAGTTACGGTCGTGAAGTTCCTGCACTTTGCAGGGTCGTTGGTGCCGTTGGTGTCGAGTATGCAGATTGTGTTTCCTGCTGAAGTATTGACGAAGCCCGTTCCGAAGTTGACCGTGGCTATCGCGAACCTTATCGAAGCTACCTGCTGGAGCGTAAATTGGACAGTAGCATTAGAAGAACCTGTCTGGAATCCTGTGAATGCAGGCCCGCGGCTTACTGCAAGCATGGTTCCTGCAACGCTGACGATCAGCGCAGCAACGGCGAGCGTCGCCAGGGCATTGTTAGAAATCCTTTCTTTCTTAGCCATCTGAAAACCTTCTGCAGTCGTTGTTGGAACTGCCTGTCAGATGCGCTATTTTGGTCTCGCCCAGTATATAAGCATTGCGTGAAGGAGCCAGAACTATTTTGGAGAGAATTAAAAGGAAAATTTAGGAAAAAGAGAAGCCTAAGCTTCCTGGATTACTTCGAGGCAGATTCCAGCCGCTACAGTCTGTCCCATGTCCCTGATTGCGAACTTCGCAAGCTGCGGGAATTCGCTGTTCTTCTCTATGATCAGGGGCTTCGTGGGCTTGACCTTCACGATTGCCGCATCTCCCGTCTTGATGAAATCTGGATTCTCCTTGACTGTGGCTCCAGACTTCGGGTCGATCTGCTTCACGATTTCCGTGATGGTGCAGGCGACCTGTGCAGTGTGCACGTGGAAGACAGGGGTGTAGCCCTTGCTGATGACCGAGGGATGGTTCAGGACCAGGATCTGGGCCGTGAACTCCTTGGCAGGCTTTGCAGGCTTGTCTGCGTGGCAGCATACGTCGCCGCGCTTTACGGCCTTCTTGTCGACTCCACGGACGTTGAATCCTATGTTGTCGCCGGGCCTCGCCTCGTTTACCTGCTCATGGTGCATCTCTATGCTCTTGACTTCTCCGGGTGCCTTTGAGGGCATGAAGATTATCTTGTCGCCGACCTTGACAACGCCTGTTTCTACGCGTCCTACAGGCACTGTGCCAACGCCGGTAATGGCGTAGGCGTCCTGGATAGGAATGCGCAGCGGCTTGTCGACAGGCTGTGCAGGGACCTCAAAGTGGTCCAGTGCCTCGACGATGGTCGGGCCCTTGTACCAGGCCATCTTGTCAGACTTCTTGACAATGTTGTCGCCCTGGTATCCGCTGCACGGGATGAAAAGTATCTTGTCAGCGGCATGTCCGGCAGCCTTCAGGACCTTGGTAAGAGCCTCTTTCGTTTCGAGGTACTTCTTTTCGTCGTAATTGACCGCGTCCATCTTGTTTACGGCTACGACAAGCTGCTTTACGCCGTAAATCTTGGTCAGCCAGATGTGCTCCTTTGTCTGCTCCTGTATGCCTTCCTTGGCAGAGCAGACGAGGATAGCCCCGTCAGCCTGCGAGGTACCCGTAATCATGTTCTTTACGAAGTCCCTGTGGCCAGGAGCGTCGATTATTGTAAAGTAAAACTTGTTCGTGTCGAACCTCTGGTGCATGATGTCAATAGTAACGCCACGCTCCCTTTCCTCCTTGACACGGTCCATGACGAAGGCGAACTCGAAAGTTTCCTTTCCAAGCTCCTTGGCGAGGTCCTTCAGCTTTCGCATTTCCGTCTCGGGAATAGCTCCAGAATCGTATAGAATCCTGCCTAC
>Ga0187892_10005809_pt1 | contig 18993 bp, 16 predicted proteins | sample MA1701073metaG_FD_139345 | JGI IMG/M metagenome (GOLD analysis project Ga0187892, IMG submission 139345) | Bio-ooze microbial communities from a basaltic lava cave in the Kipuka Kanohina Cave System on the Island of Hawaii, USA - MA170107-3 metaG ...
AAATCGCCGGGTGCGGGAATTGCTACGTCGACGACCTGACCCTTATATCGGCCCGCAGGCACGTGGAACCCACGAACGATAGCCCATTGGTGGCCACCGGATGGGAAGGGGCCATCGACCGTCCATCCCAGCGCGCGAAAATCATCTACAAAGCGATCGAATCCAATCATATTAGGACACCGGTGTAGCGCCTCGGAATACAGCGGCGAAACGCTGTTGGGGCTGGATTTGAATGACCTCGTTCAGATCTTGATGACAACCCTGCGGACTACACTGACCGTGGAATTCAACGAGGAAAAAGTCTTCAACCGGGACGTTTTGGGATAGGCGCAGAATCTCCAAAACCGTGAGAGTGCGGTTCTCGGTTGTTACGGGCTCGTTGTCGACAAAAAAGGTAGTTTCTTGTCCGCATAGGGCCGTGGCTGCTTGTTGATCGCTCATTGTCAAACTCCTTGTAGGGGCGGTTGAACCGGCGCCCTCAACTTGGTACTCGATCGCAAATGCACTCACCACCAACAGTGGAATCGTCTGGCCGCATTACAATGTGACCAACCCAGCCACCGTCGAGGATCCGCTGCACAAAATCCGGCGGCATACTGTCGAGCTGTACTCGATCGGCGTGGCTCAACTCCGCTCTACCTCCGGCAGAATCTAGTTCCTGCTGAGCACTTGGGTCGCTCAGCATGCCGGCAACAATTAGCGCCTCGACCGCTCTGTCTTCTTGGTTGGAATGTCGGTGATGTGCCATCTTATGCCTTCTTCGATCAAAAGCCGTATTCCGCAAAGATCACCCGCACCTTCTTCCGTGCCTCCTGCAACGCACGTTCGACGGCGGCGTGGGAGACCGGTCCCCCATGTTCTAGTTCGACTAACTGCCGAAGCCTGTTCATGCTCGTAGTTTCCGGAAAATGGTCCACGAAGGTCTGACACACCTGACGCTGTCGCTGGGGTAGGGTCGCAATGATCCTCGAAATGTGCGCGAGAAGATCGTGTCGGTCCAAAGACGAAAGTTGCTGCCACCATGCGCCGATGTTTGAGCCGCGGAGTCGATTGGCCAGTTCCTGGAGGATAATATCTTCTTTAACGTTTCGGCGTCGACGTTCGATGGCGCGGCGCACCATGAAAGTGCGCAGCAATGGAACGGGCGATTGCGACGCGTCATAGTCCATGCTCTGTGAATGGCTACAGAACCATGCGAGGGTGTCGCCCCACAAGTTTTCCAGGTCAATACTGCGATTGTGGCGTCGAGCGGCGGCGCAGAGTGCATGACGAAAGTGTTCATGGATCAGATGGAATGCCTCATTCCGATCGGCCTGATCGCCCCGGAGGAGCTGCGTGACCCGTTGTTCAACGTCCATGTCGCCAAAGCTATGTTCCATTTTCCCCTCCCTGGAGAGGATCCGTCGTTGCTCTCAATCATGTCCTCGAACGAGATTTCCGGCGTCACCACGGGCGGAGCGATTAGTGCTTTCGGTCCGTGGGCGGGTGCGGGTCGGGGCCGTAGGAGTCCTTGTCCCGAATTTGTCCGTTGGGGCGGTGGATAACCAGCTCGCTCTGGTTCTGCTTCGCCAGTCTGCGACCAACATCCTCAGCCGCACCTTGGGTGCGGTGCGTTGATGTCGGTTTCTGGCCCTCGGGCTTCACGGCCCACTTTTCGCCCTTCGGTACGACGTGCACATTTTTCTTGCTCATGTTGCGAATCCTCAAAACGCATGGTCCCCAGGGGGTCGCCTTGGCCAAGACCGCCCCGGCCCAAGAAGGTCCGGGAACCTATACTAGCCAAATAATAGCCATCGCATAGCCATTGTCAAATTGTTTTTGGTTGACTTTTCAGCCGAATAGCGTATACTTGGTGCGGAGGCATGGAAAATGAGTAGCAAACGCACCATGACATTGAATCTAACCGGGGCCGAAATGGACGCCCTTGAGGACCTGTCCAAGCGGAAGGACCTTTCGAAGACCGCCGTCATCCGCCAAGCCCTTCGGTTGTATCAGGCCGTGGATGTTCGTCTGGCAGCTGGGGAGAAGCTCGTCTTCGAGGACGAGCTGGAAAAGAAGAAGGCCGAGGTGATGGTGCTTTGAGCGTAACGCCCACCAGGCTGAGGAAGCGGGCATCGGGTGAGCTTGTTCCGGCCGAGCTTCATACGAAGCTCGACCTTGCAGACCTGCTCGATGCCGAATCAGCTTGGACTCCGTGGCGTTTTCGCCTGATCAAGCAGCTCCACCAAGCCGCTGTTCCCCGGACGCAGTGGCCGCAGCACTGGCACTGGAATTGGGTGCACAAGCTGCTGTCGCAGGGTGTGCTGGATATCGGAGGCGCGCTGAGTCCGCTTCGGCTTCTGGGGGTGAAGTGTGAAGACGAGTGGCAAGGACTTGTTCTGGGGACGAGTCTGGGGCATCAATCGAGAGTTGCGAAAGGAGGCATGGACCTGCTTTATCTGAAGTATCTGGAGTCGGCGCCTTGGAACCTAACTGTAAGGGAGGTCGGACAGGAACCGCGCTACTCAGGAGTTGGTCGCCAGCTGATGGAGTTAGGTGTGCGCCTGAGCGAGGCGATGGATTTTCGCGGCCGAATGGGGCTCCATGCGCTGCCACAATCAGATGGTTTTTACGAGCATTGCGGAATGACGGACTTAGGAGAGGACCCGAGAGTACAAGGTCTCCGATACTTCGAGATGACCGAGGAGCAGGCACGAGCCTTCCTGAATCCAGGGAGGACGAACAGATGAGTAAGCACATTAATCAAGTTGAAATCCGCTTCCCGGATAACCGAGATGCGCTGATTGGCGAGGCGGTCAGTTGCGATGAGTCGTGCGTGTCAGTCGGTGGGCTCGCCGAATCTCTGGGCATGCTAGAGACGCTACCGCTGCAAGTCGCTGTCCCGGCAATCGGAGCTAAGGCCTTCGCCAAGCTGGTCGAATTTTGGCGCCGTCAGAGACAACTGAGTGTTGAAGATCTAGCGGCTAGAGCAGGTCTTAGCGAGGCGGAAGTTCTGGATGCCGAGGAAGGCGACGCGGTGCCGGAGCCCAGGGTTCTGTATGCGTTGAGCTGTGTTCTCAAGGTGTCGTACGAGAAGCTCCTGCACCTCACGGGACATGTGATGGATCGTGACCAATCAGTTGAAACAGCCGCCATTCGGTTCGCGGCCCGTTCCGAATCGATGGAGCGCCTCAATCGGCAAGAGGAGGAAGCCTTGCACGAGTTCATTCTCGCCTTAGGCGACTGAACCTTGGGGGGCTGCTACGGATGACGACCAATATCATCCTTACGCCGGGGACAGCCAAGTCCATTGATGGACACGTTGATCGCATCCTCAAGGACTTGGGCGACCCTGAGCCGCCACTTTGCTTGGCAGACGTGCGTGAGTTGCTGCGCCTCGACCTACAGCACTACTCCTCAACCAACGTCACATGGCTCCAGGAGAAGATTCACCAGCTCAAGGTCGCGGGGAAGCAGGTTCTTGCGCGGCCGCGGCTCATGCTGGATGTGGTCAAAAAGCTCGACCTGAAAGCGCTGGTAATGCCAGATCGCAAGCGCATCCTCATCGATGCTGAACAGCCGCCCCCGAAGCAGCGGTGGAACGAGACGCACGAGATCATCCACGACCTGCTTCCTTGGCACGACGGCGTCGCATTTGGTGATAAGCAGCGAACGCTTAGCCTGTCCTGCCATGCTCAAATCGAGTGCGAAGCCAACTATGGAGCAGGGCGATTGCTTTTTCTTGGTCAGCGGTTTCGCGATCAGCTGGCAGACGCCGGATCAATCGATTTCGACGCGCTCAAAAAACTGAAGAAGACCTTCGGCAACTCCCTAACGACGACTCTGTGGCGGGTCGTTGAAAACTGCGACGGGCTCGCACTTGGGCTGGTTACCATACATCCGCAGACGAGCCCCGCACCGGGCGCAAATCCGGTGCGATACCTGATTCGCTCGCCACAATTTGCAGCCCGGTTTCCCGCCGTAAATGAACTGGCACTGTTCGCGAAGATGCAAACTCTCTGCTGGGGAAGGCGCGGCCCGATTGGCTCGGGAGACATCGTCCTGACCGATGGTGCGGGGCAGCTACACATATTCCGCTTGGAGTGCTTTCATAATCACCACGATACTCTTGCGCTCGGCTCGTATCAGGGGACAAAACGGACGGTTGTCTCGGTTCCTCGCATTGGCGAACATTCGGGGAGCGGAGTTGGTCACTGAGTTGGTCAGTCGCCACCTGGTAGCGCACCGCGCATGAGCCCCCTTTGGCTGCTGTGGGAAGCATGACGGGGAACGTAGTTTTGGGCCTCCGAAATGAGAAATTTCACAAAATGCGCCTCTTGGACGCAGTTTACTTAGGACTCGGCACTGCACTTTCATGGACCATCATTTCCCAGTCTGAAAACTCGCCGGGGGCATGCGGAGCGCATGGCATCCAAGCTAATGGCTTCCCTAGAATCGGTATCTTGCTGTAGAGCGTCTGAGTGTCATCGTTCATGTATTGCACTCTTACTTGGCACAGGTCAAAAGGATATACACTAGTCATACCTGCCTTACGGTCGGTCCCAAATCCCCGCTTTGGATCAAACTGTCCATTGGGATCTAGCGCGATTAGCTCGAATCCGTCGGTCCGATCGCGATATCCAGTCACGAGAATAACATGACCAGAAGGAGTGAAGCCAACGGACATGAGCACAGGCATACGCGCCACAGCGATCATGTCACGAATGATCTTGATGGCTCTGGTTTTGTCGGGCTCATAGACCATTTGCCATTCCGCTCTTGTCTGTTTGTGAAGAAACTGGGTCCAAGTTGTGTGGAAACTCGGAGTCGGGCCGAGCGCTTTTCGAACGCTTGAAGCGTCCCATACCGCTTTGCCAGCAGATAGTAATTCCGGGACCGCGCACCAGTTCAAAAGCATGGCAAGCGCGGCGGATTGGCATGTCGTTTCGTCAGGCTGATCAATAAAGCTCAAACGCGGTGCCTCCCCAGACTCGAAACTAATATGGTCCAATGCCGAAGCGCCTGGCAGGAGCCGCACAGCTAACGACTCTGACGGTTCGTGAGCATCAAGCAACTGAATATTCACTCTCGCTGCCAATGAGCCAACCTCATCGGGAATGAAGCGACAATTGCTGAAAGCGGGTCCGCAATCCTTGGGGATGGTGACCGCGACGGTTGAAATATCGCTTCCTCTCAAAGATGCCAAGTTTCCTTTGAAAAAACATGCATCCGCCAGCGCCCCAGGGTAAGCCTTTAGAATATCAGTGACCGTGGGATCGACGCCGTACTGAATGCCACCTCCATCACTGGCTACGTTATCCGTGAATTCCGTTTCGACCACACGAACAAAAGCACGGTTTTGGACGGCGAGCGCGCCACCCTTAAGAACGGCCCAATTCCTTACGAAATGACATGTTGTGATTAGTGTTGGGTTCTCTGGAGCACCAGGAACGTCATCCTTGTGTGTATTTAAGGCATAAACGGCTCCTCCGTCACCGCGAGCTCTATTGCCAGTAAATGTGCAATTGCTAATGTCTGCAAGCGCGTTCCGACCCAAGTAGAGGGCACCCCCTGAACCCGTTGAATCAACGGTACGGTTGCTCACAAAGTCACACAACCGTAAGCCAGCACGCTGATGTCCCCACAAGAAAATGCCACCGCCTCCGCTCTGCTTCTCGTCGTGTCCTGCACTTTCGTTGTTCAAGAAGCGGCATTGGTCGAGCTCAAGAAGCCGAGGGGGCGCTGGGCTGGAAAGACCGTGACTACGACTGAAGATCGCGCCGCCCATTTTTGCGTGACCGTCAACAAACTCCACGTCGACGGCCATTGCATGCCCATCCGTCACAGACAACAAGCCGCCGCGCCTGTCGGATCGAAGGAAAGCGATCGAAGATTGTTCTTGAGGGATAAGCGCCTCGATTGTCTTGGCCTCGGAATCGTCAAGTTTATAGCTGGTGCCCCCTTCAAGTCGGAGCGATTGGAGATTCAGTGACGCCGTTGGTCCCACGACGTGGATGCCCCTCCATTTGGCGGAACGTTCTTGGGGCCTGAACGTGCATTCCCAGCCTTTGGCGCCTTGGAAGGAGGCCTTTCCTGCAACTACTATCAATGCGTCTGGTTGCAGTTCGACGTGGCGCAAGTTGGTAAGGCGCAATTCTCCGCTTGAAGTGATAATAGTGGAGTGGCCAAAGCGCGCAGTTGGAGAATTCGATTGAATCTTATAGTTCACGACCGCAGGAACTTCGAGTACTTGCCATCGGTTGTTCCACAAGGTGAGCAGTAGGATTGCAAGTACGCTAGTCAAGCCCAGGACAACCGGACGTGATCGCAAGATCCGCACTGCGCTTCGACGACGGCGGATGACATTCCTGGCACTTTCCAATGCGTCGGCGAACGCATCGGCATCGCAGTATCGGTCTTCGGGTTTTTCCTCCGTCGCGCGACGAACTACGCGGAACAACGCACGTGTGCTAGCTGTCCGGTCACCGTATCGCCTACGGCGATCAAGAGAAAACTGCAGCAGACGTCCCAATTGCCACAAATCTGAGCGATGATCGACTTGGGAGGCCATCGCGGGATCAAGGATCGCATCGTGCATTTCGGGGCTCACGTAATCGGGTGTGGCGAATCGTGAAGCATCAATGACTTCCGCTAGCCGACCTTGACCAATACGGCAGGCGGCTCCGAAGTCGAGTAGCCGAACGCGTACTTGGTCGTCCTCGCATCGAAAAAGAATGTTCTCTGGTTTGATGTCGCGGTGAATCACGCCTGCAACATGTAGTTTTGCGAGTGTGCGGCCAACCTCGACAATTGCCTTTAACAGAAGATTTAGGGAGTTTGGGTCACGATCATGATCGAGGCTTCGAATGTGCCGGCCAGGAAAAAAAGCTGTACGGAGGAACTGTCCGGACGATGCAATCGCCGCATCGGACTCCATCACCAGCTCGCCATGACTTTCGTAATCCACAATCCCTGTGACATCAAGATCTCTTAGATATTGCAGTATGTCGGCCTCGCGCTTCAATGCACTGTGAAGTTCTCTTGGCGCATTCGGCCATACAATCTTGATGACCTTCAAATGCTCTCCTCGGCTTGCGCGCCACACCTCTGCCGAGCCAGTTGAATCAAAAGGTATAGTTAGTGTGCAACCATCAACAACATCAATGCCTGGGCGTCCGTGGACCTCAGTCTGTTCGGCCTCTTCCCATCCAGGTACAGACCAATGGCGCACTTGGGCAAGGCATGCCGCAGTTAGTGCATCGGGCTCTGCTTCGTTGATGTCTGCCGTTTCTGAAGTGGACTCCATCGGGTGCTCAGGGGTTGCGCTCATGTCTCGCCATCCTTAACGATCGTAATGTTCCCTTTACGCGAACTATTGTTAGCAGTCGAAGGTGTTGTAGCCGCGTCGGCTAGTGATTCAGCACGTTCTACGCCCAGGCTATCTGCCAGGAAGCAGATACCTCGCGCCAAACCGCGCTGCGCCGTGGACTTTGAGATATGCTTTTCGATTTCGATTTGGCGAAGACTTAGGCCTTCATAATAATGTAGGAATACTAGCATCGCTTCAAATGAATGCGCTTCCGCAAGTCTGCGAATTGCGTCGAGCACCTGGTCGTGTGAGACGCCCCAGTTTTCCTCACACCAGGTAGTAAGCGCTTCTATCGATGTGTAGGCCCCTCCCAAACGAATTCCGCGAGTTCTGGACCGTTGTCTAGCGTAATCCACGATAGCGTTAGTGATCACGCGCTTAAAATACGCCTCCTCATCTTGTGTCTCGAGGTGATCAGCCCGGCCAACAACGCTCAAATATGCCTGATGGACAAACTCGGTCGCAGTGCGTGTGAGTCGACGGACCGATCCCGGAAACAAGCGGTTCAGGTGCCATTGTGCATGACGTCGATAGACGTCGTATTGGCGCGGCGATGTATCTTGTTCGGTTGCCTGTTTGTCCAAATCCGGGGTCATAACGAATTACTGGAATCGTGGCTTGGAGACTCTTGCCGAGCTTTTTCCGGAGCAGGAGTTCCGTTCATAGTCATCTACCAACTTAAATCAAGCATCAAGACCTCGGCCGAGACGTAGCATTCGCAAAATCTTGCGGAAGTGTACTTCCCAGCGCACCACACGCTCGGCTCGCTGACCGCAAAGTCCACGTCAAATGTCTTCATCAGTATTTAATTCCGAGACGGCATCAGAATCTTTCCAAAGAACATCGTCCAGCTTGAGCTGGCCATCGGGTTACCGTGCGGCCGAGCCGCCTTTCGCAGGCAAAGACTTTCTCGGCCTGCGTGAATGTTCCTCGTCATCCCAAGGTGCCCCGTCCGAAGGATCGCACGATAACACGGGGAGCTTACTCTACCAACGGCAGCCGCGCGCGTTCGCGTGGCGACCCGTGCGGGGTTCATGGCTCCTGAAGCGCCGACATTTCGGCATCGGGCCGCTCGAAGAGCTCGCAACGGTGCGGGCCCTGGGGTCTGCGGTGCATAACAGAGCCCAATTTTGCCGATCAAACCCCTAACATGCTGTTCGACAAGTTAGGAGCGACCCGTATCCTCTACTGGAACGTCCTATAATACACCGCCCTTGGTCCTGTGACCTAGGCATCCAGCTATTTCACCCTCGGTCCCATTCGGCCTGTTGGGACACTTTGTCACCTTTGACGTCTTGGAATGCAGAAGAGAGGCGACGCCGATCGCAGGGAAATTGGTCTCCCTTCCGTAGGGGCTGAATTGGGAATCAGCCAGCAATGATTGGGAGTCGAGGAGTCGCGCGGTGACACGAAGAACATCGGCCTCGACTTGAGGTCAGTCTTTTTGGGTTGGTAGGAAAGGAAATCACCATGTTCGAACTGGCCAACATTAGGGAGCTTTCGGAAGAACGAGGACGCACAATTCGTAGTCTAATGCGCACCGCTATTGTCCTCGCTGGCGGCGCGGGGGGAATCACGCTGCTGGCCTTAGACCATTTTGGGCTGGCGGGTGTTTTCGGCGGCCTAACGGCGTTGGCTCTGGTCGGTGTGGAGTTCTTGCATTTTGACCTTCTAGCGAAGATCGAAGCGCGCACCAACTTCAGCGTTGAAGGGCTGGCGTATCACGTCCGCCAGGGAGCGACGCTGGAGAGCGTGCTGGGCGAAGATGAGGCCGACGCGCTCGTTGAGTCGCTTGCTAGCACCAAAGAAAAGGTGAAGCGCTTCCAGCGTCCGCTGAGCCTCGCTTCGATTGTGATAAGCACGAGCGTTGCGCTGACGGCGGTCGTGCTAGGGGTGATTGCGTATCAGGTCCGTCAGCCCACACATGGTTGGCCGATTTACGGCGACGCAGCCCTGCTGCACATGTTTGCTGCCATCTCCGATCCCGAGCCGGTGCCATCGGATAATGGAAGCAAAGGGGGAGATGAAATCGGGCGCGATAACAGGGGCGAGGGCGATCGAACCGGTGCTGGAGCCGGCGACAACAGCGGCAAGGTTGTTGTGGATGGCAACGTCGGCAACGGGATGGGCGATCTGGGCAGCAACGAGCACCCTTCATCGAGTACCACTCAGCGGCGTCTCGACCCGGGTCTGACCGGCCCGCGAGTCGCCCATACGCTAGAACACACAATAAGCGGGCTCAACGACGTGCTCAACATGCATGATACGCTCAACAACGCCCGCAACGACTATCACAGTGACCGCGGTAAAGGTCCTCCGCTCGCGGATAAGCTTGAACAATTGGGCAACAAGCTCACCATCCTGGCAGAGGACCCCAATATCTCGAACAAGCTGCGCCGGAAAATGTTACGCACTACGGCGGCGGCGAACGACGCGATAACAAAGCTCAAGGACGCCATGGGCAACCCAAACGACGCGCAGAAACGCCAGTTGGCGGAGGCTGCACTTAAAACCATTTTCGAGTTTCTCAACGAGGTTTTCCCGGAGTTGAAGCAGTTGCTCGACAAACTGCTTGGCTTCCTCGACCAGATGTTTGGACCCAATAGCGGTCTGAGCTCGCTCTTGAAGAAGATGGGCAGCCAGTCGTTGAACGACGCCCTCAGCGGTAAGCCCTTGGGCGAGATTGCAGGCAAGATCGGTGAGATGCTCCAACGCGAGATGCGGCAGGTGACGGTGACCGTTCGGATGGATGGCTCGGTTACTTTCGACCCCGCGGGCGGCGGCACGAACAGCACGCCGGGCAACCCTTCGACGCTTCCACCTAGTGACCGCACGAATGAACGTCGTAAGGGCGACATAACCGCCGTTAAGCCTGACAAGCGCCCGGAAAGCGAGAATCGCGGCACATCGGTACTACCGCCGCAGTAGAGGATTGAGGATTAAGGAGACGGGTAATCGGTGGAACCGAATTCGTGAAGGAGCAATAGACGTATGAACGTTTGGATCAGATTTTCAAAGTATATCGGTCGCTGCCTTTGTCAAGCACCCCAGCGTCTCGTAGTGGCGGTTGGCGTTGTACTGGCGGCTACGGCAGGGTTTTGCGTTGTCCTCGGGCGAATGCCCACGGCTGCACACCTCCAGGGAGGGCTGATCCAGAGCTGGTTGCTGGCGCCGTGCGCAGCGGCCCTACTCATGATTCTTGCGGTTGTCGCGGTCTGGACGTCGACGGCATCTGCAAGCGTAATGCTGGGTGACGCCGGACGTCGGCGCGCTGTCGTGGGTTGGGCCGCGGGCTCGTTCAAGATGGTGTGCGTGGGTGCGCTGTTCGCGACGCTTCTCTTAGGGGCCGCAAACCCTATCAACGGCAACCGCCTGGTGGTGGTCTTCGGCGACTTCGACGTGAACGTGGGCGCCGAATGCTCGGAGATGCTCAAGATCGCGGAGAAGCATGTGCGAGCTGCCCGTGAGCAAGGAATAAGCGTGACGTTTAGTCCGCCGGCTGCGGGTGAGATCGTCGACTATGTCATCACCAATGGGTTGACCGACGAGGCGGCGCTTCGCTTGCGCGATGCGCTCGATCATACCGGCGAACGCCTGCACGGACGCCTCCGCGTTGTGGGCGACGAATTGCAGGGGCGTTTCGGCGATGGGGTTATCGTGATCTCCACCAAATCGCGTCCTGACACATCGTTTGCCGATGTGTGGCCGATCAACGAAAGCGCTACCCACAGCCAATGGCTGAGCACCTCTGGCCAGATTGACGAATCGGACTCCGACAAGCCACGTGTGCAGTACTACAGCATAACCCAGGATGCGGCGGTACGCAGCCAGCTTGAAGTGCAATTGGAGGTGCCGGCGACTCTTCCTTATCCGGTTCTTGAGTATGAACTGCTGCAGGATGGTGTGAAAGTTTTTGAAAAGAGCATCACGCCGCCCGCGCGTGGCGATTCGTGGGCGGCTGCTAGCGACAAGCGCATCAGCTTCGGTCGTTGGGCTGACCGCCTCTCGTACCAGTTAGAAATTCCACGACTGGGTAACCAGATCAAGCTTCGCCTGGTCGACCCCAATGGGAGCACGGTTTGGAATGAAGAATCGGTGCGCGTCCCTCGTTTCAGCGGCACACCCTTCGCGCTGCGGCTCCGCGTTGTCGACATTCAGGTCGACGACTCTCAGGTCCAAAGGGTGATGGAGTCACTAAAGCTTGGAGGTGACGCCGCCGAGAAGGTCTGGCTCGACAGCGTTCGCATCAACGCGTCAGCAATGTGTGATCCGGTACCGGTGAAGTTGGGCGACGTGCCCCCCGACACGTTCAGCGGAAGAATGCTCAACATCCTGTTCTCCCGCGAGGCGGTTCAGCCAGGCGTGGGCGAGGCGCGCTTTGCCCGAACAGAGCACTTTTTCCTTAGCCCGCTCACGGTCTGGGCCGACCCGGACACGATGCAGCACTGGGCGGACCTCGGCAAGGGCACCGTGGTGCCGCCGAGCGGTGTGCCGCTGGTACGTGCGGCGAGCGATGCCGGCGAACTGGGCGTAATTGTGTATCAAGCAGACCGCGCCCGTCCTGGTTGGGTAACGCTGATCCTGCCGTCTCCGGAAAACATCGACAAGCTCGATGAAACACAGAGGCGCGGACTGGCGTTCTTGGTGAGATACGCTGCTTCGCTGGCACAGCGTGCCGGCAGCTACGAGACGCCGATGATCGCAGAGTTTCTCGACGTGGAAGACGCGATTGTCGCGCTGCCTGTGTCGGCGGGGCCAGAACGTCCCGAGGCCTCAATGCTCGTTCAATTGTGGGGCGCGGTGAGTGGGAAACTCGACGGTCGCGTAGCCCCCGAGGCGAGTAATCGCGTGGGCGCGCCCATCTACGTGCCAGCAATTGCGCTGAGCGGCCTGCTTGCGCTGACGGTAATACCGCGTAGCGTTGTTTCGACTGTGCAAGCTTGGCGCCGTAAGCCGCTAGCGCTCGCGCGTATCGGCGGATAATCAACAGAGCCATACACAGCAACAACCATTACACAGGAGAGGCAAAAAATGAACTTCGACAACACCATCACGATTCTGGCGCTGCTGGCTGCAATCGCCGGCGGCGTGATCATCGCATTACGGCAGCGCTACATCAGCGCCGGATTGTTTGCGACTTCGGTTGGGGGCACTGCCCTGCTGGTGCGGGCATTATTCATGCCCGTGAGCTACGCCGAAAACTCAGCGTCGGGCAAGCCGGTCGACGTAATCTACCTCGGCTACACTGATGCAGGATACATTCGCGACCTGGCGCAGTTGTTTGATGATCCTCACCGTAGCGTCATTGTCGTAGCGGCGGAGCAGAGCGTGGGGGTGGTAAAAGCGAACTTCGCCAACGCCATTGTCGAGCAACCGCGGTATAGTGGGTCGACGGCGGAGGGGGTCACCCTTCAGGTTGCATTCGGGGATCTTGAGCACCGCGCCAGCGAGCTCGCCCAACTAGAGGCGCAGGTGCACTTCTTCGTGCCACGTACCGGCAACCTCGCTCGGGACCTCAATATGCGCGATCGTATAATTCGCACTCACCGGTCGCTGGCGTCGCGTCTCCACTGGCTGATTCCCGGGCGCGGCGCGCTGGCATCTTCAACCCCGCTGCCAACACTAAGCGTGGATGTGCCGGTTGAGGTTGATCCTCTCTCGCTGGTCGACGTCAACATCAGCGGTGCCAATAAGACGGGTTCGCAGCTTCGAATCGGCGTTAACTTGCTGAACCAGGACCCCACCGGAAAGTACAATGAAAGCGTTGTTGGGCTCGGAGTAGGCAACTCGCTCCAAGTAGGTTCAAGCGCGCCGATTTACCTGCTAGAGAAGCCGTTCAGCGGGAAGCTTCAGATTCGCGCCCCCGAGCAGGACAAGACAATGGTGCTAAAGGCTGAGCTGCGCAACACCTATGGCGAATTGGCACAGTCGATCGATAATTTCATTTCAACGTGGCAGCCACGGGTTACAGTTCTTGTACGCAATAATTCGGACGACGCTCGCGCCGAGAGCAAGCTACTGAGCTGGCTTGATGTCGCAAAGGTGCCTTGTACTACGGTGGCGCTGAAAAACGTCACGCCGGCGCAGATCGCCAATTTGGGCGTTCTGTTGGTGGATATCGAGCTAAGCAACGCAGACGCCGGCGAGCTGCTGGCTGTGCTCCAGGAGTGCTCACAAAGCACGGGAACTGTGCCGCAGTTGGTCTTTTTCGGAACCGCGAACTACGAAGCGCCCCCTGCCGGGTGGCATAAGTTCATCGGAGGGGTGAATGTTGAGCCGGAAGTTACGCGCACCTGGGTAGTCATGCGCGACAGCTCGGGTTCTATGGCTTCGGTGGTGACGCGGCTGGGCAACATGAGCAAGGTCGGCATTAGCGACAATATAGCCATGGGTCTGAAAGCGGGGATGGAACAGCGTAACATCAACCGCATGCTAGTTGGCGTGAGGCCTAAGAATGCTACCGACGCCAATCCGCCCGTCGAGGTCGTTTCTATTGATGACTACACAAAACTCGGCACCAACTTCCACAATTGGGAGGGCGGCCCGCAGTTACTGGCGCTTAGGAAGATGGTTGAGGATGGCGCCAAGGTAAGCGATGCTCTGTTGTTTTGGGACAACTGTGATCTTTCTGGTCTTGCAGGTAAGGGTAACGATGCCCTAGTTACTACCGAGCAGATGGAGGCTGCCAACTGGCTGCGCGAGCGTGGCGTTCGCCTCCACATCATCTCGATTGGTGGCGACTTACATCCGGGTAACGGCTGGCTGTGCGGGTGCGTCAAAGTGAAATTCGACGAAATACCATCACTCGACGCCCTCAGCACGGCGGTGAAGAGCCAGATTTACGATGTGGCTTTCCCGCGCCTCGAAGTGCGCGTCGAGGAAGCTGGGCTAAAATTTGTCAGCAAGGCCTCCAAGCAGCAAATGTTGCGCGACTCCGTGGGCAACGTCCGACTGATCAACTTGCTCGGTCGATTTAAGGCGACGGGAACTCATGAGATCAGCCAGGATAGCATTCTGTTATACGCAAAACACTGGCAGGAGGAAACGTATAGTCCACTCTTGGTGCGAGGCAGCTACAGTTTGCCAAATGGCAACACGCATCTTGTGTATTGGATGTGCCTGGACATCAACGCAGAGTTTGCCCATTCGCCGAGCAATGGCACACCCGCTCAACGAGCAATTGCAGATCTGCTGATGGCGAGTATCAATGCGTGCACCGATCACTTGGAGCGCGGGCCGGTCGTTTGGCTCATGGACAGTGACGGACGTATCGTGGCGATGAAGCGTTCGCGTACGCCATTCAACATCGAAAAAGACACCATGCAAGCGAAAACTGCGGCTGGCGTGCCAGGGGCATACGACCTGCGCCGCCTGACCACGCCGACGTTCCAATTCAATAACGATTCGAAACAGATTGACGAGGCGTCGATTTCGTTCAAGGATTCTGATCCGACCGTCGACATGGTGAAGGTTCGCCTGCCCGTGACGCCGCGCCTTGCCACGCCGCTTAATCGCGAGGTCGACCTCAACTTCGTGGGTTCCGGCGCGAGCACTACAGGCAGGTCAGGCGCGGTGGCAGAAACGCCGAAAGTGGAGCCCTGGCGCATGCCGGCGTTTCTTATGCCGTGGGTGATTGTGGCAGCTTGGCTGGGGCTTGCGCTGCTTGTGCGGCACGGCTAACAATATCATAGGGACAAACGAAGGGAGCTGAACATGACTCGTGATTCGCGGTATCGGCTGAACGTTAACTTTCGCGGCCCCATACCGCAGGAACAATTTACTGCGGACCAACAACGGGACCTGGATTTGCACGACGCGCGTATTGGGCCTCCGCTACGCTGGAAGCGCGGACAGGGTGAGGGTGATCTGCCGCAAATAGAAACACTCGACGGCAAGATGATCGATCCACAGAATATTTCCGCTCGTATTTCAGCGCACTTTAATCAGATCAAGCCGCGAGCGCAGAGGATTTACAAAGGCCTGAAGGTTATGGAGGTGCTGGAGGGGATGTACAGCGCTGTGGTCTTCGGTGTGAACGCCTACGTCGAGGGTAGTTCAGGTACCGGCAAGACCAGCCTCATGCGCTTCCTATGCCAAATCATGCAGGTTCCGCTGGCGGAGTTTGATGCGTCGGCCGACGCGTCCGACCTTCAGTTGCTGGGAGGCGAAGTACCGCGCGGCGACAATAAGTTCAGCTTCGGGCTCGGGCCGCTGCTCAAGCCGGGCGCAGTGGGCATCATGATCGACGAACTCCCGCGCCTGCCTGCGTTGACGGCGAATGTGCTGCTCCAGGCGGCAGCAGAGCGGCGTGTGACGGTGGCGCTGCCCGTGACGGGATCGGGCGATCACGTGGTGCTTCTCTCGCCAGGGTTCTTTGTGCTGGGCGTTGGCAACCCGGTCGGTTACGGCGGACAAGGCGAGCGGAACGTGGCGCTGTGGGACCGTTTCGGCATTGGGCTATATATGCCCCAGCCGTTGAGCCCAGAGCGTGATGAAATGCTCAAGAGCCGACTCATTCCGCAGCCGATCGACTTGATGGCGCCGGAGTTCGAGAAGACGCAGGCGTTCTTCGAGCCAATACCTCCGAGTTTTTCATTTCGCGAAGCGCATGCAGCGCTCTATTGCGTGAACGTCGATGAAGAGCATCGGCAGCGGATGATTGCCGCATGCTACGCAATCAGCCCCGATGCATTCTTGCGCCGCGTCGACTGGAAGACGTGCCCCTATTTCAATGCGGCTAGCGACGAATTGACTTCGCGGCAGAAGACGAAGCTCAAGGAACTGCGTAAGCTGGTAAACGAGAATCTCGCAGAGGGAAGCAACCCGCGTGGCGAAGAGCACATGTTGCGCAATGCACGCGCGCTTCGCCTTATGGACAATCAAAACAATGACTTCGAGGTTGCGCGCAAACACCTGAGCACGGCGTTTCGCATGGCGAATCGGGCGCGCCTGAAGACGTTCCCGGGATGCGAAGACCAAGTGGAGCCGATTCTCGACCTAGCCAGCGAGGTCTTTTTCGATGAGAGGGCCGAAAAATGATCAAACTGGACTTGCCGACGGATCGCTACATCGCGCGCTGGGTCGCGCGCAACAGCTTCCGCATCGATCGCGGCACCAGGGCATCCCTCGTGCACTACAGAGCGCGGCAGCGCTTTGTCGGGCGGGGCGAACGACTGGGTTTGACGTACCGCGGGCGGATCGGCGACTACATGCCACTGCTCTCGGCGGTACGCCGGCAAGCGACATTTCGCCGCAATCGCGTATCGCCGAAGCGGCGGGTGCTGCTGGTGATCGATTTGCGTCACGCGGACGATGATGCGTCATTGCAGCGGCTGCTATCGAGCGCGGTGCTGGTCAGTGCACTGGTGCTGGGCATTCCCGACGCTACGCTCTCGGTGACGGCGGCGGGAGTGCAGCAGCCTGTCTATCCAGCACCCTATGCTGGCATCGACAACCTCTCGCTGGTACGACGCAGTGTCGCTGCGCTGGGTGACGTACCGCACGACCCAGGTGTAAGTGCATCGAAGTTCCGCTTCGTGTGCAGCGCCGACGAAGGAGCCCACCTCGTGCTAGTGAGCCATTACCTCCAGCGGACGATGGTGGAGCGAATCCCATTCGCGGTGGGCGGAACGGTATTTCACATACAGCCGCCGAGTGGTTTCTTTGGGTTGCGCGGGGCAGGGATGACTGGTAGCGCAAGCCTAGAACCGGCGACTGTCTCGGGGGAGGTAATGCAGCGGCGTTATCAGGAGGCGGCCGAGTACTTCTCAAGCCGCTTGGTAAGGACATTTTCAGTGGGCGCACGAAAGAGCACGATCAGCGCGATGACCGAGGCATTGGGTGAGTAATCGCCGTCTCGCGCCATCACGGTTGCTTGGTTAGGCCGATCTTCGCCCAGTCAAAAAGCGAGCCAGGGTCGGTCTTCCGGTTAGGTGCATACTCATCATGCCCAATGATGTGCTCGCGATCCGTTCCTATCTCTTTGCGTCGTTCCGTGATGTCCTTGAGCAGCGTCTTAAGAGAGTCATATTGCTTTTGCGTATAACCACGATCAGCTTCCTTCACCTTGTCATATGTTTCCTTGCTTATTATCTTCTCCATTTCTTTTTGGGTGCCGATCGCCAGTAATTCGACACCAATCGAAGTATCGTTGAGTTCAGTTCTACTGGTATCGCGCGGGAGCTTTCCGTCCCCTGCGTGATACGCTTGGTCCTCCTCTTTGACCAAGCGGTAGATAGTGCCATCCCGATCGATCAGATAATGAGCCGACACACCCGCCTTCTTAAAGATACTCACAACTTTGTCGACTTCGTAGGGGCTCGTCGGGTTGGCTGCTACGTCGCTTGAAAAATGCAGAACGATTGTGTCAACAATTGCACCGCTTCGCTTCTTGAAGCAACAGTCCATCAACCTATCCGTGATCACTGGACTAACGGCGAGCAATTGTCCCGAAAAGCCCAATAAGGCCGAAAACGTAAGGAAACTGACGACTGGCGCGCAACCCAATTTCGTCTCGGCATTCATGATGATTCTCCGTCCCAGGCCAGCACCATGAGGTTGACGCGCCCCAGGTCAAGCGGAAGTCACGATACTGGCGATACCGCATCTTGCAATGCCACTCATCGGCCGGCCCTTCGTCGCGAGGGTCACGAAATACGGTGCGTGCTCCCGGAGTTGGTCACTGAGTTGGTCAGTCGCCACCTGGCAGTGACTTGTTCATCATTGTCTCAGTGACCAACGATCCACTTGCGAACCTCGTTTTCGGCCCAGAAACTGGCCATAAGTCCTTGTTCGACCATGATTTGCGCTCGGCATGCCGCTTTCCCAAGCTGGACGTCGCCGGTTCGAATCCGGTCGCCCGCTTTCATAAGTGCGGAATTCATAAACATTTGTGCCGCATCGAACTTCCTACACTTGTAGTATCTTGGTCAGGTACCAGTCCGGAAACAGTCGGGAGGAAACTGGAAGTCGATGTGAACGCAGCCTTTCAAATCGGTTTTAGTCGGATTATAAAGGAGGTGGGACGGTGAAACGGCGAGCGGAGCCGAGCCAAGAACCGACCTTGTGTTGCTTGTCAACGCCTAGTAGGCTAGCGACTCCGCATCAATCTGGTCGGTTTCGTGACAGGTCGAACGGATGATCAGGAGGGTAGAACATCTCGCCTACCTCGGGCTGATCCTCGCATCAGCCGCCGTTGCCGACGAGCCCACGCGGGAACGCGTTCCCAATAAGGAAATGAAATACCCGGCTTGGCTACGGCCCATCAACGCCACCGATCGCTGTACCGACGCGATCACGGGGGTGGAGAGTAGCCCGTGTGACGGCTCGCCCACTACCGAGTACGCTGACCCACAATATCTGCAGTCCGCACTCACGATCGATGAAAGTGGAATCATTCACACCGTTGGTGTCTTCAATGCTCCAACTCCAACCTGCGATCACGTGGCTTACATGCAAATCCGGTGGGAGGCGCGAACGGAAACCTCATTCTCGCCGCCGAAGAATCTTTCAGATGGAATCGCTCCGCCAGCACTTGGTCCGGCAGATGTGCTCGTCGCTTGCTCTGCCGAGCTTGCCACCAGAGGATCACCAATAGCTCATGACGCCGAAGGCTACGTGTATGTTGTCAAGCTCGGCAGAGCAAG
>Ga0187892_10005810_pt1 | contig 18988 bp, 21 predicted proteins | sample MA1701073metaG_FD_139345 | JGI IMG/M metagenome (GOLD analysis project Ga0187892, IMG submission 139345) | Bio-ooze microbial communities from a basaltic lava cave in the Kipuka Kanohina Cave System on the Island of Hawaii, USA - MA170107-3 metaG ...
CTCGAAGGTCGCCGGTGATTGGCGTGAAGAGTGGCCGCGCATTTGGTAGCGAGCCCGCCTAACGCATCCCCACGGCAAGCGTGGGGGATTGCCGACACCACCAACAACTTCGGGATGCGCCCGCCACAGCACTCCATGTTTGCCTGCCTCCTGCGTTCCGTGTACAACTACCGTCGCCATGCGCAAGGGCTTTCCAGAGCGAGTCGAGCGGATCGTGCTCAAGTTCGGCACGGGCATCCTCACCGATTCTTCGAAACGACTCGACCTCGGCCGGGTGGAACAACTCTGCGCGCAGGTCGTCGCCGCCCGCCAGCGAAAGCTCGAAGTGATCCTCGTGACCTCGGGAGCCATCGGCACCGGCATGGGGGAACTCAAGCTCGACAAGCGGCCCAAGGCGTTGCCGGAACTTCAGGCGCTGGCCGCCATCGGACAAAGCAAGCTCATGTCCATCTACGAGTCGGTGTTCGGAAAATACGGCGTCACCGTCGCGCAGATTCTGCTCACGCACGAAGACCTCAAAAACCGGGACCGCCATCTCAACGCCCGCAACACCATCGAGACATTGCTCACTCACGGTGTCATCCCGATCATCAACGAGAACGACACTGTCAGTGTGGCCGAGATCAAGTTCGGCGACAACGACCGGCTGGCCGCGCTCGTCGCGTCATTGATCCAGGCCGAATTGTGCGTCATCCTGACCAGCGTGGATGGATTGTACGAGAATTTCGCTGGCTCGAATGTGGGAGGCGCCTCCGCGCGCCGACCGGTCCCGCTCGTGGAGGAAATCACCGCCAAGATCGAGAAACTCGCCGGGGGCACTGCCAGCGCCACCAGCGTCGGCGGCATGGCGTCCAAGATCGAAGCGGCCAAGCTCGTGACCAAGGCCGGCATCCCACTCGTCATCGCCAACGGTCTGAACGCAGACATCCTGCCGAAGGTGCTCGACGGCGAGGAGATCGGCACGTTGTTCGCCCCGCGCGCGACGAGCATGAAAAGCCGCAAGCGCTGGATCGCGTTCTTCCACAAGCCCAAAGGCACGATCCTTGTGGACGACGGCGCGAAGATCGCGTTGATCGAGGGCGGCAAGAGCCTCCTCGCGGCCGGTGTGCGCGACGTGTGGGACGAATTCGCCAAGGGCGACGTGATCAGCATTCGCGACGTGGACGGCAGCGAGTTCGCGCGCGGCATCACCGGGTTCAGCGCCGCCGAATTGAAGCAGTTGCGCGGGCAAAAGGCGAGCCGCGAGGTTGTGCATCGGGACGATCTGGTGATACTTTGAACGTCGTGACTTTGAACATCGAACGGGCGAACTTTGAACGCTGAACTGGGTAAGTCCATGCGGACGTTGGGCGAGCAGGCGAAAATCGCTTCTCGACAACTTGCCAAGTTGTCCAGCGACCAGAAGAACCGCTGTCTGCTCGCGATGGCCGATGGCCTTGTGAATAGCGTCGCGGAGTTGAAGGCTGCCAACGCGAAGGACATGGAGGCCGGCAAGGCGGCGAGTCTGTCTTCGGCCCTGCTCGACCGGCTGCTCCTCGACGACAAACGCATCGGCGCGATGGCGAAAGGTTTGCGCGAAGTAGCCGCGCTACATGATCCTGTAGGTGAGGTGTTGCTCGAACGGACCCGGCCCAACGGCTTGAAGATTCGCAAAGTACGCGTCCCCATCGGCGTCATTGCGATTATCTATGAATCTCGACCCAACGTCACAGCAGACTCAGCGGGCCTGTGTCTGAAGACCGGCAATGCCGTCATCCTGCGAGGCGGTAAGGAAGCGCTGAACTCCAATCAAGCCATCGCCAACGTCATGTCCCGCGCGGGCGGGAAGGAAGGTTTGCCGGCCAACGCCATCCAGTTTGTCAGCACCATCGACCGGGATGCGATCCGCATTCTCGTGCAGATGGAAGGCGTCATTGATCTTGTCATCCCGCGCGGCGGCGAGGCGCTGATCCGTGCAGTGACCGAGCAAGCTCGGGTGCCGGTCATCAAGCACTACAAGGGCGTTTGCCACGTGTACGTGGACAAGGACGCCGACCTCGACATGGCGGAGAAAATCGTCGTCAACGCCAAGTGTCAGCGGCCGGGCGTCTGCAATGCCATGGAGACGCTGCTTGTGGACGCAAAGATCGCTGATCGGTTCGTGCCGCGGATCGCGAAGACGTTGCAGAGAGAGAAAGTCACGATCTATGGCGACGAGAGGGCACGCCAACTCGGCGGCGGCATCGAGCCGGCGACCGAGCAGAACTGGCAGACGGAGTACCTTGATCTGAAGCTGGGCCTGCGGGTCGTCGCCGATGTGGACGAAGCCATCGCCCACATCAACCGGTACGGCTCAGCCCATTCCGATTCGATCGTCACCCGCAACCAGCAGGTGGCCGACAAATTCGTCGCCGAAGTTGACAGTTCTGCGGTGTTCGTCAACGCCTCGACGCGTTTCAACGATGGAGGCGAGTTCGGCATGGGCGCCGAGATCGGCATCAGCACCGACAAACTCCACGCCCGCGGCCCGATGGGTCTTGAAGAACTCTGCACGTACAAATGGGTCGTCCACGGCAGCGGGCAGGTGCGGGAATAAACGGATTCGCCATTCAACGTTCCACGTTCAACATCCAACGCCCAGCCACCAAGGTCCGACGAACGATCACCAAGCAACTCGACGCAATCGAGGTTGATCGTGACGTGCGTATCCTCTGGGCCATCGAGTCGGGCAGCCGCGCATGGGGGTTTGCCTCGCCTGATAGCGATTACGATGTGCGATTCATCTACGCGCACCGGCCTGACTGGTATTTGTCCATCCACGAAGGCCGCGACGTGATTGAACTGCCCTTGTTGGACACGCTCGACATCTCCGGTTGGGACCTTCGCAAGGCGCTGCGTCTGTTTCACAGAGCCAACCCCGTTTTGATGGAATGGATCGTCTCGCCCCTGGTGTACCGACGGCGCGGCAGTTTCGCCACCAAACTGCGAGCGATGGCCAGACAGCACCACTCCCGACGGGCAGCGGCGTACCACTACCTGCACATGGCGGAAGGGAATCTTCGCGCTTACTTGTCGGGAAAGGAAGAAGTGAACCTCAAGAAATATCTCTACGTGCTACGTCCGCTTGTGGCCATTCTCTGGCTGATCGAACGCGACGGGTTGCCCCCGATGTCGTTCGTTGCCACGCTCGACGGCGTGGCTGTGCCACCCCGAACGCGGAGGGCAATTGACCAGCTTCTGAAAATCAAAGCTGCATCGTCGGAACTCGGCACGGGCCGGCCAATCCATGAGATTGATGCTTTCATCGAAGACCTGCTGGAACGAGCACAGAGATTTGCTGAATCGGCTCCCGTCGGCAAGCCACCGTCCGAAGCGGTTGATGCATTGTTTCGTGCAGTTTTGAGGGAGACTTGGCGCCCGTGAAAATCGGCCCCTACGAACTGCACGCCATCGAAACCGGTCGCTTCGCGCTCGACGGGGGGGCGATGTTCGGGTCGGTGCCGAAGCCGCTCTGGGAGAAAGTTCACCCGTCCGACGAACGGAACCGGATCACACTCGCGTCACGGTCGCTGCTGATCGCCGGGAACGGGCGAAAAATTCTCGTCGATAACGGTTGCGGGACGAAGCACACGCCGAAGCTGGCGGATATCTACAAACTCGACACCGGCCAGTTCGAGTTGCACCGGTCGCTCCAGCAGGCCGGCACGACGGTCGGGCAAATCACCGACGTGATCCTAACCCACTTGCACTGGGACCACGCCGGCGGCTCGACATTCGTCGAGAACGGCAAACTCACACCGACATTCCCGAACGCGCGCCACTACGTGCAGAAAGCGCATTGGGATTGGGCGATGCAGCCGACCGAGAAGGACCGTGCGAGTTTCATGCCCGACGATTTCATGCCGCTGAAGGAGCGCGGCATCTTGGAGGTCGTGGACGGCGAGCGCGAGTTGTTCCCGGGCATCTCGGTCTTGGTGATGAACGGTCACACGACGGCGCAGCAATTGCTGAAGATCACCGACGGTAAAACGACGCTATTGTTCTGCTGCGATCTGATCCCGACGACAACTCATATCGCGCTGCCGTACATCATGGGCTACGACCTGCGGCCGCTGACGACGCTGGAGGACAAGAAGCGAATCCTTGCGCGTGTTTGCGACGAGGGATGGGTTTTGTTTTTTCAGCACGATCCGAAGACGGAGGCCGGTACGGTGAAACAGGCGGAGAAGGGATTCACGTTGGTCCCGCTCAATTGTTGACACGTGGATGAACGGTCCTGGCGAAACGGGATTGCGAACTGAACCATTCGCTGCAAGTATCCTCGACCCATGACCACAAACTCCTGGCCGCGCTTCGGCGCGTTCTCGTTCGACTTCAAGCGCGGGGAGCTGGACCGCATGATCGACGCCTTCCGACGAACGGGGCTGACTGCCGTCCAGCTTGCCGGGGAGTTGTTGCAGGAAGTCGTCGAAGAACCGGGCAAGGCCGTGGCGATGAAGTCGAAGCTTGCCGCAGGCGGGATCGGCGTCGTCGCCCTGGCCGGCTACCGGAACTTGATCTCGCCCGACACGGCCAAACGCGCCGCCAACCTCACTTTCCTGAAACGCTGCCTCGAAATCGCCCCACAACTCGGCACGACGGTGGTCGCCACCGAAACAGGAACACGCAGCGTCGAGAGCGACTGGGTCACGTCGGCCGAGAACGCAAGCCCGGCGGCCTGGGACTGCTTCCACGACGCGCTGGATCAACTGCTGCCCGTCGCCGAGAGACACGGTTCGGTGCTGGCGCTGGAAGGGTACGTCAACAACGTGCTCGCCACGTCCGACCAGATGGTGGCCACGCTGAAACGGTACCCGTCGAAGCATCTCGGCGTCGTGCTCGATCCCTACAACTACCTCGCGCGCGATTTGCTGCCGCGGAAAGAGCAAGTGACACGGGAATTCCTCGCCCGCTTCGAGGGCCGGTTCGTCCTCGCCCATCTCAAGGACGTGGCGGCGGGTGGCGCGGAGGTGAACACGCCCGAGTTCGGCACCGGCGTGTTCCCGCAGAAGATGTACCTCGAATTCCTACGCGATCGTCGTCCCGGTCTGTCGCTCATTCTCGAACATCTGCCGTTCGACCACGTCCCGGACGCGATTCGGCTGGCCAAAAACCTGGCCGGGTAAGCCTGTGCTCAATCCACGAGTTTGTTCTGCACAGCGTACGTGGTCAATTGCGCGTTGGTCTTCAGCCCCATCTTTTCCAGGACCCGCGTCCGGTAGGTGCTGATCGTCTTGACGCTCAACGAGAGTTGGCCGGCGATCTCTTTGACGGTCTTGCCCGAACCGATGAGGCGCAACACCTCGAACTCGCGGTCGGACAAGAGTTGATGGCGCGGCTTCTCGGTGTCCGCGGCGACGTTGGAGGCGAGCTTCTCCGCGATGGTCGGGCTGACGTATTTCCCGCCGGCGAGCGCCTTGCGGAGGACGGCGACGAGTTGCTCCGGCACGCTGTCCTTGGTGAGGTAGGCCGCCGCGCCCGCTCGCAACGCCCGCAGCGCAAACTGGTCCTCGGAATGCATGCTCAGCATCACGACGGGAACCTTGGGCCGGGCGGCTTTGACTTCTTTCAATGCGTCCAAGCCGCTGCGCCCGGGCATGGTCACGTCCAGGACCACGACGCTCCAGTCCTGCTTCAGGACGGAATCGAGCGCCTCCTGCGCGTCGGAGGCTTCGCCAAACTCGGCGTCGGGGAATCCATCGCTGAGGATCTGCCGGATGCCTCGTCGCACGATGGCGTGGTCGTCAACAATCAAGATTTTCATAATTGGTCGAGTCCGATCAGGTATCGCTCGCAATCGGCATGCGCACTTTTAACGTCGTTCCGTTCCCCGGGCGGCCCGTGATCTGCACTTCGCCGCCGAACACCAGAGCGCGTTCCCGCATTCCCACCAGCCCGAGTGAATGCTTGCCGGTGAGGTGGCGCTGCTCGATGCCCTTGCCGTTGTCTGCGATTTCGAGCAGCAAATCGGAGCGGCTTCTGGAAAGCCGCACCCGCACCCGGCTGGCCCGGGCGTGTCGGGCGACGTTGGTGAGGGTCTCCTGAAAGATCCGGAAGATTGCGGTGGCCCGGTCCGGCCCGGGTTCGGTGGGTTCCTCCGGCAACTCGCAATCGCAGGCGATGCCGGTCCGTCGTTGAAATTCCTCGGCCTGCCACCTGATTGCCGGCAGAAGACCGAGATTGTCCAACACCCCGGGGCGCAACTCGGCGCACAACTTCCGCACCGTCTGGATGGTGGCGTCGATGGTCTGTTTCATTTCCGCGATCTTCTGCTGGATTTCCGCGAGCGATGCCGCGCTGGCATTAGGAATCCGCTTGTCCATCCATGAGAGTTCCATCTTCAAGCTCGTCAGCGCCTGTCCCAGCTCGTCGTGCAACTCCCGGGCGATGCCGGTCCGTTCTTCCTCGCGCACGGCTTGCAAACGCGCGGCCAGCGCCCGCAACAACTCATGGGAATTGCCCAATTCCGCCTGCGCCCGGTCGCGCTCGGCCTGCAGACGCTGTTTCTCGAGGCAGCGCAGGATCGTTTGCGGCAGACGCTGGATGTGCTTGGCGGTCTTGACAACGTAATCCGCCGCGCCGCGCCGCATGGCTTCGACGGCAGTCTCCTCGGAGCCGGTGCCGGTCACGATCACGACGGGGATATTGGCGCCGGAGGCGCGCACGGCGTCGAGCACCTGCAAGCCATCGAATCCCAGGATGTGGAAATCGCTCAACACGAGATCGTATCCGCCCCCCGCCAACCGGGCCTCGAACTCGGCCTGGCACTTCGCCTCAGTGAGATGGAACTTGTCCTCACCCTCCAGGGCGCGCCGCACCAGTTCGCGATCCAGCGCATTGTCATCCACGTAAAGGATCCGGATCATCCCTGCGCATTCATCGCTTGTTCGCGGCCACCGAGGAAATGGTCGCCGGATGCTCCTGCGAGGCCCCCGGAGGAGCCAGATTCGTCGATCGGACTCGGGGGAGGTAGGCCCGCACGATGGTCCCCCGATCCACCACGCTGGAAACGCGGATATAGCCTCCGCTCTGCTGCGCGATGGCGTAGCAGGTCGCCAGCCCAAGGCCGGTGCCTTTGCCCTGGTCTTTCGTGGTGAAGAATGGTTCGAAAATGTGCGCCTGGACTTCCTCGGTCATGCCGGTGCCCGTGTCTGAGACGCCGAGCATCACGTATTCGCCGGGGAGCACGCCTTCGTTCTGGCGTGCGTACTCCTCGTCCAATGCCACGTTGGCGGTCTCCAGCGCGATGGTCCCGCCCGAGGACATGGCGTCGCGCGCGTTTGTAACCAGGTGCAGGAGCAATTGCTCGATTTGAACCGGGTCGGCCTTTGCGGTCCACAGATCTCGCCCCGGAGCGAACGCCAGTTCGACCCCCGCCGCTTCTCGCAGCAAGGAATGCAACATCGGCAATGCGGCCTCGATGGTTGCATTGAGATTAAGCGAGCGAACCTCGCGCGGGACATTGCGGCTGAAGGCGAGCAACTGATGGGTCAACAACGCGGCTCGGTCCGCTGCCTCTCGGATTTGTTCCGCGTAGCGATGCAGGGGGTCGTCGGCGCGAAGTTGGAGCAGCATGATTTCACTGAAGCCTTTCACGCCGGCCATAAGGTTGTTGAAATGGTGCGCGATGCCGCCGGCCAATTGTTCGATGGCTTGCATCTTCTGGGTGCGATAGAGCTGCTCTTCGAGGCGTTTCTGGTCCGTGATGTCGGCGGCGTGGACACGAATGCAGCGCCTTTCCAGCGCGGAACAGATCACCTGGTGATAATAGCGCGAGTCCACCCGGATCTCGCGCACCACGGAGTTCTTTCCCGTCTGTTCCATTTCCGTCCACACGACATCGAGACCGGCGAGCATCGGGTGTTGCAGTCCGCGCAGCTTTAGATCGGGGAACTGCGCGGTGGCGGCGGGGTTGCAGTAGGTGACGTTCCAGTTGCTGTCGAGCTCGATGATCCGGTTGGGACTCTGTTCGGGGACGGACGCCAGATGGAGAAGCTGCTTTTCCACCCGGTTGCGCTCGGTGAGGTCTCGAATGGTGCCCGCAAACATCGGCGGACCGTTGCGCAAAATGCGGGTGACGGCCAGTTCGGCCGGAAACTCCGCTCCGTCGGCGCGCATGGCGGTCATCTCCACCCGTTTGCCGAGGATGCGTCCCTTGCCCGTTTCGAGATACTGCGCGAATCCCCGCTGATGTTCCGCGCGCGCGGCGGGCGGCATGATCAGATTGGCCAGCGGTTTCCCGACGGCTTGCTCCCGCGTGTAACCGAACATGGCTTCGGCGGCGGGATTGAACTCGACGACGAGTCCGCGGTGGTCCATCGTGATGATGGCATCGAGCGCGGCTTCGAGGATGGCGGCCTTCAGCGCCTCGCTGTCCTTCAGGGAGGCCTCGGCCAGTTTGTGGGCTTCGCGACCGGCCGCCGCTCCGACCTCGCGTTCGATGGCCGGAATCAGGCGGGCCAGGTTGTTCTTTAGGACGTAATCGTCGGCCCCGGCCCGCATCGAATCGACGGCTGCTTCCTCGGGCATGCTGCCGGTGGAAATGATGAACGGCAGGTCGATTCTCTTCGCATGCAGCACCTCGAGGGCTTCCGGGGCGCTGAATTGGGGGAGATTGTAATCTGCGACCACCACGTCCCAGTTCTGGCGCTCGAGGGCTGCCTCCATCGCCGGACGGGTCTCGACGCGCTCGTACTGCGGCTCGTAGCCGTGTCGCCGCAGTTCCACGAGCAGCAGCTCGGTATCCAGAGGCGAATCTTCGACGATCAAGACACGCAGCGGCTTGTTCATGCTTTGTCCTCCGTGTGCCTCGGTCTATTCCGCGAGCGCAGATCCACTTCGTTCCCAGTGGCACGTTGTCCGGAACATCCTCGACGAATCGGAATCTAGAGCTGCAACGCCTTCATCGCTCCAACTGTGCTCCCGAGTTCAGGCGAAAGATACCGGAGGTTTGCGCGCCTGTAAAGGTGTCGTTTGCCGGGTGGACCGAAGCGCGTCACTTCTGCTCGAACGAAAGAAACTGTTGCCACGCTTTGTACAGTTGCACCGTGGCGCGCACGTCACGCAGACAATAGTCTGCAATCTCGCGAAAATGTTTCTCGGCAAAGAGCTTGTTCACGTCCAGGCCGGACACGCCTTTCGACTTCGGGCTCTCGATGCCAAACGCCTTGCAGTAGAAATCCAGGTTGAATCTCCGCTGCGTAAACGCGCCGTAAAATGAGAGTTGGTCCGCCAAATCGCAATGCCGTTTGGCGTCGTACCGGTACGGCATCAAGTCTCTCGTGGGTTTGATGCCGAGGATCGCCGAGCGCAGCATGAGGAACGGACAATCGAAGCCGCGTCCGTTGAACGTCACGAACCGGTCGAACTTGGTGATCACGTCCCAGAACCCATCCAGCAGTTCCTCCTCGGTCCCGGAGATGAATTCGACCAGCCCGTCCTCGCTCTTCGATTGCTCGGGTTCCTCCGCCTGGTAAAGCACCTTGCCGCGCCCCGTATCGACGTTGACCATGGCGATGGCGACGACCTGCGCCGTGAGAGGTGTGAGGTTGAGTTGCTGGATCAGTTCTTCCCGCTTCACCGCGCGCGCCTCTTCGGTCGGTTCTCGTTGCGCGGGACGAAGCCAATACTCTTGTTGGGCTTCGTCGAAGCTATCGAAGGGCAGGCCGACGGTCTCGATGTCGAATAAGAGAGTTGGAGGTGGCATGGTTTGTCCTGTTGTTGGTTGGGTCATGGGCCATGGTTCATGGGGAATGGGCCAGGGGAATGGTTCATGGTTGATGGTTCATGGGGAATGGGGAGTGTGATAGTCGCCTTCCTCTTCCTTCACCATCGCGGAGCCGGGCTTGGCCCTGCCGCGCTCTTGAATCTTGCGCTCGATGCTGCCGATCACCGCACCCAACTGCTGCAAAGCATCTTCTCCCTTCGCTTCGAGTTCGCGATGGACTTCGTCCGTCAGATTGCCAGAATCCTTCGCATATCGAAGATGCAACAGCGTCTCGCGCGCCTCCCGCCGGCACCGATGAAGTCCCTGCAAGTATTCCGTGCTCATTCTCCATGAACCATTCCCCATCAACCATCAACCATTTTCCTGTAGAGTGCCGGCACGGTCTTCAGAAAATCGCCCCGCACATAGTAGCCGCGTCCACCGAACGCCTGCGGGATGCGCGTCACGATGCTCTTGAGGTCGCGATGATAGTAGCTCGGCTTGCGTTCGTCACGCATGTGTTTCAGGTTGCCGGGTTGAAAATCGAAGTTGGCCGTCACGACCCCCCGGGGCGGCTTGCCGACGTTCGAGCACATCGAGACGGCCTTGAGCAACACTTCGGGATTCGTCACCGCTGAGCCGATGTTGATCACCACACCGCCGCGGACCATTCGCTCGCAGTGCCCGGCAAAAATTGCAAAATCGCGTCCGCTGCATCCGCCGATCGCCTCGCCGTCGAACTCGGGGTGCTGGTGAATGATGTCGCCGCCGATGGTGACGTGGACGGTGACCGGTATGCCCAGCCGCCAGCCCGTGGCGAGGATGCTCCAGTCCTTGTGCGGGTACTTGCCGGCCGCGATGACGCGTCCCAGCGTTTCCCCGTAGCCGAGCTTCTTTCGGTTGCCTTCGCGGAGCGCGAGGTTCATCAGGCGTCCCGTCTCGCGCGCGAACCCGAACGTCCCTCGACGCAACCCGTCCGGTACGTCCTCGCTCGTCTCGCCGATGAGCGCCAGTTCGAAATCGTGGATCGTGCCGGCACCGTTGGTGGCGAAGAGCGTGACGAACCCCCGCTTCATCAAATCGACGATCAACGGCGAGAACCCACACTTGAGCGGATGCGCGCCCATCATCCAGAGGATCGGCTTCTTCGCGCGCTTGGCGGCAAAGACGGCATTGGCGACCGCATCAAGGTCGCGGCTTTGGAACGCCGGCCTGGTTCTTAGCACGTTTGCAGGCCAGACGAGATCGTCCGCGCGCGTCCGGTTCCTGCGCGTCGCCAGCGGGTAGCGACGGATGCGAACGTAGTTGAACGTACCAAACTTGGATTTCATCCGCGCTTCCGGATCGCCTCGATTAGCTTCGTCGTCGAATGCCCGCCCACCATGGGAAACAACCGCAACTTCCCGCCCCACGATTCGACGAGCTTCTTCTCCGCCGCGATGCGTTCGGGCTTCCAACTCCCGCCCTTGGCGTGGATGTCCGGCTTGATTCTCCGCAACAATAACAGCGGGGTGTCGCCGTTGAAAATCGTCACGTAATCCACCCCGCGCAACGCTGCCAGCATCTCCGCGCGGTCGCGTTGGGATAGAATGGGACGCGTTGGCCCCTTGAGCTTGCGAATCGAGGAATCGCTGTTCAACAGCACGATCAACGCGTCGCCCAGCTTGCTTGCTCGCTGCAAAAAACGCACGTGGCCGATGTGCAACAGATCGAAGCTGCCATTGGTGGTCACGATGCGCTTGCCGGTGCGGCGCAGCCGACGCACTTCGCGCAGCAACGCCGCTTGGTTCAATACCCGGGAAGCCATCTTGAATTGGCGCCGCTTTTAACCTATCTAAGCGGTCGAACGAAATGAAAAAGCGCACCGAACCGGAAAACGGCCTGCCGCGTCCCTTCGAGTTGCCCTGGGGCAAAGGACGGATCACGGCGGAGGCGTCGATCGAAACGCCGTACAACGAACCCACGGTCCAGTTGCTGGAGTTCGACGATGGCGCGCGCGCGGTGCGATTCTGCGTGTGCCATCGCGGCGACATGCTCGACAAGCCCGTTATCGTGGACGAAGCGGACCTGGCGCGCCTGCGGAGGGAAATCCAGCGTTCGCCCCGGCTATCCGGCTTGCTGAGACAGTTGGTGGCGTAATGGCCTGGCATTGACCTTCCCATGATCAAAGCGCGTTCTCATGCGAACCGAGTGAATGTGGGAGGCGCCTCTGCGCGCCGACCGGTCGTCCGGCATCGCAACCGTAAACCGCTCGGCGCGCAGAGGCGCCTCCCACGTTCAGTTCTCGGTGATGCAAGGATTTTTTGGACTTTGCTGTTGTCGATAGCGGTCTGCTGGTCCGCGCGGGCAGAGCCTCCCAAGCTCAACTCGCCCGAGGTGACTTCGGACGGCGTCAAATTCTCCTACTACGATCCGGATGCCTTCAGCCTGAGCGTGGCCGGCGACTTCAACCAATGGAGCATCAACGCCCATCTCATGGAACGGGACAAGGCCGGCGTTTGGACCGCCGTGGTGCCGCTCAAGCCGGGCAGGTATCAGTACCAATTCAACGTCAACGGCATCTACTGGAAGCACGACCCGAGCAACACCAACAAGGTCGTGGACAACCTGGGCGGCATCAAGTCCGTCGTCGAGGTCCGCGCGGCCGATGGTTCTCTCCCGTCACCGTCGAGCACGAACTCGGGGCCGGTCGAAACGAGCTTCTCGTATGTCGATCCGGGCGCGAAGAAAGTCGCCGTGTGCGGGTTCTTCAACGGATGGGACCCCGCCGCGAACGTACTGACGAACGATGGCCACGGAAAATGGACGGGCAGCGTCGTGCTCAAACCCGGCAACCACGGCTACAAGTTCTGGGTGGATGGCGCCTGGATCGTCGATCCCGCCAACCCCGTGACGGTTGCCGATGGCTATGGCGGGAGCAACTCCGTCGTGGGCATTGGCCGGTAGGTCTCTCCCGGGGGTTGCATCGGAGATTGGTTGACGTTCGCGCGACTACGCGACCGCAAGACGGATGGATGGAGAGAGATCGAGGCGATCCGCGTATTCGATGTGAAGGACGCGCCGTGGCTCCTCCGCTTGCGCCTTCGAGGAGGAATGGATGAGCAGGGGGCGCATCACAAGTACCCCGCCGCGTGGCACGGTGCATTCTATCGGCTGCTCTCTCTTTGCGATGAGGAAAACTTGCTCGTCCGTCAGGACCCCCAGCGCGTGCGAGCCCGGGATCACGCGTAACGGTCCGTTCTCACTCGTTGACGCATCGAGGTGGACGCGAAGCGCGAGGACCCGCAACAGCGCCCAAGTCGGCGCGTGAGCGTAATGGACCCCGTCCTTCAGCGACCACGGCCCCCATTCAGAATCAACGAATCGCGACTCCAAGGGCAGCACTGTGTCTTGGTGCCACACGACGAGCCAATTGGCGGTAGCCGATTTCTCGAAAAGCGTCGCGCGGAATGGCACAGCTTCTCTGCCCAGCACACAGCGCACGATTCGAAGAAGCCGGTCGCTGTTTGCCAAAGCCGCGACCGTGGGATTACTCATCAGGTGGCGCGCGCCGGCTCGGCTTCGCAGAAGTCCTGACAGCGCCGCGATGATTTCATCGCACTCCGGTTCGGCGAGCACGTTCGGCTCGATCCAATAACCTGCGTCTTCCATGCGGCAGCAGTGCAGCCATCAGAGCGCATGAGCGTCAAGGCGAAACCTGCTTCCGCGCAGTGTAAGCAAGCGGCACCAGCATGCCCATGATGAAGCAATAACTGCGGACGCCTCTCACTCCCCCGAAAGGTCCCAAACCGCACCTCTGCTTCTTCAAACGTGCAATCATGGATGCCTTTGGCAATCGTCCGGCAACGTCAAACGCAGGGACGCCCATGTCCGACTCAGTTCACCAACCGGTACCAATTATCCCGCTGGCGCGGCTCGTAGCCGAGTTCGGTGATCAGGCGTTTCATGTCGGCGACGGTCATGCGGAAGGTGGTGCCGGCGCTGCTGACGACGTTTTCCTCGATCATGATCGAGCCGAGATCGTTCGCGCCGAACTGGAGCGCAAGCTGGCCGATCTCCTGGCCCTGCGTGACCCACGACGATTGCACGTTGTCGAAGTTGTCGAGGAAGATACGGCCCACCGCCTGTGTGCGAAGATACTCGTGCGAGCCGACTGGTGGGGCTTTGAGACGCGTGTGCTCGCTCTGGAACGTCCAGCAGATGAACGCCGTGAAGCCATGCGTCTCGTCCTGCAAGTCGCGGAGCCGCTGCAGGTGCTCGATGCGGTCCTCGATGGTCTCGACGTGGCCGAACATCATCGTCGCGCTCGATCGCAACCCCAGTTCGTGCGCAATGCGCATCACGCGCAGCCAGTTTTCCGTGTCGCACTTGAGCGGCGCGATCTTCTTGCGCACGCGGTCCACCAGGATCTCCGCCCCGCCGCCCGGGATCGAGCCGAGGCCCGCCTCCTTGAACTTCGCGATCAGCTCGCGCATCGGCATCTGGAACACGCGCTCGAAGTGGTTGAACTCGGGCGGCGAGAACGCGTGGATGTTGATCTGCGGGAACTTCGTGTGAATGAAGCGGAGCAGGTTCAGGTAGTAATCGATCCCCATCTTCGGATGGTGCCCGCCTTGCATGAGGATCTGCGTCCCGCCGAGCGCGACGGTTTCCTCGATCTTCTTCGCGATCTCGGCGTGCGACAGCACGTACGAATCGGGTTGCGTCTCCATCCGCATGAACGCGCAGAAGGTGCAAAACACGTCGCAGATGTTGGTGTAATTGATGTTGCGATCGACGATGTAGGTGACGATCCCGTTGCCGCGCCCGTCGTAGTGGGCGGCCTTGCGCTGCCGACGCCGGGCATCGGCCAGCGCACCGAGATCGTTCAAGGAAAGTTCCCGGTACAACTGCAACGCTTCCGCCGCGTTGATCCGCTCGCCATCGAGCACCTTGCCGGCAGCTTTATCCAGTGATGTATCGTAAATCATGGACTGGTTGTCTCGGGTTCGACTTCTGCAGCAAACCGCGGAACGTCGCGATGCCCCTTTTTTCCTCCGCGCCCAGCTCGAACCGGATGTGCTGCGTAAGGTACCGTCGCCGAATCTCCGCCGTGAACTCGGTTTCGCGCGCGACGATCTCGTCCACATGAGCCACTCCCGCGCGTTTGGCCCGTAACAGCATCGCGCTCAACCCGGGCTTGGACGCGGACGGTCGGATCGCCCAGGCTGCGAACACGAATGGGAGGCCGGTCAACTCCCACCACGCCTGGCCGAGATCGTAGAACTGGTAATCCGTCCGCGTCGTGCGGAAGCGGATGGCCGGGTTGCCGATCAGCAGCATCGTATCCGGCGGGCCCTCGAAATCGTAGCTCGGCAACGGACTCAATTCGGCGTTCAGGCGCAGCTTTTCGCGCAGGATCACGTCGAGCAACAGCACCGACGTGCGCGAAGCTTGATCGATCGCGATCTTTTTCACCTTCGGCAACGGCCCGCGATGCGCCAGGAACACGCTGAACACCGGCCCGCGGCAGGAAATGCTCGCCCCTTCCAACACCACGTACTCGTCGTGGGCGAAGCATTCCACGATCGGGACCAGGGCCGCGTCCAGTTTCCCGCCGTGGAGAAGCTCGGCAAGCTGCGACGGCGCATGCAGCGACACACGATCCTCGATGCCGTAGATCAGCGGCTTGGAATTCAGGTACGGCACCGAGCCGATGCGAGTTGCCGATTGCCGATTGCCGATTGCCGATTGCATTTGTTGTCCTAAGCCGTTGCCAGATTCCTTTCCAAGATGGGCGCCTCCCCCGGTCGCGGCGCTGTGGCGGCTTCCCCATCGTCCGGCTCCCCATCTCTCCGTTTCTCCGTTTCTCCGACTCGAATCGCACGATACAGCGAATCGCGCTGGACAGGGATGCGTCCCGCCTCGCGAATGACGCGCTCCAGCGTCTCGCGCGTCTGCTCCTCGGGAGTCTTCGCGCCGGCCATGTGATAAATCTTCTCTTCGAGCACCGTGCCGTCGATGTCGTCCACGCCGAAACCAAGAGCCACTTGCGCAAGTTTCAGCCCGTGGACGATCCAATACGCTTTGATGTGGTCGAAGTTATCGAGGTAGATGCGCGCGATGGCGAGCGTGCGCAGCGAATCGAAGCCGGTTGCGCGCTGGAGATGGGCGAGTTTCGTGTTCTCGGGATGAAACGGCAGCGGGACGAACGCGGTAAACCCGCCGGTCTCGTCCTGCAATTCGCGCAGCCGCCGCATGTGATCGACGCGATGCGCGGGCGTTTCGACGTGGCCGTACAGCATCGTGCACGTGCTGCGTCCGCCCATCTTGTGCCATGTGCGATGCACGGCGAGCCATTCGTCGGCGGTCTCCTTTGCGTGGCAGATTTGGTTGCGGACCCCGGCGTCGAAAATCTCCGCGCCACCGCCCGGGAGGGAATCGAGTCCCGCCTCGCGGAGCGCTTCGAGCACCTGCGGCATCGTCCGTTTCGACAGGGTCGCCAGATGGTAAATCTCGATCGCGGTGAACGCTTTGAGGTGCAGCTTCGGATCGACCGCTTTGAGCGCCCGCAGCATGTTCGTGTAGAACTCGAATTTCAGCGACGGATGCAGCCCGCCGACGATGTGGACTTCCGTGATGCCGAGCGTGAGCGCCTCGCGGACTTTTTCGACCATCTGCTCGATGCTGTACTCGTACGCCTCGGCGTCGCGCTTGCGTTTGGCAAACGCGCAGAACTGGCAATCGAGGATGCAGATGTTCGAGTAATTGAGGTGCCGGTTGAGAATGTAGTACGCGTGATCGCCGTTTTTGCGTTCGCGAATGACGTTGGCGATGGCGCCGAAGGCGTTGATGTCGCGCGAGGCGTAGAGGCGGAGCGCGTCGTCGTCGGTGATGCGCGTGCCGGCGCCCACCTTGTCGTAGATGTCCCTCAGTTCCGAACGATGAATCAGCGAGATCATGGTATGGAAGGTTGGACGGATGGCCCGTTGGACGGAAAGTTGTTTCGCCGTTTCATGATCAATCCTTCCAGCCTTTCTGTCTTCCATCATCCCATGGTTACGTCCACCGCCACCGCCGCCAGCAGCACGAAGCTGATGACGGCGTTCGCCTGGAAAAACGCCTTGTTGATCCAAGCCAGGTCTCGTTTCCGGGCGATCCAATGCTCGACGACGAGGCTTGTGAAAATAATCACAAGGCCTGCCCAATATGGCACTCCGAGCCTCGAAAGCAAACCGAAAACCACGAGCGCAAGGAACATCCCGGCGTGCAACGCCCGAGCCAGCCATAAGCTCTTTTCGATCCCCAGCCGCACCACCATCGAACGCAGGCCGTGCTGCCGGTCGAACTCGTAGTCTTGCGTCGCGTAAATGATGTCGAAGCCGGCCACCCAGCAAAGCACAGCGGCTCCCAAGAGGGTAATTCGAGGGTCGAACTCACCCGCCACCGCGATCCACGCCCCGACCGGCGACAGCCCCAGCGCCAGCCCGAGCACGAAATGCGACAGGCTCGTGAAGCGTTTCGTGAACGAATAGCCAAGGACCACGATCAGCGCGATTGGCGAAAGGAGCAGCGTCAGCCGGTTGATCAGCGCCGCGCACAAGACGAATCCGGCCGCGCTCACGCACACGAGCACACAGGCACTCGCCGGGGAGATTTGTCCCGCCGGCAGGTGGCGCATCTTCGTCCGCGGATTGAGCGCATCGAGCTTGCGATCTGCGATGCGGTTGAACCCCATCGCCGCGGTGCGCGCGCAAACCATGCACCCGAGGATGAGAAGAAATACGCGCCAGCCCGGCCAACCTTGGTTCTCGCGCGCCGCCAGCATCATCGCCGCCAGCGCCCAGGGGAGTGCGAAGATAGTGTGGCTGAACTTGATGAACTCGAGATACCGGCGCAGCACACGGCTCTTGTACAGGCCTGCGAACCGCTACGGAAGGAGTTTCCGAGGCGCACGACACCCAAGGCAGTGTATAACCACCCACTGTTGTGCCCCGCGACCACGGGTAATCCCTGGCTTGGGGATCCGTTTTCCGGGGATGGCTGGGGCACCGATTACGGGATTAACATTCCGGCTGTAGGTGGACTGACCGTTGCCGGGTTGAAGTTGGGTACATTCCCCCACCCGGCGAGAACCGCATTGTTCTCCGACTGTGAGATGAACGACGGTTACACCGGCCCGGGGTGGCCATACGTACAAGATCGCCGGCCGGCACAGGAACCACACGCGTGCCAACGTGGTCTGTGTGGATGGTCATTGCGAGACGCTTCGGGTACCCAATCCCGGCTATTATACTTACCTCACACCGGCCAACTCCGAATTCGGCGTCGCATATTACGCCGTCCAGCAGACGGGGATCGGTTCCTGTTACGGTCCCCGCTACAAGGTGTACGCGGACCCGTATTCGTATTGAGCGCGCGTCACCTGCCGGCGAGCGCAGTAGGAAAGATCGGGAGGGTGATGTGCCACGCCATCGCCACCAAAAACCAGGGCTACATCGCCGGCCATCTTCCTCGCAACAACATCGAGGTCAGCACCAGGTCCCGCAAGCTCTACCTGTTGCGCTTCTACCCCCAAAAACAACTCATGATCTGTTCGCTCACGAACGAGGGCCGACTCACCGGCCTGCCGCGTTTTTTCGAGTTGGGCCCGGCCCGCGCTATCCGTTTCAACTTCAAAGCGGGCTTGCTGTACGCGATCAACAAGGAGTGGGTGAAAACCTTCGCCCTGGATGAAGACGGCCGCCCCATCGGTGTCCCAACGATGACGCCCGGTTGTTGGGCGATTTTTCCAAACAAGGCCAAGCCGGCCAGGAATGCATCCAGCTTGTCGAAGATCTCCTGCTCGTGGCGACCTGGGATCACCACAACACCGTCCTCGTCCCCGATGACGATGTCATCGGGATGAACTGGGACTCCGCCGCATTTGACCGGCTCATGAATGATGCCCTTTTCGCGGTTGGTAGCGGCCAAAGGACTCACGAACCGGGCAAAGGTCGGCATCGAGCATTCGACCGTCTCGGTCCGACCGTGGGTTCCGCCGTCGATCACGGCCGCGATCAACCCACGGGATTTGCCGTAGCGTTCGGCGTAGAGCCCACCCCAAACGGCGCAGTCGTCGCGGGCCTCGCCATGCACATAAATCGAGCCGGAGGGAATCGATTCCAGCGCGTTCAAGTAGATATCCGGACCTTTGACGGTGAATGCGCGGCCAATCGCTTTGGTTTTGGGAGTCATCGCCTAGATGTCGGGGCGCATGGTGTATGTCACGTCGCGCATGTAGGA
>Ga0187892_10005811_pt1 | contig 18987 bp, 19 predicted proteins | sample MA1701073metaG_FD_139345 | JGI IMG/M metagenome (GOLD analysis project Ga0187892, IMG submission 139345) | Bio-ooze microbial communities from a basaltic lava cave in the Kipuka Kanohina Cave System on the Island of Hawaii, USA - MA170107-3 metaG ...
AGAAAGTCCTCCAGCTTCGGGTCTCGCGGTTCTTGCGGGACATTGTCGTGTTGGGGTGGCGGTGACGATATGTCCGTGCCAGCGAAGATCCAAACGCACGGTTTCAGACTGATTCGCGAGCCGTGACGATTGTAGAAACCCGACTCAATCGGCATGAGGAAACTACTATAGACATGGTCCCCCTCAAGTCTCGCGTTCACTTCATCAACGAAAACCAGAACCGGGTTCTGGCTCACCGCCTGAGTGTTGGCGACACTATCAAAAAGGTACAGGAGTTCCTCACGACGAACCATCGCCGATATATCGGCCTCGACGAAGGAGAAGTCAAATGCCTTGGCGAGGTTCAGTGCCAAGGTAGTCTTACCGCTCCCACTACTCGCTTCGAGAAGAACATTGACTGGTCGAACCGGTGCCTTCTTTCGGAAGGATCGCAATGCGCGGCCCATATTGAGCAACGATTGCTGTTTCTGCATGATGCAGGAAACATACCCTTCCAAATGAACACACGAGCGCCACAGCTGCAGCTGCAGATCGGAGTCGCCCGCCTTAGTCGTGCGGGTGATCAGGCCCGCCTCGGACCTGGCGCTGGACCACTCGCCTGTGGCGTCTTCGAATAGTTGACAGTTGACGGTCGGTGCCGAAGCCAAGGCGCGCTTGGGGCCGGAATCAAGCAACGGGAACCCATGCAGGCTCGACGCACGACTCATGACCGAGCCGAGCATCTCCTTCAACCGCAGGACAACCACCTTGGGATCTGGGTCCGCCGATGCGGAACCGTTCCACTGTCCTGTCAACATGTCGTTTACAAGCGTGGCAAAGAGTCCCCCCGCCCATCCCAGTGGTGCCTTTAGCTGGTTCGTATATCGGCCCATGACTATGTGCTCTGGGCCGTTTTGGGGAGCAGTCAGAACGATTGCCTCGCAGTTGCTGGTGAGTAGCAGTCGGACGCTATCTGGCATGTCTTCCAGAAGCTGAATGGCGTGCGACGTAGCACGACTGCCCTCAAGCCAACGGTCATATGGGTTGATCGTTGGCAATACTTCCGGACCTAAGACCAACAGCTTGAGCCGGGCAGGGGGAACCTTTGCGAGCCACGACAGAGTCGCGTTTTTCGCTCGCACGTACCAGTCAGCACTCCTGTATCGCTCCATCAGTCCCTCGACCACCACATCACTGAGGAAAATCCCCTTTTGGCGGTCGTCAACGACAATCGCGTTCACGGATTCCGGTGGGATAGCCTTCGCGTCAGGCCAAACGACGTCGACCCTGCTGGGTACGGCTTGAACGGCGCTCTTGTCTTCGGGCTCAGGCTCTTGATCGATCCGACCAATCTGGTCGAGAACCTGACCGCGCGAATGGTACAGGCGCATAACCTGGGTGGTCGCCGACTTGGGCAACAGCGAATAGATTGGCAGGGGATCGGCTTCGCCGGGACAATGGCAAATGTAGGCGGTCGAGCGTGAGCGTCGTACATCGCAGGAGTGGGGGTCTTCGAGATGAAGAAAGTGCTGGAGTAGGGCGGTATCATCCTCATTCCAGCCCCCTAGGCCTACCACCGAGTATTGACGATTGGTCGCCCGGTGTTGGATAGTTGATAGAATACGCGCCACGTATCCCGCTCCGCGCAACTCTCGGGTGATTGGGGGTACGACGCGGTAATGAGTTCGGCCAATGTGACCGCTGCGATCTTGATTTTGCTCAACAAGCCGGACGTATGAATCGAGGATCCAGTCCCCGGCAACGAGAACAGTGCTTGGACTCGCGGGACCACCGCCGCTCACGCTCACGTCAGAGATCGTACTTCGGATGAACCGGTTGGGTCGGGTCGAGTCCGCGGGCTGCGTTGTCAGCATCACCCCACCTACCGGCCGACCGTGCACCCAGCGCAACGGGAGGCGGCAATGACACCGCGCCAGACAGACCTCGACTCCTCGGTTTGATCCCGTACATCCCCGGGAGCGGTCAGGCCGTGTTACCTGCCGCTAGACCGCACGCCTCAGGCAGGGGATGGAGCCAATATGTCCGCACCATGGAACGGCCGTACGGACCTGCACAGGCCCCGCTTACCAATGTCAAGCCTCGGGCCCGTAGGTGGCCCGGTAGACATCCGGTAGAGATCGGCCTTCCCTCGCCCTCCGGCACCCCCTCTGACCTGCACCTTTACCGTGGGCGAGGGGGGACTTGAACCCCCACGTCCTTTCGGACACAGGAACCTGAATCCTGCGCGTCTGCCTATTCCGCCACTCGCCCGAGTAGCGCTGTCAACGGTAGTCGGTGGGTAAGCTGCGACGAGCATGGGAATCCGGCAGTTCGAGCAGCGGCTGGAGCGCCTGGTCGAAGGGGTGTTCGCCAAGACGTTCCGCAGCGGCCTCGAGCCGGTGGAGATCGCACGGCGCCTGACCAGGGAGATGGACCTGCATCGTGCCATGGGCGTCAACGGCCTGATCGCACCTAACCATTACGAGGTGGCGGTCAGCCCGGCCGATCTGGCCAACTTCGAGTCGTACTCGCAGGCCCTGCTGCGGGAGCTGAGCGAGGCGGTGCGCGAGCACGCACGCGACGAGGGCTACGGCTTCGTCGGCCCCGTCCACGTCGAACTGGTTCGGGACGAGTCGCTGGGCGCAGGCGAGTTCCTGGTGGCCGGCCAGATGCTGGAGGCCCCCGGGGGCGCCGCCGTGGGCAGCCTGCTGCTCGACGACGGGCGGCGGGTCCCCGTCGGGGAGGACCCGGTCACGGTGGGCCGGCTGCCCGACTGCGACATCGTGCTCTCCGACCCGAATGTGAGCCGGCGGCATGCCGAAGTCCGGCGGCGGGGAAATGACTTCATCGTGGCCGATCTCGGCTCCACCAACGGCACCCGGGTCAACGGTGCCGGCGTGCGCGAACGCCGCCTCGAGGACGGGGACGAGGTCACCTTCGGCAGCACGCGGGTCCGGTTCGAGGCCTCCTGAGGGCGGACGGGTGCCCGATCCGCTGTTGACCATCCTCAAGTTCTGCTTCCTGGCGATCCTGTACCTCTTCTTCATGCGCGTCCTGCGGGCGGTGTGGGCGGAGGTGAGAACGCCTGCGGCGGCGGCGGCGCCCGTCGCGGCGCCAAACCGCGGGCCGGTTCGGGCCTCCCTCGCCGGCAACAAGCCCCCCGGGCGACTGAAGGTGCTCGAGCCGGCCGAGCGGCGGGGCCGCACCTACGAGCTGGGCGAGGAGCTGACCGTGGGCCGGGCCGGTGGCTGCCAGGTCGCCCTGGAGGACGACAACTACGCCTCCCAGCTGCACGCCCGGGTGTTCCGCCGTGAGGGCCAGCTCTACGTGGAGGACCTCGGGTCGACCAACGGCACCTACGTGAACCGCAAGAAGGTCACCGCCCCCATCGCCATTCGCAAGGGCGACCGCCTCCAAGTCGGCAAGACCGTGATGGAGCTGCTGTGACCGTGCTCAGCGGCGCCGCTGCCACCGACGTGGGGCGGGTCCGGCAGATCAACGAGGACCGCTACCTGGTGGGCGAGGGGCTGTACGCGGTGGCCGACGGGGTGGGGGGGCACCAGGCCGGGGAGGTGGCGGCCCAGGCGTCGGTCGAGGCCCTGGCCAGGCACTTCACCGAGCGCACGACCGAGGCGCTGGTCGAGGCCGTCCGGGAGGCGAGCCGGGCGGTGTGGCGGCTGGCCCAGGAGAACAGCGAGCGGCGGGGCATGGGCACCACCCTCACCGTGCTGGCCCTGGTCGAGCAGGAGGGCGAGGAGCTGCTGGCCATCGCCAATGTCGGCGACTCCCGTGCCTACCTGTTCCAGCGGGGCGACCTGGTGCAGGTCACCGAGGACCACTCGCTGGTCGAGGAGCTGGTGCGGGAGGGGCAGCTGACCCCGGAGGAGGCTCAGGTCCACCCCCAGCGGTCGATCATCACCCGGGCCCTGGGTATGGAGCCGGAGATCGAGGTCGACGCGTGGACGCTCACGCCCTATGCGGGCGACCGCATCGTCCTCTGCAGCGACGGGCTGACCAACGAGGTGACCACCGAGAAGATCGCCGCCGTCCTGCGCCAACTGACCGACCCTCAGGAGGCGGCCCGGGAGCTGGTCCGCCAGGCCCGCACCCACGGGGGCAACGACAACATCACCGTGGTGATCGTCGACGTGGTGGACGACGGGGGCAAGGCCGAGCAGGCGTCGGAGGCGCTGGCGGCCGAGGAGGCGGCTGAGGAGGCGGCCGACCACGCCGCCGACCACGCCGCCGACCACGCCGCCGACCACGCCGCCGACCACGCCGCCGACCACGCCGACCGTGACGAGACCGTGTCCGTCTCCCGCCGGCCCCAGCCCGACCCCACCCCCACGCCGGCCACGGCCACGGCCACGGCCACCGCCACCCGCACCCGGCCGGCGGCCACCGCCACCGCCCCTCCGGCGGGTGGGCCCGAGCGGCCCCGGCGGCTCACGTGGCGCGTGGTGCTGTTCCTGACCTGCGTGGTCGGCGTGCTGGGCGTGGTGGCCGCCAGCGTGGCGTGGTACGCCCGCAGCGCCTATTACGTGGGCGTCGACGGGGACCAGGTGGCGATCTTCCGGGGCCGGCCGGGGGGCTTCTTGTGGTTCGAGCCCACCCTGGTCGACCGCAAGGAGCTGTCGATCGCCGACATCCTGCCCGCCCAGGCGGACGAGTTGCGGGTGGGCAAGGAGGAGCCGTCCAAGGCTGACGCCGACCGCTACGTCAACAACCTGCGCCAGGAGGCGGCCGAGCGGCGGGCGGCCACCACCACGACGCTCCCGCCGACCACCACGACCACCGTCGGCGGGCCGGCGACGACTGTTGCGAGGTTGAGCCCGCCGTGATGCAGGTGATGCGGCGGAACACGGAGCTGGGGCTGGTACTGCTGGCGGGCCTGCTCACGGTGGGTGGCTACACCCTCGCCACCCTTGGCCGGAACGCGTCCCTGCCCGCCAACCTCGTCCCGTTCCTGCTCGTCATCCTGGGCCTGCTGGCCGCCGCCCACATCGCCACCCGGGTGCTGGCCCCGGGGGCGGACGGCAGCCTGCTGCCCCTGGCCGGGCTGCTCAACGGCATCGGCTACGTGTTCATCGCCCGCCTCGACGAGGACCTGGCCGGCCTCCAGGCCCTGTGGACGGCCGTCGGCATCGGCGGGTTCGTCCTGACCCTTGTGATCGTGCGCCGGGTCCGCGACATCGAGCGGTTCCGCTACACGATCGCCCTGATCGGCGTGGCCCTGCTGCTCATGCCCCTGTTGCCCATCGTGGGCCGCAACATCAACGGGGCCCGGCTGTGGGTGCGGCTGGGCCCGGTCAACTTCCAGCCCGGGGAGCTGGCCAAGATCGCCCTCTGCATCTTCTTCGCCTCGTACCTCGTCGAAAAGCAGATGCTGCTATCCCACGCCCGCCACCAGCTGGGGCCCATCCCCTTTCCCGACCTCAAGCATTACGGGCCGCTGGCCCTCATGTGGGGCGTGTCGCTGGTCGTCATGATCTTCGAGAAGGACCTCGGCTCGTCCCTCCTCTTCTTCGCCCTGTTCATCGCCCTGTTGTGGGTGGCCACGGGCCGGGCCGCCTACCTGATCGTGGGCGGGGGGCTGTTCGCCATGGGGGCCGTCATCGCCTGGAACATGTTCGGCCACGTCCGGTCGCGCGTCGACATCTGGCTTGACCCCTGGACCGAGCCCAGCGGCGCCGGCTTCCAGCTCATCCAGGCCCTGTTCGCCTTCGCCGCCGGCGGGTTCTCGGGAACCAACCTGTCCCAGGGCAGCCCCGACCGCATCCCGGCGGTGGCCACCGACTTCACCTTCGCAGCCATCGCCGAGGAGCTGGGACTGCTGGGGTCGGCGGCCATCCTCATCGCCTTTTTGCTGATGGTGGGGGCGGGGCTGCGCATCGCCACCCGCTCGGAGTCGCCGTTCGAGAAGCTGCTGGCCACCGGCCTGACCGCCATCCTGGGCTTCCAGACGTTCATCATCGTGGCCGGCGTCACCCGGCTGATCCCCCTCACCGGCATCACCCTGCCGTTCATCTCCTACGGGGGGTCGTCACTCCTGTCCAACTACGTGCTGCTGGCCCTCCTCCTGCGCATCTCCGACGACCAGGCCGCCCGCGAGCAGGCCCAGGCCGAGGCTCTGGAGATGACCCACTCGTGAACCGCCAGATCCGCGGCCTGGGGGTCATGCTGATGGTGTTGTTCGCCGCCCTGTTCGTCCAGGTCAACTACCTGCAGATCTTCTCGGCCGACCGGCTCAACAGCCATCCCGCCAACACCCGGGCCATCGTGCGGGACTTCGCCCGGCCCCGGGGCGTGATCCAGACGTCGGACGGGGTGGTGCTGGCCCGGTCGGTCGAGGTCGACGACGAGTTCGAGCGGCAGCGGGAGTACCCCGAGGGGGCCCTGTTCGCCCACGTCACCGGCTACCTGTCGTTCGCCTTCGGGGCCGAGGGCATCGAGCGGACCTACAACGACGAGCTGGTGGGGCGCGACCAGGAGACCGAGATCACGAAGTTGTCCGACCTGCTGGTGAAGCGGGAGCTCACGGGCGACGTCACCCTGACGATCTCCAAGAAGCTCCAGCAGGTGGCGTCCGAGCAGCTCGGGGAGCGCAAGGGGGCGGTGGTGGCGCTCAACCCCAGAACGGGGGCGGTCCTGGCCATGGCCGACTACCCGTCCTACGACCCCAACCGGCTGGCGGGGCACAGCCAGTCGGAGGTCCGGGCCGCCTGGGAGGAGCTGAACGCCGATCCCGACAAGCCGCTGCTGTCCCGGGCCTTCCGGGAGCGGTACCCGCCGGGGTCGTCGTTCAAGGTGGTGACGGCGGCGTCGGCTCTCGCCTCCGGCGCGGCCAGCATCGCCAACCCCGTCTATCCGACCCTGACGGCTCTGCCCCTACCCAACTCGGGCGGGCAGACGCTGGCCAACTTCGGCGGGGGGTCGTGCGGCGGCAACCTGCCCGAGGCACTGCGGGTCTCGTGCAACACCGCCTTCGCCCAGTTGGGGATGGACATGGGCGCCGAGAAGCTGGCGGGCGGGGCCGGGGAATTCGGGTTCCGGGAGGAGCCGCCCATCGACCTGCCTTTTGCGGCCGCCTCCAACTTCCCCGAGGCGGGCGCCTTCGACCGCGACCTGCCCGGCCTGGCCAAATCGGCCATCGGCCAGCAGGACGTGTCGGCCACGCCCCTCCAGATGGCCCTGGTGGCGGCGGCCATCGCCAACGACGGCAAGATCATGAAGCCCCACCTCCTGTCCGAGATCCGCAACGACGAGGGCGAGGTCACCGAGACCTACCGGCCCGAGGAGTGGAAGCAGGCCGTCTCGTCTTCGGTGGCGCAGCAGGTGAAGGACATGATGGTCGGGGTGGTCGAGCGCGGGACGGGCACGGTCGCCCGGCTGCCGGGAATCCAGGTGGCGGGCAAGACGGGCACCGCCCAGACCGGCCTCGAGACCAACCACGTGTGGTTCATCAGCTTCGCCCCCGCCAACGACCCCCAGATCGCGGTGGCGGTCATGCTGGAGAACCTGCCCACGGCCAGCGAGGCCACCGGGGGAGGCCTGGCCGCCCCCATCGCCCGGGCCGTCATCCAGGCCGCCCTCGCCGGATGAGCGCGCCGCAGCGGCTCTCCACAGCACGACCCCTAGGCTGGTAGACCCAATGTCACAGCGGGTGTTCAGCGACCGCTACGAGATCGTCCGCCACCTGGCTCGGGGTGGGATGGCCGAGGTCTACCTGGCCCACGACCGCCTGCTCGACCGGCCGGTGGCGCTCAAGGTGCTGTTCCCCGAGTTCGCCAGCGACCGTTCCTTCGTGGAGCGGTTCCGCCGGGAGGCCCGGGCTGCCGCCAACCTCAACCACCCCAACATCGTCTCGATCTACGACTGGGGCGAGGAAGGCGGGACGTACTTCATCGTCATGGAGTACGTGGACGGGCGCACGCTGCGCGAGGTGATCCGCGGCGACGGTCCCCTCCACCCCACCCGGGCGGCCGAGATCGGGGCCGACATCGCGGCCGCTCTCGGGTTCGCCCACCGCAACGGCCTCATCCACCGCGACGTCAAGCCCGGCAACGTGATGATCGCCGGCCTGGTCAAGGTCACCGACTTCGGCATCGCCCGGGCCGGCGACCCCAACGAGAGCCTCACCCAGACGGGGGCGGTCATGGGCACCGCCACCTACTTCTCACCCGAGCAGGCCCAGGGCCATCAGATCGACCCCCGCAGCGACGTGTACTCGCTGGGCGTCGTGCTCTACGAGATAGTCACGGGACGGCCGCCGTTCACCGGCGACAGCCCTGTCGCCATCGCCTACCAGCACGTTCGCGAGGAACCGGTCCCCCCGACCAGGCACAACCCCGACGTTCCTGCCCCCTTCGAGGCCATCGTCATGCAGGCCATGGCCAAGAAGGCCGACGATCGCTACAACTCGGCCGACGCCTTGCGGGCCGACCTCCTGCGCTTCGCCCAGGGCCGTCCGGTGGCAGCGATGTCGGGGGCGGCGGCGGCGGGGGCCGCAGGGGCGGCCGGCGGCGCGACGGCGGCCGGCGCCGCCACCGGCGTGCTGGCTTCGGGTGGAGCGGCGGCGGGGCAGGAGTCGACCCAGATGATGGGGGCGGCCGACGGGACGGGTGTAGTGGGCCGCCAGACGGAAGTCGTCGTCGAGGAGGACTACGAGGACGAGCGGGAGCCGGCCCGGACCAGCACGTACATCATCATCCTCGCCGTCCTGCTGGCCATCCTGGCCGGTTTCCTGTTCCTCCTGGCCCGTACCCTGGGTGTGGGCGGGGGCGAGGACGTGGTCGTGCCCGGGGTGGTGGGCCGCCCCCAGGAGGAGGCCCAACGCATCCTCAACGACGCTGGCCTGCGGGCCGAGATCCGCTCCAGCCCCGACGCCGCGCCCAACAACGCACCGGGCACCGTCATCGACCAGGACCCCGACGAGGGGGCCCGCCGGGAGCGGAACTCGATCGTCATCCTGACCGTGGCCGGGGCGGCCCAGCAGGTGGAGGTGCCCGACGTGGTCGGGGACCGGGTCAACGCCGCCCGCAGCGAGCTGGAAGGGGCCGGCTTCACCGTCCGGACCGAGGAGCGCACCGACGACCGGGCTCCCCAGGGCGAAGTCGTCTCCCAGTCGCCCCGTGGAGGCGAGAAGGCGGCACGCGGCTCGGCGGTGACGATCACCGTGTCGACGGGCCGCGACCGCGTCGTCATCCCCTCGCTGTTCAACGTGCCCGAGAACGAGGCGGCCGACGACCTGCGAGCGATGGGCCTCAACGTCGAGCGGGTGGTGGCCGCCGACGCCAGCGTGGCGTCGGGCCGCGTCATCCGGACCGAGCCGGCGGCGACTACCCCCGTGGAGCGGGGCTCGTCGGTGACCCTGGTCGTCTCCAGCGGTGCGCCAGCCACCACCGCGCCTCCCACGACCCAGGCCCCGGCCACCACCTCGCCTCCCACCACCTCGCCCCCCACCAGCTCTCCGACGATCACCATCACCGTCCCGACGTCCACATCGACGACGCGGCCTTAGCGCTCGGCCAGCTCCAAGAAGTTCGTCAGCAGCTGCTTGCCGGTGGGGGTGAGCACCGACTCGGGGTGGAACTGGACGCCCTCCACCGGCAGCTCGCGGTGGCGGACGGCCATGATGACCCCGTCCTCGGTTTCGGCCGTGACCTCCAGGCAGTCGGGCACGCTGGCCGGGTCGATGACCAGGGAGTGGTAGCGGGTGGCCTCGAAGGGGTCGGGCAGGCCGGCCAGCACCCCCTGGCCCCGGTGGTGGACGAGCGACGTCTTGCCGTGGACGATCGACGGGGCCCGCACCACCTTTCCCCCGTACACCTGGCCGATGCACTGGTGGCCCAGGCACACGCCGAAGATGGGCAGCCGGCCGGCCAGCCGCTCGATGACGGCGTTGGAGACGCCGGCATCCTCGGGGCGGCCGGGGCCGGGGGAGATGAGGACGGCGTCGGGGCGGGCAGCCACGATGTCGTCGACGGTGAGGGCGTCGTGGCGGTGGACGTCGGGCTCCGCCCCCAGCTCACCCAGGTACTGGACCAGGTTGTAGACGAACGAGTCGTAGTTGTCGATGACCAGGATGCGGGGCGCCACGGCGCTCCGAGGGTACCGCCCGGGCTGGGTGGCCTACGCTGGGCGCCATGGCCAAGGGGAAGGGCAGCGGGAACCGCCCGGCGAAGGCGGCGGGTCCTCCCGCCAAGCCGGCTGCGTCGCCGGCTGCATCCGGCGGTGGCGACACCATCGGGCGGCTGAAGCCGGCGGGCGGTGCCCCCGAGAAGAAGGCCTCGGGGCCCCGCACCCGCCCTGCTCCCACCAAGCGCACGACGCCCCCGGCCAGCGCCCGCTACACCCCGCCCGTCCCCAGGTCGGAGAAGGTCAGCCCGGTCTGGGTGCCGATCCTCATGTTCGCCTGCCTGGGCCTGGGCATGCTCACGATCATCCTCAACTACGTGAACGTCCTCCCCGGCCCCGACCCCAGCAACGTCTACCTGATGATCGGCCTCGGCCTCATCACCGTCGGCTTCGTCACGGCGACGAAGTACCACTGACATCCGGCGGGCCGCGGCGCGGGCCCGCCCCGGTCGGGACCACCGCACCCGCCACCGCGCCGCCCACCACGAAGGGCCCCAGGCCGACCACCACGGCCGTCCCCGAGACGACCACGACCACCACCACGACCACCACCACGACCCTCCCGCCGGCCCCGTCCACCACGGCCGCCGCCACCGTTCCCGCCCAGGAGCTGCCGATGCGGCTCACCCTCATGGTCCAGCACCTCCGCGCCCTCCCGACTCGCCCCTGACCTCCGCCATAGGGCGTGCCCTGCCGGTACGCTCCCTGGCATGTCCCGTCCCATCCGGGTGATGGTGGTGGACGACACCGCCCACGTCCTCCGGATGCTCTCGGCCATGCTCAGCCTCGACGGCTTCGATGTGGTCGGTGAGTCGGCCAGCGGGCAGGCGGCCATCGACAACGTGGGCGAGGCCGACCCCGACGTGGTCGTCATGGACTACCGCATGCCGTTCATGGACGGGCTCACCGCCGCCCGGCGCATCCGCGAGCGCCGCCCCGGCCAGATCGTCGTCCTCTACACCGCCTTCATCGACGAGGAGCTGGAGCGGCGGGCGGGCGACATCGGCGTGTCGCTGTGCGTGGGCAAGGTCGACGGCCTCGCCTCCCTGGAGCGGGAGATCAGCCGCCTCTGCGCGGCGATGTTCTAGGCAGGGCTACGCGAGGACCAGCTGGATCATCGCCGCGGCCAGGATGGCGACGAGCAGCAGGGCCAGGGCGATGGTGGTGGCGGGGCGCATGTCGGCCTCTACTCTGGCGCGATCTCGACGGTCACGGCGTCCCCCGTGCCGATGCGTAGCTCCTCGGCCGCCGACCGGCGGTTGAGGGCGACCGACAGCAGCCCGTAGGAATCCACCACCAGGCCGATCTGGCCGGCCTGGAGGTCGGCGTAGGTGCGAGCCCGTACCGCCAGGCGGGGCGGGCGTTCCCCGATCCGCACCAGCAGCCGGTCGCCCATGGCCGCCACGTCGTCGGGGCCCACGTTGAGCTGGGCATTCCCGAAACGGTCGACCCACAGGATCTCGCCCACGACCGTCCCCCCCTCCTCCCGGGCCAGGGGCAGCACGCCCGGCAACAGGGAGTAGGGGTCGACGGCCTCGCCGAGGTCGGACAGGTCAGCGCCCAGGCACAGGTGGGCGGCGGCGGGGGCGAACACGTCGCGCCCGGCGAAGGTCGGCCCCGGCGAGTCGAGGTGGTAGTCGGGATTGGTCAGGGCCACGGCCCGGCCCGCGCCGCCGGCCAGGGCAACAGCCGAGGCCAGCAGGCCGTTGTCGGGGCCGACCAGCACGGCCGTAGGGCCGCCGCCGTCGTCACCCACCTCCACCGCCAGAGCCCGCCGCTCGCTGCCCACCCCCGGGTCGACCACGGCCAGCACGACCCCGTTGGGCAGGTACTGGATGCTGCGGGCCAGGGCCAAGGCGCCGGACCGCACGTCATGGGGTGCGACGTTGTGGGTGATGTCGAGGACGGTCACCTGGGGCGCGATCGAGCGGATGACAGCCTTCACCACGCCGACGAACTCGTCGTCGAGCCCGTAGTCGGAGAGGAAGAAGATGGTGTCGAAGCGCGGCGGCACGGCGGCCGGCGGGCCGGCCAGCGCCCTCAGCCCGCCTGGTTGTAGCTGCTGGCCAGGTACCGGTCGACGTCCTCTTCGCGCACCCGGTACGACTTCCCGACGCGCGCCGCGGGCAACTGCCCGCCCTTGATGAGCCGGTAGACGGTCATGGTCGACACCCGAAGCATGCCTGCGACTTCTGCCACGGTCAGGAACCGCGAGCGAGATTGCGACTGCGCCAGTTGGATCACTCCCCTTCGCCAAGGGGGGACTGTATTCAGTTGTTGCCGCTGGGGAAAGTGGGGACCGAGTCAGTCCTGGCCCAGCTGGCGGGAACGCTCGGTGGCGGCCACCACGGCGTCGAGGAAGGCGGCCCGCACCCCCCGCTCCTCGAGGGCCCGCAGGCCGGCCGCCGTCGTCCCACCCGGCGACGTGACGGCGGCCCGCAGGGCCTCGGGGCCGTCTTCGGACTCGGCCAGCAGCCGGGCCGCACCGAGCAGGGTCTGGGTGGCGAGCATCGACGACGTCGAGCGCGGCAGTCCCACCAGCACCCCTGCCTCGATCAGGGCCTCGGCCACGAGGAACACGTAGGCCGGGCCCGACCCGGACAGGCCGGTGACGGCGTCGAGGGCGGGCTCGCCCACCCGCACCACGATCCCGACCGCACCGAGCACCTCCTCGGCCCAGGCCAGCTCCTCCTCCCCCGCCGCGGCGCCGGGGGCGATGGCCGACGCCCCCGTCCCCACCAGGGCGGGCGTGTTGGGCATGGCCCGCACCACGGCCACGTCGTCGCCCAGCCAGCCCTCGAGGCGGGCCAGGGTGACCCCGGCGGCGATGGACAGCACCCGCCGCACCCCCGCCGCCGCCAGCGAGGTGCAGGCCGCCATCACGTCGGCCGGCTTGACCGCCACCACCGCGCCCTCGACCGCCTCGGGCACGTCGCCCCGCACCTCCACGCCGGGGAACCGCTCCGCCAACTGCACCCGCCGGTGCTCGGAGACTTCGACCACCGCCACCTCGGCCGCCCCGGCCCACTTCGCGCCGAGTAGCCCGCCGACCAGGGCCTCGCCCATCTTCCCGCCCCCGACCACCGCCAGCCGCACGCTCATCAGCGGGCAGGCTAGGCGGCCTCAGCCCAGGAAGTTCATGGGGTTCTGCGGGGAGCCGCCGACGCGAGTCTCGAAGTGCAGGTGGGGGCCGGTGACGTTGCCCGTCCCCCCGACGTAGCCGATCGCCTGGCCCTGGGTGACGCTCTGGCCCTCGCGCACCAGCACCGAGCTCTGGTGGGCGTAGAGGGTGCTGAACCCGCCGCCGTGGTCGATGATCGTGCAGTTCCCGTAGCCGCCGTACCAGCCGGCCGAGATCACAACCCCAGCCTTCGACGCCACGATCGGCGCACCGTAGCCGGAGTCGATGTCGATGCCCGTGTGCATCGACCCCCAGCGCGGGCCGAAGGGGGAGCTGACCCCGCCGGGTGACGGCCACGCCAGCCCCGACGCCGACCGGGCCGGCGCAGGGCGGCCGTCCACCGACGCACCCGTCACCTCACGGGCCCGGATGAGCCCCGAGATCGTGGCCTCCTCCCGGGCCAGGGCCTGGACCTCGGCGGTGAACTCCTGGATGCGCACGTCGAGGGCGTTGCGCAGGCGCACCTGCTCGGTGCGCAGGGCCTGGAGGGCGTTGAGCTTCTCAGTGGCGTCCCGCTTGCGCTCCTGGGCCTGGTCACGCAGGTCGATGAGGTTCCGCTGCTCGGCCTGCTGGTCCTCCCGGACCGCCCGCAGCTCGCCCAGCACGTCCCGGTCGACCTCCACGACCTGGGACATGAGGGCCTGGCGACGGCTGGCCTCGGTGAGGTCCTTGGCCCGCATGAGCTCGAGGAACGAGTCGGCCGACGGATGGATGTAGGCCTGCACGGCCACGGCGACGGCCCGGCCCCGCAGGTCGGCCGCCTTGCGCTCGGTGGCGGCCAGGCGGGCGGCGGCGGCGTCGACGGCGACGGTGGCGGCGCTGGCGGCCTGGCGGGCGGCGTCGGTCTCGCTGGCCTGGACGGCGATGCCAGCGTCGAGCGTGCGCACCGCCGACTCGAGCTCGATGTCGTCGGCCTTCAGGGCGTCCAGCTTGGCGGCGGCGGCCACCTTCTTCTGCTGGACCGTGGCCTTGTCGTCGGCGGCAGATGCCCGTGTCGGGAGGGCCGACACGAGCAAAACGATGAGAACCAGTGCGCGGATCTTCGGGTTCGCCATGAGCCGGGAGCAGCCCCGCCGCGGCTGAGTCGGCGGAACCCTACGACGCACTTCATTTCGACGCAAGCAGTCCCCCCCTGGGCACGCGATGCTTCCCCCGGTAGCTGGCGTGAGAGAGGGCCCGAGAAACCTCGCGACGTGCCGCACTTCCCCGAACGGCTCGGCGTTCCGCCCCTCGGGCCCCTCCGCAACCCTAGCCCCGTGCGGACAATTGACGCAAGAGACACATTGAGATGATGCGAAAGCGCGCAAAACCCGCCGGCGCCTACCACCGACGGGACCGGAAAAGCTTAGACGGCTGCGGCGCCGATTACCGGCATTCCACCGGCCGGCGGGCGGTCAGGTCGGCGTACAGCCGCCGCAGGCGGGCGGCGGTGATCGACCACGAGTACCGCTGGGCGGCCGCTGCGGCGGCCGCTCCCATGTCCTCGGCCGCGGCGCCGCCGGCCAGCAGCGGTCGCACCCGCTCGGCGTAGGCCGACGGGTCACGGCCTTCGACGTGGAACCCCGTGATCCCGTCGTCGACCAGCGTGCACAGCCCGCCCACCGCCGCCGCCACCACCGGCGTGCCGCACGCCGCCGCCTCCAGGGCCACCAGCCCGAAGGACTCGGAGCGGCTCGGCACCAGGCACACGTCGGCGGCCCGGTAGTAGGCGGGCAGCGACTCGTGGGGCTGGGGCGGGACGAACCGCACCCGGCCGGCCAGGCCCAGCTCCCGGGCCAGCGACTTCACCCGCCGCAGCTCGCTGGTGCCGTCGGGCCCGCTCGGCCCGCCCACGACGACCAGCACGGCGTCGGCAGGCAGGGCGGCCAGGGTGCGCACGGCCACGTCCGCCCCCTTCAGGGGCTGGATGCGGCCGACGAACAGCACCAGCGGGCGGCCCCGGTCGAGGCCGAGATCGGCGGCCAGCCGGGCCCGGGCCGCCGTGCGGTCACCGGGGGCGAAGACCTCGTGGTCGACCCCGGGAGGCACGATCTCGATGCGGTTGGGGTCGGCCCCGTAGAGCCCCTCGAGGCGGGTGGCCTCGTGCACCGACGAGGCCAGGATGGCGTCCGAGCACCCGATGACCTCGGCCTCGGCCCTGGCCCTCGACGCCTCCAACCGCTCGGCGTCCTCCGCCTTGACCCGGGCCAGGGTGTGGAACGTCGACACCAGCGGCAGGCCGAGGGTGTGCTTGAGCGAGTGCCCCGCCACCCCCGACAGCCAGTAGTTGGCGTGGAGCACGTCGGGGCCGTCCCCGGCCAACGCCCCCAGCCGGGCCAGCACGCCGTCGATGAAGGCGGGCACCACGTCGGGCAGCTCCTCCTTGGCTACCACCGAGAGCGGTCCCGCGGTCACGTGATGCACCCGCAGGCCCGGTTCGACCTCGATCGTGGGCACCAGGCCCCGCCGCCACGCCCTGGTGTAGACATCGCAGTCGATGCCGGCCCGGGCCAGGGCTGACGACAGCTCCCGCACGTAGACGTTCATGCCCCCGCCGTCGCCAGCGCCGGGCTGGGCGAGGGGTGACGTGTGCAGTGACAGGACGGCGAGGCGGCGCACGACGTCTGCAACCCTACCCAGGGTCAGTACCTTCCCCTCTCCCATCACCGGCCGTCCGGAACTGCAGGTACAGGCGGATGAGATCGTCCTTCTGGCCGGGGGTCAGCCCCGGTTCCCGCCGTATGCGGTCGACCAGGTCGCCGTCGACCGACGCCTCCAGGATGCCGGCCCGCACGTACAACTCCTCCACCGGCACGGCCAAAGCCCGGCCGATCTGCTGGAGGACCTCGGCCGACGGCTTGCGCAGCCCCCGCTCGATCTGGCTCAAATAGGGGTTGGAGATCCCCGACGCCTCCGACAGCCGGCGCAGCGACAGCCGGGAGGCTCGCCGCCGAGCGCGGATGAACGATCCCAGCTCCTCCATGCGCGTGACGTCCTTCTCCACCTCACCAACGGTAGGCGCGCGCTTGCTGGCGCGAACAACTACCCCGAAGCTTCGGCGTCCTCGTAGCGGGAGGCGATCTCGGCCTGGACGGCGTCGAGCACCCCGAACAGGGCCTGGCGCTGGCGGGAGACCCGCTCCTCGAGGCCACGCAGGCGCTCGGCCACACCTTCGAGATCGGCCGCGCCGAGGTCGGGCAGCGAGACGGCCGGACCGCTCAGCGCGTCCAACTCGGCGGTAAGGGCGTCGTCGTCGGGCGGGACGAGATTGGTGGGCATCCGGCCTGGCCCCGGGGCGTGGACCTTGTCGGCCAGGATCTGGGGCAACTGCTCGACCAGGCTCGACAGGTCGCCGGCGGCCGCGCCCGCCTCCCGCCGGCGCATCTCGGCCGAAAGGATGTCGAGGCGGCCCTGCACCAGCCGCCGCAGGTAGGACACCTTGGCCTCGACCTGCTGGCACTCCGCCCGCCGGTCCCTCAGCTCGGATTCGTCGAACTCGGACAGCCCCGCCAGGTAGCCGTCATCGAGCACGCGCCGCAGGTCGTCGGAGAGCATCGTGGGCTCAGGGTACCAACGAGTCGACGCGACCACGCCGGGCGGGGGGCGCATAGCGGTACACGACCCGCCCCCGCACGCCCGCCTTCGGCACCGCACCGAACTCCCGGCTGTCGGTGCTGGCCCGGGGGTTGTCGCCCCGCACCGTGAGCCCGGCCGCCGACGCCACCACGACCCGCTTCACGACCAGCCGCCCCGGGTCCCGGGGATCGGGCACGACGACCAGGTCGCCGGGCCGGGCTCGCCCGTCGCGCACCATCAGGAGGCGGTCGCCCTCCTCCAGCGTGGGTCGCATGCTGTGGCCGGTGACCTCCAGACGGCGGACCCGCCATCCGGCAGCCATGACCACGGCCGTGACGGACGCTGCTCCTGCGATCGATAGTGTGCGGATCGGTATCACCAACGCGAGCCGAAGGAGCCTAGGCATGCCTGTTCTCGACCGCCTCATTGCCCTCGTCGACCGGCTGAGCGCTCCGGCGCAGGTGTCCGCCCATTGCGACCTCCCCTGCGGCGTGTACGACCCGGCTCAGGCCCGCATCGAGGCCGAGTCGGTGAAGGGCTGCCAGGAGAAGTTCCAGGCGTCCGACGACGAGGTCTTCCGCCAGCGAGCGGTGTCGATCAAGGAGGAGCGGGCCGACCTCTGCAAGCACCACCTGTGGGTGCTGTGGACCGACTACTTCAAGCCCGAGCACGCCGAGAGCTACCCCCAGCTCCACCAGCTCTTCTGGGACGCCACCAAGGCGGCAGGGGCGGCCAAGAAGTCGGAGGACCCCGCTACCGGCCAGAAGCTCCTCGACCTCATCGCCGAGATCGACACGATCTTCTGGGAGACCAAGAAGTAGGACGTTCTCCGGATGGCGCTGGGGCTACGACACCATCGCCCACGCCAGCAGGGCCCACAGGGGGCCGAGGACGATCAGTGAGTCGAGGCGGCGCAGGGCGGGGGCGTCGATCTCACCGTCCCCCAGCAGGGCCGACGCGGCCAGGGGCCCGCACGGCGTGAGCAGGGCGGCGACCACCCCGAGCAGCAGTGAGCTGCCCTCCGACTCGAGGGGGAAGACGGCCGAGAGCATGGTGACGGGGATGAGCATGAGCACGCCCGCCACCGGCCCCTCCCAGAACTTCGACGCGCCGGTGCCCACCACGTAGGCGCTGGCGTCGTAGGCGGCGGCGTAGGCGAGGAGCAGCAGGGGGGCGTGCAGGTTGATCTCCCGCAGCAGGACCACCGACGACATGGCCATCCCCACGGAGACCGCCAGCAGCACCAGCATGCCTACGTCGCGGGGATCGGCCCTGGCCGCCGACGACATGCCGGCGGCGGCCACGAGCACGGCTGCCACCACCGCCGCGAACGCCAAGGCCGGCAGGCCGGCGATCGCCGCCACCAGCGGCAGGGCGGCGGCCCCGGAAGCGGCCACGAACACGGCCACCAGCTCGTGCTCGGCCCTGACGGCGCGGGCGGCCTGGATGGTGGCGACGGCCGCGCACCCCGCCAGCCACACCGACAGCGGGAGGGTGCCCAGCACCACCGCCCCCACCGTGATGGCGGTCCACAGCACGCCCAGGCGGCCCTGAGGCCGCGTCGGCTGCGGGACGACGGCGAGCTCGGGAAGGCTCGGCCGCCTCCGGGCCACGGCCGAAGGCGCAGGCACCCGGGCGAGGGCGGTGGCGCCGGCCGTGGCGCCCGGGCCGCTCACGGACCGCGGCGCCCGCGCTCGGTGGTCCCCGGCCGTCGACGGGGGTCCGCCGGGCGAGGTGGCCACCAGGGTCGACCCCCCGGACCGGCCCCTGCCTGCCCGTTCGTCGCCCACGATGCGCAGCTCGGCCCGCCCGCCGGTCTCGCCCGGCTCAGTCGGCGGTTGCGGCGCGGGCGGAGGTGCCGGCGGCACCGGCGGGGCAGGACGGATGACCGGGTCGGGGCCGAGGATCCGCACCGATGGCTCGTCGTCGAAGTAGGCCTCGGTCGGGCGGTCGTCACCGTCGTCGGACTGCCACTCCAGCGGCTCGTCCCAGCGGCGGTCCCAGTCGCTCCCGTCCTGTGCGGGCGCGGGCGGGGGAGGGGCCGGGGGAGGGGGCGGGGGAGGGGGCGGGGCACCGGCGTCCTCCTCTTTGGCGTCCCAGTCGACCCGCAGGTCGTCGGCCTGGGACTGCTCGCC
>Ga0187892_10005812_pt1 | contig 18986 bp, 13 predicted proteins | sample MA1701073metaG_FD_139345 | JGI IMG/M metagenome (GOLD analysis project Ga0187892, IMG submission 139345) | Bio-ooze microbial communities from a basaltic lava cave in the Kipuka Kanohina Cave System on the Island of Hawaii, USA - MA170107-3 metaG ...
AACCGTTTGCAGTGGCGACTTTAGTCGCTTGAGAAGTTCGCGAATGAATTCGCTACTACGAACCGTTTGCAGTAGCGACTTCAGTCGCTTGAGAAGTTCGCGAATGAATTCGCTACTACGAACAACATTATGAAATTTCTAAACATCGGTTTCAACAATTCAGTATCGATCGGCCGTGTGGTCTCAATCGTCGGCGCCGATGCCTCGACGTCGCGCCGGCTCAAGAACGAAGCGAAAAAAATGGGACGCCTGATCGACGGAACAAACGGCAGAAGAACGCGCAGTTTGATTGTGACCGACAGTGCCCACGTGATTTTGTCCAGCGTTGAACCGGAAACGCTGATGGCCCGCATTGAAGAAAGAAAGCCCGGCGATGAAGAGCAAGCATAATCAGGGAAAAAAAACGGGGCTACTCGTGGTCCTGTCCGCGCCGTCGGGGACCGGGAAAACGACGGTCATGCGCGAGCTTTTCGCAAAAGACAAAAATCTGGTCGATTCCGTTTCTTGGACGACGCGCAAACCGCGCCGCGGCGAAGCGGACGGCAAAGACTATTTTTTCGTGTCGCAGAAAAAATTTTCCGCCGCACGGCAGAAAAAAGAATTCCTCGAATGGGCGCGGGTTTATCGCGAGTATTACGGCACTCCGAAATCGTATGTGCAAAAAAGGCTCGCGTCGGGAAAAGACGTTGTGCTGGTAATCGATACGCGCGGCGCGCGCAAAGTCCGGTATTTCAAACCGAGTGTGCATATTTTTTTAGAGCCGCCTTCGGTCAGAATACTGAAACAGCGCCTCCATGGCAGGAATGCAGATTCAAAAGAGCAGCTTGCCGAGCGTCTCAAAGAAGTGCGGTATGAGATGAGGCAGGCCAAGCATTACGATTACCGTATTGTCAACCACACGGTAGCCCAGACGGTGCGCGATATTGAAAAGGTTTTGGGCAAGGAAAGAAATAAATTAGCAAAAAATCAATAAAAGGAGAAATTCATGTCTTATGTTCCGCTTGAAAAATTAATTAAACAATGCCCCAGCCTTTACAAACTGGTTTTGGGCGCGTCCGAAAGAGCCAACGAGCTCAACGAAGGTGCGGATCCGTTAATTAAGTCCAACGCGAAAAAGGTGACGACGCTCACACTGGAAGAAATTATTGCCGGTAAGGTGAAAATCACGGCGGGCGGCGGCAAAAAGAGTAAAAAGAAAGAAGAGAAAAAGGAAGAATAATCCGCCATGTTGAAGGGAAAAAAGATCTTAATCGGAGTTACGGGGAGCATCGCGGCCTACCGGGCGTGTGATCTCATTGAGCGGCTCAAGGAAGAAGGGGCCGAAATTCAATGCGTGATGACTTCCGCCGGCAAGCGTTTTATTACGCCGGATACCTTGAGGGCTTTGTCCGGCCGGCCGGTCTATTCCGATCTTTTTGAGGGGCATTCATTTCCCGGCCCGCTTCACACGACGCTCGCGGATGAATCGGATCTGATCGTCATCGTTCCCGCAAGCTGCAATGTGATGGCGCGGCTTGCCTCCGGTATCTGCGATGATCTGCTCACCAATATCGTAATGGCTACCCAGCAACCTGTTCTGATCGTTCCCGCCATGAATGATAATATGTACAGCCATCCGTTTACGCAGAAAAATATCCGGGAGCTGGCCGCGATCGGGTATCATTTTCTCGCCCCTGAAAAAGGCCAGCTGATTTGCGGCCGCTACAGCGTGGGGCATATCGCTTCCGAGAAAAACATCCTTTCCAGAATCAAAGAGCTCGTGAATGCCAGGAAAAAAAACTAAACGCCCGCGCGTGCTTGTGACCGCGGGTCCGACACGTGAATGGCTGGATCCGGTGCGTTTTATTTCCAATCCGTCCACGGGGGTTATGGGCTATGAGATCGCCCGCGCCTCCGCGAGAGCCGGAATGAAGGTCACGCTTTTATCCGGCCCGGTTCTGATTCCGGTTCCGTCCGGAGTTCGCATGCTTCCGTTTGAAACCACAAAAGAACTGGATCGCCTTCTTCGCAGGGAATTTCCGAAACATGATCTTTTGTTCATGACGGCTGCCGTCGGGGATTATGCGCCGCTGCCGGCAAAACGGCAAAAAATAAAACGCCGGTCAATTCTGAAAGTTATATTCCGCGAAACGCCCGATCTTCTGGCGGGAATTTCACGGCTTAAAAAGCGGCAGACCGTGGTCGGGTTTTGCCTGGAAACGGAAAATTTAATTATAAACGCGAAGAAAAAGCTCCGTAAGAAGAAGCTCGATTTTATCGTGGGGAATTATCTCGGTAACGGCACTCAGCCTTTCGGCTCCGGAAAAACGAATGTGGTGCTGCTCGGAAAAGACGGATCCGTAAAATGGTTCCGCAATACCGGCAAAAAACAATTAGCCTCAAAATTAATCAAGGAGATTCAGCATGCCCAATCAAAATGAAGTGATCGAAGCCCTGAAGCGCGTGTTCGACCCTGAAATTCCGGTGAACATTTTCGATCTCGGGCTGATTTACGACATCAAAGTGGACGGCCCCAAAGTGAATATTTCCATGACGCTCACTTCCCAGGGCTGTCCGGCCGCCCAGGTTCTTCCCGAGCAGGCGCGTTTGGCCGTGATGAATGTTTCCGGCGTGGAGGAAGTGAATATGGATTTGGTATGGGACCCGCGCTGGACCCCCGAAATGATCTCGCCTGAAGGGCGGAAAATTTTAAACATCGACTGAAATGTCCGCCCGCGATCATCTGAGCAAAGGTCTCGAAGCGGCACAAAAACAGCGATGGGACGAATCTATCTCTTTGCTCCAGCAAGCCATCAAGATCGACAAAAATCTTATCGACGCTTACGAATCCCTCGGCGTTATTTACGGCAAGCTCGGCCGTCTGGATGAAGCTATCGGAATCATGAAGCAGCTCGCCGCGCTCGATCCCGACCATGTGATGGCGCATGCCAACATGTCCCGTTTTTATCAGCAGAAAGGCATGCTTGAGGAAGCCGAAGCCGAGCAGGCGGAAGCGAGGCGGCTTGCGTGGAAACGCGATCTGAAAAGTCCCGGCGCAGGTGAAGAGTCTCTTATTGAAGATGAAGATGAAAAAATGCGGCAGATTGCCGGAAAAATTGAGCGGTACAAAAAAGTGGTGGAACTCGACCCCAAGGATATCCTAGGATATTTCTCGCTGGGTTCGGCGCTTCACGAAGCGAAACGCTACAGCGAAGCGGTGGATATTCTTTCTCAGGGGCTGCTGGTTGATCCGAAACATTCGCCGACTTATCTGACCCTCGGAATGAGTTACGAGGCTTTGGGGGAAATCCTGAAAGCCAGATTCATTTATGAACAGGGTATTCCGGTTGCCAACGGGCGGGGGGATATCATTCCCTTAAGGAAAATGGAGTCGCGCCTTCGCAAGCTTGAAAAAAGGTAGGGTGTACCTTTTGTCTTATTTAGCCGATAATGAATGACAGGCTTTTTATGCCGTCCTAATAAATAGAAAGGGGCATGAATCATGTTCACGAAGACAGTCGTTGCCGCTTTATTGCTGACTTTTCCTCTGATGTTTACGGCTTATTCCATGGAATCCAACGAAAATAAGAAAACCGTCGAAAACATCGAGCAGGCCGAGGAAGTAGATCAGGAATTGGGGGCCACGGAAGGGGTGAAACCCAAACCGGTGAAGCAGGATGACACTTCCGAGTTGGACACACAATTCCAGGCCCGTCAGGGATTTCAGCAGCAGCCGGACGTAACTTCCGTTGATACACGCAGATAACCGACAGGGGACAGGATGCGGAAATTTCTCAGATTATTTGCGGTTATTTCGTCATTCTTGATGCTGGGACAATTTGTCCCGTCTCAAGCGTGGTGCCAGACCGATGCCGTCGAGCCGGAGTCTTCCTATCTGGAAGAGGAGGCCGAGACAGTTCAGAGTGAGGCGGCGCGTGAGGAAGAAGCGCGAGGCCCGCAGCCCGCGGCCGCCGGCCAGGCCGGAAAACGCGTCATTATCGAAGAGCCCGAAGATATTTATCAGATGCCCATCGAGGACATCACCAAGTCGGAAGCCGCCAAATATTTCAAGGAAGGCAATTACGAAAAGGCCCTCGAGGAATTCCAGCTGCTCGCCAAACTCTATCCGCGCGACATCACCATCCGCCGTTACATAGGAATTTGCTATGACCGTCTCGGAAAATATGACGAAGCCATCGAGGCCTATAATGAAGGCCTGCTTTTGTATCCTTATCATGTGCCCACTCATTTTTACAAGGGTCTGGCATTCATCCGGAAAGGCGATCTTCGCCGGGGACTGAATGAGCTCAAATTTGTGTCGGGCGCCGATCCTGAAGGGCCTTACGGCGAGAGGGCCCGCACCATTATTACCCAGATCGAAGCCGGCCGACCGATTGTGCCGGAAAAACCCAAACCCTGGACCTACTTCGGCCGCGCCGCCTGGATGTACGACGATAACGTGCCGATCGCTCCAAAAGAGAAAGCGCTTCGTGTTCCCAACTCCGACCTGAACGCCATGCGCTACGAGCTGGACGGAACATTCCTGTACCAGATGTTCCAGGAATCCAAAACGCGCGTGAATTTCGAGTACGGATGGTCGGTGAGTTTGAACGACGATTCGCTTACTGATTTCAACTTTTATCTTCAGCGCGCCGCTATTTCGGTGAGTTTCATCAACGAATTTCTCGGCAAGCAGTGGCTGAACACATTCCGCCACGATTTCAGCGCGGGCTGGCTGGATGACGCCATTTTTTCCATTGCCAATACCTCTTCCGTAAGCGCAGCCACCTCGTTTTTCAATCAGACGCGCACCACGTTTTTCTCGAGCTTCGGCTACACCGAATTCGGGCCCGACGGTTTTGACGCGAAAGCCCTTTCCCGCGACGGCTTTTACGAAAGCGCGGGACTCGATACCACGTGGTTTACGAAAGACGGGGCTTTCTTCGTAGCGCTGGGTTATGCCTGGAACGGCGCCCAGACCCGGGGCAAGGACTTCGTTTTATCGGCTCACTCCGTTCAATTCAGGCTTCATACGCCGGTGATCGAGAAATTTTACGCCGACTTTTCGGCGGCTTATCTGCGCGGCGATTATCCCGATTTTGACGGCAAAATCTTCGTTGATGTCAAAGGCAGGCGGGATGACGCCTGGACGATGGCGGTTTTCCTGTCGCGTCCGCTAACCAAGAACATTACCTGGCGCGCCTTTTACCGCTGGTTTGACACCCAGAATAACAACGATATTTTCGCCTTCCGCCGCGACATCGCGGGCTGCGAAATCAACTTCCAGATATAAAAGGGGTCAGACCCCTTTTTTCTTTTTCCCCTCCCTCATCCAATTTGACAGGATTAAAATTATGGGCTATTGTTAAAGTAGCTTAAAAAACTTTTAATATTTATTAAATAAAGTGGCATGTCCAACGAAAGAAGAGGGCTGAGGGAAGTCTATTATGAGAGAGCAAGTTGACAATTTGATCTATCGAATCGGACGCTCTAGAAGAATCCAAACAGCCATTTTGTTCCTATTAATCGGCGGTTTTATCGCCCTTTACTGGGGCTTGAAAACAGCCCATGTCATGGACGGCCCCATTTTCCGCTGGGAAAACGCCGCGTATCAAATCCGTAGCATTTTTGTAAAGCCCCCCGAAGAAATCAAAAAAATCGTAATTGTCGAGGTGGATGATGAAACACTCTGGAAAATTCATCTTCCCTGGGCTTTCCCCCGCAGTATTCACGCGGAATTCCTGAAAAAGGCGGCACAATTTGACCCCAAACTAATCACTTTCCATTTCATGTTTGCCGGAAAAACTCAGGCCCAGGAAGATCAGGCTTTGGCCGAAGCCGTCAGAGAAGCCGGCAATGTGATTCTGGCGGACCGCATGACGATTAACGGCGACTATCTCATTTCTGAACCCGAAATCCAGTCCCGAGCGCTGGCATCCGGCATCATTTCCAAGCCGCGGGAAACGGATAATTCTCTCAGACGTGGCTACACCTATTTTGCGCTTGGGGAAAAGGAGCCGATGGGGGTTTTATCCTCGGAACTCGCGACGCTTCTTCTGGATGAGGGCATGAAGAAAGAGAATTTAAAAATCGAGCCGAATCAGCTTTTGATTCCCACAGGCGGCGGCAAAATGGCCGGCATGCCTCTCATGGAATACGGAACGGCCGACATCAACTATAAAGTGAATCAAAACGCTTTCGAAAGAATCCCTTTTTGGCGGGTTTATGTCGGGGACGTAAGCCCGGACCTGCTCAAAGATAAAATTGTCATGGTGGGCATCACCTCCCGCATTCTCCTGGATATTTACGGAACTCCGCTGGGCGAAATGCCGGGTGTCGTCGCGAACGCTTATAACCTTCTCATGCTCATGACGCGCGATTTTCTCCATCGTGTTCCCGCCATTTTCCAGATGCTGCTTCTCTTTTTGATCGGCGGCCTGATGGGCTGGATCGGTTTCCGGCATAGTTTTTTCAAAGCCCTGGCCGGCGCACTTGGGATCCTTGCCGCTTTTGTGGGAATCAGCGCCTGGCTTTTCTGGAATGACTGGATGTGGGATCTTTTCGGCCCGATGCTTGTTCTCACGGTGGCTTTTGTTGTGAGCAATGCCGCGCGAAGTGCGGTTCTTTTCCTCGAGAACCTGAGCGTCAGGCAGGAGGCAGTGACGGATCCTCTGACTAAACTTTATACCCGCCGGTTTCTTGAAAGTAAAGTAGAGCACGAACTTGAGCAGCTGAAAAAATCCAGAAAAAGCGATTTGTCGGTGCTCATGACGGACGTGGATCATTTCAAATCCGTTAACGATACCTTCGGACATGACGAAGGGGACCGTGTGCTCATCAATGTGGCCAAAGCGCTAAAGGCCGCGGCGCGGCGCGGGGACGTTCTCACGCGCTACGGCGGCGAGGAGTTTTGTGTCGTGATGCCGGATACGAATAAGGAAGACGCCGTCAAGGCAGCGGAACGTTACCGCGAGGCCATCAGTCAGGCTGTGACCATTGAGAAAGAAGGGAAAGTAGTGCGCAACGTTACGGTCAGTGTCGGGGTTTCATCGGCCCGGGAAGATAATTTTATGGCGTTCCTGCCCTTGGTGAAAGGGGCGGACCAGGCTCTTTATCAATCCAAGGAAAGCGGAAGAAACCGGGTCACTGCCTATCAGAAGGATTTCGGCAATGGAGAGAAAACCGCTCATGGAGGAGAAGAGAAAGGCGAGAAAGCGGCTTAACGAGGGCACATCCATGGCGCATTTGATAAGAGATTTTTCGATTAATCCTGCTGTGTTTGCGGATTTGAAGAAAAGCGCACCAGGTTTTTTTTTCCATCCGATGAAATGGAGCTTCTTGTTATTTCCTTTCATAGTCATTGTTCTCATCGCGTTATTTTCTTCGAATGCTTTCTCCGACACCCCCGCACCGGAGAACAACGCCCTTGGAGCAGGCATTGGCATGGCGATCGAAAAACTTGAAGAAAAAGAGAAAACCGCCAAGGAAAAAACAAAAGAAGAAATTCGGGAACTGATTGATAAGCTCCGTAATTATAAGGCTTTGAAAGACAAAAAAGAGGCTTTGAAAGCCCGGATTGGCCTGCTTGAGTCAGCCCGCCAGGCATCACTCAAACAAAAGACGCCGGGCAAGGAAACCCAGTACCGCGCGGAGCTGAAGTCAAAAATCGATCTTTTGGAGGCAGAACTCAAAGACTTGGAGAAATCAGAAAGAGATTTGGAAAAGGGGCTGAAGAAACATTTAGACAAAGACGGGCTTGGAGGTTTGGGAGAGATCGAGAAAGCAGGCGCCGCAAAAATCAAGGCGGAGGAAGCGAAGAAAAAAGAGTCGGAGACTCTGGGAAAAGCGAGAGCAAGGATTCAGGAATTAAACCAGCGGAATGAAGAGCTGCGCAGACAAATTGAGGAAAGACAGAAACAGCTGGATACAGGGCCTGAGTTTGGGCGCAGTATTCTGGAAGAGAGGCAGAAACAGGATCAGGACGAGCTCGATAAAAATAATGAAGAGCTCGATGGTTTGATGGATCAGCTTCCTGCCCGGGAAAAAAAGGAGATGCTGGAAAAACAGCGCGAAAATTTGGAGCGCGAATATAATGAAGATGTGGAACGCCTGAATCGTGAGAAAGATACTTTGACGGACGAGCAATTCAAGCGCTTAACGCAGGAAATTGAAGCGAAAAGAAACAAGCTGCAAGAATTAGACAGAGAGCTTGAGGGTTCCGACCTGGATCAGGGAGAAAGGGAAATGGCCAAGCTCGTTGTGCAGGCGGATATGAATGAAACTTCGCGGGGAGCGGTGAAGGTGATTCCGGGGATGGAGATGAATATTCCGGCTCCCGACTGGAGCAATCCGGACGCGGTCCAGCTTCAGGAAGTGGGTGGACGCGGGGACATCCGAGATGAAGCAGGCCAGCTCGTCGTATTCAATGCCGGGGCGCGTATTGATCCGGTGAAGAGGGAAGGTTTGCTGGCGCCGGGCGGAACAGCGCTTCCGGGAACGGAAAAAGTGCTGGGCCGGATGGAGGCAAAGCTGGCAAAAAAATCCGCCGCTCTTGCGGTGCTCGCTACCGGACTTCGGGCTGGAGTACTGCGGGTACGTAAAGAGACCGCCGAGCCCAATAAAGAAATTCCCATGGCGATGCCGCCGTTTGATCCCGTTATTTCCACAAGTTCGATCACTACTTCCACTCCATCGATGCCTGCTGCATCTTCGACGGTCGCACTGCCTGTGTTCGCTATGATGCCTCCGGCGGACGCTTTAGAACCGCCGCCAGTTTTACCCCCACTGCCAGCGGAGGGACCGCCGCCGCCGGGTGGGATGGGAGGAGGGGGCGGAGGAATACCCGGGGGAGGTGGAGCGATGCCCGGAGGAGGCGGAGGAATGCCCGGAGGAGGCGGAATCGCGGGTCCGGGCGGAATGGGAGGAGGAGCGGACGGACAGATCGTTGCGGGACAAGGATTCATCGCGCAAATTCCCGGCGGTCAAATGGGGGGACCGCAGCCCACATCTTTGGCCCTGCCCCTGCTGGTTGACGGTTTGGCCGAAGAGGAAGATTTCAGCATGCTCCCCGGATATGGCGATGAGATATCGGATAAGCTGGTTGTCATCGCGACTAGTGAAGATCCAGATAAAAGGACGACAACCACCGTCTTTAAAAATCCTGACGACGGAACAACCCTTACCGTTGTCAAGGACGCGGAAACCGGCGAAATAATCAGCAAGAGCATAGGTAAACTCACTGTAAAACCGGTTAAGCCTCCAAAAACAGCGGTTACAACTCCTAAAACAGCAGTAACGCCGTCACTGGACCAGGTCAATGAAACGCTGGCAGCGATTGATCAATTGACGGCCCGGAATGAAGAACTGGATAAAGAAATCGACGCGGCAAAACAACCGATGGCTGAAGGCGCAGGTTTTGAGACCAAAAATTTGCAGGACAAAATAAAAGAAAAGCAGGAGAATAATAAAACAATCGAAAAATTGGCCCAAGGGCTTCCTGAAGATCAAAAGAAAAGGGTTTTAAGAGTGCAGCGTATGGACGAATTATTGCAGGAGATCAAGGATGATCATGCCCGCTTGGATGCCCTGCAGCAGGAGATCAAGAAAGATGAGGAATATTTATTAAAGCATGTGAGCATCGAGGATGCTCCAGCGTTTCAAGCGGAAATAGACAAGAAAAAAGCGCAGGCCGACGAACTTAAAGAGGGAATTCGAAATAAACATGAAGAATTTGATCAAATATATAAAGATCTCGGCAGTCCGGGCGCGAAAGTCCAGATGTCGGGGGTTATTCCTGAAGCCGGCGAGCCCGAAGAATTTGAGCTTGGCGGCGGACCTTCAGCCGTTTCCGTGGAGGGAGCGGCCGAATTGCATCCTTTACCGGAGGATTATCAGCTTCTTTCTGTAGCAAGCGAACTTCCCGTTGCCGCCCCCGTACTTGTTTTAGACGCGAAGCATTTTATTCGCTCGGACTCGGAATTGCCGGAGGGCCTTGGCAGCAAAATTTCTTTTACCGATCCTATAACCGGACAGAAATTTGAATTTGTCTCGGAACATTTTGATGGAAAGATCATTAATCACTTTTCGAGAACGAATGAACGCGGAACGGCGATAGGAATTGAGCGGAGCGAATTCATGCAGATTTTCGGCGGCGTCCTGACTCAAGGGGATTTGAATTTAATCAATCAAGGGACGGTGCCGGAGAGAAAACAGGTTGAACCGCCCAAAGAAACACCGCCTTCGTCAGGAGTGCGTCACGATGAGCAGGTCGGAGCCGGGACGAGAATCGTTCTCTCCGATGACGAAACCAGAACTAAATTTATTTTTTCTGTGTCGAGAGATCCCGGAGTTGAGAACCCAATAGTGTTTATCAAGGTTCAGGGAGTAACAGAAACAGTCAGCAATCTTACGGAATTTTTCAAATTTGCCCGGGAACATCTGCTTGAAAATGAGTTTGGACAGTTGATCGAGAACCTCCAAAAGAACGGTGTTGAAGTTCAGGATCTGAGTAGAGCATTGGATGCGACAAGGCCCGGAGCCCCGGCACCGGCTCAGTCTTTCGCATCGGCGGCACTGGCAACGGCTCCGGAAGTTCAGTTTGTTGGTGTCGGAACAAAGGAAGTATTAGTTTTAAAAGGTTTGGATCCCCGGGATCAGCTTGGAATTATGATGGGCGATATGTTTCGGGATCTTACGGGGTTAGCGGATGAAGAAGCTAAGCAGCTAATTCCGGCTAGCGGGATGATTACTATTCAGCCTCCTTCTTTTACACCTCAGCAGCCTGCTGAAACTCCGAGTGAAGGAGCTCTCGAGCCCCTTAGTCAAGGATTTCAGGAAGAAATATTAAGTATTGCTTCTGACGACGCGGTTCCTCCTGGAGATGAGATAACCGGCACAGAATCAGAACCGGTCAGTGATGACAAGAAAACTCCTACGATAGTCAATATCAATGTCAAGCCGAGTACGCTGAAAACTCAGGTCAGAATCAAGCTGTCTGACGGCACGGAGATTATACGAATAACCACGCCGCTCGGTACAGAATTCAGAGATGAGAAAGCAGGCACGGTGGAGACCCATCCCGCTGACCCGAAGGCGCCAGATACAGGGCCCAGCGAGCTGAAGGACAAATTCAATGCGGCGCTTGAGAAATCAGGGTTAAGCCCGGAGGATGCGGAAAAAGTTTTCCAGACCGCAGGACAGAATCATAAAAAACAAGATGTGGACCTGAATACGGCTGCGAAAGAAGCCGGAGTCACATTGACTCCGCCGACCAGCTATGAGCCCGATGGCGAGGGAGCGGTCGGACTTTATCTAGGTCCACTCAGCGGACAGGGCCCCAAGGTTGCTGAAGAAAGTACAGGGCTTTTTGGACCGCCGGAAGGTGAGGTAACTCCCATTTCGAGTACGTCGCCGGCACCTTTGGGGGACCAGCCGTATGTATTATTCGATCAGACTTCGGGCATTCCGGAAGGGTCGAGTGAATCCGCCATGCCGATTTTGGGAAAGGTTCCAATTCTTGGACAAGCATTCGCTCCCCAGACCCAGACACAAAAAGTCGATCCCGCAATAATGGAAGGACTTAAGCTGACAGCAACACGTTTTGATGTGACCGTGACATCGCCGCTCGTTGACACAAAAAAGACAACTGCAATTTCTCAAGCTATTGACCGGGAAACATTGCAACACATTCCCATGAGTTCCGACAACGCCAATCAGCTGCTTCTATCGATGCCCATCACGGGTACGGGTACCGGGCTAATCAGCGGTGTCTCTATGGATAGAGGATTTCGTCCCATAACTTACGATTTAGGACTTACATTGGCAAGTTTTGACCAGACCATAGGATCGGGGTTCATGTTTATTGGGGACACACGGATTTATGTTCCGAACAGTCAAACTGATTTGGATGCGGGTGTGCAGGGATTTTTTAGCGGTCCGGATGACCGAAGAGCGGGCTTTGTTTATGCCAACCAGAGCGAGATAGACAGAATTGCAAACGGTACGAGCAATGTAATTGGTGTTGCGAATTTCACAACCAATGGATTTTATAAAAAAACATTGGGAATAGATTTGAACTTCCAGGTAAACTATGACAGAAAGACTGCTATAGATAATGTTCAGGTGCCGGTGCCGGTTGAAGGAGCCGCTTTGACAGTAGGAAATAACCCGCTGGATGCATACGACCAGATAAATTTTGCGAGACAAGGATTCTACCAGCAGCCGAACCCCGTTCTTGCGGGAGCTGGAGTGCAGCAGGCTCCCGGCGGTGTAGCGACGGCTCCATCACTTGGTTTTGTTTTCATTTTCCCTTTCGGCACCAGTATTGGCGGAAGCGGCGCATTTGATATTGTTACTGTCCCCGGAGGTGCATTGGTGTCGGGACCCACCTTTTTCTCTGTTATTACGGTAACTCCATTTGCAACCCCTGCCGCCGCATCTTCAGCTGCATCTACTTTATCGGCAGCTGGCGCTGGGGGAGGCACAACAGGGTATGCGTCATTTAAGACTACTCTTGATACCTATACAAACGTGGATACGATTCCTACGATTCCTTCACCGTAATAAAAACGTAAGTTGAATAAGTGAATAAGGGGTCAGACCCCTTTTTACGCCGACGCAGCAGCGAGACGAGCGCCATTTATTTGGTTGCGTAGTGAGTTGTTGACATGCGCAAGCGGTTCGTAAACTTTCTCTACGCCAAAACCTGCTCAAGTTGATCGACAGACAAAGCGTGCACTCCTGAAGAAAGAGTTTGCATTTTTAACTGTATCTTCGAAGGAGCGAGATGAATGAGCCATTTCCGGACCTGGTAACGTTTGATCACCTTTTCCAGCCGGTTCATCGAGGAAGCCATATTCGGAAAAACAGTTTGAACGGCTTTCGCCTCCAAGAGTTCTAGTTTTCCGGCTCCACGGGGAATCGCAAAATCCACTTCAAGCCCTTGTTCATCGCGGAAATAATAGAGCTCCCGCCGTTTGCCGTGATTCATTTGATGTTTCGCGATTTCGGAGGCGACATATCCTTCGAAAATAGACCCGAAGAAAGATGATTTTTTAAGCACGGAAATGTTTTCAATTCCAAGCAAATAACATGCTAGGCCGGAATCGACCCAGTAAATTTTGGGCGATTTGATCAGCCGTTTGCCGAAATTTTCATAAAAAGGGGGGATGAGCAGAATTTGTCCTGTTGTCTCGAGTAAATTAAGCCATTCCGCGATAGTGGGCACACTGACTCCCAGAGGCCCGGCCAGATCTGTTTTATTCAACATTTGCCCGGAACGGCTGGCTACCAGCGCGATAAATCTGCGAAAGGTAGGGAGATCTCGAATCGCGCTGAGCATTCGAATGTCACGCTCCAGATAAGTTTGAATATAGGACCGGAACCAGATACTGCTGGAAGAAGGATGGGCGCATATTTCCGGAAATCCCCCGCGGAAAAGAGATACTTTTTCAGGCGCTTCTTCCAATGAAAACGGCAGCAGCTGAAAAACGGCAATGCGCCCCGCCATAGATTCTGACACATTGCGCATCAAAGGCGCTTCCTGGGAGCCTGTGAACAACCATCGGCCTTTTTTATGGGGCGCATGATCAATGCGCGTTCGCAGGTAATTAAACAATTCCGGAATATTCTGAATTTCGTCTAAGATTGCCGGTGTTTTTATTTCATCAAGAAACCCTTTGGGATCGGCTTTCGCTCTGGCAATCACGTCCGGGTCCTCCAGAAGGTAATAGGAAGCCTTGGGAAAGCAATGACACAGCAAAGTGGTCTTTCCGGATCTTCTGGGGCCTGTCACGAGGAGAGCCGGAAAATTTTTTGCCGCTTTCAGAACCGGTTTTTCTAGACGGCGGGAAATGTAACGCATAGAAGAATCTTAAGTGATGGGCCTGATAAACGCAAGTTTTATATTGAAAGAAATGAGTTTTCTAAAGTTATGCTTTAGGAAACTCATAAAATTTGAATAAGGGGTCAGACCCCTTTTTACGCCGAAGCGGCGGAGAGGCGGGAGCGGTAGGGTAGCCGGAGTCCCGGAAACGGGTCCTGTCATATTTGACGCGCAGGATTTCTTTACCGCCCCAGCCGGGCGCGAACGCGTCATTCAAAAATGCCGCCTGGGCAGGCGCGCGAGCGAAATCACTTCTCCCTCGGGATAAAGCTCCGGGCGATTTGGCTCAGTGGCCGGGCCCCTTATTCTATGATCTACAAAACGCTACTTTACTTTTCTATACTAGTAGTATAGAATTATAAACATGAAAGCTAAGCGTTTTATTTTCAATGAGTTATGTAATGACCTACAGAAGCCGGATGTGACAATTCTCTTGGGGGCTCGGCAGGTAGGGAAAACCTTTCTTTTGAAGGAGTTGGAAGCCTTTTCGGCTCAAGCCGGCAAGAGCACGGCTTATTTCAATCTGGAAATTCCTTCGGATATTTTAAAATTCACGGGTTCCGAGCAGGAAATTTTCCAGATTCTTATTACTTCCGGCGATGTGGTGTTGATTGATGAGTTCCATTATTTAAAAAATGCCTCACATCTCTTTAAGGCTGTTTATGACAGTTATCCGAATATCAAGATATTTGCTTCCGGTTCATCCTCTCTTGAAATTCACAAACATTTAAAAGAGAGTTTGGCGGGTCGAAGACAGGTCAGAAATATTTTTCCGCTCACAGTGGGTGAGTTTAAAGAAAACGCTCTGCCGTTAGATCGAATTTTAGTGGACGGAACCTTGCCCGGACTTTTGAATAAAAACCGCGAGGAAGACCGGCAATCTTATCTGAGAGATTTGCTGGAAACGTATATTTTAAAAGATATCAAATCTCTTATTAGGGAAGAGAATGTTAAAGCGTTCAATCATTTGCTTTTTTTACTGGCTGAGAATCAGGGTTCGGTGGTTTCCACCGCCGGCTTGGCGAAAGAAATTGGTTTAACCGCAAGAACGATTGAGAAGTATTTGACAATTTTAGAGCAAACGTATGTTTGTTATTCGCTCGCCAGTTTTTCAACGAATCTCGGCAATGAACTCAAGAAGTCTCGCAAATATTACTTTTATGATCTCGGCATTAGAAACGCCATTCTTAAAAATTTTGAATATGATCTTGAGAAAAGAAAAGACAAGGGAATTCTTTATGAGTCGCTTGTTTTTTTAAATCTTCTGCCTCAATTATCCGCAAATACGTCGCTCTTTTTTTGGAGAACAAAGCAGAAAGCGGAGGTGGATTTTATCAAGATGGTCAATCGAAAACCTGTCCCAATTGAAGTCAAAAGCGGATGGAAGCAAATGGCAGTTCCTGATGGAATCAAAATATTTTTTGACCGGTATACGGATGTTCAGAAGGGTTACGTAATCTTTGAAGGGCAAGAGGGCGAATTGACCTATAAGGACAGGTCTGTTGAATTTATAAATTGGAAGAATATAGATAAAATTTGAATAAGGGGTCAGACCCCTTTTTACGCCGAAGCGGCGGAGAGGCGGGAGGTGTTTATTTCGATAAGCAGTGAGTTGATGATCTGGACCAGCGGTTCGTAAACTTCTTCGTCTTCCTTAAAATCAAACAAGTCACGCCATTCGCCGCGGTGATTCAGCGCATAAAATGAAGCGGTAAGCACGGCCGAGCGGTAGCCGGAGTCCCGGAAACGCGTCCTATTATATTTGACCCGCAGAATTTCTTTCGAGCCCCAGGGATGCGTGAACGCGTCATTCAAAAATACCGCTTGGGCGGGTTTGAGTGAAATCACTTCGCCTTCCGGATAAAGTTCCGGTCCGATTTGAGCCATGATGCGGCCCATCAGGGCCTCCAGCTGTGATGATTGCGTTGCGGCCAGCGGGGTTTTCCATTCCACCAGGTAAATGCCGCGCTCCTTGAGCATCGAGCGGTTGATTTCCAATTTGCGTTTCAATTTGGCGTCCGGGATGAGGAACACCACGGCCTGCGATTTGTTCCGGTCCGTGTCGTCGAGCAGGGACTGTAGAGCGCTTTGTTCGAAATCCATGACCAGCGGCGTCAGCCGTTTTTCGCTCGCGACGGACTTGGGAATGCTTCCCAGACTTTTGCCTCCGGCCCTGGTCCTTTCCGAATCGATATTTTCATTGGCAAAAATTTCGGCTAGTTTTCCCACAAAGCCGTCTTCGTAGAGAAATTCCCGAGCCTGAGCGAATTTTTGCCGGCCCTGTTCGAATAAATTCTCATCGGGCTTGATAAAGTTTCTGGGAACATCCGTACCGCTCAAAATGGCCCGGCGCCGGAACTGAACTGCCTGGCTGAAAAGAACAATGCCCGTGTCCCGGTCCGAGCGGAACCGGCTTCTGTCCCTGGCATCCACCGCGCTCGGAGTGATATCGATGCGGATCTGGTACGAGAAGGTCGAGAAGGGTTCGAAAAGGCCGGGCCGGTTTTTGTCCACCGACACGAAAAGCGCGTGAAAATTTCTGTGATTGGTGACATCTACTTCAAAATCAGAACGGGCCTCGGCAACGGTCGCGCGGGCGGCGGCGGCGATGTCCGTATAAAGAAAATTGTTGAACGCGAAATCCCACACCAGTTTGAGCTCCCGGATTTCTTCTTCCGTAATTGTATTCGCGTCGGCTTTTTCGGTGAGATCGCGCGCCCGTTTGTAATAAGCGGAATCCGCCAGCGAGAAAATGGATTTATTGGGATCAACCGATTCCAGAGAAGCGATGTTTTTCTTGATGATTTCCAGAAGTTCTTTGAACCGGGGAATCAATTCGCGCGAGGTCCGGCGTCCTTCCTCGGTCACGACTCCGTCACGGGCCCGGTTGGCAAAATCCCGGAGCGCGGTATGCACGGCCGCTACCTCAACGATATAGGCGTTAAACATCATATTGCGGGCGCGAAGCGTTGTGAGATGATCCAGTTTCCCGCTCTGAATCAACCCGCTCATAAGATTCCGGGCCTCGAGAAAGCGATTGGCATCCAGTCCGGCCGAAAGCATCAGGTTTTCCGCGATCTGAAAATCAATATCCTCGGCTTCGGCGGCGGAAAGTGTGGAATTCGATTTGATGGATTCCAGGGTCGCGATCGCGGCGGCGTATTGTTTCGCGCGATATTCCGATTTCGCTTTGAGCATCAGCGCTTCTTTTCTGTCCAAATCATTTTGTGCGGCTGTCCGGGCCCTCTCAAATTCTGCCGCGGCCTGCAGATAAGATTCACGTGACTTTTCAGGATCGCGGGAAGCGCCGGGCCGGATAAATAAATTGCCGAGCTCCATGCGGATGCGGCCTCTTTCAAGCGGGGATAGCCGGGCAAAAGCAGGGGACTCAATCTGCTTTTTGGCGCTCTCGATGGCGGAAGCGATTTCCGGGCCGGATGGGGAATATATGGCCGTCCAGTGATGCGACATTATCCGGGCCCATCGTTGGTAAACCGGATCAGAGGTTGCGAACATGGCCGCGGCCCGTTCGAAGTTCTCCGTCGCGGCACGCGCCGAAGGCTCGTGCGGGATAACTATGTTATCCGGAGCATTTTTTCCACGCCGAAGCGCGCGCTGGTGGTCTACAAGGGCCATGGCCGTGAGGATCACACCCTTATCCCAAGGGGCCGCGGCGGCTTCCAGCGCTGCTTGGGCCTTGTCCGGGGGCATCTGGCCGATGATGATGAGGCTTGCCGTATAAAAGGGTTCGAAATTGGCCTTCGCATCCGGCGGGAGATTTTTCACAAAGTTAACCACCTCATTATGGGGTTCGTTAATTGTGACAATTACTTTTTCAATTTCCTCCACATTATTGCGGCCCGCAAGCCTTGCCTGCATTCGAAACGACAGATAAAATTCGAAACGGAGAATGCGGTTAAATTCTCTCCGTTCCGTTTCGCTCAAGGTGTTGCTTGCGGCCTTCGCGAATAAATCTCTTAAGCGGTTGTAAAATGGCCTACCGGCCCAAGTTTTAGCCGGATCAGGCCTATTCTCTTTTTCCGTGAAGAGCACCGCATCTTCCGCATCGGTCAGTTCGTTTAAGAGCACAATACGCCGGCCTTTTTGCTCTCTTTCTGCCTGGCTCAGCGCGGCCCAGTTAAGGCGCATGTTCTGTATTTCAACATGAAGCGCCGCAATCTGGATCAGATATGACTCATGCATTAACTGGCGGGCCCGGCTGTCGAGGTCTCCGGAGGCATCATCGCGAAGGTACTGGGTAAGAATTTCCCGCGCCCGCGTGTATTTTTCCTCCTCAAGGCCGCCTTCCAAAATAAGATTTTGGGCCGTGCGAAAATCGGTTTCAGCAGTCTGAGCTGCGGCAGACGGGGCTTGGGTTTTATCCCGAGTCAATTCTTCTTCTAAAAGTTCGGCCATACGCTGATAGAAGCTAGATTCATAGACTTGGGATTTTGCTTTGGAAACGCGCTTCAGCGCGTCCGCAAGAATATTGGAATCGGCAATAACAGGTAACCGGCGACCGGGCTTGAGAATGCCGCTTTTATAAGCGAGCTCACGCCGCTGAAGGGCCTCAGCCAAGAGGGTAATGCCGCGCTCAAAATCACGAGGCGCCCCGGCGGTGTCCGGAATTCCCGCGGCTTCTTTTTGGTTGAGCAGAATAGAACTTGCCGCGCGGAAAGGCTGAATGGTTTCCCTGTGAGGAGTTCCCTGCCAGCGTTGAAACGGATCTGTGATCCTCTCGAAATATTTTCTTGCCTGCAGCATGTCATACTCGATTGCTTCCTTGTCTTGCCGGAAAGGCATCAGCGTTTGCAGAAATAACGCGATATCGAAATGGAATCTAAGGCCCAAATCAAGAAGGTCCTTTTCCTGCTGATTTGGAGTTTTGCCCTCACGCATGAAGCCCTGGAGGATGCGGTAAATATCTTTATGGGTCCAGGCAAACATTCCGCGATCCACGATTCGTCCCTCGGCCATGATTTTTTCCATCTCGCCCAAGCGCTGATTTCTTAAGTTCTCCAGCCGGTTAAGCAGGGAATCCGGATCCTGGCCGGGAACTCTTTTTTCCAGGATGTCCATCATTTTGACGGTCATGGAGTACGTTTCCAGAACGAACGCCTCGAGG
>Ga0187892_10005814_pt1 | contig 18961 bp, 18 predicted proteins | sample MA1701073metaG_FD_139345 | JGI IMG/M metagenome (GOLD analysis project Ga0187892, IMG submission 139345) | Bio-ooze microbial communities from a basaltic lava cave in the Kipuka Kanohina Cave System on the Island of Hawaii, USA - MA170107-3 metaG ...
CAAGGACGGAAGCGCTGCCAGAACTGCCAGAGACGGTCGGCGAGCGACTCGATGGCGGCGGTCGGAAGCCCCCAACGGGTCGCATCCCAGAAGGAGGCGACGCCGTTGGTGTCATTCCCTTATCCATACCATCTTTCCATTTTCGAGCAAAATTGATCGAATCTAACATTGTCAAACTATGTGCCATATCAGCGTCGGAGTTAGGCTACCTTAGACACTCAGGCACTTAGACACTCAGGCACTTAAATCATTATGAAACTCTGCAAAGACGTTTATCTGGTCGGTAGCGGCTCGCTGGGATTCGACATGACCAGCCCGTGGGACTGCCACGTGTTCCTCGTCGATGGTGGCAGCGAGGCCGCTCTGATCGACGCCGGCGGCGGGCTCGCCTCGAACCAAATCCTCGCCAACTGCCGCGACGACATCGGCAGCGTGAAGAAGATCAAGCACGTCCTCATCACCCACACCCACGGCGACCACTGCGGCGGCGCGATCGACTGGAAGAAGAAGCTCGGCGCGAAGATTTACGTCTCCAAGCCGCTCGCCTGGCAGTTGCGCACCGGCGACGAAGCCGCGATGCATCTCGACAAGGCGCGCGCGGCGGGCGGTTACCCGGCGGATTACCGCATGCGCGCCTGCCCCGTGGACGTCGAGTTGAGCGAAGGCGATGTGGTGAAGGTGGGACGCAACAACCTTCAAGTTCTGGCCACGTCCGGCCAATGCCGCGGCCACATCAGTTTCTACGGCAACATTGCCGGCAGGCGGGTCCTGTTCGCCGGCGACACGGTTGCGTTCGGCGGCAAGATCCTGCTTATCAACACCCGCGATTGCGACCTCGGCGATTACAAGGAGACGATCTACAAACTCGCGAAGCTGAAAGTGGACGTGTTCCTCCCGTCGCACGGCAGCCCGTCGTTGAGCAATGGAGGGCGTCACATCCAACTGGCCAAGGACGCGTTGGACAAGCTCGCGATCCCGCCGAACCTGTTCTGATCATGCTCGCGCGCATCGTCAGTCTCGCAATCGCGTCCGGACTTTGCGCGTGTGCGCTGGCCGATGGCACGTCCAACACCGTGTACCAGTGCCATCGCGTGGACGACTCGGCCATCGTTGTCAATGGCGAGCTTGACGACCCGGCGTGGAAGCGGGCGGCGCCCATGGCTGACTTCCAGACCGCGGGGCCGAAGCCGCAGCCGGCGGGACGCGTTTCCCGGGCCCGGTTATTGTGGAGCGACAAGCATCTCTTTCTCGCCTTCGAGTGCAAGACCGATGCAATCCGCTCCAAGATGACGAAGCGGGACGACGACATTTGGAATGAGGAATGCGCCGAGTTGTACCTCTGTCCGCGCGGCTCCGAGGCGAAGTACTACGAGATCGATTTCAACCCACAGAACACGATCTACGACAGCCTGCTCAGCAGCTACAAGTACGACGAGCAGGTGAAGCACTACAAGGAATGGGCGCTCTCTTACAACCCAAAGATCGAGTCCGCGACCAAGATCCAGCGCGACGCCGGCGGCCAGATCGCCGGCTGGACGCTCGAGGCCGCGGTCCCGTTCGCCGACCTGGCGGAGGCCGACCACGTCCCGCCACGTGCAGGCGACGAGTGGTTGTTCAACGTCTTTCGCATCGCCCAGGTCAACGACAAGGAATGCGAATACTCTGCGTGGGTGCCGACGCTGGCCGACTTCCACAAACCCTGGAAGTTCCCGCGGCTGCGGTTCGTGGGGGAATGACGCGGCCACCGGTGTAGGACAATGATTTTCCCCTCGAAATGTTCCGCCATTGGCCTATAGTCACTCGCGAGGTTTATGGTCCAGAACATCCTGCTCTGCACGGACGGCTCTGTGTACGCGATCGTCGCCACCGAATACGCGCTCTGGCTCGCGCGGCGACTGAACTCCCCGGTCCGCGCGGCCCACATCACCGACATCCGCCAGCTCGAATGGCCGCTCCTGGCCGATCTCTCCGGCGCCGTCGGCGCGCAGCCCTACCAGGCGATGCTCCCCCACGTGCAGCAGTATCACCAGGACAAAGCCCGCGTCATTCTCGACACGGTCGAACAAATGGCGCACAAACGCGGCGTCAAATGCTCGACCGTCCACAAGAAAGGCCGCCTCGTCGAAGCCATCCTCGAAGAAGAACAACGCGCCGACCTGCTCGTCATCGGCCAGCGCGGCGAACATGCCGAACATTCCGCCGAGATGATGGGTTCGAGCGTCGAACGGATCGTCCGCCGCTCGATCAAGCCTTGCCTCGTCACGCCCGGCAAGTTCCACGAGATTGCCCGCATCCTGATCGCCTACGACGCCAGCGAACCGGCCACCCGCGCGCTCAAACAGGGCCTCGATTTCGCCGCCGCCCTCAAACTGCCGGTTATCATCGTGACCGTCACCGTGGACGACACGCTCGGTGGGGACGCGAAACTCGCCGACGCCGTGGCCATGGCGAAAGCCAAGCGCGTGAATGCCGACGCTCATCTGCTCAAAGGCCACGCCGAGACGGAGATCCTGCGTTTTGCCGAGGAACAAAAGATGGGACTGATCGTGATGGGCGCCTACGGCCACTCGCGCATCCGCGAATTCATCCTCGGCAGCACGACCACCCACGTCATCCGCAAGGCGCACGCGCCGGTGTTGTTGATGCGATGAATTATAGTGATCTCGTCCTCGTCGTTGCTGTCGTCCTCGTAGTCGTAATCGAGATTCCGAAAGACCGAGCACGAGCACGACGACGAGGACGACCGAATGAAAAAGCCGATCATTGCCATCACCCCCTCGCTCCAGGGCAAAGGCTGGGAATTCTCCGACCGCTCGATCAGCCTTTCGCTTTGCTACAGCCAGGCCATCGAACGCGCGGGGGGCGCGCCATTGGCCGTGCCATTGACGACGGATCCGTCCACGTTGCGCAAAGTGCTCGAAGCCGCCGACGGCCTGATGCTCACGGGCGGCGGCGACGTGGCTGCCCGTTTCTACAACAAGCAGATGCCGGCATCGCTCCAGAAAAAACTGGGAAGCGTCGATACGACTCGCGACGAGATGGAACTCGAACTTGTCCGCGAAGCCCGTCGGCGCGAGATGCCCGTGTTCGGCATCTGCCGCGGCCATCAGGTGTTGAACGTGGCCTTGGGCGGAACGCTCATCGTGGATATCCCAACCCAGGTCGCGGACAGCCTGCGTCACAGTCGTCCCGACCGGAAAAACGATCCGGTTCACGAGATCACCGTCGAACCCGGTACCCGGCTGGCGGGAATCCTCGGGCGCGCCAAGCTCGGGGTAAACAGCTCGCATCATCAGGCCGTGGACCGCCCCGGCAAAGGCTTGCGCGTTTCCGCCCGCAGCCACGACGGCGTGATCGAGGGGATCGAGACGACGGATGGATCGTTCACGTTGGGTGTGCAGTTCCATCCGGAGCGAATGGCCGGCGCGTATCCCGTCATCGCGCGGTTGTTCCGGGCCTTCGTGCGCGCGGCGGGCACATCAGCGATGACCGACGTCGGCACGCGCGCTAAAGCAAGCTGAAGCGCACGAATGTGGGGAAACCCACGGGGAAATGCGTTTGACAGGAATATCGCCTTAGTTATAGTGGCTCAAACGTCGGAGGACATCATGGCAGACGAACCCATTCAACCCCAACAAAAGCCCGAGCCAAAGAAAGACACCGTTCGCATCACGTTGCCGCCGAAAATCGGCACCGCTGCCGGCGGAGAAGCAAAAGCGGGAGGCCCTCCGGCCACGCCGACGGTCCGGCTCCCGAGTCCGCCCGTGACCGCCGCCAAGGCCGGTGATTTGCCCCCCATCGCCAAGAAGGAATCAGACACCAAGACGATCCCCGGCGGGAAGAAGCGTGAGACCCAGAGCGTCAAGACCGACACGTCCAAGGTCAAGACTTCGCCCACCCCGGGCGTTGCCGCGCGCGCAGCAGCGGCGGCGGCTCCGGCCACGGCACAAACGGTGAGCGTCCCGCCGGCAGCCCCGGCAGCTCCGCGACCAACGACCGTCCGCCTGCCATCGCCTGCGGAAGTTCAGCAGGCCGCGGCGCGGCAACCGATCGCCCCGCCGGCGCCCGTAACCGCGGCGCCTGAAGCAGCCGGCATCCCCGCGTGGGTCGGACTGCTGGCAGTAGGTTCCGCAGTCGTGACTGCGGTCACAGCGGCCATGCTGTTCCTGATGATGCAGGGACTCCCGAGCTGAATCGAATTCTCGCTCGCTGCATCGAATAGGAAAGTTATGGCGAATTCCAAGATTGCACAGTTGTCGGAAGATACCTTCGAGACCGAAGTCGGTCAGGCCAGCACGCCCGTGCTGGTGGATTTCTGGGCGGAATGGTGCGGTCCCTGCAAGATGATCGCGCCGCTGCTCGACGAATTGGCCGACGAATACGACGGCAAACTCAAGATCGGCAAGGTCAACGTCGATCACAACCAGGCGCTGGCCGGCAAGTTCGGCATCCGTGCCATTCCCACGCTGCTCGTGTTCAAAGGCGGCGAGGTCAAAGAACAGATCGTCGGTTTGGTAAGCAAGAAGGACCTGCAGAAGAAGCTCGCGGCGCACATGGGGTGAAGGCAGGGCGGTATTTTGCGCCGCCTCACACTCATCCCGCTGAGGCGTCCCTCTACAGCTTCTTTTTCTTCACGAGCACGTAGGCCTGCTTGAACATGTAGGGCGAATTCCCGCGCGGCCAATCGAGTTGCTTCAACCGATCCGTCAGCCCTACCGATACCCTGCCGTTGACCCGGCACTCGCCGTCCAAGGCCCCGGCAGGCGGGACGGTGAGCTTCAGATCGAGGGCGATGACATCGAGCGTTGCCAACACCGGGAAGATATGTTCCAGCAGCTTCCGATTCATCGCTTCCGAGCCGTCCATCCAACCCGCCGGTCGGTCCCCTCGAACCCCCATGTAGCCCGGATGGACCGCATAGTCCCGGACCACCAGCGCGGGATCCAGTCCCGAGAAGGCGCGGAAAATGGAAATGCCGAACCCCCAGTACCATTCCGTAATGGCGGCATCGCGCGCTTCGGCCTTGTCCGGCCCCAGGCCGACGGTGCCAAGAGAAAAATCGGGGCGGTCCCTCCCGTCCACGATGACCTCGAAACGCACCGCGGCAGTATGCCTCTTGTCGCCCATTTCCACTTCCTTTTCGAGCGTGGGCATGACCTTGAGCTGGTGGTCCCCGAGCACGATCAGCCCATTGGTGACGGAGAAGAGGCCGGGAGACTGCTCGCTGAACTGTCCCAACTTGGATGCCAGTGCAGCTTCCAGCGACAGAGGTTCAGCATCGACTCGCTGGAGGATCGCCATGGAGGCGAGAATGCCGGCGACGACCGCGCGGGAGAATCCGCCGGCTTGTCGGCGCGTCGGCGCTTTGCAGCGCGACGGATGGACCATCTCATCGAAAACCGTGGTCATGGGGCGTACCGTTGGTAGATCTTCCAGAGCACGTGCCGGGAAAGGAAGCACAACGGGATGAGGATGATGCCGTACCAAACGGTGCCTAAATAAAGAAAGAGCCAGATCAGGCTGAGATGGTCGCGGAGATTGAAGTCCGTCCACCCGCCGTGCCGGACGCACATCCAGACCCGCGCCATCAAGACGAAGCTGAGCCAGTAGGCCACAATGCCGAGGTAGTAGGTCCCGATGCCGTACCCAAAACTCTCGCGTCCGTCCGTCTTCTTTCTCGACCAAACCGTGAAAAGCCCGGTGACGATCCCTGCGACCACGCCGGCTGGAGCGTAGGCCGAGGTGAATGCGTCGATGACCCGGCCTCCCATCAGGCAGACCGCGATCAGGTTCCAGACGAGGCCGAGAAGGATCGAGACCGGGAGGACGAAGCGTATCATGACGGAGCGGTCCATTAGGCCGATAACTTTCTGTTCTTATACTCCGGCGCTTCCGCCATTGCCAAGCACTTGCTCGAACGCACCCAGTTTTGAGCAGTTTTGAGCATGCGCCCCAGTTGCTCGCTGGTCGGTGGAATGCGAGGGCACGCGCGCCGACCGGCGACGGGGAAAAGCCTTGCAAACCACTGCCGGCTGGGGCAAGAGAAATCCCAACGCAAGCTCCCGACGCGCCAACGGAGTGTTCCAATGAGCGACGAGAAGAAACCTGACCCACAACCGTCGGACCTCACACCGGTGTCGGGCGGACCGACCGATGTCGCGCGGCTGAGCCACGCCAGGCCGGTCCCGCCCCACGAACTGACCGCCGACGAAGACGCCGACGTTGTGGACTGGGACCGCGTCGCTGCGACAGACGATTTCAAGAACCTGATCCGCGCCAAGGTCCGCTTCGTGGTCCCGGCGACGATCTTCTTCATCGTTTATTATTTCGCGTTGCCCGTCCTCGTCGGCTACGCGCCCGAGTTCATGTCGAAGAAAGTCGTCGGAGTGGTCAACCTCGCCTACCTGTTCGCGCTGTCGCAGTTTTTCATGGCCTGGATCATCGCCTGGCTGTACGTGCGCGCCGCGGCGCGGTTCGATGGGATGGAGAAAGAGATCGTCGCGAAGCTCACGACCAACCGGAACAGCAAACCCAAGCCGTAGCCGATGCTTTTTGCCGCCATTCAGTTCTCACCTGCGCTGTGGATGTTCCTCGCGTTCGTCGCAGTCACGCTCGTGATCACCTACTGGGCCGCGAAACGGTCCACGGGCGCGAGCCATTTTTTCGCCGCGGGCCGACGCATCACCGGCTGGCAAAACGGGTTCGCCGTGGCCGGCGATTACATGAGCGCGGCGTCGTTCCTCGGCATTGCCGGGCTGATCGCCTTCAACGGCTACGACGGCTTCATGTACTCGGTCGGCTGGCTCGTGGCGTACCTGACGGTGCTGCTGATCGTTGCCGAGCCGTTGCGCAACGCCGGCAAATACACCATGGCCGACGTGCTGGCCTACCGGCTCAGCCCGCGGCCCGTGCGCGCGATGGCGTCGTTGAGCACGCTGACCGTGAGCACGTTCTACATGATCGCGCAGATGGTCGGCGCGGGCGCGCTGGTGGCGATCCTGCTCAAAGGCGTCACGTTCGAGGCCGCGGTGATCGGCGTCGGCATCCTGATGATCGTTTATGTCGTGTTCGGCGGGATGCTCGCGACGACCTGGGTGCAAATCATCAAGGCCATCCTGCTGATGAGCGGGACGATCCTGCTGAGCATTCTGGTGCTGGCGCACTTCGGGTTCAACGTCGGCAGCTTCTTCGAGGCCGTCACGCAGGTCACGTTCACGGAGAAGGGCGTCGCGGTAACGAAAGATTTCCTCCAGCCCGGGCATTATTTCAAGCCGCCGTACGGCGCAATCGACCTGATTTCGCTCGGGCTGGCGCTCATTTTCGGCACGGCGGGTCTGCCGCATATTCTCGTGCGCTTCTACACGGTCCCCGACGCGAAAACCGCGCGCGTCAGCGTTGTCTGGGCGATGGTGTTGATCGGCGCGTTCTACATCATGACGACGTTTCTGGGGTTCGGCGCCGCGACCGTCGTGGGCCGCGACTACATCGCCGCGAACGGGGGCAACAACATGAGCGCGCCGCTGCTGGCGGAGAAACTCGGCGGGGAATTGTTCTTCGCGTTCATCTCCGCGATCGCGTTCGCGACGATCCTGGCGGTGGTGGCCGGGCTGACGATCAGTGCGTCCACCTCGTTCGCGCATGATTTCTGGACCAACGTGATTCACCGGGGCGCCGAGCGCAAACCCGGCGAGGAAGTCCGCGTGGCGCGCGCCACTGCGTTCGTGGTAGGCGCGGCGGCCATCGTGATCGCGATCCTCCTCGGGCCGAAGGCAAACGTGGCATTCCTGGTCGGCCTGGCGTTCGCCGTGGCGGCCTCGGCGAACCTGCCTGTGATCGTGCTGTCGCTTTTTTGGAAGCGGTTCAACACGAAGGGCGCGGTGCTCGGTCTGGCGGCGGGACTGTTCTCCTCGATCGTGCTGATTCTGATCAGCCCGAGCGTGAACCTGATGGAGAAGCCGCTTTTTCCGTTGAAGAACCCCGGCATCTTGAGCATTCCCATCGGGTTCCTTGGCGCGATCCTCGGCACGTTCCTCGGTCGCGAGCCCCACGCCGAGGCGAAGTACAGCGAGTTGTTCGTGCGCGCCAGCACCGGCATCGGCGCGGAGAAAGCGGTCGAGCACTAAAGCAGTGCATCGGGCCGCGAGAAGGCACATGCGTAATTGCGTCCTCTCCCAACGACGGCCGCTGCGGGTGTTCACCATGAACATCTGGGCGTTCACCGAACCGCTGGCCGCCCGGGAACGGCTCCTCCGCGCGGGCATCGAACGGCTCGATCCCGATTTGCTGGCGTTTCAGGAGGCTGGCTTCTCCAAGAAGCGGCATCAGGTGGCCGAGTTGCTCGACGGGTTGGGCTACCACGTCCTCCATCAGTTCGAGCATTCGCCGTCGCTCGGGCAGGTCGAAGGGAATTGCGCCGCCAGCCGCTGGCCGATGAAGCTGGTGGAAGTGCGCTCGCTGCGATTGACCCGGTATTCCCGAAACTACCCGCTTGCCGCGCTCGCAGTCGAAGTGGCCGCGCCCGAACCGGTCGGGCCGTTGTTGTTCGTCAACGCCAAGCCCTCGTGGGAATTTCATCGCGAGCGCGAACGGGAATTGCAGGCGGTCGCTCTGGCCAGGCTCGTCGAGCGCCACTCGCGACCCGAAGGTTTCCCGCCGATCATCGCGGGCGATTTCGATGCCACGCCGGACAGCGCCAGCGTTCGATTCCTGACCGGCAAACAGTCCTTGCAGGGGATGAGCGTGTATTTCGCGGACACCTGGCAGGACGGCGGCGACGGCACGGCCGGTCACACGTGGACGCATGAGAACAAGCTGGCCGCCCGCGCCGAGATCGACCGCCTGCGGCTCGGTCGGAAACACGCGCGGCGCATTGACTACATTTTTCTCGGCCACCCCCGCGCGTTCAAGAAGTACGCCCGCGTGCGACGTTGCCGCGTGGAATTGGACAAGCCCGAGCGCGGCGTCTGGCCCAGCGATCATTACGCGGTCTATGCGGAGATTGATGTGTTGGCTGATCCCGTTTAAGAAACCACCAATGAAACGACATCGCGCCTTGCCTCGCGAGGGTCCTTCGCCTTGGTGGCAGAAACCGATGGTCATCCTGCCCCAGACCTTCGATTGCAAACCCGGAGTCGTGCGCGGCGCCGCTGCCATCGAACAACTCGTCCGTTGGAAACGCCGGGCCGGGTTCGACGCCGAGCATCTGATGCTCAATTACAGCATGTTCGAAGGCAAAGGCGGCGAAGACCCACGCGCCAATTGCTTCAAGAACTTCCACGGCTACCGCGAGGACTGGCTCGGCGAATACCTGCCGATCGCGCGCCGGCACGGCCTGCGCGTTCTCATTTACTTCAATTGCCATTGGGTCAAACCCGACGCGTTTCCGGCCGACTACTACGTCGTGGATGCCGCCGGCAAGCCCAAGGTCATCTACGGCGACGGCGGCGAGATTTGCTGCCGCGGACCGTACCGCGAATGGTCGGAAACGATCGCCGAAGACCTCGGGCGCTATCCCATCGATGGCGTGTTCCTCGACGGGCCGGTGAAGGATTCCTGTTGGTGTCCGCATTGCCGGGCGGCGTTTCAGGCTCGTTACGGACGAGCATTGCCGGACACCCCGCCGTCTTCGCCGACCGAGCGCAACGACTACGAAGCGTTCCTGACCGAGATGCCGGTCGACTACATGCGGGCGTTCGCCCGCGGACTCCACCGGCACAATTCCGACGCCGTTCTGTATTGCAACGGCGGGGACAGCCGGCAAACGAAGGCGTCGTTGCGTTGCACTCAGTTGGTCGGCGAGGAAGGCGGGTTCATCGGATACGAACCATTGACCGGCGTGTTTCCGTTCTGTGCAGGATTGGCCGCCAAGAAATTGGAGTCCCGCGCGCGGGGCCGGGCGCGCGTTGTCTTCTGCGACCCCAACTTCAAGCGTTACGACTACCATCTTCATCCCCTGGGCGAGGTTGCCCGCACGTACGCCGGTACGATCGCCAACGGCGCCAATCCGTGGTTCGGCGTCAATCGGGACGTCGAGCGGTCGCCGGCCATACAAACCGTCTATCGCTTCAACCGTCTCGTGCACGAACAGCGCGCAGCGTTGACCAACGGCGAGTCGCTGGCCGAGGCGGCTATCTTGGAAAGCCCGCTCAACCTGCAACTGGCGGGCGCAATCCAGGCCGCCTCGGGCGACGACGTGCACAAGCGCGACGCCGCGGCGCAACGCCTGGCCGTGCCGCGCCACGGCGACGAGTTTCACGGCTTGTACGCCGCGCTCGCGCGCTCGGGTTATCCGTTCGACATCGTGGAAGACGACCATCTGCTCGACGGGACGTTGCCGCCGCGTATCAAGCTGCTCGTCCTGCCGGGCGTCGGCGCGATGAGCGACGGGCTGGCCGAACGGGTGCGAGAGTTTGTCGCGCGCGGCGGGCGTTTGCTGGCGACGTTCGATACGAGTCTCTACGACGAAGACGGCGCGCGGCGGGCCGATTTCGCGCTGGCCGACGTGTTCGGCGCCGGAGTGCAGAGCGAGTTGAACGGCCCGTCCGACCTCGATTACCTCGGCGTGAAGAACCGCAGCGCCCTGACGATCGGAATCAGCCAGAATATCCTTCCCTGCCCGGAGCGCTGGTGGCTGGTCAAGGCGTCCACCTCCGCCAAGCCGCTGGTCCATTACTTCGAGAAAATGCCCCGTCGCTACGCTGCGTTGCCGCCGCTCTCGAAAAGCCCGGCCGTATTGCTCAACCGGTTCGGCAAGGGCATGGCCATTTTCATTCCCTCGACCATCGGCCAGCTCTCGCTGCGGTACCGGTTTCCCGATATCCGTCTCCTGCTGCGGAATGCCGCCCGGTTCCTGACCGCGCCGCCCGTGACCGTCGAAGGCGGCGACGAGTTTGTGGAAACAACTCTGCGTCGCAGCGCGACCGACGACATCGTTGTCCATCTTATCAATTGGGCATCCGGCGAACGGCCATCGTCGGCCGCGATTCCGTTGGGACCCCTGCGTGTGAGCGTGCGCCTGCCGCGAGGCGCGCGGAGGCCGAAGTCCGTGGAACTCGCGATGGCTGGACGAAGTGCCAAGGCTTCTATGAACCGGAATGTCGTTACATTCACCCTTTCCTGCATCGAAGAGTATGAGATGGGGATTCTGGCGTGAACCACGGCTTTCCGAGCTTGCGGGAACATTTTTTCCAGGGTAGATAGAGGCAGTGAAAATCGAAACAGCTCGCGAGGTTCTCCACGCCCAGCCGTTTCGACCTTTTGCGATCCATCTGGCGGACGAAGGTCGTCTGCGGGTGGAGCACGAAGATTTCGTCGCGCTGGATCCGTCCGGACGCGAGATGATCGTCTATTTGCCTGACAGCTCTCACCAAATCGTGACCCTTTCCTTGGTCACGCGGATCGAGGTTCCAGCACCCAATGGAAAGACAACCCGCAAGAAGCGGTCCTGACGGCATAGAGCAACCGTCCTGGTTGTTCTTTCTCCATCGCCGCCCGAAATCCGCAACCAGGATGGTCGCTCTACTTCGGATGAAATAATGGGTTCTACGTTCGTGGAAGGCACCTGGGCAAAGGAAGCGCGGGATTTTCCGCCCGACCCGGTCAGTGGCGCGCGCATCACAAGGCTGTCCGGCTCCTCCGTCCGCACCGAGAACATTTACTGCGACTCCCCGCGCGCGACGCCGGACGGGAAACGGTTCGCTTCGCAACGATACATTGACGCGTTTCTGAGTCCGACCAAGGCGTTGTTGTGTCACGACATCAAGACGAAGTTCACCGCGCTGCTCGACCGCGATGTCCGCAGCGTCCCCATCAGCCCCGCGTGGGGCGGCTGCGTCTATTACCTGCGCGGCCAGCACCTGATGCGCGCCTCGTTGGAGACGCTGACGACGCAACCCGTGCTGGAACTGGATTCCTTCCCATTTTGCTGGCAACCGATGTCCATCTCAACCGACGAGCGTTTTTTCCTGTACACGACTCTGCTTCAGAAATCGCCCGAGGCATACAACCTCGTGCGCGTGGACCTGCGCGACAAGAGTTGGAAGTTTCTGTTCGACAAACCCGAGCCGAGTCGTTGCGGCGGCGCGTTCAATCCCGTTGCCGGCCACGATCTCCTGATCGCGACCACGTTCTGGGAGGGTGAAAGCCGCTTCGGCGTCGGTCTGCTGGCCGACGCGGAGGGACGAAACGCCCGGGAAGTGTTTCGGCGCGTCCATCACGCCTGCTGGCTTGGAAACACCGGCAAGTTTGCCGGTCTCATCGAGTACGACTACGAGAAGATCGCGCACAAGCCCGAGAACCCCGACGGCGAGTTGTTCATCCATTCGAGCGATGGCACACCGCCGCGGTTGGTCCCCGTACCCGAGCACCTCTTCTACCACATCTCCTCCTCGCGTTGCGGACGCTATGTCGTGTGCGAGTCGCTCGAAAGCGGTCTGGCGCTGGGCCCCGTGCCGATCGTCATCGTCAACGTCGAGACCGGCAAGCATCGCGTGCTGGTCAGCGACGCCAAATGCAGCGGCGGCGGCGATTCGGGCCGGCAGGTCAATCCGTATTTCACCGCGGACAACCGTCACGTCATCTACAACGCCGATCCGGACGGCGTGGTGAACGTATTCGCCGCCGAAATTGCAAACGGGTTCCTGGAGAGCTTGGGCTGAAAGAATCTGGAACCAGGGAGCCGGCACGATTGCTGGCGTTCGTTCAAGCTTCAGCTTGTCTGCCTATACATTTTGAGATGCGTCCGCAGCCAAGTGTGGCAAGATGCTTCGTCGAGCATGAGCAATCCCGAACTGCCGATTTATGACCTGCGCGAACGCTTGCTCGCCTCGGTCGCGAGGCAGCGCCGGTTCATCCTCACCGCGCCGACCGGCTCCGGCAAATCCACGCAAGTGCCGCAGATGTTGCTTGATGGCGGCCTTCTTGGCGCAGGCCAGGTCGTCATTCTCCAACCCCGCCGGCTCGCCACGCGCATGCTCGCCGCGCGCGTGGCGCAGGAGCGCGTCGTCAAGCTGGGCGACGACGTCGGCTATCAGATCCGGTTTGAAAACGTCACGTCCGAGCGGACGCGCATTCGATTCGTCACCGAGGGCGTATTGCTGCGCCAGATGCTTGCCGACCCATCGTTGCGCGGCGTGAAGGCGATTTTGTTCGATGAATTCCACGAGCGGCACCTGTACGGCGACATCACGCTGGCCCGGGCGCTGCAAATCCAGGAGACCACCCGGCCCGATCTCATCCTCGGCGTGATGTCGGCCACGCTCGACGTGGCGGCGTTGCAGAGTTACTTCCAGCCGTGCGAGCTGTTGTCGTCCGCGGGACGGACCTTCCCCGTCGAGATCGAGTACGTGCGGCAAGCCGTGGGCGATATCCCGATCTGGGATGAGGCGTCGCAGGAACTGGCCCGGTTGGTGAAGCAGCAGCCGGAAGGCGACGCGTTGGTGTTCATGCCGGGCGCATACGAAATCAGCCGCACGGTGCAAGCGGTGCGGGATGAATTGGGAAACGAATTCATCGTCCTGCCGCTGCACGGCGACCTGCCGGTAAACGATCAGGACGCCGCCGTCGCGCGCTACGACAAACGCAAGGTCGTCGTCTCCACCAACGTCGCCGAGACTTCGCTCACCATCGACGGCGTGCGTCTGGTGATTGACAGCGGGCTGGCGCGCATCCCGCGTTACGATCCGTATCGCGGCATCAACACGCTGTTGATCGAGAAAATCAGCCGCGCCTCGGCGGACCAGCGCGCCGGCCGCGCGGGCCGCACCGCGCCCGGGCGCTGCCTGCGGTTGTGGACGGAACGCGAGCACGAGCACCGGCCCGCGCAGGAATTGCCGGAGGTGAAACGACTCGATCTCTCCGAGGTCGTGTTGACGCTGAAGGCGAGCGGCGTCGAGGATGTGTTTTCGTTCCGCTGGCTGGAGCCGCCGGACCGGCGGTCGCTGGAACGAGCGCAGACGCTGCTGAAGGACCTGGGCGCGCTGGAATCTCAGGGTGGCGTAACCGTCCCGGTTGCGAATGGGGATGACCGCCAGCGGGATGCTTGCGCCACCGGAATCACCGAGCTTGGCCGGCAGATGCTGGCGTTCCCGCTGCACCCGCGTTACTCACGGATGCTGCTGGCGGCGCAGGAATACGGCTGTGTCCGGCAAGTGGCATTGATCGCTGCGCTGACCCAGGGGCGCGATCTGATGGTGCGTCGGCAGGGCAAACAGGTCGAGGAAGCGCGCGACGACTTGTTCGGCGGCGAGACGGAATCGGATTTCTTCGTGCTCATGCGCGCTTGGCGCTACGCAGAACGGAACGGCTACAGCATCGGGCGCTGCCAGCGGCTCGGCATCCACGCGCAATCGGCGCGTCAAGTGGGGCCGCTGTTTCAGCAATTCCTGGAAATCGCCAAGCGAGAAGGATTGGATGTGGGCGAGCGGGGTGTGGAGGCCGCCGTCCCCGGCGGCGAATCCCCGCAACAAATTACCGCCGGGACGGCGGCCACCACAACGGGTTTGCGCAAGTGCGTCCTCGTCGGGTTCTCCGATCACGTCGCGAAACGCCTCGACGTGGGGACGCTTCGTTGCGAACTCGTTCACGGTCGGCGCGGCGTGCTCGCCCGGGACAGCGCCGTGCAACAGGCGCCGCTCTTCGTGGCGGCGGAAGTGCGCGAAGTCGAGGGACGCGACAAGGAACTCAACGTTCTGCTCAGCCTGGCCACGGCGGTGAGTGAGGAATGGCTGCGCGAGTTGTTTCCCGGCGACTTCCAGGAAAGGCGTGAGGTGTTCTACGATCCCACGTTGCGACGCGTGATGGTTTATCAGAAAAGAATGTTCCGCGATCTCGTGCTCGACACCGCCAAGTCGGACAAACCGCCGCTCGACGAAGCCGCGAACATCCTCGCGCAGGAAGTCCTCGATGGGGAATGCGTGCTCAAGGAGTGGGACGATTCCGTCGAGCAGTGGATCCTGCGGGTGAACCGGCTTCGCGAGTGGATGCCGGAACTGGGCCTTCCCGCCATTGCCGCTGACGATCGGCTGGCGTTGATCCAACAGGTTTGCCACGGCGCGACGAGCTACAAGGAGATCAAGGACAAACCCGTCTGGGCCGTCGTGAAGTCGTGGCTGTCGAAGGAACAGCAGACGTGGCTCGACGAACACGCGCCCGAACGGATCGACCTGCCCAACGGCCGTCGCGCGAAAATCGTCTATGCCGAGTCAGGTCCGCCGACGGTTGCCGCGCGCATCCAGGATTTGTACGGCGTGAACGAGGGCCTCTGGATCGCGAACCGCCGCGTGCCGTTGACGATTCAGGTGCTCGCGCCCAACCATCGTCCCGTGCAGGTCACGGACAACCTCGCGTTGTTCTGGAAGGAGCAGTACCCGAAGCTGAAACAGGAATTGCAACGGAAGTATCCGAAGCACGAGTGGCGGTGAGGGGAGTCGGTTATCAGCGTGAGACGGATGACGAATAACCAATAACCAATCACCAATCACCGCTCACGGATTGCTCTGCTTCTCCGCCGGCACCGGCTTCTTCTTGTGCGGCGTGTGCAGATTGAAATAAATCCCGCACAAGGGCCGCCCGGCGTCGGTCTGGCTGAGCATGATCGTGAGGAACGAATCGAGTGCGATGCCATGACGCAGGCCGGGCGCGCGGTTTTCGTAGGCGTCGATCGCCTTTTTCATCAGCGACTCGACGCTCTTGAGGAACGCTTCGGGCGTTTTATCGACGCAGACCACGTACTTGTCGTACGCTTTGACCGCCGCGGCGATCTCCATCGCGAAATCTTCCACCTTCATGTCATTACTTTCTTGAGAAGATTTCCGAGTTTGTCAAGGTTCGCGGCGCGATGCGTTACGCGGAAACACGGCGGGAGAAAGCGATCACGCTCCTCGGATTGGGCGCGCTCCATGCCTACACGCACATCTTCCAGGTCGCAATCGTCCCGCTCTACTTCCACATCCAAAGCGATTTCAAGTTGCCCACCGCCGCCCTCGCGACGCTGCTCGCCACGATCCAGAACGTGTTCTACTACGGGTTCAGCATTCCATTCGGAGTGCTTGCGGATCGTTGGAGCCGCAAACAGCTCCTGGCGCTCGGTCTGGTGCTCAACTCGGTCGGGTTCATCGGGCTGGCGTACGCGCCATCGTACGCATGGGCGATCGTGGCCGTCGCGGTGGCCGGCATCGGCGGGAGCTTCTATCATCCCGCGGCCACGGCGATGGTGGTGCAACTCTACCCCGAGCGTCCCGGCTGGGCGCTGGGCCGGGCGGGAATCGGCGCGGCGCTCGGGTTTTTCTTCGGACCATGGTACGCCGGCTTGCGCGCCGGGGAAGTCGGTGTGAGTTGGCGGACACCCTGTTTGGAACTCGGCATCTTTGGCCTGCTGGGCGCGGTCGCGTTTGCGCTCACGGCCCGCGAGGCAAAACCGATCGAGGAAGCACACCACCACGAAACGCACCGTCTGAAGGCCGGCAGCGTGCTTGCGGTGTTCCTGATCGTGGCCCTCGCGTTCAGTCTCCGCGATTTTTGCGGCGCGTCGATGTCCTCGATCACATCGCTGTTCCTCCAGAAGGCGCACGGGTTCGGCGCGCGCGGAACGGGACTGCTGATCGGCCTGATGTTTCTCGTCGCCGTGGCCGCCAACCCGATCCTCGGCGCGTGGAGCGACCGGAACCGGTATCGCTGGGCCGCGTGGGTCCTGCTCGTCGCGGCGGCGATGGTCGCCACCGTGCCCTGGCTGCCGCGCGAAATGCTCTGGCTCGGGTTGTCGATCTACGGTTTCTTCATGCTGGCGTCCTACCCGATTGTCGAGGCGGCGCTGATGGAGAGTGTGCCGGATCGCGTGCGGGGACGGGTATTCGGCGTGTTCGTGATGATCGGCGGGTTGATCGGCAGCGTGGGTCCGTGGGCGATGGGCGCGGTGTACGACCATCTGGGCGCGCGAGCGATCCAGACCGCCTCCTACGGGCCGACGTATCTTGCGCTCGCGGGACTCATCTTGATCTCGTTGATCGGGCTGCCGCTGCTGAGATGGGCAACGCGATATGCGGCGAAGCACCCGGCGAGTGCGGTGTAGCGATTCGGGGACCGGGATTCGCATTTCGCTGAAGTTCTGGTAGAATCCGGCGTCGAAGGAAGCAATCACGGAGAGGATCGCATGAAACTGTTTATTCCCTTTGCCTTGGTCGGCGTGGTCCTGGCGGGTTCGACCGGGACGCAATCCGAGAACTCGCTCGAAATCCTGGGCACGTCGCTCGGGCTGGCCGGACTGGCCGGCATCAATCTCTACCTGACCGTACTCGTGACCGGCATCGCCATCCATTTTGGCTGGCTGACGCATTATCCTGCCGGATTGGGAGTGCTCGCCGAGCCCGGCATCATCACACTCGCGGCGGTGTTGTACACGCTCGAATTTTTTGCGGACAAAGTGCCATGGGTGGATTCGCTGTGGGACACGGTCCACACGTTCATCCGCCCGATCGGCGGCGCGTTTCTCGCCATTAGAGTGCTCGGCACGACCGATCCAATGCTGGACGTGGTCGCCGGGCTGCTCGGCGGTTCGGTGGCGTTCTCGACGCACAGCACGAAGGCGGGCACGCGGCTGCTGGTGAACCATTCCCCGGAGCCGGTCTCGAACTGGACGGTCAGCGTCGCGGAAGACGTCGGCGTGCTCGGCGGCGCATACCTTGCCTTCCAGCATCCGGTCCTCACGCTCGCGTTGCTGTGCGTCTTTCTGACGGCGTTCATCTACTTCGGCCCGAAGCTGGTGCGGATGCTGAAGGCGGAGTTCGTCTGGGTCGGCGGCCGCATCGCGTCGTGGCTGGGCCGTGAACGGAAAGGCCGGTTGAAGAACCAGCACCAGGAAGTGGTCGATTCGTTGCCGGCGCGGTTTGCCGAGAAGGCGCTGCAGTTGATCGATCGCGAGGAACGCCTCACGTTCGCATTGCCGTGTTTCTCCGGACGGATGCCGAGGGTGGGACGGTTCACGCGCGGCGTGGTGGTGGGAACGAATGCCGGGCGACTCTGGTACCTGGGTCGAAAGAACTTCCGCATCCGCTCGAAACTGGTTCCGTTTGTGGGGACCTCGGTCGAGTTCCGTAAGCGGTTCCTGTTCGACGAGGTCTTGATCCGAACGACCGGGCCTGACGGAATGATCGGCCTGCGCTTCAGCAAGCAAGCGACCGCGCTGACGACGGAGTTGGTCGATTGGCTGCGCGCCCGGTCTGCCCGGGTGGAAACGCCCGCCGAAGAACTCGCGATGGCCGAGCAGTTGGCCGACCCAACGGTTGGCTAAGGCTACGCCTTCTCGATTTGTTCCCGGGAGACCTCGACGCGCGCGCCGGCGCCCATGGTTTGCAGGAGAATGACGACGCGTTCGGTGTCGCTCAACTCGCGCTGGAAGATCCCTCGAAATCCGGCCAGCGGTCCTTCCTGGATGTGGACCACGTCGCCGGGCTTGAACCGGATTGGCTCGACCGTCACCACGTCCTGCACGCAATGCTCCTGGATGGTCTGGATGATCGCTTCCTCGACGACGGCGGGTTTGCCGCCGAAGTTCACGATGTTCGTGACGCCGCTCGCGTACCGCACCAGCCGATGCGACTGCGTGAAGTCGAACCGCGCGAAGATGTAGCCGGGGAACAGCGGCCCCGTGACCCATTGGAACTTCCGCCGTACGATTTTCTTGCGGCGAAGCTTGGGGTAAAACGTCGTCACCTTTTCGCGGTCGAGCGCCGCTTGGGCGACTGCTTCCTGCCGGGGTTTTGTGTGAATGGCGTACCAGAGCATCTCCCACCCGGTAGCAGCTTCCCGCCTCGCTGGCAAGTGGCCTCCAATTCCTCAAGGTCCACCGGCAGCGCGGCAGTCCACGTCCTCCGCTCGCCGGGTCGTTCCGGGTGTTCGATGGACAACGACTCCGCGTGCAGGGCCTGACGGTCGAAGCCGAGCCAATGCGCCCGGGAATTGTAGAGCC
>Ga0187892_10005816_pt1 | contig 18954 bp, 18 predicted proteins | sample MA1701073metaG_FD_139345 | JGI IMG/M metagenome (GOLD analysis project Ga0187892, IMG submission 139345) | Bio-ooze microbial communities from a basaltic lava cave in the Kipuka Kanohina Cave System on the Island of Hawaii, USA - MA170107-3 metaG ...
GCTCATCCTTCGACTTCGCTGCGCTACGCTCAGGACGAGCGGAAAAGTGCCGTTCATGCTGAGCGTAGCCGCGAAGCGGCGAAGTCGAAGCACGGAATCGTGTCCTTAACTTCATGCCATTGCTCCCATCCGGGAGAGGGAAGCTGAAAGCGCCACCTCTCTATGCATCCAGTGGTGGTGCAAGCAACAGCAATGCCAGTAACGCTCCGCGTTCGATCAGCTTATCAAAGTAAATGAATTCATGGCGCGCATGGGCACCGTCTCCGACCGCTCCCAAGCCGTCGAGGGTAGAAGTCCACAGACTGGTGGTGTTCCCGTCCGAGGCACCACCGGCAACGCCATCGGCAAGGTCAAGGCCGATCTCGCTTCCGAGTTGCTTCGCCGTCTCCCACAAAGCGCGGTTGCGTGGGGTGTGTTCCATAGGGACACGGCTAATCCTCCCCTCAATTTCCAGGGTAGTACCGGGAGACACGGGCTGGAGAGCGCGAATCTGTTCTTCAATGTAGCGAGCATCCTCGTTGGTGAGCATTCGCACGTCCACTATCGCACGACTCTCCGGCGCAATGACATTCGGTCGTAGGCCTCCGTCAATCATCCCGACGTTAACCGTAATGCCCTTCTGCAGATCGTTGAGGGCAAAGAGTTTCTGAATCACATACGACAGTTCCAGAATTGCGCTCGCTCCTGCTCCTGGGTCCAACCCAGCATGGGCAGCTTTACCTTTGACTACCACTGTGAACCGCCCGACGCCTTTGCGCGCGGTTTTCAACTTGCCGTCCGTACCGAGCGAGGGCTCAAATACGAACGCACGATTGGCAATTCGAGCGAGACGGCGAATGTGGGGTGTCGATTCACCACTACCAATCTCTTCATCGGAGTTAATGAACACCAGAGGAGTGACCGAGGGTTGTAACTGAAGGTCTTGCAGCGCACGTAACGCATAGAGAATCTGCACGAGCCCAGCTTTCATGTCATATATGCCCGGTCCACGCATGATCCCTTCGCCAATTTCTAATGGCATCTCATTGAGCGTTCCGACCGGCCACACAGTATCGGCATGCCCTAAAAGCAATTGCAGTGGCATGCCGTGTTTCCGTTGCCGAGGGTAGGCAAAGAGATGGCCTCCAGTTGTCCGTCCAGGAATATGATGAGTGTGGTAGCCACAACGATCAAAGGCGTCGGCTAAGAGGGAGAAGAGAGTCCGGTGTGTTTGTGGGACCGTCGAAGGGGTCTCGATACGGACGAGTTGCTGTAAAAAATCGAGCATTTCTGGCAAGTGCTCGCGTAGATGACGGAGAATCTCGTGCGTCGGTATCTGGACCATAGCGCGGTTGCTCCTAAGATAGAGAAGAGAGACAGAGACCGCCCCACCGCCTTTCTCTGTCTCAACTCTCTGTCTCTATCCCTTTTCTCAGTGGGCCACTTTTTTCTTCCCTTTGCGTTTCACTTTCATGAGCAGTGAGACGTAACTGATCCCATCCCGGTTATCTGTGGTCGTAGGTAATTTGCTTTCTTTCCAACCGCTATACCCGTCCTGCATGGTTGCCACGTTAGAGTATCCTGCCGCGACTAATTGCTCTGCCGCTTGGGTCGCGCGGGCTTCTTTGCCACAGCCGATCACCAGTAGCGTTTCTTTGGTGTACAGATCCTCAACAACGGGAAGGAAGCTCTGGTTGGGATAGGTCTCTTCTTTGACTGGGTGACGAAAGATAATAGGAATGTTGACGACCCTTGCCCGTGGATGGCCAGTGGCGAATTCCGCGACGGTTCGCACATCGATGTAGACGGCTTTTGCATTGTTGGTCAACAGACTGTGAGCTTCTTGGGGAGAAAGAATTTTGGGGGTCATAACCAAACTCCTCAGATCGTGATGCGTGATGCGTGGAACGTGATGCGTGATACGTAATTGGGGACTCTGCGATTTTTCGATCACGCAATACGCAATACGTTTCACGTTGCAGCATCAAACTCCCGCACAAACGGCGGAATGATCCGGCATCGCTCGCGCCCTTCCGCTGCCGGTTGATCAGTCAGCGTATACAAGACCCCGGTCGTACCTGGAGCCAGCAGGTCGCTCTTCTTGACTTGCTCCAGGTGGAAATGGAGAATTTTGCCAGTTGGGGCGAGCGCAAAAATACAATCTAATACCTTGCGGGCGGGGAGTTGCCCCAAGGATGGGTGCGACAAGATTTCTCGTTTATCCACTCGACTTCCCTCCTTTGCCGTCATAGTAATACTGGAGGAGCAGCTCTTTTTCATACGCGGTTTTCCCTTGACACGCAAACGGGAAGAGCGATAGCTTGGGGGCTGCCAAAGGAGGGCTGAACGCATGACGGAAGCACCTCAGAAAGAACTGGTCAACGGCGAAGTGTGGTTCAAAGCCGGGGATCTCATCCCCAATGTGGACAAAAAACTCTTTGCCCTGCAGAATCTCTGCACTGACTGTAAGGTTTGCGAAGTTGCTTGTTCACTCATTCACTCGCCGGATGGAGAACTCAACCCGGTCTATTCGCGCATTAAAATCGAACATAACCCTCAAGTGACGGCGCGGGTGAACAAAGATGGTTTTGGTTTTGTGACTGCAATCTGTCATCACTGTGGGAACCCGCCGCCGTGCGCGGAAGTCTGTCCGACTGATGCGTTTTATTATGACCCGGTGACCCTGGCCGCCATCATCAACCAAAACAAGTGCATCCAATGTATGGAATGTGTGCCAGCGTGTCCTTTTGATGTGGTCTTCGTCGCTCCTACGGGTGAACTACTGAAATGTGACTTATGCGGAGGAGACCCGGCCTGTGTCAAAGCTTGCTCTACACGACCGGATAAACTAAACGAAGGGAAACAATATCCGCGTCTTCCGGTTCTGTTCTACGAGACCAAGAAGGACTATTCCGCTATTGTACGCAGGCCAATCGAAGAACAGAAAGAACTCGGACTCGGAGATGCGATGTTGGCAGGGAAGGTGAGTACGGCGGCGTAACTACAGGACTGAGAACTACAGGACTAAGGACTGAGGGGAGAGAGGTCTGACGAAACCTGATTTTTTCTTGCTCAGTCCTCAGTCCTTTGCCCGCAGTCCTTAAAGGAGAAGACCATGCAAGCAAAACTATTACGAGTGGATCTGACGACAGGAAATATTCGGACCGAGATTATTCCTCACTCGATGTTTGAACGATGGGTTGGAGGCTCGGGAATCAACGATTGGATTTTATGGGAGCACTTTCAACACCATGACATCATGAGTGATCCGCGCGGACCAGATAACATCTTCATCTTTGGTGTCGGTCCGCTGGCTGGGGTTGGCTCAGGCATCGGCGTGAAAGGCCGTATCACCTTTAAGAGTCCAGAGTATGGACACTTTGCCGACTCTGCGGGGGGAGGCAAGTTTCCCTACATGGTACGTTTCACCGGCTATGACTACATCGCCGTCACCGGCAAAGCGCCAAAGCCGGTGTATCTGCATATCAGTAATGAAGAGGTGACGATTTGTGATGCCACTCATCTGTGGGGGAAGAACACCTCCGAGACCCATGCCGCCCTGCGGCAAGAACTCGGCGATTATCCCTCTGAAGCTCATACCCTGACGATCGGGCCAGGTGGGGAGAACCTCGTGGGGATGTCTGGGGTTGTGTCTGATGGCTGGCGTATCTATGCCCGTGGCGGCGGCGGTTGTGTCATGGGCTCCAAGAACCTGAAAGCCATTGCCGTGCAGGGGAACAAAGGGATCAAAATTCACGACCCACAGGGGTTGCTGCAGTGGGCCGACGGGTTTCGCAAGAAGATTGATGCCAATGAAGCGGGCTATGGCTTTAAGCGGCGAGGCACCCTTGGTGCGGTGGAAATGTACCAGCGTATCGGTGGGAACTTCTGGCGCAATAACCAGGGCACTCTGTTCCGAGGGGATGAAGTCCGTTCGGATAACTGGGTCAAGAAGTTTCATAAGTACTCAGAAGTCTGTTCTGCCGATTGCTTCGTTGCCTGCGACGGGCGCTATAAAATTGAGGGGAACGAATCCCCGCAAGCCGCACGTTATGTTGGGGAAGAGTTCCGTCACCCTGAATACCTGACGACAGGAAGTGGAGCTGGTGCGTTGGACCTGCGCGATTGGGCAGATGTAGCCCACTGGGGGAAGATCACCAATGAACAGGGCCTGGACAATCAGGACCTGAGTTGCTCGATTAGCTTCATCCAAGAACTCGCCCAGCGTGAGTTGATTACTCACAGAGACATCGAAGAGCTGTTTGGCAAGCCCTTAACGTTGGAGTGGGGTAAGATCGAGGAGATCGAAGAGATCATTGAGGGCGTTGCGCAGCAGACGACAATGTTTGGCCAGATGTTCCGCGATGGCGTGTACTATGGAGCCTTGAACCTTTCCAAAAAGAAAGGTGAGAACTTCATGAAGTACGCCATGTATGGCAAAGGAGGAGCAAGCTTCACCGAAGAACTTCGTGCCTTTCCTACCTGGATGAACAACATGGCCGTGGCGTCACGGGGAGCGGATCATCTCAAAGGCATTGGGCTCATCGAAAAATTCCAGCGGAAGGACTTGTCCAAGGCGTACTTTGGTCGTCCAGAAGCTGCGGATCTCACCACCCCATTGCTCAAGGGGGCGTGCACGCACGTCATTGAAAATCAGGTTGCGCTGATTAACTCGTATGGCGTGTGCATCTTCCACTGGTTATTAGATGTGTTGGGCTATGCGCCGGAGAGCTACTACGGGGAAGCCTATACGACCGTGACCGGCATCGACAAAAGCGGAGAAGAACGAATGCGCGACGGAGAACGCATCTGCAACTTGGAGAAGGCGTTCAACTCTCGTCTCGGCATGCGACGTGAACATGACACTATCTGTGAGCGGTGGATGCACGAGCCGTGTCCAGAAGGGCCGTGGAAAGGAAAAGTTGCGGCGGACGTATTTGATACAGTGCTGGACGAATACTACGAGTGGCGCGGGTGGGATAAACAGACTGGCCTGCAAACCCGTAGCCGGCTCGAAGAACTCGGGCTAGGCGATGTCGCGGAAGTGCTGGCTTCCGAAAAAGCCTTGATTGAAGATGGCGGCAAACGGTCCGTGCAGGTCTCGGTCCCGAGGAGTGTAGAAAAGACGGCGAAGTGAAGGAGAACGTAGAGCGTAAGGCGTAGAGCGTAGGGCATGATGTGTGATACTGAACTATGAGATCACGTAACACGTCCCACGTTTCACGCACCACGCACCACGGAACACGCTCTCTCGGCAGTAGTACGACAAGGAAAGTTGACAATGATTACCATCCGAGCAGAGTACACAGCACGTTTTCGTGAGATTACGAAACTCACCGAAGAGACGATCCAATTACAGCAGCCGCTGGTCTCCGAGTTAGCCCAGAAACTCACACAAAAGTATGGTCCGCTCATGGAAGCCCTGCTCATTGATCCGGAGACGCAGGATCTGAATAACAAAGGCACCCTCTTTCTTGATTCCAAAGGCCGCCGCATCTGTATCGACGATACGTTGGATGATGGCGAGGTGATTGCCTTCATGGTCGGGATTGCTGGCGGATAAGACGCCAATTGCTCTCTCGTCGTCGCCTCATCACCAGCCCGATCAATCCCGTTGCCAGTAAGAGCAGCGTCCCTGGCTCTGGTACGATTGCCGCCTGCGGTGCAGCCAGTGGGAAGTTCGGATCGATCCCTGCATACGTGTTGATGATCGGCGTGGCGGAATCGAGATCAATCGACAATAGTTCACTTGCTGGACCTGCGGTTGCAATCTCTAAACCGTCAAGGAAAATCGCAAAAGAGAACTGATCCGGCGTCGGACCGGCATCGACATTGGTGGTCAGATCGATGAGGAAGCTGAGCAGCGCACCCGGGATAAACTGCTGGGAGAAGGCATTAAAGAAGGCGCTGTCGGTGAGGCTGACGCCGGTGAGCAGATCGCCGCTCGCGCCTCCGATCAAGAAAGTCGGACTCCCGACTGCCGTGCCGCCGCCAAAGTCGAAGTCGCTGATGATGGCTGTGTTGTTGCCATCTCCAGTTCCACTGCCGTCGTTCAGTTGAAAGTCAACCTCGAAAAATCCCGGTACGCCGACGAGTGTGGACGTATCGAGGCTCACGCTGATCGGGAGTGCAGAGCAGATGGTTGCATTGAGGCCCCACCAGAGGCCCGCGGCGATGAACAGGAAGCGAGGGAAGAAGTAGAAGTGGCGGTCCATACATGAGTAGGGGCGAAGCATTTGGATTTGTTTCTTGTGGCCTCTGTTGTGTCTGTTAGACAAATGCTTCGCCCCTACATCATTACAACGGCACTCCCGCCAGCACCCGCGTGCTATAGGTGATGCCTTGGTTAGCCGGGTTCGTGAATTCAAGCGTGACTTGGACACTCTCGCCTGGGCTCAACACCAGGTCCGTCCCGATATTGACTGTGATGTACGGACTCACCGGAGTTGCACAGGCAGTGTCACCGCTCTTGTTAAAGAGGGTGGCGTTGGCACTTAATTTGTCCAACGCTAACGACACTGGCCCAGTGATGATGCTGGTCCCTGTATTGCGGACCGCCACGGTTTGCACGTAGCGGTTGGTCGCCCGGTTCAGCCGGAAGCCGCCACGAATGATGGTCACCTGCGCTGAGACATTGGTTGCGCACGTAGGTGCACAGACATTGCCTTCATCCACCTGCCCGTCGCAGTCGTCATCGACGGCATTACATGTCTCAGGACTTGGTGTACCAGAAGTAGCAGTACACTGGGCACCAGAACCATCAGCAGCACAGATCAAAGCGCCAGTACTCTTACACGCACCAATCCCAACCGTACATGCGCCGCCGACGTTGAAGCCTTCGTCGGCGACACCGTTACAGTTGTTGTCCTGCCCGTCACAGAGTTCGCGGGGGAGTTGATAAACGTAGGCGGTTTCGGTCCGGGCGGTTCCGACCAGCGCGGTGTCCCCCTGTAAGGCAACCGCAACTCCAAACTGATCCAGCGGTGCCCCATCACTGGCCGTCAACTTGGTCTGTTGGTTCCAGGTAGTGCCCGTACGAGTAAAGACATAAGCTGAACCCGAGTCAAAACCTTGGTTATCATCTCCCCACGCTCCAATGAGCACGGTGTCGCCATCCAGGGCCATACTACTGCCGAATCTGTCCCCAGTCGCCACATCGTTGGCGGTAAACTTGGTTTGTTCACTCCAGACAGACCCGTTCCGCATGAACATATAGGCCGCTCCCCGGAAGGCAGCCCCAAAGGCCCCAATGAGGGCTGTGTCGCCTTCTAGCGCAACACTCGCTCCGAACGAGGCGAAGGCCGCGCCATCGCTAGCAGTAAGCTTGGCCTGCTGAGTCCAGATCACACCCGTGCGCCAAAAGACGTAGACCGAACCTGAGGTGTCTCCTTGGTCATCATCCATTCGCACCCCCAAAAGCACGGTGTCGCCATCCAGAGTCACACTACTGCCGAATCTGTCTCCAAACGCCCCATCGCTAGCAGTAAGCTTCGCTTGCTGGCTCCAGATCCCTCCATTACGTATAAAGACGTAAGCCGAGCCCGACAACGAACCCTGGTCGCTGTCCCCTTCCGCACCGACCACGACTGTGTCACCATCTACGGCCACGCTCCTACCGAATCCGTCCTCAATCGCGCCATCACTGGCGAGGAGCTTGGCTTGCTGGGTCCAAGTCTCCCCGTTCCGCACGAAGACATAGGCCGAACCCGAGTTCGCCCCCTTGTCATTATCCCCTTCAGCACCGATGAGGGCCGTGTCGCCATCCAATGCCACACTGCTGCCAAAGAAATCTCCCTGTGCTGCATCGCTGGCGGTGAGGGTCATAACATACGTCCAACCCGTACCCGTGCGTCGAAAGACCTCAACCGCCCCGGCGCTAAGACCCTGGAGATCATCTCGGAAGGCGCCCACCAGCGCCCACTCCCCATCGACGGCTACGCTACTGCCAAACTCATCCGGCTCTGCCGACCGGAAACGCGCCTCTGGTATGGTCAAATCCACTATCCCATTACAATCGTTATCTAACCCATCACCGCAAATCTCCGGTGCGCCAGGGAAGACGGTGGAGTTACTGTCATTGCAATCATTCTTCGTCCCGCTACACGAGCCGGGAGTGGTGAACCCGTCACTGTCGGTATCTACTGTTAATCCTTCATCACTCGCACCGTTACAGTTGTTGTCCAAGCCGTCACACACTTCAGTTGTCGATTGAGTGTTCTGGGTGCAGTTAAGGCTACCCGCTGTGCAGGCGATCGTTCCGACACCACAGACCCCTAACTGCCCGGTGGCACATGCTTGCCCTAACGTAGGATCACTGAGATTGTCATCGACCGTTGCATTACAGTCGTCATCGAGCCCGTTACAGACTTCAATGACAGGCAAGATTTCATCTTGGCAATTGCCAAAAGCTCCACTGAGGCAAGTCTGTTCTCCTGCCTGGCAGATGCCGACTCCTGCCGTGCCTGCTGGACCGCTGTAACACACCTGCATGAGTGGTTGTAAGGCAGTCGCATCGACCTCGCCATCACAGTCATCATCGAGTCCGTTGCAGATTTCTGGACTTCCTGTACCGCCAGCCACGCTACACTGCGTGCCTTGCCCATCCGCCGTGCAGACCAACACCCCCGTCTGCTCGCACAAACCCACCCCAGCCGTACACGCGCCACCGAGGCTGAAGCCTTCATCGACCGTGCCGTTACAGTTGTCATCTATGGTGTTACAGCGTTCTTGCGCCGACGGATTGATCATCGGGTCGTTATCGTTACAGTCACCTTGGGTAACAGTGAATCCATCGTTGTCGCCGTCAAACAGCTCAGCGAACCCTTCTACCGCGCCGATGTCACAACGGGCATCGTTATCGTTATTCCCGTCGAATGGACGTACAAAACCGCGCTGATCGGTCGTGAGCAGCACGTCTGGGGTGGTTGAATTGTTGTCGTCATCGGCAGTGCAGCCAGCCGGATTGCCCGCATCGAGCGCCGGACTGCCCACGAAGGGGACATGAGTCAGCGTTGGTCCGCCGTTATCAGCTAGTGGGCCGAGGTTTGCTGCTACGCCGATGAGGTTTCCTGTTGTGTCGCCGTTAATGACGCACGTGCTGGCAGGGATCTCGATCAGGTTGTAGCCCTGCGAAGTCAAGATGCCCTGGCAATCGACTGGTGTACCTCCGGAGGTGCGATTGCCAGCGACGATGCTGTTGCGCAGGGTAACGACGCCGGGCGCCGTGTTACGGAGGCCGCCCGCAGTCGAGACAGAGTCGGTGATCGTCACGTTGAAAAGATGCGCTGTGGCCCGGTTGTCGAGGCCACCGCCGCGATTGCCGCTCAGCGTCGTGTTGATCAGCACCAGCGTGCCGTCATTGCGGTTATCGATCCCTGTCCCGCCGGCGAAAGCCGTGAAGCCGTTGCCGGTGAAGGTTGAGTCGCGCACGATAGCGAGCCCTGCTGAGGCCCCCTGCTTCGAGTTCAAAAGTCCAGCACCGAGATTGCGGATTGTGCTACCTACGATGGTGAGGGTGCCGTCGTTGCGGATGCCATTATTGCTAGCCTCCTCAATGAGCACGTTCGAGAGTGTCAGCGTGCCGCGGTCGTTGTCCACTGCAATCGCCCGGCAGTTACGGAAGGTACTATTGGTCACCGTGAGCGTACCGAGGCGGTTACGTACGCCACCGGCGCTTAAGCCGGAGCCGGTGTTTTGCAAAGTGAGCCCGCTGATCGCCACGACAGGAGGAGTTGGGCAGGAGGGAGTCTGAGGGCAGATATCCAGGAGGCGGTCCGTCTCGCCCCCATCGATGACCGTCACGTCGGCCCCGGCGCCGAGGATGGTGACGTCGCTGAGCACGTCGAGATCACCTATGAGGCCGACCTCATCTTGCCCGCCGCCCACGACTGTATAGGTTCCTGCGGGTATCTGGATGATGTCCGCCCCCACAGCGGCATTGGCCTTGAGGATCGCGCCACGCAGGGTGCAGTCATTGGGCACGTCATCCTCGCAATCGGTAATGGGGGGCTGGATAGTCGGGTCGGTGGGACTCACGTCGTCGAAGCGGTCCACGGTGTATGTCTCCGCCCACAACGGAGTGACGCTGAAGAGGAGGAATAGGATGATAAAGAGTTTACTGAGAAGAGAAAGAAATCGGTACATGATGTGCTCCAGGTAATCGGTCCACTTGATTCGATACACACGTGATTGTCCTGCCTGCCCTTCGCTCCCGCTCGTCCTGAGCGTAGCGGCGAAGCCGCGAAGTCGAAGGACGCTCAGGATAAACTCCGGCGGGCATTCACTTATCTTCATCCCCCTCACCCTAACCCTCTCCCATCCGGGAGAGGGAATTTTCGCGGGAATGAAATAGTCAGGAATGAAATGACTCTATCCATCTAATGACTACTGCTGTCACCGCAGGTCGAAGATCAACTCATCATCGCCTGTGCCGGCTCCATGGGCCTTGAACTTGGCCTTCATTGAATCGTATCCGTAACTCGTCAAGGCCAGCAGGATCAGGTTCAATAGTGCCGGCATGCCCACCAGGCACGCCGGCATCTTCAGGTTGGGATACGGAATCGGAACGAAGCCGCCCGGCACCGGCGTAAAACAGACGTCAGGAAAGCCGGCCAGTATGGCCTTCACCTGCGAGGCCTTGAGACCTTTGATGACGATCCGGACGAAGTTCCTGCCGACGATGGCGCTATTGAGCTTGGCTTCCCAGCCTGCACTAGCGTAGTGAACGGTAACCACCGGCGAATGCGTCATACTGTCCTCCTGGGAAGGTGAATCCTCGCTCTAGGCGTTATCCTCGAAGCTTACGCTGATTCCGGTCCGTGTTCTGGAAATCGATAGAGTTCCCTGCGTCGTGGATGATTGACCTCCCGACTGGCTTCCCTGATTGGTGGTACCGTCCTGGAATTCAATGATAAGACCGCTTTGAGTCCTGACAGCCGACTTGCCACCCAAGTTGGTGGAATGGATCACCTGGCCCTCGAACAACCCGGTCAACAGTAGGGCAAGCCGCCTCCGGTCTTTCCCGTCGCTTAGGACCTGTGCTGTAAGCAGCTGGCGGGCTCCGCCCATGGAGATACCAAGCGCCTGAAGCTGGCTGATGATCGCCGCCGTATTGACTCGATCCATGTCTAGCCTCCTGGATGCGAATGGGTAAAGGTGGGTGGCATGGGAACCTCTTTGTCTGAGCGCAGTTGAAGGAAGAAATGGAGCTACCCATCCAACGCGACACAGAAGGCCCGGAGAAGCTCTCTGAGCCTCTGCTTCATGATTTGGTTCATATAAATTTTCTCCTCTTGGTCTTCCGTCATTTGTTCGTAGGTGTAGGAAGTCGCTGCAAGCAGCAAGAGTGAAATCGTCGTGGTAATCAGAACCTGTTTGCCGATCTGGAGCAGGTAGGGCGCATGCTGTGACATCGCGGCCACTTCGTTGACGGCTGCCGTCACTGTTGTCAGATTCCGCTTCGAATACGGAATGTTCTTGTTCTTGATCGAGTTCCAGGACATAGAGTCAGTTTCCTTCAGTGCGGGAGTTGAAGCTTGAGGTCCGCTGTCAAGCAAGCAACACGGCCGAGTTCAGTCTTTTACGTCGAGCTTCCTCCGTCGCTCTTGACGCACTGGGGGTAGCACCTGTGTGAGAAACTCCACCAGTTCTTCGAGCGAGTGAAAATGTGCGGTCTGTCCGGACACCACGTGCTCGATCCGGCCATCAAACCGGCCTTGCTGCACATCGGCCTCCGCCCGGAACTGGAGGACGAACGCCCGATTCGTCGGAAGTGGAGACCTTCTCTCGATCTGCTGCACTTTTTGTTTCTCCATCGCGTGATACTCTGTTCTTGAAGGTTTGAATTCTGTATGACGGAGGGTAGCGTGAAGGGAGCGAGGAAGTCATAAAGAAAAAGTAAGTTTATGGTAAATTTGTGGTAAGTAGTGGAAAGTGAAAAAGGTGAGTATTTTCGCAGAATAAGAGAAAGGAACCGCCCCGAGTGACAGCAGATCAGCTTCTCCTCTTCCCTCCTTTTCGTCTTGACCCGGTCAATGAACAGTTGTGGCGTGGCAAACGCGCGATCGCGTTGAAACCAAAAACCTTTGCGGTCCTGCGCTATTTGGTGGAACGGTCAGGACAGTTAGTGATGAAAGAGGAGCTGCTCACGACATTATGGGCCGACGTGTACGTCAGTGATGCCGTCCTCAAAGTCTGCGTACAGGAGATTCGTGCAGCACTGAAGGACAACGCCAAAGCTCCGCGCTTTATCGAGACCGTGCATCGACGGGGATACCGGTTCATTGCCCCCCGCCGTACCGCTCCACCAGTTTCGAGTTTCGAGTTTCGAGTTTCGAGTTCCCCTCTTCCTCAACTGGCAACTGAGAACTGGCAACTGAGAACTCGTCTGGTGGGCCGAGAAGCCGAACTGACACAACTGCACGGCTGGTTGGAAAAAGCCCTGCACGGCGATCGCCAAGTCGTGTTCGTGACTGGCGAGCCGGGAATTGGCAAGACCGCTCTCATGGAGGCGTTTCTCTTGGGGATTAGGGATTTGGGGTTAGAGGTTGGTGTTCAGACAAGGCAAAAGGCAAAAGGCAAAAATAGGAAACTCCTCCCTAGCCCCTAACCCCCAGCCCCTAGCCCCTGTCTTCATTGGCCGCGGGCAGTGCCTGGAACAGTATGGAGTTGGCGAAGCCTACCTGCCAGTGCTTGAAGCCTTAGGCAATTTGTGTCGGGAACCAGGACGGGAAAGCATTATCGCGGTGCTCAACCAGTACGCCCCGACGTGGCTTGTCCAGATGCCAGCACTCCTGAGTGCGAGTGAGTTGAAGCAGGTCCGCCGCCGTGTTCAGGGCATCACTAAAGAACGCATGCTGCGAGAAATTGCCGAGGCAGTCGAGGCGCTGACGCATGAACGTGCCCTGGTGCTCTGCTTGGATGATTTACAGTGGAGTGATTATGCCACGCTAGATTTTCTTTCCTACATGGCGCGGCGATCACGTCCTGCGCGATTGCTCGTTCTCGGTGCGTATCGGCCGGTGGATGTCATCGTGGCGGAACATCCGTTGAAGACTGTCAAACAAGATCTCTTGTTACACCGGCAGTGTGAGGAACTGGCGGTCGAACTCTTGGATGAAGACGACGTTGTTGTCTATCTCGCACGACGCTTTGGCGAAGCGTCGCTGTCTAAACCGTCACGGCAGCGACTTGCAAGGATGATTCATGCTCGCACGGAAGGAAATCCTCTCTTCATGGTGAATGTCGTAGATTACCTGGTAGGACAGCAGGTGATCCGGCAAGACAACGGGCAGTGGAAAGTGGAGAGTGCGATTGAGACAGTGGAAGTGCCACTGAACGTCCGACAGTTTATTGAGCAGCAAATCGATCAACTTCCCACTGCGCTGCGGCAGATGTTGAGAGCTGCAAGTATCGTCGGCATGGAATTTTCTACCGCAGTGATAGCGGCAGGGCTTGAGAAAACTCCCGAAGAAGTCGAACACTCGTGCGCAGAACTGGCGCAGCGCGGACAGTTCCTCGTCACCAAGGGCACAAGCGAATGGCCGGACGGAACGATCTCCGGACGCTATGGTTTTCTCCATGCCCTCTATCAAGAAGTTTTGTCTAACCGACTGACGGTGAGAGAGCGTATCAAGCTCCATAAACGTGTCGGTGAACGTCTCGAAACTGCATACGGAGACCGGGCGAAAGAAATTGCCGTTGAACTGGCAGCGCACTTTGAGCAGGGGAGGGATACGCAGCGGGCGGTCCAGTATCTGTATCAAGCAGGAGAAAACGCTGTCCGTCGGAGTGGTCACCGAGAAGCGGTCACCCATCTGACGCGAGCAGTCGAACTGGTCCAGACTTTACCGAACACGCTTGAACGTGCGCAGTCTGAACTGAACTTACAGCTGCTGCTGGGGACGCAGCTCAGCATGAGCAAGGGTTTTGCCGCAACTGAGGCCGAGCGCGCGTACGTGCGTGCGAGAGAGTTATGTGATCAGGTTGGCGAGACACCACAACGATTCATGGCATTAGGTGGGCTCTTTACTTTCCACCTGACGCGGGCCGAACTGAAAACTGCGGGAGATATAGCCGCTCAGCTCCTGCGCTTCGCCCACAGTTCGTCGTTTGATGCATTTTTCGTTTGGGCCGATCTTTGCCAAGGGCTCGTGCTGCACGCGACAGGCGATATTGCCTCTGCTCGACAGCACATCGAGCAAAGCATTGCCCGGTACGATCCACAGACGCATCGCTTTCCTGCGGTGCAGGACCCTGGCGTACTCAGTTTGTCACAAGCGGCTGAGGTGTTGTGCCTGTTGGGATATCCGGAGCAGGCGCTGCGACGGAGTCACGAAGCGCTTACGCTCGCACGCGAGGTTGCTCACCCACTGAGTTTGTCGCATGCCCTTTTCGTGGCGACGCGAGTTCATCAGATGCGTGGCGAACCACGTCTTGCTCAGGAGTGTGCGAGGGAATTGTCCGTCCTCTGTCATGAACAGGGGCTCGGCACGCACGCGGCAGGAGCAACCCTCTTACAGGGGTGGGGGATGATAGAAGAAGGGCAGGCCGAAGCCGGAGTTGTCCTGATGCAACAAGGTGTCGCGGCATATCAGAGGGTTGGAAGCGCATTGAATCAGCCCTACGTCCTTGCCTTATTGGCCGAAGTGTATGCCAAAATCGGCCATAGAGAGGCAGGACGGCAAATGATCGCCGAGGCGTTCGCCCGCATGGACACGAGTGGGGAGCGCTGGTATGAGGCGGAGTTGTATCGACTACGCGGCGAGCTCCTGCTTACGCAGACAATCAAAAGTCAAAAATCCGAAAATCCCAATAGCCAATGAAGCAATGATTCAATGACCAAATGACCCGATGAATCAATGCAACAATGGTAATGGCTTGGCAGACGATAAAGATGCGCTATTATGATTATCCCTGTTTAGTCCACCCACGGGGAACGACGTTTGCGGAACATCTCTCATTATGAAGGAGTGGCTATGGCGATGACACTGACGGATCAAGAGCTCCAATATCTTCTTGAACTTCTCGAGCGAGAAATCCCCAACCTGCGAGAGGAAATCCATCACACGGACGACCATGATTATCGTGAGTTTCTGAAAGAGCGTGAACGTTTGGTCAAGGCATTGGTCGAAAAATTCAGCGCGTACGGCAGCCAAGCGAAAAGTTCGTAGTCATCTGTCTGGCTCTTGCAAAGAGCTACTGGTAGTGGCCTTTCTCCACAATTTGTGAGTTCATCTGCCCGTCTTTGTTGCTTCTTCCCCTCTTGACGCCATTCCTGGAGGGCACTTGCCGTGATGTGCTGACATGGTCAAGTGCTTGTTTGAGGTCATTGATGAGGTCACGCCAATCTTCCAGTCCGACTGCGAGCCGTATCCCACCGGGTTCAATACCTCGTGCGAGTTTTTCCTCCTCTGGTAAGGCGGCGTGCGTCATCGCATACGGGTTTTCGATGAGAGTTTTTATGTGCCCCAGGCTCACCGCCAGGGTAATGGTATACGAATGCTCAGCAATATAGTCGATGAAGGCTTCAGCGTAGCAGTTGCCGCGATCTTTCTCTTTTAGCGTGAAGTAGAGGACCGACCCTGGCGCGAAACGACCACGATCGTCTACCATTTGTCGTAGTGCGAGTGCTCGCTGGGGATAATTTTCGAGACCTGGATAGGACACACGGGCGACAAGGGGATGTTGTTCCAAGAATTGGGCGATTTTCAACGCACTTTTCTGCTGGTTAATCATGCGGGTGGCCAGGGTCGGTAACCCGTACACGAGAAAGGCCCACGCGCTTTTCGAGGTGAGCACCCCACCAAAATCTTTGCGGTAATACATCAAAAGGCCATGCAGGTCGCGTGGGGCAATGACTGCTCCACCCATGTCGGTGCCGAAGCCACCGATGTCCTTGGTGAGACTGTGAACAATAATATCGGCCCCATGCTCAAGCGGACGCTGACAATAGGGAGTGGCAAAGGTGTTATCGACGATGATGCGGATTGGCACTTTCCGTCCTTCATTTGCTTGGGCAACGACGCGCCGAATCATCGCAATGTCGATCAACTGAAGTGTGGGATTGACTGGCGTTTCAAAGTACACCACCCGTGTCCGCTCGGTGAGTACGTCACGGAGGTTGGAGGGTTGGGTGAGATCAACAAAGTGGGTGTGGATGCCGAACCGTGGAAGCCAGTTAGTCAGAAGACTATAGGTGCAGCCATAGAGCACGTGATGGGCGATAATCTCCTCATGTTGCTTGACGGTAACCCCAAGTGCGGCACTGATGGCAGCCATTCCTGTTGCAAAGGCGACTGCCGTCTCTCCTCCTTCTGCGGTCGCGAGATTTTCCTCCAACATCCCACGCGTAGGTTCATCAAGGCGGTCGTAGATGTAGATCGGCACATGCTGTGTAGAGCCCGCCTCGTCAGTGGCGAATTCTAAGAACCCTTGCACGCCACGATTTGTGGAGTTGAGGCGATACGTAGTGGAAGAGGAGATCGGTGCGACGACATGGTGGTTATAGTCCCAGCGAGTGTTGTCAGCGCTGCCGTGGATCAAGCGGGTGCGGACATGGTAGTCTCCGTTCTTTTTGGGGTCGCGTGGCTTCTTCTGCATAAGGCCTCCTTTATGAGAGGAATCTCCACCGAGGACGAAAATCTACACTTACTATAGTACCCTGCGTTCGTCGCAGTTGCCATCGTGGCTGCTGTTCTGATAGTGAGTCACCTGATCTCATAAGCGGCACTGTTCAAGAAAGAGAAGCCCCGACCTGTGGCAACGCAAGGTCGGAGCAAAGAATCTCAGCGTGAGAGAGAGGGAAATATGAAGACGTTAGCTCCCGTGTTAAGTCTTGCGGCCGCCTTGATACTGAATGGTACTGTCGCGACGTTGGGCAGTGCCGAACCAAGCGACGTCGCTGCCGGAAAAACGACGTACGGACAAATGTGTGCCATGTGTCATGGCGAGACGGGGAAGGGTGATGGTCCGACAGCAGCCGTATTAAACCCTAAGCCACGTGATCATACCAATGGCGGATATATGAACGGACTCAAGGATGACTACCTGTTTAAGATTATTAAGGAAGGCGGAGCCAGTGTCGGCAAATCGCAGCTCATGCCGGGGTGGAGCACCCAGGTCAAGGACAAGGGTGTATGGGACTTAGTTGCTTATATTCGAACCCTCGCCGTTCCTCCGTACAAACCGGCAGCTATGGAGGCAGCCGGTAAAGCTACTACGAAACCTATAAGTGCACCACAACCCAAACAGTAGTCGGCGGCTGTTGGAAGCTCTCTCCCGCAGCGCGGGAGAGGGAGAAGACTGGCGCGATTACTGAATAAAGTTTATAGGTTTCCTAAATCATTTGTGGCGACCGCCGTTCATGCTTCGATTTCACCCTACGGGTTACGCTCAGCACGAACGGGCACTGAAACCGCTCGTCCTGAGCGTAGCGAAGCGAAGTCGAAGGGCGGACAGAGATATTTACGGCACATCTCATTTAGGTTCACTATATACGGCTGTTACGCTGCTTTCGGCAGGGCAACTGGCTCAGCAGTAACCTGTTCTGTTTTCCGCCGTGTGGCCTCTCTCGTATCGTGTGTACCGATGGCTACAGCAAAGGCGAGAACGCAAAGGCTGAGCAGGACCCACGTGCCGATCAGCAACGGCGCGAAATCAGCCGTCATGTCGATTCCTCCTGTCGGAATACCCCCATTGAACAATGCGTGCGGAAACATCTGTTCACCTCCTGGAGAGATTGAGCGATAAGCACACTCTAGTTCTTGTGTGGAGCAACAAATGGGCCAAAAATACGGCGCTCTCAGGCTGCGAAAAGTCAGTGTTTTTTGCGGGGCAACTCGCCCAACTGCATGTGCGGTGTTGCATTTTGACCACCTGGGTAGGGGTATTTTGCAACCTCAAGCGCAAAAGCGCTTTGTACCATCACAAAGAAGCTGGGGCTCGGTGCGGTTTCTTCAACAAAAACAGGAGGGTGAGTGCTGCCACATTCAGTGCGGCACTCAAGAGAAATGCGGCACTGTAGCGTCCGGTAATAGTATAGATATAACCGGCGATAAGCGGACCAAAAGCGCCAGGTGAGCCAGAAACGGCGAAAATAAAGCCCGCGATTGAACCGACCGAGGTGCGGCCATAAAAGTCACCAATAATCGCGGGAAAGAGCACAGTGACTCCCCCATAGGAAAGCCCAAAGACGGCAGCCGCCAGATACAGCGACGCCAAGCCAGTGCTGAAGGCGAAGCCGACAAATCCCAGCGCTTGGAGCAGGAAACAGAGTCCGAGCGTCGGTACACGGCCCAGACGATCGGAAACCGTCCCAATAAACAAACGGCCGGCAAAACCAGCAAACCCGATCACACTGATCGCCATCGCTGCCCGCAAGTGCGGGATGCCAAGGTCGACTGCAAGCGAGACCACGTGCACCATCGGCATGAACACGACGAGCCACGAGAGAGTGAACACGACATTTAGCAACCAAAAGGAAGGGGTACGCTTCGCCGCTGCCAGAGTCCAATCGTGGACAGGAGAGGCGGGTGAGGATTCAGCGTGCGACTGTGGTGAAGATGTCGGAGGATGGCCATCTGGCAGTAATCCTATTTGCTCGGGATCACGAACGGTGAAGAGCGCACACAGACTAATCACTGCCATACCAACGACCCCGAGGATCAGATACGCGTGTCGCCAGCCATAGAGTCCGATCAGGACCGCAGCGAGCGGAGGGAAAAGAAAAGTGCCGAAACTTGCTCCACTCGACGTCAGCCCCAATGCCAGTCCTCGTTTCTCAATAAACCACCGCACCACAGTTGCGTTACAGGGGACATACGCGGCACTCATACCTGAAGCAGCAATGAGACCGAGAGAGAAATACATCTGCCAAAGGGCGTTGACTTGACTGGTCAACACGATGCCGACCCCAAGCAAGCAACCGCCGACGGTAAGGACGATCCGCGGACCCCAGCGGTCAGTCAGCCGTCCCGA
>Ga0187892_10005818_pt1 | contig 18953 bp, 20 predicted proteins | sample MA1701073metaG_FD_139345 | JGI IMG/M metagenome (GOLD analysis project Ga0187892, IMG submission 139345) | Bio-ooze microbial communities from a basaltic lava cave in the Kipuka Kanohina Cave System on the Island of Hawaii, USA - MA170107-3 metaG ...
GAATAAAATTTGAAAAACCAATCAGACCAAGCTCAAAATATGAAGCGCCAATCACTTCTTTTGAAAAGACTGGAACGATTGGATTGTGCATACCATATGAGATGCCTACAATCAGTGCAGTGGCATATACCAGAATCAGTGGTCTGTTCATGTCACTTGTATGCTGCTACCATTATTGCGCCACCCATCATTGCGGTATCAAACTCTACCCTTGAGAATTTTTCGTGCAACATGGCTTCAAGTTTCTTGTTTTGTGGCAATAGCTTGTATGTTCCATAAAGAGTTGCAAATTTCAGCCCAAGCTTTCCTGCTGCTGCAAATGCAATGATGGGAAGTATTATTCTAAGATAAAATGAAACACCCATTCTGATAAAAGGATGATCTGGCTTACCAAGATCAACAATAACGAATCTTCCTCCCTTTTTTAGCACCCGGTGAATTTCGGATATCGCAGTCTTGAGACTTATTGCATCACGTAATGAATAACCACAAATCACTGCATCAAACTTTTCTTCCTGAAATGGAATGTGTTCGAACACTCCAGATGCAGCGTCAGGTGATTTTTCAAAAAACTTTTTTGTGTTTTTTAGCATGGGTATTAGTGGATCATAGAGTACAATTTTCAAATTATTGTCACAAAGCTTTGATGCAGTCTTTGACATATTTCCAAATCCAGAACCAGCATCCAACACCAGACTTCCTTTCTTTACTCTACCTAAGAGTCCCCTCTTGCGATACTCCTCATCTTTTCCAAGTGAGATAAACGAATTTACTTTGTCATAAACAGGAATGATGTCTTTTAAAACATCAAGTACTTCGGCCCAGTATCCCCCAAGACCCATGCAAAAATTAGAATGCTGACATATTATATGTCAATCATGATTTCATTTCTGATATGACAGAACGTACGCCTTCTTTGTATGAAGGATACACAAATTCACAAAGTTTGGCAATCTTTGTGTTAGATGTCTTTACAGATGTCGTCAAAAGTTTGACAAAATCTCCACCCATCACTGCTTTTGCCAAAAATGATGGGACACTTCCTGGATGCTTTACTCCAAGCTCATCGCATACAAAGTTAACAAAGTCTTTGAAAATCACTGGGTTTGAATCAGTAACAACAAACGATTGATTCACAGCGTTTTTTTCTGCCATAGCAACAAGTGCAGAGACGACATCATCTACATGAATAAAACTTCTATAGTATTCTCCAGATCCGGGAAGTTTGAAACTTTCTTTTTTTAGTCTATCAATCATGATAGACTTGAACCAGCCACCATTTCCGTAAACGTCGCCAAGATATGCAACGCTAAAATCAATTGACTTTTCTTTACAGCTTGACTCTAGAAACTTTTGTGCCTCAAGTCTTGTCTTTGCATATTCTGTATTTGGCTGCAGCAGAGAGTTCTCGTCAACAATATTATCGCCAGGGTCACCAAAAGCGCCAAGGCCTGACACATACACAAAAAACTTTGCCTTTTCTTTTATGAGGCTGAATAAATTTACAGAGCCATCATAGTTGACTGTTCTTGCTACTTTCTTGTCCTTTTCACCAGGCCACGCCGCAGCAAGATGATACGCAACATCATATCTCTCATCAGGAAGGATAAAGTCAGGATAGGTAAGGTCACCATTTACAGTCTTTACGGCAGGATTTTGAATACTAGAACGTGTGAGGCACGTAACTGATACACCCCTATCAACAAGTTTTGCAACAAGCCTAGAACCAATAAAGCCGGTTGCCCCAGTAACAAATACTTTCACAACATATCAAAATCAGCCTTGTTGCTTAAAGGTTTAACCGGAGATAAAGATGCAACACAACCAAAAATTAAATCCATCATTAAACATGTCTTTGTGTATTGTACTCTTGCCCAAAATGCAAATCAAAGATGGAAATGCAAAAGACATTCAATCAAAAGATTATGTTTGGATGTTTCAGTTGTGGACTAGAAGATATTGTTGATTATAATAAAAACACAGACGAGGCTTATCTTGACTTTCTGACCAGATTTGATCAAGGTAAAATTCTAACTAAGAAAAAGATGCAAACTGCGCTTGAGCAGGAAGGCATAGTTCAAAGTGAGCTTGAAATAAAAAAAATGATAGGAGATGCTCGGCTTGATGAGCTAACAAGTTCAATTTTATTTTCAAGAAAACATTTTGTTTCTCACTTTAGTACACTTGCTGAACCAGAACCTAAGATGGGAAGCAAAGTAATGGAATTAGGACTAGACAAAAACATCGCACATGCCTTGGAAGAAAAAGACATTGAACAGTTTTACAAGTTCCAAGAAGACGCAATTCTGGAGATAATGCGAGGAAACAATGTAGTCATCACTGCCCCCACTGCAGCAGGCAAAACAGAAGCATTTGTTGTGCCTATAATGCAGAAGATTTTAGATGAGAAGGATTCCAAAGGCAGAATTTTATCACTTTTTGTTTATCCAACAAAATCTCTCTCAAAGGACCAGCTACCCAAGATAAAAGAAATTGCAGATCGATTAGGAATAGGAGTAGCTATATTTGATGGTGATACAAAAACGTCAGACAGACAAAAAATATTTGAAAACCCTCCCCAGATTATAATAACAAATTTTGATGTATTGCATTATCATATGTGGCACAGGAGTAAATTTGCTTCACTATTGAATACAACAAAATTTCTTGTTGTAGATGAAACGCATGTCTATTCAGGAATATTTGGATCAAATGTTCACTATATCATCAAAAGACTGAAAAGAATATGCCGCAAGCTGCAGATTGTCGCGTCCTCCGCAACACTTGACAATGCACTTCCATTTTGCGAGCAACTCTTTGGTGTGCAAATGAAGCTAGTATCAGGTTCTGGGAGAAAAGGTAAGACAGATTTTAGCATGCTTTTTCCATCACTTAGGACACAGCGAGCTTTGATGGTAGAGATTCTAAAAAAGCTCACATCAAAAAAACACAAAACACTTGTTTTTAGTAATTCGCATCTAAACTCAGAACTTTTAGCAATGCAGGCAAGAAAGCAAAACGTCGACATCAAGGTACACCGGGCTGGCCTGCTGGCAAATTATAGAAGATCGGTTGAAAATGCGTTCAAAAATGATAAGCTCATGTCAATTTCTGCAACCCCCACGCTTGAGCTTGGAATTGACGTAGGAGATGTGGATGGCGTGATTTCATCTACTATTCCTGTAAATAGGCTTGTACAAAGGATAGGCAGGGCAGCAAGGAAGGGTCAGAACGGCTATGCATTCTTGGTTCTTGGAAATGATCCCATTTCACAGTATTACAAAAACCATCCAAGTGACTACTTTGAGGATGTGGAAAGGATCTATATCGATCCAAAAAATCCCTTTGTGGAAGAATTTCAGATTCTTGCAATGGCTTGTGACAAACCCATAGCAAGGCATGAGCTCACAGAACGCGCTGAGATAATTGAAAAACATGTAGCTGCTGGGAATCTTGCTCTTATTGAAAATAGATATGTTCCAAACTATACCCAAATCGAATCTTTACTAAATGATTATAGCATCAGAGGAATTGGAAAATCAATTGACATATTTTTAAACGGCAAGAAAGTAGGTGAGCGTGTTCTACCAATTGCACTTGAGGAGCTACACGAGTCAGCAGTCTATTTTCTTGCAGGGATGAGATATAAAGTAAGAGAGCTTGGCTATCCAGAAAAAATGTATGCAAAACTTGAATATCTTCCAAAAGATTATCCGTATTACACCAAAGCACTTACAGAGGAATGGCCAACAATTGAAACAGTTTATGAAAAAAGAAAAGCAAATGGAATTGAAGTTGTATTTTGTAAGCTACACATACAAAAAAGAGTCTATGGTTATGTCAATATAGAAATTGGCTACGAAGTAACGCAGGGACAAAGAGTGCTCTTAGAAAAACCGTTAGAGTATGATTTTATCACTAAGGGAATTGTGTTTAAAGCACCACGCCCAATAAACACAATAAAAAAAGTAGAGAATGAGGAATATGTAGAAGCAAGCGGTTATCATGCTACAGAACATGTTATCATAGAAGGAAGCAACATGATAACTGGTGGAGTCTCGCAGGACCTTGGTGGAATATCTCTTGGTACTTCGGGGTTGATCTTTGTATATGACTCTGCCATAGGTGGAAATGGTGCAAGCGGGGCTCTTTATGATAGATTAGAAAAGGCGTTTGAACGAAGCCTGCGTATAGTAAAAGAATGCCCTTGCAAAAGTGAGGCAGGGTGTCCAAGATGTACCTTTTCTTACAGATGTGGAAACAATAACGAATATCTTCACAAGCTTTCAGCTACTGAAGTGTTACAAAGAATCAATGATGGAGAAATGACAGAAGTTTCTGAACCTGTGGAAGGAGACAAGCCACTGGTTTGAAAGTCATCTTAATACTACAAATTATTAATACCATTTCCAGATCTCATCCATGGAAAAAGTTGCAGTTGTTACAGGAAGTTCAAGTGGAATTGGTTTTGAGACAGCACTTGCATTAGCAAGAGAGGGTTATTACACTTTTGCTACAATGCGTGATACAAAAAAAGGCAATCCAATAAAAGAAATTGCAAAAAAGGAAAATCTGAATCTTGAAGTTTTGGAGCTTGATGTCGACAAAGATCAAACAGTGCAAGCTGCAGTAAACAAAATATTGAAAGAAAAAAATAGAATAGATATTCTTGTAAATAATGCTGGTTATGGTCTATTTGGTTGTCTAGAAGATCTTTCAATGGAAGAGCTCAAGGCACAGTTTGAAACAAACTTTTTTGGAGTAGTGAGAGTTTCTCAGGCAGTCATTCCTGTAATGCGTAAACAAAAATCTGGAATCATAGTAAATGTAAGCTCAGTTGCAGGCAAAATAGGATTTCCTGTTTCTCCAGCATACATAAGCTCAAAATTTGCACTGGAGGGGTTAAGTGAGTCAATTAGATACGAGCTAATGCCCTTTGGAATTAATGTCATAATAATAGAACCGGGAGTTATAAAAACAAATTTTATGTCATCGACCAAAAAGGCTGCAAAATCTGACTCTGTTTACAAAGAGATAACAAACAAGGTAATTAGCGGTATAACTATGATGGCAGAAATGGGTACTCCTGCACAAGAGGTTGCAAGAACCATAATCAAGGCAATCAAGTCTGAAAATCCATTGCCTAGATATACGGTCGGAAATGATGCGGCGATGTTTCTGGAAGCAAAAAAGACAAAGACCGATCTAGAGTTTGAAAATTACATCAAAAAAGAGCTATTTGGTTCGTAGCTGCTCAACAGGGTACGTTGATATATCACACCCTGTCAATTTTTATCAAAGTCAACAGATTTAGGCACTAATTTGGTGATAATTTAAAATGAAATGGAAAACTTTGCAGCATAATGGTATAGCCTTCCCCCCGCCTTTTGAATCAAAGGGGATATCTATCAAGATCAAGGGTGAGAAGGTGCAACTGAACTTGGAACAGGAGGAGATGGTCTACCAGTGGGCAAAGAAAAAGGATACACCATATGTTCAGGACAAGATTTTTTGTAAAAATTTCCTTTCTGACTTTGTGAAGGTTTTACCCCAAAAGTTCAAAAACATTTCACTTTCTGACATTGACTTTTCTGAGGCATACAAAGTTGTTGATAAAGAAAAGGATGCCAAATTGATCTTGAGTAAGGAAGAAAAAAAGAAGATTGCCGTACAGAGAAAGGAAATCAGAGAAAAAATGAAAGCCAAGTATGGGAAGGCAAAAATGGATAGAAAAGAGGTCGATGTGGCCAATTGGATGGCAGAACCGCCAGGGCTCTTCATTGGAAGAGGCGATCATCCGCTCAGGGGAAGATGGAAACCAAGAATAACTGAAAAAGATGTAACATTAAACCTTGGAAAAAAAGCCAAAGTACCAGAAGGTAACTGGGACAAGATAATCCATGAACCTGATTTTATGTGGCTGGCTAGCTGGGAAGATTATCTTACTGAAAAGCGCAAGTATGTCTGGCTTTCTGATACATCTGATCTAAAACAAGAACGGGACAAGATGAAGTATGACAAGGCAACCAAGCTTGCTGATCATATTGAGACAGTGAAGGAAAGGATTGTAAAGGAGATGACAACTCGTGATGAAAAGAAAAGAAAGGTAGTAACTGTTTGTGAATTAATCTTTAGGACTTCAATGAGGGTGGGTGACGAAAAAGATCCTGATGAAGCAGATACAGTCGGTGCTACTACATTAAGAGTAGAGCACATCAAGCTAAAACCTAATTTGATAGAGTTTGACTTTTTGGGAAAGGACGCTGTAAGATGGCAAAAAACAATTCCTGTCACAGCTCAAGTGAGAACTCTATACGAAAACTTGAAAAAATTAACAGAAAAGAAAAAGCCGGATGAATTAATTTTTGATGGAATTACGTCAAGACATGTGAACGAATTTCTTGGGAAAATAGTAAAAGAACTTACCGCAAAGGTCTTTAGAACTTACCTAGCGACCACGGTTGTAAAGGACTATCTCAAAAAGGTTGATGAGCTGGATTCCAAGTCAGAAAACATCAAGGTTTATCATGCAAAACTAGCAAATCTTGAGGCTGCAATCACCTGTAATCATAAGAGAACGATTCCAAAGAATTTTGAAGAGTCATTACAGAAAAAAAAGGAGGCATTAAAGAAATTAAAAGAAACTGTACCCAAAACTGAGAAACAACATGAAAAATTAAAGCTTAGAGAGGAAAAAATGAAGCTTGTAATTGATTTGGCTGAAAAAACAAGAGACTATAATTTAGGAACGTCTCTCCGAAATTATATAGATCCAAGAGTTTTCAAAGCATGGACTGACCAAGTTGGGTTAGAATGGGAGAAACTTTACACTGCTGCTCTTCAAAAGAAGTTCCAATGGGTCACCAAGGTAGATACTGACTGGAAAAAAATTGCAAGCAGCTAAGCTACATTTAATTGCATCAAAAAAATAGGCGTAATCGTGCCGGGGTAGCTCAGCCTGGCCTAGAGTGCCAGTCCACACAAAGGGTAATACTCATAATCTGGAGGTCGTGGGTTCGAAACCCACCCCCGGTACTTACAATTTGTGTTTAATGACCACTACGTTTCTAGAATTATTTTCTTACTAAACCACAGTCGGTTGTTGTTGCATAATGCAATGAATTGCGCCCATTCCATATATCAGATCTCTGCAATCAATTCCGATGACTTTCCTGCCTGAAAATACGTCTTGAATAATCCTTAGTGCTTTACGATCGTTTTTGTGTCCAAATGTCGGAACTAAAACCATCTTGTTGGCAACATAGAAGTTAAGGTAACTTGCCGGTAATTTTGTTTTTTTACCTCTGACATGGGTGCGAATGGCAGGTGGCATCGGCACTTTTATGACTTTTAATTTCTTTCCATCTTGGTCAGTTGATTGAAGTAGTATCTCGTAGTTTTCTCTCAGTCTGGAATGATTCTCATCACTCACATCTTTTTCGTAAGCACACAAAACGGTTCTTGGATTGACAAAACGAGCTAAATTATCAATATGACCATCAGTATCATCTCCCACAACGCCAGATTTTAGCCAGATAATATGATTTACACCAAAATAGTTTATCAAAAATCTTACAATTTCATCTTTTGAAAGATGTGGGTTCCTATTACTGTTCAACAAACATTGTTCGGTTGTAAGAAGAGTGCCTTTGCCATTGACATCAACAGAACCACCTTCCAAGACTACACCAGCTTTGAAATTATTCAGCTGCAATTGGTTGCTTATGATGGTGGGGATTTGAGTGTCTTTGATAAGATCTGTGTATTTTCCCCCCCATGCATTGAATATCCAATGCACAAAAGCAATTTGCTTTTCTTCTTTGTTTAAAACAAAAATTGGACCATAGTCCCTAAACCAAACATCAGCATAATCCCACAAATAGAAGTTAATTCTTTGTAGGTCAACACCTTTTTGCTTTAGAAGTTTTGTTACCCTTTCTTTTGCCTGCAAGTCTGTGACAAAAAGGTTGACAAACTCATTTTTGTGTAAAGCTAAAATCATTTGTACATATGTCTCTTCTACTTTTTTGACCCTCCTTGGAAATGTCACAGAGTCATGAGGCCATGCCAACCAAGTTGCATCATGCTTTTCCCATTCTGCAGGCATGGAATACCCCAAGCTCTTAGGCGTCTCGCTCAAAACATGAGAGTTGATCAAATCATAAGTTGAAGGAAGTCGATTTCGGAGAAACCCCCAGCCATCTTGTATTCTTTTGTTCATGCTAATGTCAAGCTCTGCAACGACAACCTCTTCTTCTTGTTCGCTTGCCCTTTTGATCAATCTTCCAAAGGCGTCACAGACAAACGAAGCACCCCAGAATTTTATGTTGCCTTCAGTTCCAGTTCTATTAATTGACGCAACATGAATTCCATTTGCTATGGCATGAGAGCGTTGAATATTTTCCCAGGCAGTGTGCCAGTCTTCTTGTGATAATGAATCTCCCTCAAGGTATCCGATTGCAGAAGGATAAAAGATAAGGTCTGCTCCCTGCAACGCCAAGGTTCTTGCTGCTTCAGGGAACCACTGATCATAGCAGATTAAAACACCAAAGGTCACTTCAGGTGTTCGAAATATCTGGTATCCAGAGTTGCCAACATCGAAATAGCTTTTCTCGTAAAAAAACGGATCATGTGGTATGTGTGTTTTTCTATACGTGCCCATGATCTTTCCATCTGAGCCAATTACAACCGCAGTGTTGTAGTGTTTTCCCTCGTCTACTTCAAAAATTGGTGCAATGATTGTCACCTTCAATTCTTTTGCAAGACTTGACAGAGTTATTGTGGTCTCGCCAGGAATTGTTTCAGCCAACTGAGCAACGTCTTTTTTTTCATCAGTTGGAAAATACTTGGTTCTGTATAATTCCTGCAAACAAATGATTTGTGCGCCTTTGTTAGCTGCTTCTCTTATCTTGACAGTGGTTTTTTCCATATTACGGTGAATATCATCGGAAACGCTGGTCTGAATGAGTCCTATGGTAACAGCATTCTTCTTAGACACCATCACGGGCACCTTTGATTTAAGGATCTTATTTACCTTTAACGGCCATCCTAAATCCAAACATGTGCCCAAAATACGACCAAGATAACCCGTATTTTAAAAATCAGGTGTTAAGTTAATGTTAAATTAGTTCAGATTATCACAATTTGAGATGGAAGAGTTTGACGAATTTGCCTTGGCATTGATAGATCAGCTATCAGTTGAAATAAATGAAGAAAAAGAAATAACATCAGCATTAACCAAGGCTACACAAGACACAGCTTTCAAGGTAAAGTTTGAAGAAATCAAGGTATTGTCAGATGCCATTTTCCCACAGATGGCAGAAAAAGTGTTGCAGTTTACAGGTATTCAAGTACCGCCTGAGGTAAAAATCGAACTTTTAGATTTGGTCGAGTTCAAAAAACTAAAGGGAAGGAAGGTTTTTGCTCCAAAAGATTCTGTAGGCTTTGTTGACGAGCTCTTCAGTGCAATAGCACTTGAGAATGCTGATAAGATAGCAGCTCTTATGAGAGATAACATAGCCAAGTTTTTTGTCTATTCAACCTATGCTAAGGCATACATCTCCAAGATATCCACTACGTACGGAGACTACCTTGACTCCAAGATATTTTTGAACAAATTTATCCTCTCTAGTTATCCTCAGATAATTCTCCACAAAGGAGGTCCTACATACGAATCCAAATTTGATCATGTGAATTCCGGATATATTGGAGCCCTGAAGATGACAATTCTTGAAGAACAAATTCATTCAATCCAGACAAATCTTCAGGAGATAAACAAAAAGGCAGTTAGCGAAGTAAATGTGATAAACGAAGAACTTGCTAAGACGATTTTGGCGTTGGATGATGTTACAATCAGTAAACTTTCTGAGTACCTCAAAATACCCCTTGTTCCTGAAGAATTTCCTATAGCTAGGAGAGCAAACCTCTTTTTTATGCTAAACCCAGACAATTTCATTGTTAGTGTACTTGGTCCAGACGTGATGACTTTTACTAAAGTAACCGTAGATCCAAAAATTTCTGAGATGCTACCACAAATCCTTGACATATATCAAAGATGGCTCAAGCCAATACAGACTCATCATGCAGCGTTCACCACGATGGAAGGAATGGCAGAATTTGCAGTACAAAATATTTTAAAAGATGATAAGGACTTTCAGAATTACCTTGTCAACTTTGCTAATGCTGACATATCAACATATCAAATACGAAAAAGTATGGGAAAAGACTTCATGGATACTGTGTTTGCAAAGCATGGAAAGAACACCTATCGTATTCTGATTGACAACCCACCAACAACTAAAGAGCTAAAAAATCCAGAGTTTTACCTTCAGAGGGCATGAGCCAAGATTTTGATCCTATTGTTGCCGAGTGGGTGTCCTTTGTCTCAAATCCCAGTTACACCCTAGTAGAGAAATGTCTCAAGCTAGCTCAGACACTTGAATATCCAGATTTGAGCATAGCCGAATACGTCCAAAAATTAAACAGTATGGGAAAAACATTGCAGGCCTCTTTGTCTGATGTAAGAAATCCCACCTACTTGATATCCGTGTTAAATGAATACATGTTTGATGTTCTTGGGTTTGCTGGAGAGCAGGATGATTACTATAATCCAAAAAACAATTTTCTTAATGTGGTAATAGACAAAAAACGTGGAATTCCAATAACTCTCTCCATAATTTATGCCGAAATTGCAAAACACATTGGATTAGATTTACGTCTTGTTGGTTTTCCAAGTCATGTTCTTGTCAAGTACTCGGAGGAGATGATCCTCGATCCATATGGAAGAGGTCGATTACTTACAGTAGATGATTTGCAGGACACCCTTGACAGAAACTATGGTGGCGGAGTTCAGTTTTCGCCAGAATTCCTGAATGAGACAGAGGATGAAAAAATGCTCATAAGGATAGTTAGAAACCTCAAAAATTCTTACACCCAGTCGTTTAACTACAACAAGGCTATGCATTGCATAAATATGATTCTGGCAGTTGAACCTGACTCCCCAGAAGAAATAAGGGATAGGGGGGTTATAGAATCAAGGCTATTGCACCATGATCTTGCAATAAAATCTCTGAATAGATATCTGGAACTGTCACCGGAAGCTGAAGATGCGGATTTTGTTTTGGATTTGATAAGAAGTATCAAAGAGAGAATCAGTCAATAATAGAGGTGATATCCTTTCCGCTTCTAATCTTGGCAATCTCATGGCGAGCTATCTTATTGCGTATGGCGCCTTTTATCACGTCTAATTCATTTTTCAGAGCAGCAACTTCATCTTCAAGTCTTGCAACTCTCTCATAGATTGATTCTTCACTTTCACTGCTCATACCAATCTAAAGGCTGAAATTGGCCTTAAAAATTTATGGGTCATTTTTTTGCGAGTTTGGTCAATTTTTATATTATAACGTAAATTCGGCATTGCAAGCTTGACATTTGCCTTTTTCCATACCTGTGGCACCTATTATCAAAATCTTGCCAATTGTGCCACATTTTGGACATAGACCAGTGGTTACATTTCTTGGTGCGCTAACCTTTGGTTTTACGGTCTTCCTTCTTACCAATGTTCCAGCATCCTATTTTCGGATTATTAAGTCTAAGCGTTTGATTTACAATAAGCGCGGGGAGTGGGATTCGAACCCACGGGTCCTTACGGACATGGGATTAGCAATCCCACGCCCTACCAGGCTAGGCGACCCCCGCCCAATGGTGCTGAAATTATAACTGTTAATTAACCTAGCTTACTCTTCACCAAAACGCGTGTAGTTTTCTACAAGATCTTTCAACGGAATGCACTTTCCGCCGACAATTTTTAGATCTACTTTGATCTTGTGTTTTTCTATGTTGATAATATTGTATGTGTTTTCAAAAAGACCACGCATTCTTTCTGAAGATGCAGTGCCTGCGTTTACGATTGAAAGATTTCCAAAGCTCCAAATCCAAGGCCTGTGTCTATGACCACATAAAACCAGATTAACTTGACTTGAAAGTGCAGTTCTCAGAACATCACCGGCATCAATTACAGTTACTCTGTCCGTGCCGCTGTCAGGAATTCCTATTAGGTGATGATGCATCGCTACCATCTTCAGCTTTTTTGGGTGTTTTTTCATGGTGCGCTCAAGCCATAAGTTCTGCCTGTACCCAACTTCGCCTTCATCTCGGTCTGGCCTTGCCGTTCCTAAAGTAACAAGAACTACGTTATCATCAAGCTCATTGACTGTCTCAAAGGGAAAGAATTTCTTGAATAAGAGATATCCTGTGTTCCTATAGTCATGGTTTCCGCTAATTGTAATTATTTTTTCCACTTCGAGCTTGGCAAACTTTGCCTTGCATTTCTCGTATTCTTGTAGCAGTCCTTCATTTGTTAGATCTCCTGTCACTATAACCGCGTCTGGACCAAGATCATTTACTTCATCTATTACGTTATCAAATACTTCTTCTCTGAATTGCGAGCCTACATGTATGTCTGACAGCTGTACTATTTTCATTGTATCCAGATATTCAATAATGAATGATTGTTTAAGGATTGGCTTTTTGATTGCAATGATAATTCTATAATCATGTATTCAAAAAACGAAAATTTCTTCGTTAGAGTTAAATATACTGGATCTGCAAACTTGGTGTTTTGGTAAAGCAAGCTGCGATCATAAAAGGTGATGGTACTGGTCCTGAGCTTGTTGATGCCATGCTACATGTCTTAAAATCCTGTAACACCCAAACCGAGCTTATTTTGTGCGATGCGGGCTCAGAACAGTGGGAAAAAACTGGTGGCGCTACCTACATCCCAGATTCTACAATGAAATTGCTTGAGGAAAGTGATGCTTGCTATAAAGGACCAACTACTACAATACCAAGACCAAATGCGCCCAGAAGTGTTGCAGTTACCATTCGACAGAAATTTGAGCTTTATAGTAACATAAGACCGATCAAGACATACGACAGACTTTCACCAAACAAAAAACTTGATTTCGTATGTTTTAGGGAAGCAACCGAGGGGCTCTACGCAGGAATTGAGTTTAAGTTATCTGAGGATTCTGCGATAGCAATAAGAAAGACTACGCGTAAAGGCTGTCAAAGGATAGTAAAGGCTGCCTTTTCGTGGGCAAAGCAGCACAACCTAAAAAAGATCTTTGCCATTACAAAGCGAAACATACTAAAAGAGACTGACGGAATATTTTGGACCGAAGTTGAAAAGGCAGTAAGAGACAATCCTGGAATTGATGTTGAGGAATACTACATTGACAACATGACACAACAGCTGGTCAAAAATCCAGAAAGATTCAACAATTCTGTGTTGCTAAGCACAAATCTGTTTATGGATATCATATCAGAATGTGCGTCTGGAAACATTGGTTCTATAGGAAATGTGTACTCTGCAAACATAGGAGACTCTTATGCAATGTTTGAACCTGCGCATGGAAGTGCACCAAAATACAAAGGCATGGACAAAGTGAATCCAACTGCAGCCATATTGTCCGGAGCATGGATGGTCGAATATCTTGGAGAACCTCAAATAAAAAATGCAATCTTTGCTGCAACCGAACAAGTGATCAACGAGGGAAAGTATGTTACATATGATATTGGGGGCAGTGCAGCCACGTCAAAAATGTCTCAAGTAATTGCAGAAATGGCAAAACAAAAACTTAGAAAATAAAATCATTTTGTTGCCTCAACTAGAATTAGCTCTTCAAAAAACATTTTCTTTGCTGCAATTATCTTAGTACGAAGTCCCAACAATTGAGTTTGTTTGATTAATTCTTCATAATTTGCAAGCGATGATGTTAAGAAAATCAAACGGCCTCCCTTTTTGGTAACGTTTTTTGCCGATTTTATGATCTTAAGAGGAATTACTACTCCTTCATGTAGACCGTCTACTGTGTTGTCTGTAATTTCATTTGATGGGAGGTATGGTAGATTGCATACAATAAGGTCAAATCCTGCCACCAAGGCATCTGCGGAATCACAGCACAAGCAATTATCAATTACGGAATGTGTCTTCCTAGTTGCTTCAAAGCTAATGTCAGTGGCCACTACCAGTTCGAAGTTTGGCAACAACACTTTTGCCAAATAGCCTGATCCGGTCCCAATGTCAAGAGCATACTTTCCTTTTTCATTTTGTATTTGATTTGCAAAAAATAAAGTATCCTCAGAAGGAGGGTAATACTCATTTTTTGTTAATTTGTTTTGCAAGTTTTACTATCTCACCATCGGTCAGGTCTTCAAATCTTTGGTTTGAATCTATTGATTTGCCAAATTGTTTGGCAACATTTCGAATTGTCTTTCTTCTGTACGAAAAAAGCCTGTTTACTGTATTTATTATGTTTTTTGATATTTGGTGTGTCTTGGTCAATCGCAAGACAACCGAGTCTACTTTTGGTACAGGTGAAAAGTTTGTTTTTTTTACATCCATAATATGTTCTATTTTCGTACAGTGGTTTGCAAGTACGGTGACTGATCTGTGATTTTTGTTACCAAGCTTTGATAGAAGTTTTTCAGCAAACTCCTTCTGAACCATTATTACTCCATGAGAGAATTTCTTTTGTATTAGCCATTCTATTGCTTTACGGCTCTTTGAATATGGCAAATTAGACACAAAAACTGTGAAATCCAAATCTAGCTTAAAGCCATCTCCATGCATTAGACTCAGATTTGAAAAGTTTGAGAATTTTTCTAAAGCTGCCAAGTATAGTTCTTTGTCTGTTTCCACCGATATGACTTTTTTTGCAGCTTGACAGAGAAAAGGAATGAGTATGCCTCTTCCAGTGCCAATCTCAAGAACAGTGTCCTTTTTTGTTATATTTGCACAGTCAACTATTGATTTTGCAATAGATTCTGAAACCAAAAAGTGTTGTCCAAGTAAACGGCGTCTATTCATCGTCTGACAAAGAGGTTCATTCTTGTCTCGCCTGTTATCTCTTCAAGGATCCTCTTTGCAATTTGCTTTATGGGTTCTTTTAGTCCTACTCTATTCTGCAAATCCTTAAAATCTGCAAACTTTTTCTTTTCACGTTCTTCAAGCATTGTCCTCATGTATGTCTTGCCAACTCCAGGTATTAGCTCCAATGCATGAATCCTTGGGGTAAGTGGCTGTGCATTGTTTAGGTAATCCACAAACCTTTGTTCATTTTGTGAAACAATTTTTTCTACAACTCCTGTAAGTTCGCTTTGTGCTGCCGCTGAAATGTCATTGTACTCTAATCTGCCCAAAACTGAGAGGATTTTGTTCCGTCCTTCTTTTCCAATGTAGACTCGTTCACCGATCTCAAAGGTAGAGTTTGGCATGCCAAGAAGTTCTAATATTGTTAACCTGTCTTCTCCCAATGCAGTGACTATGATTCCGTCTCGTCCTCTTACTGTAACAGATTTTCCTCTAGGTGCAAAATCTAAGACGTATGCGTACTCTTCATACTTTCTAGGTTGACTTCTTTCCATGAACGATTCACTCCTAGTGTTATGCGTTCTCCTTGATAATTTTCAGCATTTTTTCTAGTGTTTCGGTCAGAATTAGCTTTTTCCAGCCAAAAGTAAAGGAGCGAAGCTCAGCTTCTGTGGTTGGAAGGTTGTTTACTATTTCTACAGCTTCTTCTTCTGTCATCCCGCATTCTTTGACAAGTTGCTGCTTGAGTTTTTTTGCGGCCTTTGCGTCTATTTTTGTAAACTTTGACACATAATCATATGTCCATCTTTGTATCTGGTCCATGGATTCTGGATCAGATTTTTCCATAATTTCTTTAACTTCAGAAATAGAAATGGGCTGTTTCTTTTTTATCTCTTCCATCTTTATACACCAAATGGTTTGATATGGTCTAATCTGGTGATTAGAGTTTTTGTTTTGTTGCCAAGTTTGACATCAAGTGTTACAGTTCTGCGTCCAACAGCTCGTACAGTTGCCACTTTACCATGATATCTACGATGTGGCAATGCTTTGTGTTGGGACGGATCTATGATTACTAGAGCTTTATCTCCCTCATTAAATTTTCTCAATAGAAAAGAGACTCCTCTGACATGATCCTTTGTCATGACAGATCTCGCTTTATGCATAAAGCCATGAGAGTGACCAGAAGGCTTCTTAGTAGTCATGCTTAGCTAGATTTGAAGTCCTTAATTAAAGATTTGCGAGTTTTTTCAGATAATTTAGTTAATGTCTATTCTTCCAATTCTTCTTTCTTTTTCTTTTTTGATTCTTCTTCTGGATCTGATACACCAGCCTCAGTCAAAACAAAGAGCACTTCGTGTTCTGGGTGGTGCGGACTGTCAACCATTCTTGCGATTCTCTTCTTACCAGATTTCTTAAAGTATACTCGGTATGTGCTTGTGTGTGCAACAACATTCCCTCCAATTGGACGTGTTGGATCTCCAAAGAATGTGTCTGGGGATGCCATAACCTGGTTTGTTGCAATGGCTGCGACGTTGTATGTTTCAGCGGTTCTTGTAAGAAGATGCATGAATCGGTTTAGTCTCTGTTGTCTTACAGAAAGCGTTCCTCTACCTAGGTATTCTGCACGGAATAATCCTACTGCCGAATCCACTACAATTAGTTTAATTTTATTTGCTTCTATAACAGGACCTACTTCTTCCATAATCAATTCTTGGTGTGAGCTATTGTATGCTTTTGCTACAATAATTCTGTCAAGAACCTTTTCTGGATCAAGCCCATTTGCCTTGGCTATTGAAACGATTCTTTCTGGTCTAAATGTACCCTCCGTATCTATATACAGGACTCCTCCATCAAGTCCACCCTCATCTTTGGGTTTTTGAACATTCACACACATTGTATGACAAAACTGTGTCTTTCCAGAACCAAATTCACCATAAACCTCTGTAACAGCTTGAGTTTCAATTCCACCATCAAATAGCATATCTAATGCATTGGTACCAGTAGAAATCTTGCCAATATCTTGTCTTCTTTTGTAAATCACGGTAGCACTGACAAAGTCTTTTTCGAGTTTTCCGTCTTCAACAAGTTGCTGGCGTGCCTTGTTTACCAGTTTGATTGCTGCTTCTATATCCATGCCAGTAATCTCAGATACATCGACAGGACCTCTTACAAGAAGATCCATGATGTTATGAATTCCAGCGTCAAGGAGCTTCTTTGAAGTTACAGGACCCACCCCTTCCAAACTGTCCAGTCTTAGCTCATCCATTCTTACCGTAGGGTACGGTACCAGTACCTAATAAAGATGTTGTTTTGTGGAACTGGTTCCTTGTCGGTTGATTTCTTCGTGTTACCTTCGGTTGATGGCTTGGGTAATTTTTTTAGTTTTAAAATATCACCTGAATAGGAGAATACTTTTTGATATTCTTGATACAAGGATTTGTTACTCATTAAAATGGTATCAGCATAAAAACCACATTCATAACAAAGGTAGGTTTCTAGCCTTTGATAATCATCATCAACTATCCTATACATTTGAATATTACAGAATGGACAACATATTTTCAAATCTATTACCCCCCGCCTTTACCTTTCTTTAATAATTGTGCTAAAATGGCTAATGTTTGTTGTAATAATTTGTTAGTAGAATCCATACGGTCTTCTAATCTTAACAAGGCTTTTTCAATTTCAGTATAAGATGGCTTATGCTCAATTATGTTGTTAGTTGTTCGTAACATCATAATACGATCAAATAATACTCCTTCTAGATAATCAGCGCTTTTATCTCTCCATTTACCAGACACATATTCGCCGATTAAATTTAGAGTATTTTCTACATAAACCGCTAATTCTTTTTTCATTTTTTTATCCGTTAGAATTTCAGTATCTCCAACACAAAATTTTTTGAGAAAATCAGTTACTACTTCATGTCTAAATTGTGTTGGAAAAAGCTCGTCATCTGTCATTTTTTTCGAAGTCTGTTTTGTTCTTTTACCCATTCATCAATTGCCTTCTCAAGTAATTCTGAAAGTTGTATATCCTGATTAATGGCTTCGATTTTTGCTTTTTTCCATACGTCTTCATCAATTTTAACAGACGTCACAATTCTTTTACCCATAATGCTATTTACTACTAGTAGTATTTAAATGTATTAGTAAACGTATAAATAATACTACAATACTACTAGTAGTATGAAAGAAAACATACGTGAAGAAAAGGGAAAACAAATCGCACTCAAAAGCGATCTCATCCGTGTATCTGATTATCATTATCATGTAAAATCTCAGACAACAAAAAGAGAATATGATGTAATCAAAACTAACGACAAGTGGATTTGCAACTGCCCTGATCATATTTACCGTCATGTCTGTTGTAAGCATATTCACGCAGTAGAATTTTCAATTACATTAAGAGAAGAAGTAAGAGAAAAGAATAAAGTAACAATTTCACCAATTATAATAACAAGCTGTCTATTCTGCAAGTCTGATAAGATAAAGAAATTTGGAGTACGACACAACAAGTCAGGCAATATTCAAAGATTCGTTTGTGCTACTTGCAACAAAACATTTTCAATAAACATAGGCTTTGAAAGAATGAAATCAAATCCTCAAGCAATCACATCAGCATTACAGCTATACTTTACAGGTGAATCTCTAAGGAATGTTCAGAAATATTTGCTATTGCAAGGTGTAAATGTATCACACAAAACAATCTACTTTTGGATAAAAAAATACACAAAGATAATGCAGGAATATCTAAACAAGATCACACCGCAAGTAGGGGATACATGGAGAGCTGACGAAGTATATGTCAAAATTCGTGGAGAACTCAAATACGTATTTTCACTCATGGATGATGAGACTAGATTCTGGATTGCCCAAGAGGTAGCTGACTCCAAAGAGGATCATGACGCAAGAGGTTTATTCATAAAAGGCAAAGAAGCGATGGGAACAAAACCACGAGTTTTGATAACTGACGGTTTGAGGTCTTATGAGAGAGCTTATCAAAAGGAGTTCTGGGAGATGTCTAGGCAGAATCGAACCTTACACATTCGTAATATTCACTTACAAGGTGATATGAATAA
>Ga0187892_10005819_pt1 | contig 18950 bp, 20 predicted proteins | sample MA1701073metaG_FD_139345 | JGI IMG/M metagenome (GOLD analysis project Ga0187892, IMG submission 139345) | Bio-ooze microbial communities from a basaltic lava cave in the Kipuka Kanohina Cave System on the Island of Hawaii, USA - MA170107-3 metaG ...
CTTCTCTTGGGCGGACCATTGACGCCCGCTCACTCGGTTCCGCAGTAGCTCAACGGTAGAGTAGGCGGCTGTTAACCGCTTGGTTGTAGGTTCAAATCCTACCTGCGGAGCCACTCCTTCCCCCCTCGCGCAAACCCAAGCGGCGTCGTCCCTTGTGCGGACTCGACCGGGGTCCCCACTCAGTGGGCTTTGAACCTCCAGCAATTGGGTGAACAGCCAGGCTGACCCCAACGACTGGTGGATGCCGCGTGTGGCAGCCGAGGCGCTCGGAGAACCCTCTGCGAGCGCACAGGGGGCCGCACATGGCCCATAGGGGCGTCAAACGGGCGGGGGATGGCCCACGCGGGGCATCTGGGGCCACCAGGAGCGGAAGAACGCGACGTGCGCGGCCATGGCCGGCTTCTTGGCGCCCCGGGGGGAACCAGAACTGCCTCACGAATGCGGCCAACAGGCTACCCATCGCATCTCGCCAGAATGCGCATCCATCCAAGACGAGCTAGAAGTTTGGCGTGCCACAAGTCTCCGGCGGGCTGGGTCGTACTCAGAGCGTCCATCGTACGAGCAGGGCTGAAGTCCCATCGGTCGAAGCGCCGATTACCAAGGGACTTCTCGTCGATGACGCGCCCAACGACCGGGCGATCGGCCCCATGCCCACGGAGATTGGAAGTGGATACTACACTCCTCGCAGCGGTTGCCGAGGGATTTGCCGCGCTCGTCTTAGCCGCCCTCCTCGTCCGAGCCTATCTCAAAGTCGCGAGACTCTCCCGCAGGCTCAAGCCAGTGCTGGATGCAGAGCAGGAGGCGCTGCGCATTCGCGAAGCAGCCGCCCAGGCGGAGCATGAATCGACGAAGGCCATTCGAGCGCGCGAATCAAGCCTCGCCGAGCTGAGTTCAAAGTACACCCTCGGCGTCAAGCGGCTTGAAGAGGTGGCCTCTGAGGTAGCCAAGTTCGAGGAGAATCTCGAGAACATCGAAGTCGGTCTCTATCAACCGCACTTTACATATGAAGACTCAGAGTCGTACAAAGCAGCCATCGAGCGTATCCGCGCGACACAGAAACAGTTGATTCGTAGCGGCGAGGCCACCCAATGCAACACGACTTGGACGGTGAGTGGCAGTGCGCGCGAAGGTGAGCGAATGGTACGACAGACGGAGAAGCTGATCCTCCGTGCCTTCAACGCGGAATCTGAGGCGGCGGTCGCCAACGTCACTTGGAACAACTATGAGAAGATGCGGGCGCGAATCGAAAAGGCTTTCGATGTTCTGAACAAGCACGGCACGGTCCTTCAAGTATCGCTCACTCACGCGTATCAGAGGGCAAGGCTGAAGGAGTTGCAGCTCGTATACGAGGCCGCTGAGAGGAAGAGGATCGAGCGCGAGGAACAACGGCAGCAACGGATCGCACAAAGGGAGGAAGAGAAGGTCCAGAAGGAGCTTCAGAGGGCGCAGGAGGAAGCCGCCAGGGAAGAGGTCAAGTTCGAGAAAGCGCTCGTGAAGGCCCGCGAGGAGCTATCGGATGCGCAAGACGCCGAGAGAGACGCCATGCAGTCGCGAATTGCTGTCCTTGAGGCCGACCTCGCCGCCGCGCACGATAAGAAGGAACGCGCCCTCGCTCAGGCACAACTCACCAAGGTAGGTCACATCTACATCATCTCGAATATCGGAGCATTCGGGGACGGAGTCGTGAAGATCGGCATGACCCGCCGTCTCGAGCCCGAGGAGCGCGTGCGGGAGCTTGGCGACGCTTCCGTCCCGTTCCCGTTCGACTTACATGCTCTCATCTATTCGGACAACGCCCCCGAACTTGAGGCGCGGTTCCACGAGCACTTTCGAGGTCGCCGCGTGAACTGGTCGAACAACCGCAAAGAGTTCTTCCAGATTCAACTGAGCGAAATCCAGACAGCCATTCGCGACCTTGGTTTGAAGACGGAACTGAAGCTCCTGGCCGAGGCACGAGAGTACCGAGAGACGATGACCGCGCGTGGCGCTGCAAGCCAGGAGGCCGTTGCCTCTCAGCAAGCAAGACTGCGGGCCCGCTTCCCCGAGGACCCCTTCGATCAGTCTCACGCTAGAGGGGTGACTGTGGCTTCATCCGCCTAGCTATCCGTAAGGCCGGTCCTTCCCTCGACAACTGGCCCGCGATAGCTTGGTACTCCGCGCAGACGCTGGGTCTCCCTTGCCCAGGCGGCGGCAGGGCTCGAGAAGCTACCTATCGGAGGGAACATGACCGACGCAGCGCCCAAGCGGCCCCCCGAACCACAGGCGGACATCGCCCCCGACGACCAGCCCGGCGGGACCGACTCACCCAGCGTGCCGCCTATGCAGGCGAAGGCTCTCGAGACTCCTACCGACGAGTCGACGCCCATCCCGACCCCCAAGTGGAAGCTCCCGGGCGCCAAGGCCAAGCGACTGAAGAGGGCGGGGGCCTCGAAGGAGCGCAAGCCCGCGAAGGCGAGAGCCAAGGCCAAGAAGCCGCGCTCACCTGCCTCTCCCATGAAGAAGACCAAGGTCGTTCGGCTCAGTCGCGCCGCGAAGGCTCCCAAGCCTGACATTGCAGCGTCTGTGGCAGCGAGGTCGGCGCCTCCAAAGAAGGGTAGGCGACGCCCAGCAGCTAGGCGTTCAGCCGCCACGAGTCCGTCGGCATCGACTCAGCCTGCCTTCAAGAGGCTCCGCCGCGCCAGGCGATCTGCCCCCTCGCCGTCCAGCGCGCACCGCCCGGACTACGCGTCACATCGCCTCACGCCCCGAAACAGCACGCTGGGCGCGAGCGCTCATGCATGCGGGAATCGACCCCGTGCGGCTGGCCGCCGAGCTCGTCACCGTCGCTAGCGGACTACGCCCATGAAGGACTCCAACACGGAAGGCACAGGTTCCTCACCTCTATTCCACTGACCTTCGGAGGATGAGCAAGTGGCGCAATGGGCAAGCGTATCTGCTATTGTTGCTCACTTTGACCTTACATCTCATGGTAATGATTTGGCTGCACTTCGCAGTGAGCTGAAGCAGAAGCTTGCTGCCATCCATCCCGACCATAACGATGGTCAGTTTCCATCGGCCGAGGCTAAGGACGCCTTCTCCTCCATTTCCAGTGCTCTGGAGTACCTGGACGCTCAGACTTCCACGACATCGCTTGTGCCACTCCAAGATATCGCCTCATTAGTTGTTGCAATCAAGCAAGCCCTCCAACCAACTGCGGCTGACACTCAGTCAGCTGGCAGAGCTTCTTACCGTGATGGTGTCTTGCGCGATGTCCGTAGCCGGCTAACACTCCCACGTATTGGCTCGACCGTCTTTGGCGGCATATCAGCTGCAATCCTCACCTTTTCCGGTGCGATCAAGGACAATCCCGTATTTGGTTCCTATCTACAGAACAAAGCTGTTGTTGGGGCGCTTATCATGTGCTTTGTGTATTCAGGCATACTGTTCCTCATGACATGGTACTGGGAACACCGAGAACGCGCGCACATTGATTGGCTACTGACCGATACAGCCATTCGAGATACGCTGACGCGCGTTGTTTCTAAGAGCAGCCATGGACCAACTGACGACCGTGCACCGGTGTTTCGGGTAAGTGACTACGTATCGGCTCTGCGGCGTCGGGGGCATTACGGTCAGCATTCGTACTATCCCGATAATGCAATGTCGGTTCTTCTCGACCGATTGAGAGTCCTGCTGCTGCTTCCGAGACACCTGACCTCTGCGACTTTAGGCAATTTGGCAAAACAACAACTTGAGGAGTTAGAACGCAGAGGGATTGTGAAGAAGGTAGCTGAGCGTCGACTTGATGCGATCTTTGAAGTTACCCCCGATGCTCTGGACGATCTTAGACGCGACGATAGATGGATGGCATGAACCCGCACCGCTACACTTCCCCGCTCAGCTTTACCGAATAGTGAAGCCAGGAGACACCATCATAGGAGGCTCGCATGCCCCGAGGCACGAAGGTGACCGACGCTGATCTCGCCCAGGTCCAGAAGCTCCGCGGCGAGGGCATGACCGTGAAGGACATCGCCAAGAAACTGAAGCTCAACTACTGGCAGACGTATTCCCGCCTGCGGAAGATGGGGGGCGTGAAGCGCCGGGCGAAGGGTGTGGCGCGGGGGCGGCGAGTTCAGCGCCAAGTCGTCCGCAGCATGCCGGCGGTGAGGAACGGGGCGCGGTCGTCGGGCAGCGATCTGAGCCGCTGGGCCCAGGCGCTGGTCAACGCGGGTGTCGATCCCATGGCGCTGGCGGTGGAGCTGCTGAAGGTGGGGCGGTAGCCTCCCCAAGGGCGCCCGACTGCGTTTGCCGGCTTGTTCAGGTCCGGAGCTGCTGAGGATCGGCTGGTAGTTCGCGGAGCCTGTAGGACGGCACCCACGGCTGCTGGAGGACCTGACTGCGTGAGCGATCTCTTCGAATGCGTAAATTGTGGTTCTACGTACCATGGTCTTCCATCATCGAACATTTCGGGACAAGCGTGTCCCCGCTGTGGGGGAGTTACCTTCCGGCATCTCCAAGTCTCACCGCTGACGTCCCCTACTACCAACAGCACCGCTAGCGGCGTGATGGGAGGGGCATTTCTTGGGGCAGCTCTTGGGGGCGGTGGACTCGGACTGCTCCTTGGCGGCATAGTCGGGGGTCTTCTCGGTCAGTGGGCTGCCCGGCGCCAGGAACAGCGCTTGGAGGATGACCCTCGATGAAGATGGGGTTCATCCCGATGTCTATCTGTCTCGGCGCGATACTCGAGGTTGTCCACGTGGCTGTTGCACTTGGGAAGAGGCGAAAGCCAACCCTTCAGGAGGCGGTGGGGTGCTTCTTGTCGGCGTTTGGCCTGGTCGGTGGAGTGTGCCTCTTTCTCGGAGAGATACATCCCAGCCTCAAGGTCGACGTTGGCGATGCATGGCCGTATCGGGCAATTGGCGGGCTAGCCGTGATCTGGGTTTCATTCCAGTCTCTCATTCGTCACTTTCAATTCACCAAGTCTCGCGAAACAGTTGACACGACAGTCCAGGGCAGCATGGCCAAGGGCGAAGCCAAGCGAAAGGAGGGGTAGGCGTGACCGCCGCAGAGGAAGGCTCCAACCACACACAACGGTGACGCCTCTCCTCGAAGCAGAGTGGTCGCAAAGGCATAGATTCGGCCGCTGGGGGCAGGCGCTCGTGAATGCCGGTATCGATCCCATGGCGCTGGCCGTCGAGCTGCTGAGGGTGGGGGCGGTAGTCTTCTTCCTCTGCCCCCAATCCGCAAGCCACTATCTCCGGGCGGCTTCCTGAAGCTGTAGCCACTCGGTCTCGATTCTCCGAAGACTCCGGGGGCCGCCGAGGGCGTGGCGGCTCAACCTTCAGGAGAAACCAATGGCGAGATGGCTACCCGCATGCGTCGTGGCGTTGGTCGGAGTCTGTTCCTTGGCTGCAGCCGACGTGGAATGGGCGCCCGCAGGGAATGCTCCATTTGGAAACTGGTTCGGCCAGGCCACAGCCTACGACACGCACCGCGGGGTCTTGGTCTTGTTTGGTGGACGCGACCTCGCGAGTCCGCTAAACCTGAACAGCGATACGTGGGAATGGGACGGTGTCACCTGGACGCGTTACACCCCTCCCGTAAGTCCGGCCCCGCGGGCGGCCGCCTCCATGGCCTATGACTCTATCCGCCGCGTCACGGTGCTCTTTGGAGGCGATACTGGGACCTCAGGCTTCGACGATACTTGGGATTGGAATGGGACCGCCTGGACACGACGATTCCCTTCGTCCTTCCCCGAAGCCAGAAGCCAGGCACCGATGGCCTTCGACTCCCGTCGCGGTGTCTGTGTTCTCTTTGGAGGTGCACTCGCTTCCGGACCCCACCAGGACACGTGGGAGTATGACGGACTGACTTGGGTTCAGCGTGTGGGAACGCCCGCGCCTCGGGCGCGGTGGGGCTCAACAATGGCCTACGACCCAACACGAGGACGGTGCGTGATGTTCAGCGGCGGGGCCTTTGGAGGCCCCGAGGACGCCGATACATGGGAGTGGGACGGGATAACCTGGGCGGCGAGGAACTCGCCGCGCGCCCCTCGCGCTCGGTATGGGCACGACTTGGTGTTCGACAGCGCGCGCGGCGTCGTGACCCTGTTCGGCGGGGGGTACGGCGACCCCTCGTTGCACCTGAACGACACGTGGGACTGGAATGGTATGGATTGGGTCGAACGAACGCCTTCGAGCCCTCCTTCGCTCCGGGCAAGTTCGATCCTCTACTACGACGATCGCCGCTCCCGGACGGTACTGATCGGGGGAATCCACCTCACTGTGCTCAACGACATCTGGACCCTGCACGATGTACGGCTTGATGCAGCACCCACGACGCCAGCTCCCGGCGGCACCGTGGCCCTTGCTCTGCGTAGTCCGGCCGGCCCGGGCCTGCTCTACTGCGCTGCCGCGGCGCTCTCCACGACGCCGGCGATCCCGCTCCCGAACAACCGGTTCCTGGGGCTGTCCCCCGACCCGCTCTTCTTCCTCTCGGTCTGCGCCAACGGGCCGATCTTCGAAGGTTTCGGGGGTGTGTTGGACCAGAATGGCGCGGCGTCGTTCCGCCTCCGACTACCGGCTGATCAGGCCTTGCTCGGTCTCACGTTCCACGTTGGGGCGCTCACGGTCGGTCCGTTGGGCATCAAGGGCCTCGCCAACGTAATCACGCTTCGAGTCCTGTAGACCGGAGAACGGTCTAGGCGCGGAGCCTCGCCCGGGAAGCTCGCCGCCAACGAGGCAAGCGCGCTGCTGCGCGGCTCATCGTCCATCCATGATCTCTTCAACCGTCCGAATCGTGAGGACCCGCTTCAGACGATCTCGCTCAGCCGTTGCGAGATAGGGGAGTTCCACCCTTACTTCACACGTCCTCTGCAGGGGCAGCACCCGGACGCCGTCTATGCCGAGGGTAGCGGCCCGGCTCTCCATGATGCGGCAGACCTCTTCCAGCGTCTGGGCGTCCGGGTTCCCCGGGACCTTGTAGAGGAGCACACTGCCGCCCTGGAGCTCGCGGCTCAGGCAGAGCTTCCGGAAGGTCAGGGCGCCCACTGCCAAGGCGACAATGCCCAGGATCACGAGGATGCGGCGCCACGTCGCCCTCATCGACCAGCCTCCCGCAAGCCGCCTGCCTGGTCAGCACTGAGCACATCGTCCAGACGCTTCCAATCGAGCACCTGAGCGAGCGCTGGCCATAGCTTGAGGAACTGGAGGAACAGGCCGAAGTCGCGAGCGATCATCCCCAGTACCATTCCTCCGAGGAGACTCACCCCCATTCCGGCCGCGCCGGGCGCCGCCTGCCAGTGCATGTTGTAGACGAAGACGCAGAACCCTCCTGTAACAACGATAGGAATCACCCACCATCGCAAGGCCTTCAAGATCAGGTATCTCAAGGACGGAGGTTTCTCTCGATAACGCTGATACGCCTCGAGGTTCCTTCGTTGGAGGGTCGTGACAGGCACGCTTCTCTCCTTCATGGGGGGGAACTGAAAGAATGGCGGCGGGATCGGTTCGCCCAAGCGACTGTAGACGAATTCCTCGATCAGCCGACGTACCGTCACGGCGCACAAGAGCAACTTCTGGCCATCAGGTGGCGGCGTTGCACCGAAGGTAAGATGAGCGACGGCCGTGCTCCCGATCATGATGCCGTGGAGGCAGGCCGCTTCGACATCGTCGGGCGAAGCCGTCCCGATGTTCCGAAGATCTTGGATCGTGATGCGTGGGAGAGGAACTCCATTTCGCTCGAACTGCTCGATGCCGACGTCGGTGTCCTCTGGAAGGAGTACGGTTCTTTCGCGGAGCTTGGCCCCTCCCTGCTTTCGCGCATTTCGGTCTTCCTTGATGCCCAGGAACTCCAGGAGGAGTCGGCACCATAGTGAGCCCATTTCGATGGCGTCGTTGGTCAGAAGTCGGGCGTTCGGCATCTTGATCGCCACTCCGCCAAACGTTATGAGTGCGGGGGAATCGACCGGCAATGAGTCCATGCGGGGCACAAAGAAGGCGAGGAGATCGACGCGTTCGAGTCGGTACGGGATGTGGCGTCGGAGGAATTGCTCCTGCTCGGTGGGGTGAAGCTGCGGCGCCGCCATGGCTATGAGCGCCCCAGCATATCAACGGGGGCAGGAGGAGTCACAGGCAAGGCACCTTCCATCTTCCGAGAAGGGGTAGCGGAGGCCACGGCGAGGTTGAGCCGAATGGACTGAGGGGATGGACGCTCGGACCCGGACCGACCAAGGACGGGTCATGGGAGGATCGCGCAATGAAGAAACTCTTGATGCCCACGCTACTCGTGGTCGCCTGTGGCTTGGGGGTGCTCGCCGCTCGCCCGATCCCGATTCGCGCGCAGACCTCGACCGGAGGTCTGAAGGCGCCGATTACCTACGTGTTCAGGGTCCAGACCACGGCACCGAACTCAGTCGTTCCCTTGGTGCAAGTCCCCCCAGGCCTGATTATTCGAGTGACTGGACTGTCCTTCTTGGGTGGGAACTACCCGACGTGTTGCCCAACGACGAAACTCGTAGAGGCATCGACGGGGCAAGCGCGTTGGAATGGGGGAGTGCTGGACGAAGCGAACCGTCCCGTCATGACGATTCCGGAACCGGGCGTGGTCTTCGCAAGCGGGGAGACGCTTGGATTCGGGCTGGTATCGCCCGGCTATGCCTTCGACATCTCCATTACTGGCTGGGTCGAAAGCTGGCCTTAGCGGTCTAATCGCAGGCGATTGGTATGGCCTGGGACGCCCACAGCACCTCACGCACCGCCTTGCGGAGGGCTCGCTCCCCCACGGCGAGGGAGCCGTCGAGCACGGCTTCCTGCAACGCGGGGGACAGGAGCATCAGGTTCATCACCTGTGTCGTCCGGGCCCGGGTCAGGCCTATCCGTCGCGCCGCCTCGGCGAAGTCTCGCACCCTGCCGGCCTCGATCTCCCTTTCGATGAAGTACGCGAGGGCCAAGAGCCTCGGCAAGCGCCTGGCCCAGGGCGATGCTGGTGCGCGGGCCGGATGCACCGCCTTCAGCCTCAGCTGTCGCCTGCCCTTGGCCGCGAAGGCCACGCGTCCCTTGAGAACCATTACGCCGTCTCCCGCAGGCTGATGCTGGTCTCGCGCGTCCGCCCGTCGAAGGTCACGCTCTCGATCCTCTGGCTCAGCGGCTCATCGCCCATCGGTTCTCGACCAGCAGCCTTCAGCCGATCCACCACGAACCGCTCGAGCTCGCCCGCCGGCGCCCGGCTCCCGGGGCAGGCCTTGGCCCCGCGGTTCACGAGATTCTGGCAGACGTAGTAGGCGTAGCGCCGGCCCAGCCGCCGGGTGGTCATGCTCGTCATCCCGGCCCCGCACACGCCGCACTTCACCAGCCCGGCCAGCATCGGGGTCCACCGGTCGACGGGCCGGCCTCGACGCTGGGGCCGCTTCGCCCTCAGCTGCTCTTGGACCGCGTCCCAGGTCTTGTGGTCCACCAGGGCCTCGTGGGCGCCCTGGTGCAGCTCGTCCCGGTAGGGCATCTTCCCGAGGTAGATGGGGTTGGTCAGCACGCGGACCACGAGATTCCGGTCGAAGAGGCGCCCCGGGACGAGCTTCCCCCGCAGGTTGGTCCAGGACTTGGAGGTCCAGCCCCGCTGGTTCACCTCGGCCACCACGGCCAGCAGGGAGCCGCGCTCGAGGTACAGCTTGAAGATCTCGCGCACCTGCTCGGCCTCGGTGAGGTTCACGACCAGCTTCTTGGCCACGGCGTCGTAGCCCAGGACCTGGTAGCCGCCCGTCCACATGCCCTTCCGCCGGGAGGCGCCCATCTTGTCCCGGGTCCGCTCACTGATGACCTGCCGCTCGAACTCGGCGAAGGACATGAGCAGGTTGAGCGTCAGCTTCCCGATTGAGGTGGTGGTGTTGAACTGCTGGGTCACGGAGACGAAGGTCACGCTGCTGCGGTGGAAGACCTCCATGACCTTCACGAAGTCGAGGAGGCTCCGGCTCAGCCGGTCGATCTTGTAGACCGCGACCACGTCGACCTTCCTGGCCTCGACGTCGGCGAGCAGGGCCTGGAAGGCCGGCCGGTTGGTGTTGGCCCCGGTGTAGCCGCCGTCGTCGTAGCGCTCGGGCAGCGCTACCCAGCCCTCGCCCCGCTGGCTGGCCACGTAGGCCTCGACCGCCTGCCGCTGGGCCTCGAGGCTGTTGAACTCGGCGTCCAAGCCCTCTTCGGTGGACTTCCGCGTGTAGATCGCCACGCGGATCACCTTGGGCGTTGGGGGGGCCTTGCCGTTGGCGTGAAGGGCCGGTCGGTACCGGGTCGCCAGCCGAAGGCTCATCGACGCCTCCGGGCCCGCTTGGTGAGGCCGAAGAAGGCCTTCCCGTTGAGGTGTTGCCCGGTGACCGCGTCCGCGATCGCCGTCAGGCTCCGGTAGACCTTGCCCTCATGCTCGAAGCCGCCCTTCACAGCCGTGACGGTGATCTCCCGGTCCCGCCACTTCCGGACGAGCACCGCCCCCGGCTTGGGCTCGGCCGACGTGCGCCTCCCGGCGGGGCGTAGCGGCCCCGAGACTCGCCGCTGATCCTCGTCCAGGGGCAGGTCGATCTCGGCGATCAACTTCTCCAGGCGCTGCTTGGCCACCACGCTGAGCCCGCCGAAGCGCTCCTCCTGGAGCTTCCAGGCGATGCGTTTCCAAAGGTACTCGCGGTGCTTCACTCGCGGGCGGCGGCCGAAGGTCGCCTCGTAGCGAGCCACGAGGTCCGGGACCTTCAGGGCTCGCAGTTCGGCAATCTCCCGGGCTACGTCGTCCTTCGTGGTCATGTGCCCTCCGGTTCACGGGCGGCGGCCAGCCTCTCTGGCCGTCAACCGTCTGGCACAGTGACGCTCTGTGTGGGCGGGGATGCCAGTCCTTTCTGGGGAGGGCTTACTCTTAGGAGCTGACCTTGCGTGCCAGCCTCGGCCCGATAGAATCGCACCCCAGTTACACACGCTCGCCTTTCCCTCTCACGTGACCCCTCGCGCGCTTCTGCCGATTGGGGTCCCCACCACGGGAGGACGAACCTTGCACCGTACGTACCGCGCCGCGCTTTCTTCCTTGGCTCTGCTCGTCGTCACGACGATCGCTTTCCCTCAGGTCCAATGGGTGCAGCGATTCCCTGCGACCAATCCCCCGGCCCGGCATCAATATGCCTTGGCCTACGACTCAGCCCGTGGTCGGACTGTTCTCTTCGGAGGGACGATTCCGGGCAACCCCCAAGCAGGGTTCTCTGACTCCTGGGAATGGGACGGAGTGAATTGGACTCAACGCTTCCCTCTGACAAGCCCGCCCGCCCGAGGTGGACACGCTCTCGCTTTTGATTCAGCACGCGGACGAACGGTCCTGTTCGGCGGGACCGAGAATGTGTCCGGGGGGTACTCGGGAATGGCTGATACCTGGGAGTGGGATGGGACCAACTGGTACCCGCTATCCCCGGCGACAAGTCCATGCGGCCGCTACTACCACGGTCTTGCGTATGACTCTATGCGAAGGCGAACAGTTCTCTTTGGGGGACACGCCTATGGTACGCCCTGCCTTGGCGGCCCGGCAGGAGCGCGGGACACGTGGGAGTGGGACGGTGCTAACTGGCAACCGACCAGTAGTGTTGGCCCCCCCGGACGAGCAGGCGTTCCTCTGGCCTATGACAGCAGACGAGGACGTGTTGTGCTCTTCGGCGGGGGCACAACCTATGCGCAGTTCCTGGATACCTGGGAGTACGACGGCACCTGGGTCCAGCGCTTTCCGGCAACAACGCCCCAACTCAGGGAGACGTGTCGAATCGCTTACGACTCCACCAGGGATCGAATCGTCCTCTGTCCGCATGCAACGTGGGAGTGGGACGGGGCTGATTGGTACAGGCCCTGTGTGGCCTCCGGTTCCTCGTGGTTTGGAGTAATGGCCTACGATTCGATCCGTCGAAGAGTCGTGTGCTTTTCCGAGTCAACTACATGGGAATACGGCGTCGGCCCCTGCGGTGTGGTCGGCCCGGGGCACTCTGGCTGCGGCCTTCCTTTCAACTGTGTGACGCAGCCGCAGATCGGTTCTCCCTTCTGCGTCTCATTCTCAGACGGGAGCCCCGCCGGCTTCAACCTTCTCCTCGTCGCCCCCGGCGCCCACCAGAGTCCGCCCTTCCCGCTTCCGCCCCCCGATGTCTGCGCGCCCGCGTCAATCTACCCGGCTGGGCCACCTCTCGTCGTCCTTCAGGCAACCGGGAACCCCGCGGCCTTCTGCATCGTGATCCCCGGCGAGCCGGCTCTCGCAAGCGCGGTCTTCACGCTTCAGGGAGCCGCTTTGGAGCTCAGCGGCTGCTTCCGGGTCACCGATGGCCTCGGCGTCTCGATCCAGTCGTAGCGGATAAACAACCAAGTGAGGGAAAATGAAGACGGTGCTTCACGCTCTGCTAGTATTCGGCCTCTTCGGGGCCGCCCTTGTCCTATATCGACCCGTCCCCATTCGGGCCCAGGTACCTGGACCAACGCGGCTGGCGTTCAACTACCAGTTCCCGGTCACGGCCACGGCGCCAGGCTATGTCGCGGCGCCCGTAGCTACCGTTCCTCCAGGAGTGGTCGTGCGGATCACGGGGGTCGCGCTTCTGGAAGAGACGGGTGGAACCTTGACGACGAGTCCTCGGAGAATCGACATGCTGGAGGGCGCCACCAATACCAAGCGATGGAGTCTGTGGCCGTTTACGGCGTTCAACGCACCGATCGCTGTATCCAGCGATGTTATCCCCGATCCGGGCCTCATCTTCTATCCGGGAGAAGTCGTGGCCGTGGGCGCGACCTACAATCCCGCGGCTTCAGAGGAGATTCGCCGATACGCGTTGATAGGGTGGATCGAGTCTACCCCCTGACGATTCGAACCCAACAGCATATGAAGAACGCCCGGACGCTTGACCATGACTCACTCCTCTCAGCTCAGGGTGCCTGGATCGTCACGAGAACCGCGTCTGATAGTCTGAAGCAACCACTGACCTCGTAGGAACCGCCCTGCACGACAACCGCTTGCCCCACGAGGGCCGTTTCGTTGGGGATGAAGATCGGGAAGATCGCCGGGTTCCCGATGGCTTGGAGGACGATCCAGGGGATGGGGTAGAGGAAGCCGATCGGGCCACAGATGACGGGCGACACGATCGGAATGGGAGGGTCCAAGCGGGCGCCGAGATAGAGGAGGTTGAAGCCGGCCACGTTCCCGGGGTTGTTGAATGTCAGGCGAAAAACGGTGCCGATCGTGGGCCGCGTCGCGCAGGTGACGAAGAGGCTGCCGCCGATACAGTAGCCCCGGCCGATGATCGAGCAGGGATGGGGAGGCGTGGGAGGACCGTACTCCCACGTGTCAGCGAAGGTAAGCGCACCGTCCCCGCCGAAGAGCAGTATCTGTTGGCGCGCGGCGTGATACGTCAGCGCGTGAGAGCGTCGAGGGGAGGGTTCCATCCCGCACCCCTGTCCCAATGTCTGGGTCCAGAGCGTGCCGTCCCACTCCCAGGTGTCGCTGGAGCTCCCGCCGAAGAGCACGGTCCTCCCGCGGCCGGAGTCGTACGCAAGGGCGTGCAGGTAGCGGGCCGGCGGGGCCGCCGCGGGGAGCCGCTGGGTCCACGTCGAGCCGTCCCACTCCCAAGTCTCGTCGCTGGAGTTGTTGCTTGTGTAGCCCCCAAAGAGAACGGTCTTCCCGCGCGCGGAGTCGTAGATCATCGCGTGGCCCCAACGGCCACTCGGGAACGTAGCGACGATCCTCTGCGTCCAGGCCGTCCCGTCCCACTCCCAGGTGTCCGAGAGGGGCGTCACGGCGTTCCCGCCGAAGAGAACGGTCTTCCCTCGCGCTGAATCGTAGGCCATCGCGTGGTACACGCGCGCAAGCGGAGTGGTGCTCGGGGTGCGCAGGACCCACGTCGTCCCGTCCCACTCCCAGGTATCGTTCAGCAGGCCCGGGGCACCGTATCCTCCGAAGAGCAGCATCCGTCCTCGCGCCGAATCGTAGGCCATCGCGTGAGATCCTCGCCCCGTGGGGCTGAGTATGGGTAGCCGCCGGGCCCACTCTGTTCCGTCCCACTCCCATGTGTCGTTGGTGTTGGGACTAGCCCCATCCCCCCCAAAGAGGAGAGTCCTTCCCCGAGCGGAGTCGTAAGCCATGGAATGGTGGTACCGCGCAGGTGGGCTGAAGGTAGGGAGCCTCTGAACCCACGACAGCTGCGCGCCGGCGATGGAGGCCACAAGGAGGAGGACGCCGAACGTCTTCATGTAGTTGTCTTCCCTTGCTGGTCCTATGCCACGAACAGCGAAAGAACCTACGGCTGCACTGTGACCGCGAGGCCGTCCGTCAGGCGGAAGCAGGGGCTGAGCTGGTACGAAGCGCCCTGAACCGCCACTGTCTGGCCGATCAGGCTCATCTCATTGGGAATCTGGATTGCGAACGTCGCTGGATTCCCCACGGCCAAAAGGACTAGGCTTGCGAAAGCGAAGATAGAGCCGGGTCTGCAGAAAGGGGAAGCCCAGGGCACTGTGATTGGCGGATCCAGCCTTGGGCCAAGATGGAGGATGGCTAGTCCAGCTCCGACTTCTGGATCGTAGAGAGTTAGGCGAAACTCCGATCCAATAGATGGTCTCGTGGCGCAGACCAACGCGACCCTCCAAGTGCAAAGGTGCCCAGGGCCGATCGAGCAGCAGGGCACTGTACATGGAGGCGTCGCAGTGATAGGACCGTATTCCCAGGTGTCGGGCAAGCCGTAGCCAGCACCGCCGCCGAACAGGACCGTAGTGCCTCGAACCCCATGGTAAGCCAAGGCGTGATAGGCCCGAGGCTCAGGCGGACATCCCGGACCAGGCGTAGTCGACTGCATCCATTCCGTTCCATCCCATTCCCATGTGTCGCCGAGGTCGGGGCCGGCGCTCCCCCCTCCAAAGAGAATCGCCCGTCCTCGGCCATAGTCGTAGGCCGCGGCTGTCAACGCGCGCGCCGGCGGCCGCATGACGGGACTTCGATAGGACCAAGTCGTACCGTCCCACTCCCAAGTCTCCGAGTAGTAGATCGACGACTCGTGGTAACCGCCGAATAGGACCACCTTTCCTCGCCTTAAGTCGAACACCATCGCCATTCCGAACCGAGGCGACGGAGAAACGGGAGGCGTCCTCTCGACCCACAATGAACCATCCCACTCCCAGGTGTCATTGAGATAGCCACTACTACCGCCATTCCCCCCAAACAAGATGGTTTTTCCCCTCTGGGAGTCGTAGGCCATCGCATGGTAGCGTCTGGCTACCGGGGCTGTCTTCGTGAGCGGCTGCGTCCAGCTCGTTCCATCCCATTCCCACGTGTCATCACGGTTCCCGTTGTCCTGACCACCGAACAAGACCGCCCGACCACGGACGGAATCGTAGGCCATGGCGTGCTCCGTACGACCAGCAGGGTTCGCGGCGGGGAATCGACGTGTCCAGGCCGACCCATCCCACTCCCAGGTGTCGAACATGTAGCGGGAGTATGTTCGACCCCCGAAGAGCACAGTCTTGTCACGCATGGAGTCGTAGACCATGGCGGGCCCATGTCTGGAACTCGGACCAATCATGGGTAGTGGAGGCTCCTTCCAGACATACCCCTGCCCAAACGCGGAAGCAGCGAGCAGGACCAGCACCGCCCTCTTCAAGACTTTCCCTCCCGTGAATCCAAGTACTACGGTTGAACAGTGATCGCCAGTCCGTCGGTGAGGCGGAAGCAGCCGCTAATCTCGAAAGACCCGCCCTGAAAGCCGAATGTCTGACCCACAAGGGCTGGCTCATTCGGAACGCCGATTGGGAACACAGCAGGGTTCCCGAGGACCTGGAAGACAAAGAGGGGGATCGCATAGAGAAGCGCTGGGGAGCAGACTGCAGACGAATTGAAGGGGAGCGCCGAGGTCGGTAGTCCGAGGTAGAGCAGGTTGAAGCCGGCCGCCCACGTCGGGGAGTTCACGAACGAGAGGTTGAAAGTCGTCCCGACGGCTGGTCGGTCAACGCACGCGAGTTCGAGCGAGAATCCTCCGGTGTGCCCCAACCCGAGGAAGCGACAATAGGAGGGTGGGGACCAGAGTTCCCATGTGGCCGCTCCTCCGCCGCAACCATGGAAGAGAACCATCCGCTCCAGGGCGCTGTCGTACGCGATCCCGTGACCCTCGCATGCTGGTGGCGAGATGGTTGTGCCGATTTGAGCCCACGCTGTCCCGTCCCATTCCCAGGTTTCGTTGCTCAGGCCGGTCGATGTTGTTCCCCCGAAGAGCATTGTTCTGCCGCGCGAAGAGTCGAAGGCCATGGCGTGACCGCGGCGTCCCGCTGGAAACCCGCCAACAAAGCGCTGGGTCCAGTTGGTTCCGTCGTATTCCCACGTGTCGTTGAACAACGGGACGAGGCCCACTCCACCAAAGAGGACAACACGGTTTCGGACGGAGTCAAAGGCCATCGCATGGCTCTCGCGACCCGGTGGGCTGTTTGCTGGGGACCTTTGAACCCAAACTGTCCCATCCCAGTCCCAAGTGTCCGCGAGGGAGCCCGCGCCCCCGAAGAGGATCGTCCGATTCCGAGCCCTATCGAAGGCCATGGCATGCCGGTATCGGGGAGGTGGAGCGACCGACGGGAATCTCTGAGTCCACGCAGTCCCATCCCATTCCCAGGTTGCCGACTGATGAGCAGTCGGGCAATTCAGTCCGCCGAAGAGAACGGTTCGGTCTCGGGAAGCATCAAAAACCGCCGCTGAATACTGGATTCCGTTTGGGATACCCTGAATTGTGGTCCAGTCAGATGCGTCCCTTTCCCACCCTTCTGAACAGTAGCTTTCTCCCCCAATCATGACGAGGCGAGCGCGAAGGGAATCAAAGGCCATTGCATGCCAGCGTCGTCCCGGCGGATTCGCTCTGGTGGGCCTGGGGAACCACGAGGGCTGCGCGATCACGGCTGTGGACGCGAAGAGTAGAAAGCCGAAGGTCTTCATCTTCCGCTCCCCTGAAAGAGGACCCCGACCCACTTGGAAACCCCGACAAAGGACCGGATCAGGGGCCGAATACTCATCCCTGGGGCTTCCGGGCGCGGATTCTATGTCGGGGCGATAGTGGCTGGAATGGGGGAGCCGCACCTCACGCCATGGCCGCATTCCGCCTCCGCATGTGCCTGACGCCGTCCCACGAAGATCGTGCACAGCGAATGCCCCAACATCCGCGCCGCGCACACCGACTCCATGCGCTCATCCAGCTCGATGCCCACGCCTATACGCCCTGCTTCAGTCGCCGCCAGCAGAGTCGTGCCCGATCCGACGAACGGGTCCAACACCCGCTCGCCGTAGAACGTGAACATGCGGATCAGCCGATCAGGCACGTCCACAGGGAACGCTGCCGGGTGAATCGTCTGCCGCGCGGGCGCCAACTCCCAAATGCCGCGGAACCAGGCGCTCCGCTGCTCCTTGGTCAGGCGACTCTTGGCCCTCACGTCCTTTCCCGGTCTCCGCGCCTTCCCACGCTTCTTGAAGAGGAGAATCGACTCGTGCTCGTAGGTCACGTAGCCATCCCGCGGCTCGTAGATGCTCCCCATCCAGGTGCAGCCCCCCGTGGTCTTCGTGGTGCTGATCTTTCTCCAGATGATCTGGCCAAGGAACACCATGCCGGGTAGCGCGTTCACCTGGGTGATCACGTCGGCATGGATGGGCGCCACGGAGTACTCCCCGTGGTCGCGGGCCCGTAGGAACTGGTCGCCCACGTTGATGACGATGCGGCACCCGGGTTCCAGGACCCGCACGCACTCGACCCACACCTCACGCAGGCGTTCGAGATAGCCGGCGTAGTCCTGCCCGATGCCGATCTGGCGAGGATGGCCGTAGTCTTTGATCGTCCCATAGGGGGGCGAAGTGACAACGAGCTGGAAGGAATCAGACGCGAGCGTGCGGAGTCCGTCGAGGGCGTCGCCAATGATCAGGGTGTGCTCCACCAGAAGTTCCCTCCGAGAATGCCAGGGACCGGCCCCCCGCTGAACCGCCGCTTACTTGTGGGGGGGAGGCCTGCTCCGACATCGGAGCAGGGTTCGAGGTGGTCAACCTCGATGCGAGAAGCGCTCGGCGGCCGACGAATTCCACACCACCCTCAAGTACTTCAGTGCTCTATCAGCCCGAGTCCCCGGCGTCTTCGTCTGCTCCGTCGACGCTCTGCGTGCCGTTCCTGTGCGGAACGGCATGACCGTGAGCGCCCTCCCGCATTCCATCCAGCTCGCGCATGCGATCAACGAGCGCGGGCGGCAACGGACGCTGCTCGTCCTTCCGCACGCGTTCCTCCGCCTGTCGCCGCAGCGCGTCCACCGACGTGCCGCGCAGGAGCACCCGCGCGCGATCGGCCAGCAGCTTCCGCCGGACGTCGGCCATGCCGGCCAAGCCGGAGAAGGCCTTCACCGCCTCTCTCGGTGTGAATCTCACCGCGGGTCGTGGGCCGCGTCGCCGCCCTTCCAAGGCCTCGGCATCGGGCGTAACCGCTTCACACGGCTCCGGCTTCCCCCGCCCCGACAGTTGGTCCGCGAGCAGGCCCAAGATCTCCACCTGCCGCCCCTGCATTTCTTGAAGGCGCCGGTCCTGCTCAGCGAACTCCGCGAGCAGCGCCACCGGGCTGAACCCGACGTCCCAGGCGATGGCCATCTGCTCGTAGAAGCGGGCGCGATCGCCAACCATTTCCACCGGGATGCGCAACGACCGCGCCAGCGCGTAGTCGGTCCGGCCCTTCCGTCGCCCCTCGAAGCACTTCCGCGCCTGCTTCCAGATGCGCCGCTGCACCTTCGTGAACTGGTCGGTGGTCGCGGGCAGCTCGCCTTCGGCCCCCAGCTCCTGCTGGGTGCGCGTGGCCTTCCCGTCTTCGTGCCCGGTCCCGTTGTGATACATCATCCGCCCTCCGCACTGGACCAGCCTGGACGCCCACCACATGTCTACCTCGCCTGGGGCGCCACACCCAGTCACTCCCGCCCATAGCACGCCACCCCTAC
>Ga0187892_10005820_pt1 | contig 18950 bp, 30 predicted proteins | sample MA1701073metaG_FD_139345 | JGI IMG/M metagenome (GOLD analysis project Ga0187892, IMG submission 139345) | Bio-ooze microbial communities from a basaltic lava cave in the Kipuka Kanohina Cave System on the Island of Hawaii, USA - MA170107-3 metaG ...
CCATCCCATCCATCCCCTCCATCCCCTCCATACCCTCCATACCCTCCATACCATCCGCCCCCTCCATACCCTCCATACCCTCCATACCATCCGTGCCCTCCGTACCCTCCATACCCTCCATACCCTCCATACCCTCCATCCCCTCCATCCCCTCCACCCCCTCCATACCCTCCATCCTCTCCATCCCCTCCATACCCTCCTTGTTTTTTCTCAAAGAGCGTTTGACCCACGCCCATCGGCCACGCCGGCAGCCACGGCGTCGGGTTTCTCTCTGCGCTGGCATCCATGCCGTGTTCCTCCAGCCAGTCCCCTAGAATGAATCGGCCGAATGGCTCGTTGGCCGCCAGCTCCAGCAGCTTCTCAATCATGGTGGTTCTCCTTTCCTTTATGGTCTCGGCCCTGACCAAGGGGCGCTCCAAATTGGGCAGACTGAGAAGATGGGCCACTCGAACGTGGTGAATACCGTCTGGTCTGACGGACCTACCTGGCAGAGCTCCGGCAGCTCCCTTCCACCGGCGTTGCGCATGTGCTTGACATGCACGAACCGATGCATTCCATAGCCGAGAGGCCGGACGTACTGTCCGCGCATCGTGAATCCTCCTGGCGTGGCGAACATGTACCACTCGCCGGCGGTGTAGGCCGGCAGCCCACCATCGAGTTCGTCGGCGGTGATCTCAACCGGCTCGTTCGTCTGGGACTCTGACATTGCAAGTCTCCTTTCCTATGTTGAATAGACTGGGGCTGATGTAAAAGGTTGGAGAGCCACGAGATGTGGTCGTTGGTCATGGACGACAGAGCACGGTTTTTCGAGAGATACAGTGCCATGCGTCGTTCACAGGAAGTCCAGTGCTGCGCCAGCAGACGATGTAAGCATTCTTCTGAATTTTGACGACGTACATGTTAGGCTTCCTTTGGTATGTGTTGGCAGTTGCACCGGGGCAGGGGCCGCTGACGGTCCGGCCCTCGCTCACACTCAAGCATCAGCCCATGCCCGGAGATTGTCAGCCAGGTGGTGGCTGCCCCGGCGAATGCCTGCGCCGCAGACCGGTGTAATCGGTGACGATCCCTTCTGCGCGTTTCCCTGAGCGATCCCAACCCTGATCGTCCCGTCGCTGGCCCTAGCCGCAACACAGCAGGTCCGCACCGCCGGGTAGCCGTAGGCGTTGGCGACCACTGCGCCAGCAGTCCAGCAGTAGCCTTTTTCCGATGCCTTTTTGATCGCATGAATCACATCATCCATATAGATGGTGCCGACCCGCCGGCTGCCATTCGCCCGGCTCAGTTGATCTGCCACGTTGCGGCAACGTGGCTGGACGAGCATCAGCAGCAGACGGGTTGGATCAGCGACCATTCTCCGCAGGGCAGCCGCCGCCTTCCCCCGCCCCCGTTCCTCTAGGTAATCGGCGAGGATCAAGTAGTGGCCCGGGTTGGACGGGTCCGATTTGATCTCCTGAACGAATGCGGACGTGTGCAGCATTGTTATTCCTCCCACCCCTGTTGAACTCTCGCCTTCCCTGAGAAGTCAGCATAGCCGACATAGCTAGCCCTCCTTCTCAACCATAGTTGTGCGCCATCGTGAAAACACAGTGATGGACGACCCGATCACGTACAGCATGATGTTGGGATGGAATATTCCCCCAAAGCAGATCATGATGCTGTCGCAGTAACCTTGCGGGTTGACTACACCCCAGGTCTTACTGCAGGGCTTGTCCACATATTGAGCCCAAGGCTCAGCCGAACCGACGGACCGATGTTCTGGTCGCGGGTCAAATTTGGTGTCAAAGAACTGGGCACAAAAAGAATCCGTATCTGCATCTGGTTGAAAGACCAGATAACTATCACCCCAGTCCAGTACGAATTCTACGCGGCAGCCATCGGCCCAGAGTTCATAGACGCCGGCGAGCCGATAGGGTGCTTCCCGGTCCGGAAGCAGCCGCGGGCATTTCACGATATCGGTGTTTGAAATCACAGGCATGGTTCCTCCGCAGTTACGTCACGACATAAAAAAAGGACGGCGCACCGGCTGTCGCCGATACGCCGCCCTACCTATGGGAATCCATCCCAGGCTCTCCTAGCCGTTGTGGAGCTTCACAGCCGTGAAGTCCGTCGGCTTCTCGTCGATGGATCTCAGTGACTTCATTGGCCACCCTGGATGCCAGGTGTAGATCACCCCGTTTGGGAACTCGGGGTACTCGTTCTCCGGGCCGAGTACGATCGTTCCGAAGGCCACTTTTGGCAGGTTATTGTTCTCGAGCGGAACGTCGATGTAGAGCTCGGGGCCGTGCACTCCCTCTCGTCGCTTGATCTCGAGCTGTGGCCTCTCCCGCTTCACCAGGCAGTACGGCTCGGCCACGAGCTGGCCGCCTATGCCGGGCGCTAGGAAGTGCAGGTAGAGGCAACCAGGCTGGGCTGCCCCGTACATGGTGACGCTTGGCGTGCTGTCGTAGATGGGTGTCTCACCATCAACGTCCTCCAGCCCGACGTCGGTGGTGCTCCCGCAAGTGCGCTTTCCGAGCAGACTGGCGCCGTGCTTGGCGAGCACCTCATTCTCAGACTTCGCCATGGCCCTGATAAGGGCGACGACCTCTCCCAGCGTTTGCATTGGGTCACTCCTTTCCTCAGCATCCTTGAACATCTCCCGATCAACGCCGATCGAGATTTTTCTCTAGAGATTTTAGTCCTTCGGGCGGCAGAAGGCTTTCTTAACCAGCATCCTGGCCTCCGTTATTCCGTCTTCGAACTCCTGTTCGAGCTCGGCAAACGTCGAGTTTCGCATCATCCTCTGCACTCACCCTTCCTCCTGCGCGTGGAGCTCTTCAAGCTCTAGGCCAATCCATTTTATGACTGGAATGATTTCCTCCACGCGCAGCGCATTAGTGCACTGCAGGATGAACCTTCCGGCGAGCTCCTTTGCTACCGATCCTCGCAGACATCTGGAGCATATGCAGAAGCTTTGATACCCGTGTGACAGGATGATGATATTTATCAAATTTTCTCTGCAGTATTCTCTCTCGTCGGCGGACAGCTGGCAGTCTGCATCGTCCAGCCTGCCAAGCAGCTTGGTGGCGCGCGCTGCGGCCGTTCGGTATGCCGCAGCTAACTCTTGCGGCATCAGGACCTCTTTACACTCAGCGCGGTCGAGACAGACGATGCAGAACTGGTCCTCGTCCTTGCCGGTAGTGACTATCGCCTGGCGCTGAAGCAGGTCAAGCAGTGTCAATCTTCGCCTCCTTCCATATCGTCTTGAGTTGGTGCAGTGCTAGCGTCGGGTAAATCGAATTGAACCACTTCTACTGAAATGCCCAGTAGCTCTCTAAGTTCGGCGATCATGCTGGCCATGGCGCCGGGCGATATCGGCGGGGCACACTTTTTATAGGCTTCAATCTCAAGGGAGAGCTTCATCCATTTGCCGCGCTTATTTTGCTCGCAGCCGTCAATGCTCGTGATGAAGTACTCCGGCTTCCACTTATCTGGCGACATCCAGCCGCATCTGAGGCCGCCGTAGTGTTCGACCGCTATTCCCGGCCAATGCTCGTCGAACCAGCTTTGAACCGCCGTCTCCATGTCCTTCTCGAGCTGATAGATTTCACTGCACATAGAGGTATACAGCTTGATGTATGATTTTCTGCGCATTATCAGCGCGGCCACCTTTTGGCGCAGCTTCGACGGCTTTCGCTTCCGATTTGCTGTTTTCTTCATAGCCCCCTCGAGATTATCCATGCGATCAATCCGAAGATGGCCCCGTAGATCAGGACCAGTTTGAGAATAAGGGACCGTCGGCATCGCCGGCGATCCCTGGCACACTTCTCGTAGTATTTGGTCAGGGCGTCGCTCTGACGATCTTGCATGGCTGTCTCCTAGTTGTTGCTGACGCCAGCCTTTTTGGCGTTACGCATGGCCACCTGGACTTGTATGCTCTCCCTTAACATCTGGTTGACACCTCTGCTGCAAACTAGCTTTTCCATCTCATCCTTTAGGGCATCGTCGTCGGGAATCCCAATAGTGGCGCGTATCTCGCTGCACTCGTCTTTATTCAGCAGCGGCTTGGCCATGATGTAGAGGACCTTCATCATCCTGTCGGCGACAAACTTGGACCCGGCGTCGTTGCAGTCCTTACAGATTGCAAGCTGCCCAACAGAAGTCATGAATTCGAGGCAGTCCACGGCGTGCTTTATGTTCTTGTCTGCGACCACCAGCTTTGCTGCAATGCAGAATTTTGCTCGCCCTACCAACTGTGACATGACTTTGACTGCCTCCAGCGGCAGCTCTAGTGCAAGGCACTGTGCCCGCCTCAGGCACAGGGTGCACATGCGCTGTACGCCGCTGCTGAAGTCCGGATTCTCCGTCTGATCAGGCTGAGACATCTGTCGTTCTCCTGTTTTCGAACACTAGCTTCAGTCCTGCCCACTCTGGTTGGATCATGCTTTTGCAATTTCACAATCAAATCTGCGACAGACGTTTGAGGTCGCAGCAGGAAGTAGCATCAATGCCACTCGTCATCACAAGGATGCACGAATCCACAGTAAGTACCATCCGTGAAGTACAAATAGGTACATGGCTCGTTGGCATAAGCAGATTCCACAAAACCTGCCCCAACTGCCTCAATTGTCTTGCCAGTAATTGGTGCGCCACAACCAAGAAACTTGTACTTTATCTTTGGTCGCTTTTTTCCTTCGACGATTTTGATGCGCATGGTTTGTTCCTTATCTGGGCTCCCGCCTAGATGACGGCTGCAAAGTTGCTAAGGGGCAAGGGGGGCGGGAGTCCCGCCCCTCCAAGTGGGACATGGTTATCTCTGCGATGTCGAGGTAACTTGCTTAGTTGCTGACCAGGCGCCTCTTCTTGATCATGTCGCGGACCGGCGTTAAGAAGCTTTCGTCCGGGACATTGTTCACAAGCTCGTCCTCAGACTTTGCGCAAATCCCGGTAAGATCGTCGCCGAGCATCTTCTCGATATTCCTTCGTTCATCCTCGGACAGAACCGGGTAGTATGACGCGTACATATGCTCGATGCTTTTCTTCGCAATCCACTTTGAGCCCTTTTCTGTACAGGCCGGGCAGATCAGCCACACCTCCTGCGGTGCGAGGCTGCCGGCTAGCTCGCTGATGGCGATCGCGAGTTTGTGGTCCTGGCGGTCAGCGGGGCTCATGCCGGACAGGTCCGCGTTGTGGAGCTGTCTTCCCAGCTTCGCGGACATCGTGATCAGCTCCCTCTCCCAGGCCCGCATTTTCGCTGGCGTCGGCAGCTTGCTCAAGCGTGGCTCAGGCCGGTAGCAGAAAGAGCACACATCCACACACGTCTTGTTCATGGCCATACTCCTTTCGTTATCGGGTAATCGATCCTGATCCCAGTTCCCCAAGCCAATCCTCATCAGCAAGGGCCGCACGGACGCCCGCAGAAGAAAAATACAGCCGCAGCAGACGATCGAGAACGCGCTGCTGAATCTGACCTCCCGTCTCCAGGCGGGACATGGTCACCTCTTCGATGCCGAGGTAACTTGCAAGTTGCTGCTGTGTTAGGCCCAAAGCTTCCCGGGACCGGCGAATCTGCTCCGGCGTGAGCAGGCGAAGCTGTTGCCGGAGAGAATCCGTAATCTGCCGACTCGCGGGGGAATCAAGGACCAGTTCCCCGCAATTCTGGCAGCGAGGGATTCTCAGTTCAGGCACCGTCACCGTATACATGCGGCCGTCATATTCGTCCTCCGTTGTATAGGGAACGACGGCAGGCTGCACCGCTCGCTTTCGGCAATGGCCGCACTTCCAGGGGAACGGCTTCACCTCCCCTCGCGCTTCTTCGCGCAGCATTTCAATTTCGCTCATAGACATGCTCCTTTCGGGTTAATTGGCTAAAACCGCCGTCATCTTATGATGACACGTTCTGCCTGCGTCATTTAGGCGTGCGCTAAAGCGGCGGGCGTTTGCGCGGCATAATACTGTGCAGGGGCGTTTTACCTTATGTACCTGAAAGGAGGTGCGTATGCCCGCGTTGCAATGCGATCGCGCTGGCTGTGAGCACATCATGTGTGACCGGTACATTCTGGATAACACCCGGCGTATCTGTGACACCTGCTATGCCGAGCTGCTCGATAACAAGGAATCGTGGCCGGACGTGATGTCGATTTCGGATATATTGTCCAGGATCTCTGACTTCATGCGTACGCGACCGGGCACGATGTACACGAGGCGGCTGGATAAGGAAGAGCGTGATGCCGTGTTTGAAAGACTGACAAGGAGAAGTAAGGATGACGCACCAGGAGCTGTTTGATCGATGGATTGTGGCCGAAATTAACCTGATTTGGGAAATTTCCGATGATATTCGTGCTGACGCCAGCCGTCTGCTGGAAGCCGCTCAAGCCTACGCTGGTGAGAATGACCTGACTCTGGATAGGTCAGCGTTTGATTCCTGTTTAACTTGAAGGAGATCAGCGATGAATGTGACCGAGAAAATGATGTCACACATTATTGCCCGTACGGTGGTGCCGGCTGCCGTGACGAAGGGGATTGAGTATTACCAAAGCATCCACGTCTCTCGCGAGGCTGTATCTCGCAAGATCGCCGAGGAGAAGAAGCGGCACGATAAGGCCATGGCCGTCCTCAACGCCACACTGGCCGGCATTCGCAGCAGGTGCCCTCATCCGGACGTTACCTACTACCCCGACGCGTCTGGCAACAATGACAGTTTTGAAGTGTGCGAGCTCTGTGGTGCAGAGGCCCATCGGCTCTCATATGACCCGTCAAATGACCTAGAGGCGTAATCTGGCACTCTGCAGGCTGTTCCTGAGAAAGCCCAGATGACAACCCAAACCCACTATGGAGGTGACTATGCAGTTCGGAGTCTACGACACCAGGGATCAGCGGTGGATCGGAATTACCTCGGGCCCACTCCTCTACAAGGGCGCGGAGGAGGCCGCCAAGGTCGCGCGCATTTTAGCCGCGCGCTTGGGCTGGCCACCCAACAGGCTCAAGGCATTTCCGTTCAACGGGCGGGCAAAGAAGACTGAGCGTAAGCCAGAACTGTCGGCGGCGGACGCCCTCAATGAGGCAGACAGCGAGGCACCGGTTTGAAGCAATAGCGCTCCCAATGGAGATGATGTAGACTGCACTGGGGTATGCAGTCTGCATCATTCCATTAGCTTTGCGGGGCCACGTCATGCAGTCGTTTGATTTCCCTCAATTTCAAAAGCGGGCCGCAAATCCGGTGGGGATTGGTAGAGCCGCCGCCTCTAAGGTCAAGCCGGCTCTGAGCTGGCTTTGGCGATTGTTCAAAGGTGCTCCAGCTCAGGCTGGTAGACTCGGCAAAGCTATCAGCAGCTATCGTGAGCCGGCTACTATCATCAGAGCTATGCGGCCGGGTGCTACTCTTAGAACTACCGGTGTGGCTCAGCCGTTAGCCCATTATCCCGGCGGAGGCCCTTTGGAGCGTCTTGCATCCAATCCAGTACGATACGCTGCCAGTGCTGAATCACAGGCAGCGAGCCGTGCTCTAGGAGAAGCGGCGGCGAAAGAAGCTCCAGGCGCGTTTAAGCAATTCCTACGTCATCCTCTAACAATCGCCGGGACTGGTGTCGGCGGAGGCCTCGCAGCAACTGGAGGACTTGCCGGATACGATATCTGGCAGAGGGCGAAAAGTGATCGGCTTATGGCCGCGTATGATGCAATTATTGGAGCGAAAAATCTAGGTGAAGTTCCCGAGAATCTCAAGAAATATTTGCTGGACACGGCCAAAGTTCTAAATAAGGATCCAAATAAAAATTTTCTGGACATCAGAAGCTTCGCCGCTAATGCTGCTGGCATTGGCGTCGAGCCGGGCACACGAGATTTCGTCAACAGAATTCGAAGACTTAGAAATGAAGCCACGCCTACCGATGACACTCCGGATACTGACTTGCTTACTAAATTCAAAAAGCGATTTTCTAGTTTTTTCCCTAGTGCTCCTCCGGGAGGCGGCGGTGGAGATGTTGAGGGCATAGGCGAAGGCGAGTTGCCTAGCTTGGGAAGAGTTGGTCCCGGCGGCGGTAGCATGAGTTCGCCACGAGGTCAGCCGTCCTCGCCTCCACAACAATCTGGACTTATGGATTACTGGCACTCCCTACCCGGCTGGGGCAAGACCGTCGGCGTCGGCGGCGGGGCCCTCGGCGCCGGCCTTCTCGCTCATCAGCTCTTCGGTGCTGACGAGGAGGAAGACGAGTACGGTACGCGAAGGCGAACCGGCTCCAACCTGGCTGGACCACTGGTTGGTCTTGGGACCCTTGGCCTTGGCGCCGGACTGGCGACGGGGTGGGACCCGAGCAAGCTGATGGAAGGTAAGTGGTGGACTGAGCCTGGTAAAACTGTTGCTGCATCGGCGGCCAATATCCCGGCCATCCTCGTTCCATATCGAATCAAGTTTGCTCAACCGACGGTAACAACCAACGAGCCACCTCTCGCGGTTCCGCCTGCACCAGTTCCTCCGCTGCCGCCCGCAGAACAACTTCCCATGCCAACGCAGGCGGACTTTGGTATTGGTAATCTCGGCGGTATCACATCGACGCTGACACCGCGGTCGCCGGCTGCCGTCCCGCCCGCTGTCCCACCCGTCACCTCGCCGACCCCGAAGTCTGCACCCTGGTCTATGCTGTCTGGTGCACAGCGTGTGCTTCGCGCCGATCAGCTGGCCGGAATCGGTGGGATGGTTGGTGGCGCTCAGGGACCCGCCGGCGGGGCCGGTATTGGTGCTGGCACAACTGCCGGACAGCAGTTGGCGGCAAAAATAATGGCTACTAGCCCCGAAGCTATCGATCCTCAGAAGGGTTTTGACAATTTCGCCAAGGCAACACCTGGCGACAAGAGCTCTCCGGACTACTGGAGCGCGCTCAAGCAAAGGTGGGCTGACATGCCGGGCTGGCAACAGGCTCTACTCAGTGTTGGTCTGACTATGGGTGCTATTGGTCTTTTGGGTGGTATGAGCGGTAGGGGTGGCTGGGGTGGCCCACTACTCGGCGTCGGCGGCCTTGGCCTGGCGGCCTGGATGGGCGGCCTGTTCGATCCAAACTCGCCCACGTACATCGGTAACATGTTTGGTGGTGGGCGGCAGTCGGCGGCTGCTATGCCGGGTGGGGCATCACGCGCAGAGGGAAGATCGGCGCCGCCAGCCGGCATGCGAGTTGGTGAGGGACGCGGCGGTCAACCCCCGATAGAGCCGCCTGGTGCATACAGGGGAGGCGTCCTACCTCCTGGCGTGCAGCCGGGGACCGGCGCACCCAGTCAGCCACCGGCAGAAGCTCCTGGGCGAGTGGCTGTCCCAACCGCTGGACAGCAGGCCAGGGAGATTGCCGAGAAGATGCCGGGCGCGGGAAAATATTTCACTGTAGCGCCCGACGGCAAGTTAAAGGCAAATGACATGGCAATTTTGTCTGCTATGAACAGGACGGGCGGGCCAGAAGAGCTTGCCTCTGTCTATTCACAGTTCAATGCCGATGCACGTCACGACATATTTGAGGAGGTAATGAAAAGCAAGAACATGTTCGCGGGGCCTGTGAAAGCTCTGATCCAGTCCACCGAGGAGAATATAGCCAAGAGACAACCCCCTCCAGTCCCCCCTCGGTAGGACCAGGGGGACAGGCGCAGCCTCCTGGTCCGGCTGAAGCGCCAGATTTGAGAGACACCCTGCCCGGTCCGGCTGAAGCGCCAGATTTGAGAGACACCCTGCCCGGTCCGGCTGAAGAGCCAGATCTGAACTTCAATCTGAACGACTTCGGCATAGTCGATCCGACAGCAGCCGGCGCGGCCGCTGGCGCGCCGTTAAGACCACATCCGATCGAGACGGCTCAGGCACTCAAAGATAACCCTGGGCTATTGCCTGAAGAGGCAGCCGGCATCCCGATTCGCGTCGGCAGGATGCGAGCTCTTATGCGGGCCAGGGACCCATCGCTAACCGACATCTCCAATGACGAGGCCTTCGCCGCCCTGCAGCGCGAAGAGAACGCGGCCAAGACCACAATCCTGAATCGATATCTCGGCCGTCCAGAGAACACGCCGGTGGCCCAGCACGAGCTTATTGATTGGATTTACGATCCTAAAGGGATTCGTCCGGAGGACCAGGAGCTGTTCGCCGGGTGGGCGCGTGATCAGGGCGATAACCTCAGGTACCGGCGCTATCTTGAGACGGGCCAGCCGACCAGCCGCATGACGATTGAAGACACCTACGATCAGCTCGTCAACGACTGGCTCTCCTCCAAGGTTGGCCCTGCAGACGAAGAGTGGAACGCGGCCGGTCAGAGAATTTCTGTGCCGTGGAAGGATCGTTCGCTCGTCGATAAGGCAACCCTAAGGTTCCAGCACAAGCTGTTCGACGACGATCGAGAGCGAGCGAGAGTTTTTGGTCAGCCTGCGAAGTACGTAAATCCGAAAAGCGTGCCTCTCGAAGATATCGCTCGTGCAGGTAACGATATTGCACCGCAGGCACAGCTCGGTTTGCTTAGCTCAATAAATTTGGAAAACACGGTAAATAATCTCTATGGCGAAGATCCACCCAGCAAAGAAAAAGCAAAGCAGTACATTGCCGGTCAGGCTGACGAGATGGACAGGCTGCTTCGAATGGGTGCCCCGGCACCAGTGCAGGTGAATGCCCGTGAGGCCGAGCTTGAAAAAAGCCTCAAACTCGAACCGGCATATAAGAGTGAAAAGCTGCCGGTGATCAAGGCTGTGGAAGCCCAGCGCATGTCGGCCGAGCGCGGGATGGCTGCGTATGCACAATTCGATCGCGATTTCGCTGCGAGGCGCGGACTCAGCGAAGACGATATGGAGATTCTTAAAAACGAACAGCTGCACGACCATGTCGCTGCGCGTCGGAACGATCTTCGACAGTACAAGCTTGGTCGTACAGACGAAGCTCCATACGGAAAGGAGCTGTCTTCGCGCGAGCGCTATGCCAAACTCGTTTCGGCCTTTGATCCCGGCGATAGGGCTCTTCGGCCCCGGCCCAGGCGAACAAGCGTTGGCTCCTATAACATTGGGCCGTTCGGCGAGATGTACCCACCGGGAGAGGATGTGTTCACAGTAACAACTCCTGTCCTGTCGCCCGGGGGAGTAATACAGAGCAAGCCGTTTAACCTGTTCGCGGGTATGGCTGGAATGAAATGGCCAATATTCCAAACTTCAAAATCACCCGATGCCTTTCAAGTCGATTACGGTGATATCGCCGATATGGTAGTGCCCTATCTATGGCCAGCGCGAATGGCCGCCGGGTTTACACTACCAGCTGTTGAAGATACGTACAAAGCGCCTGTGCCACCAGAAGAGTAGCTTCTAACACAACAACCACCATTGAAAGGTAATCATGGATGACATCACTGAAATCAACACCAACCTCTACGTGGGGGCGGCGCCAGGTTCAGCCCTTACAGAGAATCCCAAAATCGACGCAATACTCAACCTCTCAACCAACCTTTCAATCCGGCCGGACATGCAACTCCAGGCCTACTACTGGCATCCGATCTCTGATCTGGCAGACTCCCCTCCCCGGCTCGGTGTGCTGTATCACCTCGTCGAAGTGATTTCCCTCTGGATCTCGCTCGGCCACAAGGTGCTGGTGCACTGCGCGGCTGGCATCTCGCGCAGCCCTACCGTCGTGGCTGCTTACCTCGTACGATCCGAGGGGCTTACTGCGGCGCAGGCTTTGAACAGGGTCCTCAGCGTGCGCGATATCCATCCAAACGTCGGACTGCGCAATCTGCTCGATCAATACGAGGCTTTTCTCCACCCGTACAGGGACTCGCGGTGTACCCGATAGCTAAATCAATCGCCCCGAGGGGCGGCTCTCGCCGCGACCTCGGGATTTGTAAAAGGTTGGTTGGCTGTCGTTGAAATATGATCTAGTTTGGATTTCCGGCTCTGGATGTTTGATTTTGCCTCACCGCTGTCCTGGTTGCGGAGGACTCTGCTGAATGCGGCATACGCCACATCGCCCAGGCGCTTCACTGTACAGGCACTTTCCAATCGCCACATGGTGCACCTCCTCGTGCAAAGGTGAAATGTAATCCGTTTCTCAACTTATTATGCCGCGCGTAGCCTCGGCGATTTACCAACTGCCGTTCACTCAGATGGAAAGGAAGACAATCAATGGAAACGCTTGAATCGATCATGTCCAAGGCTAGCGGCATAGTGGGTAGCTACTGCGAGTCAGCCTGCGCAGTGACAAGCTTTGAAGGTTGGCTGGCCGTCGGCGGCAGCCTGTTTGGCTTACTCCTGCTGCTCATGTTCAATCGCTGGCTCGGACGGCCGAAAGTATTGCCGCCTCACGTCGTCTTCTCAAGCTTGGTCGGCGACGACGTGCGCAAGATATTTACTGACACCAGCAGGTATGCCGAAGGCGTGTCGCTTCAGACTATCAGATCTGTCTCGGGCGTTGCCGAGAGTGACATTGAGCAGATTACCCACCTATCGGTCCGTCTGCCCGCCGAGTATCTGTCCGCCGAGTTTACCTCTGCCTTGAACAAGGCTATCGATCGTCTCACCGAAGACTGCGATAGCGAGAATGATGAGTAGCCCGCGGCCATGGCGGCCGCCGGCATCCTTCATGTGTGAGGAGTCGCATCATGGCACTCATTGAGTATAGTGGAGAGAACTGGTCTGACATGTTTGAAGGCAGGAAGAAGCCGGTCCTGATCTACTTTTGGGACGGCGGCTGACACCCGTGCACAGAACAGTCGTCGACTGTTGAAGCCGTTTCCGAAAAGGCGGAGTTTGCTGATGTTGTCTTCGTGAAGGTGAATGCCAGGACGTGTCCCGCCGCCACTGCAGCCTTTCTCCGCGATCGGGTAGATCGCGGGATGGAATGGCTGCCGTGCTTCATGCTGAAGATGCAGGATTCCGTCAGCATCATAACCAACGGCCCGCTCGACGAGGAGGAGCTCTCTGAGTTCATCAGGAGGGTCCTCAGCTCACGAGAGCGGCCGGCCAAGCCGCTCACTGGCGCGTCCAGGAATTGAAGGAGGGATGTGAATACGGGAGGCGGGATTTGAACCGCGCGGTCTCCAGCTTATGAGGCTGGCGAGATGGCCACTTCTCCACTCCCGCAGTTGCCATTATACCACCGGCGGCCGCCCAGGCTATACTGATGTGGTATGGCATTAGCAACCACCACCGGAGGCCGTAGCGCATGGCACGGCGAAGTACCGTCGAGGATCTAGTACCCCTCTTCTTACCGAAAACCGATCTCCAGGCTTCAGCCATGGAGGTCTGTGCCACCAGCGATGTCACCTTCCTTCTCGGGCCGGCCGGCTGCGGTAAAACTCACATCGCCATGGCGGCCGCCCTAACCGCCCTCGCGTCACCGAAATCAAAGATTACCAAAATCGTCATCACCAGGCCTATCGTTGAGGCTGGCGAATCTCTCGGCCATCTGCCCGGCGAGATCATGGAGAAGGTGCACCCGTACATGCGGCCGATCTACGACTGTGTGAACAGGATTGTCAAGGGCGGCGATAGGGTTATAGACAACTACGTTGAGGTGGCCCCGCTGGCCTACATGCGCGGTACGACCTTCAATAGCTGCATCGCCATCCTTGATGAAGCGCAGAACTGTACCATGTTCCAGATGCGGATGTTCCTGTCTCGTCTCGGCGCCGATGCCAAGCTGATTATCACCGGCGACCCTGACCAATCCGACATCGGCAAGAAGTCGGCGCTGACTGCCGCCGTTGACAAGCTGCACAACGTCGACGGCATCGGAGTCGTACGGTTCAGCGACCAGCACAACGTCAGGCACCGTCTCGTCAGCCAGATTCTGGCCAAGCTCGGCAGGTAGCCGGGTGAGTAAGAAATAATATAGCTATAAAATTTCTTATCTCGCCTCGCGTCGAGTGCGATGCGCTGCACCCTCGGCGGTTTGCGGACCCGCTAAATTTCTCGGTATTTTCGTGTCATTATAGTTTGAGCTCGCGGCGCCATGGTCGTTCGTAAGAAGGACCCACGTTGATCGGCTGCTTTGGCAGCCGATCCATTTACCTAACGTACGATTGAAAGGAGTCATTTATGGATGACGCAGATCTCGACCCACGGCCTGCGCAGCTAGAGCGGGCCTGGGAGGACTGTCAGGATGACTTGGACCCGGAGGAGCAGTTTCCTGACTTTGAGTTGCAGCGGGCGATCGACACGGTCGTCTCGCTTAAGCTGTCCATCGATCGAATCGTCAAGCCTGCCATCCTCGACGCCTACGCGAGGTTCGAGGATGTATGCGACGAGCTTGAGCGCGGCGGCTACATCATCGATGGTCGTATGCACGGGCCGGCGCAGATGTACGAGAGGATGTGGTGGGCGTTCAAACAGATGAGCGTTATGTACGACATCCAGAAGGACACGATGTCGGTTGTAGGACAGTGGTATGCCCCTCCGCCGCTGATCCCGGCGTGGGCTGTACATGTCATCGAACGACTTGATCAGCCGGGATACTTTCCGACAGGAGTTCGAGTTGTCAGAGGCACTGGACCATCTCGTGAAGAAGCTGGATGAGATGAAGGCAAAAGACGTTGCCGACGCAGATGCTTTCGTCCATCTCGATAGAGACACGTGTCAGCTCTGTCACGCTACAGGCGAGGACAAGAGAACGGTGCAGATCATGACCTCCTGCTTCTACGAGATGCGGGAGGCGGTCCCCCAATTCCTCAGCCTGCGCCAGGCTCCGGTAGAGAAGGCCCTCCGGCCATTCTACTATCTGAGGATCTGCAAGAACTGTCGTAGCCATATGCTGGCCGCCCTGAAGACATGGGCGCGGGAGTGCATCAGCCGGCGCGACATTCCGAAAGATCATGATGGCCGTCCAATCGACTATGATCTGGAGCGCAACATCCCAATTCGCGAGATGGGAGCAATCAAGATGCTCACTCGTGAGGAGTGGGACGCCAGAGAGGCGGCGGCCGGGGCGATGCGGCTGGCCTCCAGAACTTCTAACCCGGGCCGGCCCAAGGGCGGCTCCAAAAAGAAGCGAGGTGCTAATGTCGCAGTATCGAATCGATCCAAAACTTGAAGGATGGCGGATCACAGTTGGGTGGGACCCGTCGACGCGCGCGTTCTTCGCCACAGTCTTCGAGCCAAGGAAAGAGACCGACAACGGACACGATCCCGTCCCGATTGTCAACATCACCGATTCTTCGCCTTACAGCCTGGCTGAGAGGATCAAGGATTATGCCATTGTCTCGATGGAGATTATCAATCTGCTGCTCACGGATGGGCTGGAAGTCTCTCAGGATTTAGCGCCGCTGCAGATACTTCTCAGGGAGACCTTCAGGGAGAAGCCCGATGGATAGGATAATTACTGGAGTTAGGCGATCTCCTCAAAATCGCCATCTCTCCTTTCCCTTCTTTCGCACCCCTTTCTTTTAGCGCTCAGCTGGACACGGGCCGCGCCCACGACGAGAATACTGGTAGCTATTCACGTTCTCGCCTGGATAGGTCGTGGCACCGACTGGTTAGAGAGTGCGGGTCGGCGAACGTATAAAGCGTGAGCGCCGCGCAGTGGCATCCGTGTCGTGGTGGTAAGCCGGAGATACGGTAGGCGAGCGACTGGCGTGCCCCATTGGCCGTCGCGCGGGCCGCGGGCCTCTATAAGCCTGTGGCGGAGGTCTGAGGGTAGGGGATCCTCAGTATCCAGGCTGAGACCGGTTATCTCACAAGGGAGATCAATCGCCATGCACTTCCACTGGGATGACGCCTACTCTATCGTATCCTTGGTGTCGGCCGCGCTTGGCGCCGCCCTGTCGGCGCTGCTGACGTTCATCGTCAAGATCTTCAATACCAGCCGCCGCGTCGAGCTCGCCGAGGTAACCAAGCTGCTGAAGGCGGCAGAAGACGCCAGGGCCCAAACTTTTGAGCAGGCCCAGAACATCAGCGCCGACCTGCAGAGGCAGATCTTCGACCTCCGTCAGCAGATGATCAAGCTTCAAGAGGACAATCTAATCTGCGCTAGAGAGAACGGTGAGCTGCGTACCAGGGTTGAGTACCTGACGCAGGAGAACGACGAGCTCAAGTCTCTGGTCCAGGCCCTCAGAACTGAACTCGAGGAGCTCAAGCTAATATCGGGGTCAACGGCATGATCGCCAGTACCTGGAGCCTATCGCAGCCGTTGGCCACGCTCTCAACGCATGGCCGCGTACACGCCCCTGCCTACACCGCCGGGCGGGCGCACGTCGACGGTATCAAATCTGCCGGCGGCCCAGTTACGGCACACGCTCTTGCCGGCCGGCTCTACCTCTCCAAATCCGGCTGGATCCTCCTCGAGGTCCCCAACTCTCTTGTCCGCGGAGCATTTGATGCTCTCAACGAGCCTGGCGCCGAACTCCCCTTTCAATCCAACGGCACCCTGAATGCCCATATAACGGTAATGCGCCCCGAGGAGATCGAGCAGATAGGCGGCCCCGACAAGATCACGGAGCGAGGGCACTCTTTCTCCTATACCCTCGGCCCAGTACAGGAGGTTGTTCCGGATGGCTGGCAGGAGATGGCCAAGGTCTGGTACATCCAGGTCAAGAGCCCAGACCTGCAGAACCTCAGGAAGACCTACGGCCTTTCGCCGAAGCCAAACGACAGCAAGTATGACTTTCACATCACCATCGGCGTCCGTCGCAAGGGCGTAATGCAGAACAATTCTGTTAGCAAGGCTGCCGGTGACAAGGAGGCTATACTCGGCCCAATAGCTCTAGCCGCAACTATCGGCATGGCGGCCAAACAGACGCCAGAGGAGCAGCGCGCCGACGACGCCGAGGTGCTGGTCAACCTCGCAGAGCAGGATGCCCTTCTGAATCAGATTCGGCAGCAGCACGCCGATACGACCAGGGCGCTCACTCGGAAGCCACGGAGGCGCAAGCGCATTCCTCTTCCGGCACCGCTCATGAACGTAGTGCCCGTTAAACTTGCCCGGGACCTTATGCCGGCCGGGCTCGCCGACGACATTGCCGACGAAGAGCCGAACGAAGCGGGGCCACAGCAGGGCGAGGAGGTTGAATTGGAGTATACCAACTTGCCGAATGCCGCCGGGGATATCAACAGCAACCATCTTGCAGAGGACCCGCAGTACTTCACGCCCGAGGAAATTGAGGAAAAGAACGCCAGCGCGATCGATCTAATTTCCAGCTACTACGGACACGACAAGGCAGGCGTGATCAGAAGCTTGCAATCTGCGGCAGAGGACCCATTGGAACAGAAGGAGCGGAAGCGCAAGGAGCTGATACGCAATCTCGGCATCCCCGGGCTGGCGGCGGCCGGCGGCCTTGCTGGCTTAATGGCCGTTAACAGGGCGACTGAGACCAGGGTGCCGTACCAGATAACTCGCTTCATGGGTATCGACAGGCCGCAGCTCGTGCGCGGGAGAGTGGGGCCTGGAGCCCCAGCATCAACACTCGACGAGACCGGGCTTGGATACCTGAGCGTGGTAGCGCCAGGCCAGGTCGGCCACATTCAAGCAACTGGCATATCCGATCTGATTGAAGGCGCGAAGGCAAAGCTCGGTCCCGAGCAGAAATTGGGCCTCCTTGAACTCATCTCCCACAGTACACCATACTGGCATGCAATTGGCACCGGGACTGAGCCCGGGCTTGGCACTGTCTCGATATCAAAGGCACCTGGGGTTGCCGCGAGGCTGGAGGAGCTGCCCTGGGCGCTGCCGGCTGAAGTCAGCGGTGTCCCGCGCATAATCGCCGGCGGCTGCCACGGCGGAGTCTGTCTTCCGGAGGTTCGTATCTCCGATAGGAATTACAAGCCTTCGTGGCAGCAGCAGCTGGCCAACAGACTTGGCATACCGGTCACCGGATCACGCAGCTATCTGACTTACGACCCAGAGTTGACCTCAGCCATGCCGTCATCTATGATTCCTTCCGAGTCAGGCGGCGTACAGCACGGACCAATCGCCGCAGACCCAGGACGGCACACCGGCACGCAGCTTGGCACCACCACCTACCAGCCGAATCTGCCACCCTTTGTCACCGACGAGACAGTGGCAAAGAAGACCACCTGGCCGTCACACGTGCTGCTGACGCCAGCGGCGGGGCGTATTCGTGAGCTTCTTTACAACATCGGCAAGCCGTTGGCCACAGCCGGGGCCCTGGCTTCGCCGTTTCTCGAAAACGAACGAACGGCCAGAAATATTGCTGTGCTTTCGACGATCGCGGCACTGCCGATGCTCGTACAGGAATCGGCGGCTAGACTAGCCCAGTCGAAGCTTGCGCCGGACGCCTCCGCCTCAGATATCTTGAAAGATCAGGCCAATGTCCTACCATACCTGGGCTTGACCGCACTGCCGCTTCTCACGTACGGCGGCGCCAAGCTAATGGGCAGGTGGGACAAGGATGAGAAGGAAGCGCCGGCTGAACAACGCAACGGCGAAGTTCTCAAGCGCCTTGCCGAATATCTATCAACTGGCGCCGGCCTTGGCGCGGGAGCTATCGCCGGCCACCAGCTAGGCGGCGGCCTTGGGGCCGGGGTCGGCGGAGGCCTTGGGGCAATTCTCGGGAATGTCCTGGCACGCAAACTGACAAACAGGAGGGCTGTGTGATTGATAAAGAGGCGTTGCTCTGGTGCCTTGCACACTGGTTCCATGAACGACGGCGATCGCTCGATGACAGCCCGCCTGACGCCGAGCTAGGCACTGGGGGCGGCTGGGTCATGTACGATCATGCCTGTCGGCGGAAGGCCTATGAGATTGGAGAGAAGAATGGCGTATGGTGGGGAGAGGTAGAGAAAGCCATTCAGACATTTGAGTGGGAGAAGGAGGTTTGTGCTTGACGGGCTGGACGAGAGTACACAATGACTGAATTAGAGATACTATTGCTCATTGCTGTTAGTCTGGTCGGCGTATCCTTTATTATGCTAACGATGTATGCCTTCGCCGAGGCACGATGTAACAAACTCAGCAGCTCTGGCGACTGCACTCGAGAGCTAGAAGCCCTGCGCGACGAGCTATATACGCCGAAGTGCAGGCA
>Ga0187892_10005822_pt1 | contig 18945 bp, 22 predicted proteins | sample MA1701073metaG_FD_139345 | JGI IMG/M metagenome (GOLD analysis project Ga0187892, IMG submission 139345) | Bio-ooze microbial communities from a basaltic lava cave in the Kipuka Kanohina Cave System on the Island of Hawaii, USA - MA170107-3 metaG ...
ACGCTCCCGGCGACCACCAGGCCGAGCAGGGGCAGCAGGAAGAGTAGCCGATCAGCCCGCGAGCGCTCGCGTCTCAACCGCCCGCCCCGGCCACCGCTGACGCCACGTGGTGCGCCTAGGGGCGCGCGGCCTCGAAGGCCGCGGCGACGCGCAGCACGATGGCCTCCCCGCGTCGGCGGCCCACGGGCTGCAAGCCGACGGCAGGCCGTCGCGCGTCAAGCCGGCGGGGATGGAGATCGCGGCCAGCCCCAGCACCGAGAAGGCGTAGGTCAGGTAGAAGCGCGGCATGGCCGAGCCGATCGGCCGGCCGCTTCATAGCAAGGAGACATAAGCCGCTTCTCGGTCAGGGGCCGGCCTGCGCGGATGGTGCGGATGAGGGCAGTGCCATCGCGCCGATCCTGCCAGATCGTCAGGGACGGGTCAAACAGCCGATCGCCCTCAGAACAAGTGTTACCGAAACGAAAGGGGTTGCCTCACAACCGGTGTTACCAAGCCACGCATCGGAAGGAGGGCCGCCCCGTGACCGAGCCAGCGCGCCGAGAGTACGCCGCGGTGATGCGCGCCCGATATCAGCACGCCCACCGGAGGGGCACTCGTCAACGGATCATGGGCCTCCGCCGCCGGCACAGCCGCCAGCAAGAAACCCCCGTCCCGCCCGGTGGCACTCCCGGGCCCGCTCCGCATCTCTCTCCTCCCAGGCTTGGCGGATGGCGTCCTGCTCAGCCGACGACAGTGAGCAGCCTTGGACGAGGCCGGCCCAGAGGATTGCGGCCAGGATCGCGGGGAGGATGTGCCTCACTACTCGATCACCTGATCGGCGCGCAGCAGGAGTGACTGGGGGATCGTCAGGCCGAGAGCCTTGGCGGTCTTCAGGTTGATGGTGAGGTAGTATCGGCTCGGCCGCTCGGCAGGCAGGGCGCTCGGTGTGGCTCCCTTGAAGATCCGATCCACGTAGCTCGCGGCCCGGCGATAGTTGTCCTCCTGGTTCGCGCCATACGACATCAGTCCGCCGTCCTGGACGAGGAAGCTGTACTCATACATGGCGGGGATGCGGTGCACGAGCGCAAAGTCGATGACGCGCTTGCGGTTGAGCAACGTCAGCGCGTCCGTGACCAGGAACAGCGCATCGGGGCGGTTGAGAGTCATGGCCGCAAATGCCGTATCGAAGTCGTTCGGCTCGCGGACGCCGAGCGGCTGCACGGTGACGTGCCGCATCTGGGCGGCCTTCTCCACTTCTCGGTAGCGCAACGTCATCCCCCGATCGTCCGCGTTCCAAAGCACAGCGATGCGCGCCGCTCTCGGCGCAGCTTCCGTGAGGAACTCCAAACGTTTCGCACTGAGCTCGACGGACTGATCGGTAACGCCGGTCACGTTGCCTCCAGGCCGCGCGAGGCTTTCGATCAAGCCGACGCCGTCGGCATCCCCGACAACGGCCAACACGATCGGGATCGACGAGGTCGTCTGCTTGGCCGCCGCGGCCGCCGGGCCTCCCGCCGTCACGATGAGGTCGACCTTGAGTCCGACGAGCTCGGCCGCGAGCCCTGGGAGCCGATCCTGTTGGGCGTCGGCCCACCGGCCCAGGTAGACGATGTTCTGCTGCTCGACATAACCGAGCTCCTGAAGGGCCTGTCGCAACGGTAGCGGTGGGGCCCCGTCCGGCGGCCGCGCGCCACCGGACAAGAACCCGACCCGCCACGTCTTGCTCCGCTGCTGCGCAACGGCGGCGAGCGGCGTGGCGAGGACAGCGCAAGCCAAGCTACCCAGGAACGCACGTCGGTCCACAAGAACCCCCGTTCGGCCGGATCGTATCGACATCGTCGCGGCGATCCGAACGCAAGCCCCATACCACTGGAGAGGTTAGGTGAAAATCCGCTGACTTAGAAAGCTGAGGAGACGCCAGAAGACCCTTTTGCCCGGGAGTTATGCCCGAAGCGGTGAGTAACGAGCCCGAAGGGGCGGTCACGAGAGGGCGGCTCATCCCCCTCGGGCGGATGGCCGGGTGGCTCGCGGGCACCCGGTGGGCTCGGTGTACGCCGCGGGAGCTGCGAGGAATCACGGGCGCGGGAGGCAGCTCCCAGCGACAAGGAACCCTCCGACCCGGCCACACTCACGGGCTCGCTCGGTATCTCTCTCGGCCCATGCCTGCCGAATGGCGTCCTGCTTGGCTGGTGACGTTCAGCAGCCCTGTAGTACTCCAGCGAAGAGGAGGCCGACCGCGAGAGCGCGGAGTACCCCGCTCAACGTGAAAACGCCCAGCGTTCGAGCAGCCTGAGGACGCTCAGTCACTCGATCACCTGGTCGGCCTTCTGCCGGAGCGACGGGGAGATCGAAAGGCCCTCGACGCCGCCGAGCTCCCGGAGCCGCTCCTGGTAGCCCCGGAGGATCGACCAGTCCAGGCCGGGGCCATAGGGTCCCACGAAGCCGACCTGACAGATCCGGTCCGCCCCTTGCGCCGTCACGGTCGGCGGGGCGGCGAGCACCAGGGCGAGCGCGACGGCAAGAATCAGGGCGAATGCTCGCCGATCCACTAGGTGAGCCTCCAACCGGCCGCATAGTGGGAACGAAGGCCGGGCGGCCAGCGGCTCGAATCCACACCACTTCCGCCGCGCAGCAAGTGCGCTCGGAAACATAGCGATGACTATGCTAGGCGATCAGGTCGAGCAGTTCCTGGCGCGTCGGTCCCGGTGGCGACATCATCTGCCGCCCCTCGGCAACCTCGAGCACCCGATCCAGGAAGCCGGGGCGCCCGAACACCTCCGAGGGAAGGGCGAGGACTTGCCGGATCTCCATGAGAGCGCGGAACACATCGGCGTCGTGGGCCACCGCCCGACCGAAGGCGTCCATGATCGCCGGCAGGGGATCCGGCGCCGCGCCCCGGATGGCGGCCTCCATCTCGCGGAAACGCTGCCGATCGGTCTGCAGAGTGGCCTCGTGCCAAGGCTGGAGGTGCTCAGTGGTGTCGTCAGCCCATGCCGTCGCCAGCGCGACGGGGTGGTCGAGACCGGCTCGCACCAGCTCGCGCAGGCGGACGCAGTGCAGTAGCGCCATGGCGCTGCCCCGCCCAAGCGAGGGATTGGTGCAGGCCCAAGCGTCCCCTACCGTCACCACGCCGGTGACCACCGGCGCTCCGTCGACCACGTAGCTCCGTCGTCGGTCGGCCCCGCTCACGATGGAGACCATGTTGCCGATGGGGTCGCCATCGAGCCAGTGGGCGTGGAGCGGGCAGGCCCGCAGCACTCGCTCGAATACCTTGGGGTCTCTGAAGCGCCGGGTGGGGGCGGCGGCGGCGGATCCGTAGAGGGTGACCGACCAGGTATCGTTGTCGGCCGGCAGCGTCAATACCGAGATCGACCCGAGGGCAGTCAGCGCCGGCGCCAGAAATGCGGGCATCCCTCCATCCCGGTGGAAGTGTCGGCCGTAGTACGCGAAGCCGCTATCCTCTGCCTCCTCATGGGGCGGTTTCCCGCCCAGCGCTTCGAGCAGCCGGGGCAACGGCGAACGGCGGCCCATGGCATCGACCGTCACGTCAGCCCGGATGGTTTCACCGGCGGCGGTCCGCACGCCCACGACGTGGGGCACGCCGGACACTGCGGCGGGACCCGTCAGCAGCTCGGCCACCGCGGCGCCACGACGGAACGAAACCCGCGGCTCCCGCTCAGCGACACCGGCCAGCACATGCTCCATCGTGGACCGACGGGCGGTGATGATCTCGAAGCGCTCGTCACCGGGTCGGGGGGCACGATCGGTGACGGTGGGCGGAAGATTGTTGATGAAGTTGTGGCGCCAGCCTCCGGCCGCCTCCACTGCGGAGACAGCGTCGGGCAGCTCTGCCTCGAGCAAGCGCGCGAAGCGCGCCAGGTAGATGTGGGCCAGTCGGAACTGGGCGACGCCGCGACGGTTCCAGCGCTCCCAAGCCTCCTCGACAGTGGCCGGAGGGGCTTCCGGATCGCGCTCGAGCACGGTCACCGTATGGCCGTCCCGGGCTAGGAGCAGTGCCGAGGCCATGCCGCACAGTCCGCCACCCATGACGATAATCTCCGCCATTTCGATCTCCTCCTCGGGCAGCCCGGCCTGACTGGATTGGGAGCCTACCACCACCGACGCAAGAGTGTTACCTGCTCTGGCCAGCAGTCAAGGTGCCGAATGAGCGCCGGTCCATGCACGCCTCCGTCTGGGCGCACTGGCCATCTCCGTTGCCAAGTCGGTGAAGCGCGCCAAGTCCTCCGTGTGCGTGGATTTCTGCAAAGGGATCTCGTCCCTGATTGCTCCGGTTTGCAAGGGATGGCGGTTGAGGTACGGTCGGCTGACCGATGACGACGCCTTAGAAGCTCAAGGGAGCGACCACTAGAGGGCGGCCCCTCCGACATCCCCGGTACGTCACTCGTCACGCCACCCCGAATGCCCCTTCCAAAATCCGCCCTCTGTGTAGCCCTCCTCCATCATGCAGCGCTTGTACCCGGATACCGCCACGTACTCACGGACGAGCACCGACGAAAGAAAGACAATCTGACTGTTCGTGTGCTGGCACACGCGGTTGTCGAGATTGAACTCTGCGTCTGACGTAGCTGCTCGGGACCACGTGGTGGCGCACCCGGACAGAGCCAGCATGGCGACCGCGATGGCGGGCCAGCTGGTGATCATGGGCAGACGCCTATGAACCTTCGCCGGGGCTCTGGGATTCGTCGGGCGGCGGAGTGAGGAGCCATGCGGCCGCCTCGTAGACTGTGGCTGGCATCGCGTCACCCACGATCATCAGCAAATCCCTGGCTTCCTGGAGGCTCAGGATTGTGGCTTCGACATCGGCGTCCGGATCATGAGCCTCTCGCATCAGCCGGGCCTGCGCGGGCGTCGTCACGAGCCACAGGAGAGAGCCCGGGAGGTAGTTCACTTTGACCGCCACCACGTCGCCACGGGTCAGCAAGGTTTCGTAGAATGCTGTGCCACTCGCGGGAAGCGTCCGATGGCGCTTCAGGATTTCCCGCAAGCTGATGATTCTGGGAGTCATGGCTCTTGGACCGACTTCTCCCCGCTAAAGGGAACAGCAAGAGCGGGGCCATCGGATTCACTCCCATACAATCGGCGAGTTCCAGAGTGGTGCTTGGGTGGCGTTGACGGAGGCGGTCAGCGGGAGTGACCGAGGCTGATCGACAAGCACCCGCTCCAGGCGTGGGCCATCGTGAAAGACATTCATACCCGGCCGGTTCGTCGTCACGCCTATCCGCGGCGGGAGTGGGAAGCGACCACGCTATGAGGTGATGGCGACCGCGAACCCGTCGCTGATCCTGGAGGCACCGTCGTCCAGGCCCTGCGGCCGGGCCGCGTGGGTCCGAGGCTGGGGCGAGCCGGATGAATGGTGACCCCGGCGGGATTCGAACCCGCGTTCACGGTCCGCCACGCGCTCTCTTAGTTCGATCCGTTGGTTACGTGACGTTGACTCAACACCTTCGCTCCCGGGATTGAAATCCGGGCGCGCCTTGAGGCCCCCGTCGACGAGCCTGGCCTGCCAGGAGAGGTCGAGGGCGAATCATGGCCTGAAGCGGTTCGAACGGCATTCATCGGCCACGCACCCTTGGTATCCTTCACCCGGGGTCTGGAGACTCCGATATGAAGTGCCCCCGGTGCCAGCGCGATAATCCACCCCAGTCGAGCTTCTGCCTGGAGTGCGGGGAGCACTTGACCCTCACCTGCGGCTCGTGTGGCGCTGCCCTTCCGTCAGGATCCAGGTTCTGCAACTACTGCGGGACTCCCGTACAACCCGCGGCTGACTCCCGACCCCGGTTCGCCTCCCCCGAAGCCTACACTCCGAAGCACCTCGCCGAGAAGATCCTCACGTCGAAGAGTGCTCTCGAAGGCGAGCGCAAGCACGTGACTGTATTGTTCGCCGACCTCAAGGGCTCGATGGAGCTCCTCGCCGACCGCGACCCCGAGGAGGCGCGGAGACTCCTCGATCCGGTCCTGGAGCGGATGATGGAGGCCGTCCATCACTACGAGGGCACGGTGAACCAGGTAATGGGCGACGGGATCATGGCGCTGTTCGGCGCGCCGATCGCGCACGAGGACCACGCCGTCCGCGCCTGCTATGCCGCGCTCCGGATGCAGGAGTCGGTCAATCGGTACGCCGAGGAGGCGCGGCGCACGTCCGGCGCGACCGTGCAGATCCGGGTCGGGCTCAACTCGGGTGAAGTCGTGGTCCGCGCGATCGGCAATGACCTGCACATGGACTACACGGCGGTCGGTGAGACGACGCATCTCGCCGCGCGCATGGAACAAGCCGCCCGCCCGGGCACGGTCCTGATCGCACCGTCAACGCTCAACCTGGGCGAAGGGTTCGTGACCGTGAAATCCGTTGGTCCTGTGCGGGTGAAAGGTCGCAGCGAGCCCGTCGACGTCCACGAGCTGACCGGCATCGGTCCGGCGCGCACGCGACTGCAGGCCGCCGCACGGCGCGGGCTCACACGGTTCGTCGGCCGGGACGCCGAGATCGAGGTGCTCCGCCGATCGCTCGAGCGCGCCGGAGCGGGCCACGGGCAGGTCGTTGCCGTCGTGGGCGAGGCCGGCGTGGGGAAATCGCGCCTCCACTGGGAGTTCACGCGGTCGCACCACGCGGACGGCTGGCTGGTGCTCAGGGGCCGCTCGGTGTCCTATGCGAGAGGCACGCCGTACGTGCCCACCATCGAGCTGCTGAAGACATATCTCGGGATCCAGGAGCGTGACGACCCGCGCGAGGTTCGCGTGCGGGTGGCAGACAAACTCCTCACGCTCGACCGAACGCCGGAGGCCCTCTTGACGCCGCTGTTGGCCCTGTTCGACGCGCCGATCGATGATGCGGCGTGAAACGCCCTCGACCCTCCGCAACGCCGGCAGCGCATCCTGGAAGCGGTCAAGCAGCTGCTCCTTCGGGGAAGTCAGGTCCAACCGCTCCTCCTTGTCTTCGTCGATCTCCAGTGGATGGACTCCGAGAGCCAGGCATTACTCGATGCCCTGATCGAGAGCCTGCCGACCGTGCGCATTCTGCTTCTAGTCAGCTACCGTCCCGAGTACCAGCACGCCTGGGGGAGCAAGACCTATTACGCCGAGCTCAGGGTCGATCCGCTCCCAGCCGACCGCGCAGAAGAGCTGCTCGCCGACCTCCTCGGCCAGGACGAGAGCCTCGAGACGCTCAAGCGCGTGTTAATCGAGCGGACCGAGGGCAACCCCTTCTTCCTCGAGGAGAGCGCGCAGACCCTGGTGGAGACCGGGGTGCTCGTCGGGCAGCGGGGGGCCTATCGGATGACGAAGGCGCCGCAGGTGTGGCCGATCCCGGCGACGGCCCAGGCGATCGTGGCGGCCCGGATCGACCGGCTGCCACCCGATGAGAAGGTGCTGCTCCAGGCCGCCTCCGTCATCGGGCCGGATGTACCGTTCGCACTGTTGAAATCCATCGCGGACGTGCCCGAGACGAGCCTCCGCCGGGCGCTCACAGATCTGGAGGCGGCCGAGTTTCTCTACGAGACGAGCCTCGTTCCGGATCTCGAGTACACCTTCAAGCAGACCCTGACCCACGAGGTCGCCTACGCGAGCATGCTTCAGGACCGGCGGCGTGCACTTCATGCCCGGATCGTGGGGGCGCTCGAGACGCTCTACTCCGATCGGCTGACGGAGCAGGTCGAACGCCTGGCGCACCATGCCTTCCGGGGCGAGCTGTGGGACAAGGCGGTGACTTACCTCCGGCAGGCCGGCGCCAAGGCTCTCGCCCACTCGGCCTACCGCGAGGCGGCGAGCCGCTTCGAACAGGCACTGACGGCCTTGCACCCGCTGCCCGAGACGCGCGAGAAGATCGAGCGCGCGGTCGATCTTCGTCTCGACCTTCGTCAGTCGCTCTTCCCGCTGAACGAGCTCACGACGGTCTGGAGGTATCTCGAGGAAGCCGAAGGGTTGGCCAGAACGCTCGACGACCCGCGGCGACTCGGGTGGGTATCGGCGTACTTGAGTGGCCATCACATACACACTGGCGGTCACGTCACAGAGGTGCGCAGGCTGGCGGAAAGGGTCGAGGCCATCGCCGAGCGTCTCGGCGATGCTCCGCTCCAGATCGCCGCTCAGTACTACCTCACCGCTGCCCCCTACCTCTCAGGAGACTATCGCGGAACCGAACGTGCCTGCCGGAGCCTGCTGAAGTCGCTCCTCGGCCAGCCCACCCGTGAGCGGTTCGGCCTCGCGACGTCCCCCGCCGTCTGGTCTCATGCCCAGCTGGCGCGTGCCCTCGCCGAGCGCGGCGTCTTCGACGAGGGAGACGCTCACGGACAGGAGGCGATCCGGATCGCCGAAGTGCTCGATGACCCGCACAGCGTCGTCGTGGGATGTTCCGGTCTCGCGTATCTCAAGAGCCTCAAGGGGGAGCTGACCCGGGCCGCCCACCTGCTCGAACGCGCGGTCAGTCAGTGTCGTGAGTGGAACATCACGAGTCAGACGCCGATCGCCATGGCTTCTCTGGGGCACGTGTACGCGTGGTCGGGACGCATCGGGGAGGGCGTCTCCTGCCTGCAGCAGGCCGTCACCGCCTACGAATCCGCGGGAATCGGGTAATGCCACTCGCTCAGCGTCGCGCAGCTCGGTGAGGCATATCTGCTCGCGGACCAGGTCGAGAACGCCCGCGCGTGCGCCGACCGCGCCGTGACGCTCGCTCGCGGGCGGGGTGAACGGGGCTATGAGGCATGGGCCCTGCGTCTCCTGGGCGACGTCGCCTCGCATCCCGGCCGCCCCGACGTAGCGATGGCGGCCGCGCACTACGGCGCCGCCCTGACCCTGGCCTCCGAGCGCGAGATGCGCCCGCTGCTGGCGCACTGCCACCTCGGCCTCGGCCGGCTCTACCGGCGAACGGCGGACGCGGAGCAGGCCGGCGCGCACCTGACGACCGCGAGAACGCTGTACGGCGAGATGGGCATGATGTATTGGCTTGAGAAGTTCGAGAAGGGCTAAGACACGCCTTCGACCAGGACAAGGCGGCTCGCCGAAGTGCCGCTTGTGCTCCGGGCTCCAGTGCGAGGCGTCGTAGTACGCCACACGCGATCAACCGCGCCGTTCGGCACGCCGAGCCGTCTCGCGCGCGACTCGCCTGAACTGCTGCACGAGCGCGGACTCGTCGTCGCGCCGCCAGGCCAGTCCCAGCTCGATCCGTAGCGTGCGTGGTCGGAACGGGCGATAGACGACGCCCCTTCGTCTGAATCTCTGCAGTGCGGCCGGGACGGGGTTGATTCCGAGTCCCGCAGCGACGAGCGCGAGCGCGGCCTGTACGTCGGGAACCCCGTCATCGACACGGGGTGTGAAGCCGGCTCTCCGGCAGAGCGCGAGCACTTCGTCGTGGAAGGCGGCGGTATCTTCCGCCGGAGCAATGAGGAAGATGTCGGTCGCAAGGTCAGCGATGTCGACGGCTGTCCGGTGGGCCAGCGGATGATCACTCGGGAGCGCCACGACGACCGGCTCCCGCCAGAGCGCCTCATACACGATACGTGAATCGGCAGCGTGCGGCCGGACGAGACCGATGTCGATCCGCCTGTCGAGCAGTGCCTGCGACTGGTGCACCGACCTCAGGTTCCGCAGCTTGAGCTCGACCTCCGGAAGCCGCTTACGAAACATTCGAATCACGTCGGGGAGCGGCCCATACGTGGCGGACGTGACGTAGCCGACAACCAGCTGTCCGAGTTCTCCCCGCTCGGCGCGTTGCGCGGCGCCGGCCGCCCGCTCGGCGGACGCGATGGCCTGGCGCGCCTCGGCGAGAAATGCCCGCCCCGCCGGCGTGAGCTGCACCCGCCGGTTCGTCCGACGAAACAGGCGCGCCCCGATCTCGTCCTCGAGGCGGCGGATCTGCTGGCTCAGTGGCGGCTGCGAGATGTGCAGGCGCGCGGCCGCGCGGCCGAAATGCAGCTCCTCGGCCACGGCGAGAAAGGACCGGAGATGCCGCAGCTCCACCGGACAATGATATCTCCCGGCGAATGAGTCGTGTCGGAATTGATATTGGACGGGTGTGCGCATCGGGCGTTCGATGAAATCGTGCCGCGAGGACGGCGTGGCAGCCACGAAGCGCAAGTGACCGCAGGAGCTGCGACTGGGAACCTTGGAGACGGGCAGAACATGGCGATGAACCCGAACGGAGACTTCGCAGGGAAGGTCGCGTTTGTGACCGGGGCCGCGAGCGGCATTGGCCGGGCGGCGGCGCTGGCGTTCACCCGCGAGGGGGCCAGCGTGGTGGCCGCCGACGTGTCCGAGCAGGGCAACCAAGAGACGGTCCGCCTGATCGAAGGGCAAGGCGGGCGGGCGCTCGTCGTCCGGTGCGACGTGACGCGGGCCGAGAACGTGAAGGCGGCTCTGGACAAGACCATTGAGGCGTTCGGGCGGCTGGACTTCGCCTTCAACAACGCAGGCATTGAGCCGAGGAAGCCGGCTCCGACCGCGGAGTACGAGGAGGAGGAGGAGTGGAACCGGATCATCGACACCAACCTCCGCGGCGTGTTCCTGTGCATGAAGCACGAGATTCCACTGATCCTCGAGCAGGGAGCCGGCGCGATCGTCAACACTTCCTCGGGCGCAGGAGTCATCGGCATCAAGGGCAGCCCTGCGTACACCGCCGCCAAGCACGGCGTGATCGGCCTCACCCGGGCGGCGGCCCTCGACTACGCGGCGCAGAACATCCGCGTCAACGCCGTTTGCCCCGGCTACATCGACACCCCGATGATGAGTCGCTTTACCGGGGGCACGCTCGAAGGGCGCGCGAAGGTGATCGCGGAAGAGCCGGTCGGGCGGATGGGCAAGCCCGACGAGATCGCAGCGGCCGTCATCTGGCTGTGCTCGGACGCGGCCGCCTTCATGGTCGGCCACGCCATGATGATGGACGGCGGCCAAACGGTGCAGTGATGTCCGGCGGTAGTGAGGTCTTCGACCTGACCTTGCTCCTCGACCAGGTCGCGGAGGGCTACCGCGCGCTGGACGAGCGCCGCGCGATCAAGACACTGCTGCACCCGTAACGTGAGAAACGAGGACAACTTGAAAAAGCGACCTTGGCTCAGTGCCGTGCTCATGTCTGCCGCTCTCGCGACGCTCTCAGGCTCGAGCGTGTCCGGCAGCCAGGATCGTGACCAGGACAGGCTTGTCGGAGGGTGGCGCCTGGTCCGGCTCGAAGAGCCAACTGCAGGCGGCAAGGTTGAGAGAGTCGACTGTACCGGAATGCTGGTCTTCACGCGCGACGGCCACATGTCGGTCCAGGTCATGTATCGAAACCCGCAGGCGGGAACCAGCGGCGGCCCGGTGCAGTATGCGCAAGGCGGATACGAGGCCTCCTTTGGCAGATATCAGGTCGACGAAGGCGCTCACACGCTTACCTTTCACGTTGAGGGTGCACTCGTCCGAAGCCTGGTCGGCCAAGACCTGACCCGCGTGTACGAGCTGTCCGGCACGCAGCTCATCGTCAAGCCGGCCAGCCCGCATGAACACTGGAGAGTGGCCTGGGCGAAACGATGAAAACACGCACGCTTGGAAATAGCAGCCTGGAAGTCTCAGCCCTCGGGCTCGGCTGCATGGGGATGACCTGCTCCCACCGTCCGTTTCCGGACCGGGCAGAGATGATCTCTCTCTGCTCCGAGCGGCCGTGGAATGCGGTGTCACGTTCTTCGATACGGGAAAGGGCTTCCGAAACGCCCGCACGGTGGAGTGAGCCCGGAACTGACGGAGAACCGGCAGTCGTGGCTGGAACAAGAGTTGATGCGAGAAGCGCCGCTGCCCGATGGGCGCCCCCTAGTTCGCCCGCGCTGAAGATGGGCCAGGAGGTGGCGTGATGGCGATGATGACGGTGAACGGCCGCGCGGTCCAGGTCAGCGCTGATCCGGATACGCCACTGCTCTGGGTGCTGCGCGAAGAGCTCGAACTCACGGGCACCAAGTACGGTTGTGGCGCCGCCCAGTGCGGCGCGTGCACCGTGCACGTCGACGGCCAGGCCGTCCGCTCCTGCGTGACGCGGGCCGCGGCCGTCGACGGCCGTCAGGTCACCACGATCGAGGGAATCTCGGGCCCGATCGCGGCGGCGGTGCAGGAGGCCTGGAATCGACTGGACGTGGTCCAGTGCGGGTACTGTCAGTGCGGCCAGATCATGTCAGCGATCGCACTCCTCACGGAGATCGCCAAGCCGTCCGACGCCGACATCGACGCAGCCATGGTCGGCAATCTCTGCCGCTGCGCCACCTACGTCCGGATCCGCGCCGCCATTCACGAGCCGGCCAAGGCCCTGTGATGCCGACGCGCCGGCGATTCCTCCAGAGCGCCGCGGTCGGCCTGGGCCTCGTCATCGGCCTGCGCCTCGAACGGGCGCTCGCCCAGCAGGGACCGACCGGGCCCGACGTCTTTATGCCCAACGCCTTCGTGCGGATCGCGCCGGACAATACCGTCACCATCATCGCCAAGCACATCGAGTTCGGCCAGGGCGCGCACACCGGGCTTGCGACCCTCCTCGCGGAGGAGCTCGACGCCGACTGGTCTCAGATCCGCGTCGAGGCGGCGCCCGCCGACGTCGCGCGCTACAACAACCTGGCGTGGGGGCCGGTGCAGGGCACGGGCGGTAGCACGGCGATCGCCAATTCCTGGGAGCAGCTCCGACGGGCTGGCGCCACCGCGCGCGCCATGCTGGTCGCGGCGGCGGCGCAGGCGTGGCAGGTACCGGCCGGCGGGATCACGGTAGACCGGGGCGTGCTCACACACGCGGCCAGCGGCCGGCGCGCCACCTTCGGCGAGCTGGCGCCCGCCGCGGCCCGACAGACGCCGCCGGCGAGCGTTGCCCTTAAGGACCCGCGGGACTTCAAGCTGATCGGGCGCAACGCGCCCCGGGTGGACTCGCGGCCCAAGACGACCGGGGCCGCCGTGTACACCTGCGATGTCCACCTGCCCGACATGCTCACCGCCGTGATCGCGCGACCACCCCGGTTCGGCGCGACGGTGCGGTCGTTCGATGCGTCGGGGGCGCGGCGCGTGCCCGGTGTGACCGACGTCGTGCAGGTCCCGTCCGGCGTCGCCGTCATCGCGCGAGGGACGTGGGCCGCCATCAAAGGCCGGCGCGCGCTCTCGATCGACTGGGCCGAAGCCGCGGTCGAGTCGCGGGGAAGCGAAGAGCTCTACGCCGACTACCGGCGGCTCGCCGCGCAGCCCGGCGTGCGGGCGCGGTGGCAGGGGGATCCGCCGGCCGCGCTCGCCGGCGCCGCTCGGGTCCTCGAAGCCGTCTACGAGTTCCCGTACCTCGCGCACGCTCCAATGGAGCCGCTCGACTGTGTGGTCCGGATCGGCGCGGACGAATGCGAGGTCTGGCTCGGCTCGCAGACTCCGACCATCGACCAGCAGGCGGTGGCCGCCGTCGTCGGCCTCCCTCCTGCCAAGGTGCGCATCCACACCCTCCTCGCCGGCGGCAGCTTCGGCCGGCACTCTACGCCCTACGGCGCCGTGGCGCCGGAAGCCGCCAGCGTTGCCAAGCCCTGCGCGGCGCGCGGACCATCAAGCTCATCTGGACCCGCGAGGACGACATCCGCGGTGGCTTCTACCGGCCGCTCTACGTCCATCGGCTCCGTGCGGGCCTCGATGCAGGCGGCGCCATCGTGGCGTGGGAACACCGGATCGTGGGACAGTCCATCGTGACGGGAACGCCGCTCGCGGCCTTCGCGTCCGCGAGGGCGTCGACGCCACCTCGGTCGAGGGCGCGGCGAACCTACCCTATGCCATCCCGAACATCGCCGTGGAGCTGCACACCACCACGGTCGGCATCCCGGTGCTCTGGTGGCGCTCGGTGGGCAGCACGCACACCGCGTACTCCACCGAGGCATTTCTAGATGAGCTGGCACGCGCGACCGGCCGTGACCCCGTGGACGCGCGCCGCGAGCTGCTCGGAGGCCGTGCTCGCCACCGGGCCGTGCTCGACGTCGCCGCGCAGAAGGCCGGATGGGGTCAGCCGCTGCCGCCTGGGCGCGCCCGCGGCGTGGCGGTGCATGAGTCGTTTGGCAGCGTCGTCGCCCAGGTGGCAGAGGTCTCGCGCGACAGCGACGGCCTCCCCAGGGTCGAGCGCGTCGTCTGCGCCGTGGATTGCGGCATCGCGGTCAACCCGGACGTCGTGCGCGCCCAGATGGAGGGCAGCATCGGCTTCGGCCTCGGCACCGCGCTTTCGAGCGAGATCACCCTCGTTGACGGACACGTTCAGCAGTCCAACTTCCACGACTTCCGAATCTTACGGATTGACGAGATGCCGCGTGTCGAGGTGCACATCGTGCCGTCGGCGGCGCCGCCCACAGGGGTCGGCGAGCCCGGCGTGCCGCCGATCGCGCCCGCCGTCGCCAACGCCCTGCTCGCGCTCGACGGCCGCTCCAGCCGTCGTCTGCCGTTCTCGCGGATCGCGGCGGGTAGCGCACGGCCGTCATGAGCATGCGCGCGTGGGCGAGATCGGTCGTCGCCAGCATCGTCGCCGTTCTCGTCACCGCGTTCGTTGCGGGCGTTCCTCGCGCCACCCGCGCGCAGGCGAGGTCCGAGCTGCGCGCCCCCGACGCCTTCGCCGCCATCGCCGATCGGATCGAGCGCTCGATTGCCTTTTTCGTGGAGGCCGGCAAGGTCTTGCAGCATCCGCGCTGTCAGAACTGTCATTCCGGAGACGATCGGCCTCGGCAGGGCGAGACGGGACGGCCGCACCAGCCGCCGGTGCGATCCGGGCCCGACGGTCTGGGCGTGGCCGGGCTGCGTTGCTCAGCCTGCCATCAAGATGCCAACTACGACGCGGTCGGCATGCCGGGACTCACCGGATGGCACCTCGCGCCGGCCTCGATGGCCTTGCGAGGAGTCTCGCTCTCGGCGATCTGCGCTCAACTCAAGGACCCGGATAAGAACGGCGGCCGCACGGTCGACGACCTCGTCACCCACGTGACGAACGATCCCCTCGTGCTCTGGGCATGGGCGCCGGGGAACGGGCGCCAGCCCGCCACGGGAACGCACGCCGCGTTCGCCGCGCTGTTCCGTGCCTGGGCCGACAGCGGGGCCGCGTGTCCGCGTGTGGGTTGGTTAGGTTATCTCTTCGAGATGCATCCGGCGAACTGAAGGAGGCCATGATGCAAAAACGCAAGCTCGGTAACAGCGGTCCCGAAGTATCGGCTCTCGCTCTCGGCTGCATGGGTTATGGCGACGCTCGCGCACTCCGGGACCGAAAAGAGATGATCGCCCTCATCCGCAAGGCGGTCGAGCGCGGCATCGACTTCTTCGACACGGCCGAATCCTATGGTCCCTTCACCAATGAGGAGATGGTCGGCGAGGCACTGATGCCTCTCCGCGATCAGGTACGGATCGCCACCAAGTTCGGTTGGGACATCGACGCCGACACAGGCGTGCACCATGGCGGCGTCAACAGCAAGCCGGACCACATCAGGGCCGCTGTCGATGGCAGCCTGAGACGCCTTAAGACCGCCCATATCGATCTGCTTTACCAGCACCGTGTCGACCCTGAAGTCCCGATGGAGGACGTTGCAGGGACGGTGAAGGACCTGATCCGGCAAGGGAAGGTCCGCTACTTCGGTCTGTCGGAGGCGGGTGCCGGGTCAATCCGCCGCGCCCACGCGGTGCAACCGGTCGCGGCACTGCAAAGCGAGTACTCCCTGTGGACCCGTGAGCTGGAGAACGAGATCATTCCGACCTTGGAGGAACTCGGGATTGGCCTTGTTCCCTACAGTCCCCTCGGGAAGGGCTTCCTCACCGGCAAGATCGACGAAAGCACAACATTCGATACCTCCGACTTCCGCAACAGTATCCCCCGCTTCTCGCCGCAAGCTCGCAAGGCAAATCAAGTCCTGGTCGATCTTCTCCGCTCCATAGGGGAACGGCATGGGGCGGCTCCGGCACAGGTCGCCCTTGCGTGGCTGCTCGCTCAAAAGCCGTGGATCGTCCCGCTGTTCGGTACGCGGAGGCTCGACCGCCTCGATGAGAATCTGGGGGCGCTTTCCGTCATGATCACGGCCGACGATCTCAATGAGATCAATACTGTGGCCTCAACCATCAAGATCCAGGGCGACCGCTATCCTGAGGAGATGCTTCGGCGCTCCGGTCTCTGAGGACGTCGGGCTGCCGTCCGCTCTGTAGCGGACGAACTGGTCGCCGCCGGCCAGAGCCGTCCGTTGCAATATTGCCGAGGGCGCGGAGGCGCAGAGAACTTTGACGTTCCCTATCAAGATCGACGAGTAAACGATTCGTCCCTGAATCGGGAGGTCGCAATGACACGGCTCGCCGTGACGCTCATGTCGCTTTCGCTGCTCGCTTCCGCGTGCTCACATGCGAGCCGGACAAGATCGGAGGCTTCGCCACAAATGCTATCGGTCAACGATATCCGCATGGTCGCGCCGGCGCTCGATAAGTACAGGGAAGACCGTCTGCTGGGCGAGGTATGGAAGCGGCCTGGGCTTGCGCCACGTGACCGCAGCATCGTCACGCTCGCGGCGCTGATCGCGCGCAACCAGACGATCGAGATGCCGTACTATCTGACTCTCGCGTTCGACAACGGTGTCAAGCCGCGCGAGATCTCCGAGATCATCACGCATCTCGCCTTCTACTCCGGCTGGGCGAACGCCATGTCGGCGGTTGCCGTCGCGAAAGATGTCTTTGCCGGGCGCAACATCGGCAGCGATCAGCTCCCGCCGGCCTCACCTCCGCTGCTTCCGCTCGACGAGGCCGCCGAGGCGCAGCGCGCCTCGCGCGTCGGAGAGCAGTTCGGTAAGGTGGCGCCTGGAGTCGTCCAGTACACCACCGACGTGCTTTTCCGCGAGCTGTGGCTCCGGCCCGACCTTGCGCCGCGCGACCGGAGTCTCGTGACGGTCAGTGCGCTCATCGCGTCGGGTCAGGTCGCGCAGATTCCCTACCACCTCAACCGCGCGATGGACAACGGTCTGACGCAGTCCCAGGCCGCAGAGGCGCTGACCCAGCTGGCGTTCTACGCCGGCTGGCCGAACGTCTTCTCGGCGCTCCCGGTCGCGAAGGACGTCTTCGAGAAGCGTCCCGGAGGATCGAGATGAGGTGGCTCGTCGTCGTGACGGTGGTCTCGCTTGCTCTACTCGCTTGCGTGTCAGGTGAATCGCCGCAGGGAATCACGGTCACGCGAAGCGGGTCGCAGCCCTCTCGCCAGGGACCGGCCGAGAACTTCTCCGGCTCCGTACGCATCGATCCCCTGTTCAACGCGAACCCTCCGTCCCGGACCTCCGGCGGCCGTGTGACGTTCGAGGCCGGCGCGAGCACTGCCTGGCATACCCACCCGCTAGGTCAGACGTTGATCGTGACGGCTGGCTCCGGCTGGGTTCAGCAATGGGGTGGTCCGACCCAGGAAATCCGCGAAGGTGATGTGATCTGGATCCCGCCGGGCCAGAAACACTGGCATGGAGCGACGCCGACGACGAGCGTGACGCATATCGCGATTCAGGAATACCTCGACGGTAAGAACGTCGAGTGGATGGAACAGGTCACCGACGAGCAATATCGGAGGTGAACACTACGAAACCACTGTCACTCCTCAGCGCGGCGACAGCGCTGGCCCTTGCCGTGGCGGCCGCCCTCGCCGACCAGCTCAGCGCCGGCCATGGGGGCGAGCTTGTCAACTTTCCGGAGAACTACGCCGAGGGCGTGCTCTACGCGGTCGTGCCTAGAGGCAACATCAGGCAGGAGATCTACACAAGCCGGGAGGCGACCGACGCGGTGAAGCGAGGCGACCCGATCCCGAGCGGCACCGTGATCACTCTCGTAGACTCCAGAGACGGCAAGCTGTTCCGATACGTAGTGATGGAAAAGCGCACGGGCTGGGGCGCCCAGTATCCGCGCGAAAAGCGCAACGGAGAATGGGAATACCAGGCGTTCAATGCCGACAAGTCGGTGAACCACAACGAGAACCTCGATCGCTGCTTTGCGTGCCACAAGTCGCAGGCGCAGCAGGACTTCGTGTGGACACTTGATCGGATGAAGCGCGCGAAGTAGGGAGACAGGCCGATGACGACGTGGACGAGGGACGAGCTCCGCAAGATCGAAGCCGCCGAGGAGCTGGAGCTCGCATCAACCCGACCCGATGGTACGCTGCGAAGCCCGGTGACGATCTGGGTCGTCCGCGTCGGCGACGCCCTCTATGTCCGCTCATGGAAGGGCCGCAGCGGTTCCTGGTTCCGCGCCAGTCAGGTGCGCCATGAAGGGCGCATCCAGGCCGGCGGCGTGGGCAAGGACGTCAGCTTCGTGGCCGAAGCCGACGATGACATCAACGACCAGATCGATGCCGCGTACCGCACCAAGTACCGGCGCCATGGCGGACGCTGGGTCGACCCCATAGTGGCTGCGGAGGCTCGAGCTACGACGCTCAAGCTGGTGCCACGCAGGTAGTTCCATCGTTCCAAGGGGAAGCTTCATGGACCCTGCGATGTCCGAGGACATTGAAGCGGTACGCGACATTGTCAACCGCTTCATGCAGATCGAGGTGGTGCCGATCATGGACGGGTACGAGAAGCGTGGCGAGATGCCCACAGGCGCGCCATCTGCTCGATGCCCTCCGGATTCACCCGAACATCGGTTGACCAGAGAGACGCTCGATCGGCGCGGACCGTGAACCATTCCGGCGGGGACTTGAGCAATGCTCCCTCCCAGGGGCAGCTCCCAGCAGTCTGAGAATAGCGGGCTGGGCCGCTGGGATCGGCCCGTCACGCCGGTAGCTAGCCGACGACTAGCCCGCAGGGCCACCCTAGCAGGCGCAGGGCCCGAATTGCTAGATCAGGGATCCCGGTAAGCCTCTCTTCTGTGGAGGATCCGGCCGACTGTGACCACACGCTCGGCATCGTTGATGTCGTACAGGATTCGGTAGTCACCCACCCGCAGGCGCCACCCTTCCTCGTTGGCGACCAGCTTCCTCGCGGCCGGCGGTCGCGGCGCCAGAGCGAGAGCTAG
>Ga0187892_10005824_pt1 | contig 18935 bp, 11 predicted proteins | sample MA1701073metaG_FD_139345 | JGI IMG/M metagenome (GOLD analysis project Ga0187892, IMG submission 139345) | Bio-ooze microbial communities from a basaltic lava cave in the Kipuka Kanohina Cave System on the Island of Hawaii, USA - MA170107-3 metaG ...
GTCGAGCCGCCGGCGCCGCGCGCCATCGTCGAAGCCGCTGAGGAACGGGTGCACTCAGTCGCCTCTCCGCGCTCCGACTGAAAACCATCATAACGGCGCGTCAAGACTGTCCGATAAGTTTTTTATTCTCGAGCCGCGCCAGGGATTTAGACGGTTAATGCGCAGCGATCGGCCTGCATGCGAAACCGTCCGTAGCCAGTGCGGAGAAATTCTCCGAGAGCCCGATGTGGCGAATCAGTTCGCAGGCGGACGATATCAGGAGGCGGACGCCGCCAATTGCTCGAGCGTCTCGAAGATGACGGCGCGCGGCGAAATCTTCAGGCCGGTGCGCTCTTTCACGCGAGCGGCCATCTGAGCAGCCTGCAGCGACTGGCCGCCGAGCTCGAAGAAGTTGTCGGTGACCGATATATCGTTGACGGACAAAATGCCCTTCCACACGTCGGCGATCGAGCGTTCTAGGTCGTTGCGCGGCGGCGTGCGGGCGGCGCGCGCCATAACTCCGGCCGATGGCGGCGGCAGAGCCTTGCGGTCGACCTTGCCGCTTCCCGTGAGCGGGAACGACGCCACCTCGATGAAATGCTGCGGCAGCATATAGGCGGGGAGCGCGCGCCTCAGCTTCCTGCGCAGCTCGGAGCCGGTCGCGCTTTGTCCCTCCCGGTACTGAAGATAAGCGACGAGAGCCGGCTCGCCGGCGGCGTCTGGCTTGACCGCAGCGACGGCTTTCGCGACAGCGTCATGCGATTCGAGCGCCGCCTCAATCTCGCCGAGCTCGATGCGGAAGCCTCTAAGCTTCACCTGCGCGTCGATGCGGCCGAGGATGTCGACTTCGCCGTCGGGACGCAGGCGCGCGAGGTCGCCGGTCCGGTAGACGCGCGCCCCGCTCTTCCCTGCGAAAGGATCGGCGAGGAAGCGTTCGCCTGTCAGGTCGGCACGGCCCAAATAGCCGATGGCGACGCCCTCGCCGCCGATCCAGAGTTCGCCTGGAACCCCCTCCGGCATCAGCTCGCCGCGCGAATCGACGACGTAGAGGCGTGTGTTGGCGATCGGCCGGCCGATCGTGATGTCCTCCGCATCCGTGATGCGTTTGCAGCTCGACCAAATTGTCGTTTCGGTCGGCCCGTACATGTTCCAGAGTTCGCTGACGCGCGGAAGCAATTCGCCGACGAGAGCCGCCGGGAGCGCCTCTCCGCCAGAGAGCGCTCTTAGTTTCGCGCCGCTCCAGCCGCTGTCGATCAGAAGCCGCCAGGTCGCAGGCGTCGCTTGCATCATGGTGACGTTCTGGCCACGGATGAGCCGAGCGATGTCGGCGCCGTCCGCCGCCTCCTCCGCCGATGCAAGGACGACGGCGGCGCCCGCGGCGAGCGGGACGAAGAGTTCAAGGATCGAGATGTCGAACGAGAGCGTGGTCAGCGCCAGCGCGCGGTCTTCGCTTGCGACGCCCGGCGTCTTCAGCATCGACTGAATGAAATTGCTGAGCGCGCCGTGACCGACCTCGACGCCCTTCGGTTTCCCGGTCGAGCCCGAGGTGTAAATCACATAAGCGCGCGCCGACCCTCCCTTCTCCCCATCGGGGAGAAGGTGGCCCGAAGGGCCGGATGAGGGGGAAGAACCGCTCGTTGATCCCCGAACCAGCCCTTCCCCCTCACCCGGATTTGCTGCGCAAATCCGACCTCTCCCCGCTGGGGAGAGGTGGGCAGCGGACTCGCCGATGTTGACGCGCAATTCACCGATGCGCCCGCCGAAATCGGGACCAGCAGAATCTGAAAGAATAAGCTTCGCGCCGGAATCTTCCGCCATATAGGCGAGCCGCTGTTCCGGAAACGTCGGATCGAGCGGCAGGTAGGAGGCGCCGAGACGCCAGACGCCGAGCGCCGCAGCGATCATGTCGGGCGAGCGCGCCATCATCAGTCCGACAATGTCGCCGGACGCAACGCCCATGGCGGCGAGCCGGCCGCCGATAGCATCGGAGCGCGCGAGAAGCGCGGCATAGGTCGTAGTTTTGTCGCCGCAGATAATCGCCGACTTGTCCGGATGCCGCAGCGCCGCGCGCGCGATCAAGTCGTGCGCCGGCGTCCGGTCGTAATCCGTATTCGTTACATTGAGATCGAAGGCGATGCGCTTGCGGTCCTGCGCGTCGACGAGCGGCAGATCGCGCAGCGGATCGCCCGGATTTTCCACCGCCGCCTCGAAAAAGACCGCGAAAGAGGAGATGAGACTCCGCGCAAGCGCGCGCGAATAGAGCGTCGTCGCATAGTGGAGTACGACACGGGCGATCTCCTCGCGCTCCATGACGGCGAGCATCAGATCGGTGGGCGAGGAACGCGGATTGACGTGGATCTGCTCGATCGACGCCTCGCCGAGCATGAGCGGACGCCGGCTGACCTGCTGATGGCTGAACATCGCCTGCGACAACGGCGTACGGGAAGGATCGCGGCGCGGAACCAGACGGTCGACCAGGAGCTCGACCGGCGCTTCCTGATGAGCGTACGCCTCGACGCAAGTCTCGCGCGTCCCCGCGATGGCGCGCCCAAGACCGTCGGCGAGATCGATCGGCTGACGCAGAAAGATCGTGTTGACGAAGCACCCGACGACGTCTCCGACATCGGCGTGCTGGCGTGCCTGCACCGGCGCGCCGATGACGATGTCCTCCTCGCCGGAGATGCGGGCGAGAAAGGCCCGCCAAGCGGCGAGGAAGGTCATGAACGTGGTGGCGCGATGCTGCGCTGCAAGCGCCTTCACCCGCGCCAGCGCCTCGGCGGGAAGGATGAAATCGACCCAATCGCCTTCCTGGCTGAACAACATCGGCCGAGCGAGGTCGGACGGAAGGTTCGGCGGCGCCGGCTGCGGCGAAAGCTTCCCCGCCCAGAAATCGAAATCCTGCGACCAGCGTCCGTTCTCGGTCTCCTTCCTGTGCCAGAGCGCATAATCCGTATATTGAATATTCAGGTTCGATAGGCGCGGCCCGCGCCCCGTGATGAGAGCGGAGTAAATCTCACAGAGATCGCGCAAGAAAATGTCGAAACACCAGCCGTCCCAAATGAGATGGTGCGGCATGAAGAAGAGCGCATGTTCGGCCGCGCCGAGCCGGTAGAGCCGGGCGACATACGGCGCTTCGCGCTCCAGATCGAAATGGCGAACCCGCAAGGCCTCCGTGCTTTCGGCGAGCGCATTGGCGCGCGCCTCTGCGGCCAGCAAGGACAGGTCTTCGACCTCCAGCGCGGCGGGCGCATCCGAAAAGATCTGCACCGGCGCGCCGTCGATGATGCGGATGCGAGTGCGCATCGCCTCATGTCGCGCCACGAAGCCGGCGAACGCCGCGCAGAACCGTTCGACGTCGAACGCCCCTTGAAAGCGCCAGGCCGCCGGCAGATTGTAGATCAGCGCCTCGGGCTCCATCTGCGCATGCGCCCACATGCGCTCCTGCACGACGCCGAGGGGCAGCGGTTTTGAACGGTCGGCGAGCGGTATCGCCGCATATTCGCGAAGCAGGGCGAGGAGTTGGGGTTTGAGATCGCGGATTCTCTCGGCGATGGCCGGCGTCATCACTCCGTCCGGCGCGGAGATTTTCAGCCGCTCGCCGTCGGCCGCGGCGGTCGCTCCCTTCGCCGCCAGCTCGGCGAGGAGAATTCGGGCCTCGCCGCGCATTAGAACTCGTAGACCTGCGCCCCGCGCCGCTCGTCGATGCGGCGTGCGAGATCGCGGACATGGGCGGCGTCGAACACGGAGGCGAGATCAAGCTCCGGCGCGAGGTCGCGGCGGAGAAGCGCAAGCGCGCGGATGGCGAGGATCGAATGGCCGCCGAGATCGAAGAAATTCGCCTCGGCGCTGACGCGCTCCGCATTCAGCACTTCGCTGAAGGTTTTCGCGACCAGCCTTTCGGTCTCCGTTTGCGGTTCGACGTAATGGCCGTTGGCCTTTGGCGCTTCTGCGTCCGGCAGGCGATTGCGATCGATCTTGCCGTTGGGCGTGAGCGGGAATTTGTTGAGCGCGACGATGTGTTGCGGGATCATGTAATGCGGAAGGCGTGCGTGCAGGCTTTCGCGCAACGCATTGGCGTCGATTTCGGCGTCAGTCTCGACATAAGCGACGATGCGCGCCTCGGAAGCCGAGCCGAAGACTTTTGCGGCGGCGGCTTTCACTCCAGACGCCCCGGCGAGCGCCGCCTCAATTTCTCCGAGTTCGACGCGAAAACCGCGCACCTTCACCTGGGTATCCGCGCGGCCGCGAAATTCGAGATCGCCGGACTTCAAGATGCGGCCGAGATCGCCGGTGCGATACATGCGCCCGCCGAAGCCATCGAGGAAGGGATCGGGGAGAAAACGCTCCGCCGTCAGATCGTCGCGCTTCCAGTAGCCGCGCGCGACGCCCGCCCCGCCGATGAAGATTTCGCCGACGACTCCCGGCGGCTGTGGATTGCCGCCGCGGTCGAGAACGTAAAGCCCGGTATTGGCGATCGGCTTGCCGATCAGTACGGATTCTGCCCTCGTCGGCACCTTTGCGCAGGCCGACCAGATCGTGGTTTCCGTCGGGCCATACATGTTCCACACCGACTCGCAACGCGCGGTAAGCGCCTTGGCGAGATCGACGGGAAGCGCCTCGCCGCCGACCAATGCCTTGAACCCCGGTTTGCCCGCCCAGCCCGCTTCGATGAGCACGCGCCAACCGGTCGGCGTCGCCTGCATCGCCGTGACGCCGTCGTCCAGCAGGGCTTTGAGCCTTTCGCCGTCCAGCGCGTCGTCCTCTTCGGCGATGACGACCGACGCGCCGACGATCAGCGGCAGAAAGAGTTCGAGCCCGGCGATGTCGAAGGAGATCGTCGTCACGGCAAGGAATTTGTCGATCGCCGTGAGCCCCGGCTCCTCGGCCATGCTCAGCAAGAAATTGACGACGCTCGTGTGCTCGACCGCGACGCCCTTGGGCATGCCGGTCGAGCCGGAGGTGTAGAGGAGATAGGCGAGGTCTTGGGGCTGGGGATTGGGGATTGGGGATTGGGGATTGGGGGTTCTTGCGAGTTTGGAAACATGAGGATCATCGTTCGTCGCGAATCCCGACGCCCCAGTCCCCAATCCCCAATCCCCAATCCCGATCGAAGCCCACTCCGCCGCCGCCTCAAACCGCGGCCCGCCGTCCGTGCACAGAATGACCCGCGCGCCGGAATCGGCGGCCATATAGGCGAGCCGCTCCTGCGGGAACGCGGGATCTAGCGGAAGGTAGGCCGCGCCGGCCCGCCAAATCCCGATCATCGCCGCCAGCATGTCCGCCGAACGCGGCAGATGCAGGCCGACGATGTCGCTTTGAGCCGCTCCCCTCGCCTGCAGCATCACGGCGATCGCCTCGGCGCGCGTCATAAGCTCTGCGTAGGTCCATTGGGCGCCGCGGAAGACCACGGCGACAGCTTGAGGCGTTCTCGCCGCCTGGTCGGCGATGAGCGCTTCGACGCGCCTTTCGAACGCGGAATGAGGAATGGCCGTCGCCACGGCGTCAGCTCGCTCGCAATGCGACGACCACCGACTCGCGCGGCGCCGTCAGCGACAACTGTCCGATGGTCGCATCGGGATGCGCGGCGATGTCGGAGAGCAGCGCAGTCAGGTGCGCGATCCAGCGATCGATCGTGTCGGCGTCAAAGATCGACGACGCGTAATCCCAGTCTATGGCGAGGCCGTCTCCGGATTCGGTGAGGTTTATGAACAGCTCGTGATGCACGGCCGCCCTGCGGTTCTCGCCCGCCGAGACCTTGCATCCTTCGAGGTCGATATGCCCGAAATAGCCGCTGTAATTGAACACCGCCTGGATGAGCGAAGCGCGGCTTGAATCGCGCGGAACGTTGAGCGTGCGCGCAAGATCGCTCAATGAGACGGCTTGGCGCTCCATAGCTTCGACGAGCGCGGATTGGGTTGCTTTGGCGAGATCGGCGAAGGACCGGTCGAAGGCGGGCCTCATGCGCATGGGCAGCATGTTGACGCAAAAGCCGACGCATTCGACGCCGAGATCAGCCTGGCCGGCGGCCGGGACGCCGATCACAAGATCGTCCTGGCCGGTCAGGCGCGACAGGAGCGCCGCATAAGCGGAGAGCAGCATGGCATAAGCGCCGACGCCGAGCCTCTTCGCCGCCTCCTTGAGCGCGCCTGTCAGTTCCGCGCCGACGCGCCCCCGCGCCGTCGATCCGTCAAACGCCCGGCGCGCCGGGTACGGACGATCGGTCGGCAGATCGAGGGCCGGCGGCGCGCCGTCTGCGTAAACCGACCGCCAGAATGCGCCGGACTCTTGCAGAGCCTCCGACGACGACGCCTTCGCAGCATAGGCGGTGAACTGTTCGACGCCTTCGAGCGCGCCGCCGGAGTAACGCGCCGCAATGTCCTTGAGGAGGAGCTCCGCCGAATAGCCGTCGAAGGCGATGTGATGCGCGTAAATGAGGAAGACGTGCTTGTCCGCCGAGTATCTGACCAGATGCGGGCGAACGAGCGGACCGTTGGCAAGGTCGAAGGGCGTCGAGGCCTCGCCGGCAAGAAGTGTCTCCATCGCGGCGGCCTGGCGCGCCGGCGGCTGGCCCGAAAGATCGACGCGGTTAACAACGACGCCGCTTGCCCCTTCGACGGATTGCATCGACCCGTCCGTCGCGAAGCGCAGTCGAAACGACTCATGCGCGTCCATCGACGCTTCCACCGAGCGCACGAAACGGTCGGCGTCGAGCGGACCTTCGATGGTGATGGCGTCGGATTCGTTCAGCGCGCAATTCGCCATGGCTCCAAGCTGCGCCGTGACCCAGACTTCCTTCTGTCCGGCGGTGAGCGGCAGCTTGCGCTTCCATGAGACCGGCGCGACGCCTTCGCGGACAGGGAGCACGCCGTCCGCCTGCATTTCGAGGATCGAATCCGTCGCCGCGGCGATGACGAAGTCGATGTCTTCATCCGTATGCGCCGCCGTGACATAGCTCGGGAACCCCTCGAGCACATGCACGCCGCGATCGCGCAGGTGGTAGAAAAAGAGCGTCGCAAGGTCGCTCTCTTCGGAGACTCGGAAGAACATCTGAGACGCGAAATGCGCGACGAAGATCTTGACGCCGCGCTCGGCGAAAAAGGCGTTCAGCGTCTCGGCGAGCCGGGTCGCCTTCTTGTTGACGCCTTCCTGCAGCGCCGGGCCGACGGATTTGAGGTAGCTCAATGACGCGTGAGCCGCGGCTATCGCGAAGGGGTGGCGCACGAAAGTTCCGGCGAAAAAGGTGACGCCGGCCGTCGGCATGGAGTCGTCGCCATAGCGCCACTGGCCGCCGTCGAACGTGTCCATGAACTCAGAGCGGCCGGCGACGACGCCGATTGGCATGCCGCCGCCGATGATTTTTCCGTAGGTCGCGAGGTCGGCCTCGACGCCGTAATACTCCTGCGCCCCGCCCGGCGAGATCCGGAACCCGGTGATCACTTCGTCGAAGACGAGGACAATGCCCTTCTCTTTCGTCAGCTTGCGGAGCTTGTGCAGGAACTCCTTCGGGCGGAATTCCGGGCGCCGGCTCTGCACCGGCTCGACGAGGACGGCGGCGATGTCGTCGGCTTCGGCCGCAATCGCTTCGAGCGCCGAGTCCTCGCCGTAATCGAGGACGATGACGTTGCCGACCGAGGCGAAGGGGATGCCGGGCGCCATCGGGACTGTGCGCCTTCCTGCGGCGTTTTTAACGACCCGCACGAGCACCTCGTCAAAATTGCCATGGTAGTCGCCGGAGAAGACCACGATCTTGTCGCGGCCCGTCACCGTGCGCGCAAGACGGATCGCCGCCTGCACCGCCTCGGAGCCCGTGTTGACCCAAGAGACGCGGTCCATGCCGGTCAGTTCACAGAACAGCTTCGCCGCTGCGCCGGCTTTCGGAGTCTGCGGTCCTACCTCGAAGCCCGCGTCGAGCTGCGCCTTCAGCGCCTCGACGACGAAGGGCGCACGATGGCCGAAGAAATTCGGCCCGAAGCCGTTGAGCATGTCGACATATTTGTTGCCGTCGACGTCCCAGAGATAGGTTCCGTGCGAGCGCTCGACGACAATCGGATAGACCATCTCTTTCCAAAGGCGGTTGAAGCCCGCGGCGGTGCGCGGATCGGCGAAATGCGGACGGTCCGCCTCCGTGCGGCGCTTAGAGCCGGCGGTTTTCGTGTTGTAGCGCGCGATGAGCCGGTCGATATGGGCCTTCTGCGAGGCGGTGAGCTGCTCCTTGGGCTCGGCGATCTGGGGGCCGAAGCCTTTGGGCAATTCGAATTTCGGTTTGTCGGCGTGTGATGGCGCTGAAAGCGTTGTGGGCGCGGCCGAAGCGACTGCTGCGGGCTGCGCTGTGATCGGTTGCGGAGCCGGCGCAGCGAGCATCGGCGCAGCCGCTTCGATCGCATGCACCGAGGAGCCGCCCAGAAGTTCAAGCTGCTCGCGCATCAATGCGAGCTGCGCCTGAAAGACAGCTTCAAGCCCCTGCACATTGACCGGCATTGCGGCGCGCGGGGCGATCTCGGCGCGCGGCGCTGCGACAACCGACGCAGCTGTCACGACCGGCGCCGGCGCGGATTCCGCGACGGGCTGCGCGGGCGCAGCCGGCGCCGGCGCAGGCTTGGCGGCCTCGGCCGGCAGCGCCTTGTCGAGCATCGCGGCAAGTGCCGTGATCGACGAGGCTTCCTGCATCAGCTGCCTGAACGTCATCCTGACGCCGAATTCCTTCTGCACGGTCGCGGCGAATTGCGTCAGCAGCAACGAGTCGAAACCCAAAGCGAGAAACGGGCTCGCCGGATTGAGATCTGCCGGCGGAATTCCCGAGAGGTCCGCGGCCACCTGCGCAACCCGAGAGGTGAGCGTTTCAATTCGCGACACGCCAATCCCCCCTCAGAACCTTCCTGTCATCCCGTGCGCGCTGCAGCACGAAGTGCTGCTGCGCAGACACGGGACCTTGCGAGCCTCACGAGGTCCCGGCGCCGTCGCTTCGCGACACCGCGCTACGGCCGGGATGACAACCCGGTCCAACCCAGAATATCGAATAATGTTTGCCATCGGTTAGCGCCCGCGCAACACGTTTAGTTGCGCCTGAATGACCTGAAGTTGCCGCTGGACGAGATCCTCGACAGGATTGAGAGCCCCCCTCCGGCTCGCTGCGCTCGCCTCCTCCCCCGCTTCGCGGGGGAGGAAAACGACCGGCGACGGCGCGACGGCGCCGGCCGCTTTCGGCTCCACCCAATGCCGCTTGCGTTCGAACGGATAAGTCGGCAGCGGGACCTTCCGCCGTGCGCCGCCATGAAGCTTTACCCAGTCCGGCGAATAGCCGAGCGTCCACAGCCTGCCGACCGCCGACAAGAGGCTCTCGTCGTCCGGGCCGGGGTTCTGGACCGGCCCGAGGCAAGACAAAGCCGGGCGCGCGTTTGCGCCCGTCAAAGTCTGGCGCGCCATGGTCGCCAGCGCCTGTCCGGGTCCGACTTCGAGATAAATCCGGTTCGGCGCGGAAGCCGCCGCAATGGCATCGGCGAACAGAACCGGCGAGGCGAGCTGGCGCCCCCAATAGGCGGGATCGGCGAACACATCTGCGGGTCCGGCGGCGCCAGTCGCGGTCGAAATGATTGGGATTTGTGCGGCGGCTCGGGCCGTCGCAGCGACGCGCGCGACGAGGGGATCGATAGTCGGGGTCATCATCTCCGAATGGAAGGCGTGCGAGGTGGCGAGAGCCGTGGCGCTGATGCTCTCCCGCTCGAGGAGGGCGCGCAACGCTTCGATTTCGGCAACCGGCCCGCTGACCACGGTGACGCCGGGGCTGTTGACGGCTGCGACGCAGAGCCCATTCGTCAGGCGCTGCTCGACAGCGCCGCGGGGGCTACGCGCCGCAAGCATGCGCCCCGGCGGCATCGCCTGCATGAGGCGCCCTCGCGCGGCGACGAGGCGAGCGGCGTCGCCGATCGAAAAGACTCCGGCGATGGCGGCGGCGGCGAATTCGCCGACGCTGTGGCCGATGAGCGCGGCAGGTTGCACCTCCCAGCTTGTGAGAAGCTGCGCCAGCGCGACTTCGACCGCGAAGATCGCCGGCTGCGCGATGCTTGTCTGCGCCAGTTCAGCAGCGACATCGTCGCGGCCCTTTGCAGACCCCTCCGACCACAGAAGGTAATCGCGTATGTCGCGCCCGAATTCGGTCGATCCGAGAAGCGCATCGGCGACTTCATCGATCGCCGCACTATAGACGGCTTCGGTATCGTAGAGCCGCCGACCCATGCCGGGATATTGGGCGCCCTGCCCCGGGAACATGAAGACAAGTTCCGGACCGGAGGCAACTTTGTTGGTTTCCGCGGGCGTCCTTAGCGAAACGACGGCGGACGCCCCATCAGCCGCGACGACGGCTCGGCGATGCTCGAACTGCTTGCGGCCGGTCTGCAGGGTCCAGGCGACGTCGGCGAGCGGGGCGCGGGAATCTTTCTCGAGATGACCGGCGAGCCGCTCGGCGGCTCTCGCCAGCGCGGCTTCGGTGCGCGCCGACAAAACCAGAATTTGAGTTTTGCGCGTCGTCGGCGCGGGCGCAAATTCGGGCGCTTCTTCAACAACGACATGGGCGTTGGTGCCGCCGACGCCGAACGACGAAACGCCGGCGCGGCGCGGCGAAGCGCCCTTGGGCCAGACTTTAAGTTCCGTGTTCACGAAGAACGGCGAAGCGCAGAAGTCGATTTTCGGATTGGGCTTCTCGAAATTGATCTGTGGCGGCAGCATCTTTTCGTGCAGAGCGAGCGATGTCTTGATAAGCCCGATCGCCCCCGACGCCACGTCGAGATGGCCGAGATTGGCCTTCAGGGAGCCGATGGCGCAGAACTGGCGATCATCCGTGTCCTCACGAAAGGCGCGCGTCAATCCCGCGATCTCAATCGGGTCGCCCAAGGGCGTCGCTGTCCCGTGCGCTTCGATATAGCCGATGCTGCGGGCGTCGACGCCGCCCATCTTGAGCGCAAGCGAAATAACCTCCGCCTGGCCATCGGCGCTCGGCGCGGTGTAGCTGACCTTTTCGCCGCCGTCATTGTTGCTGGCGTAGCCGCGAATGACCGCATAGATCGAATCGTTATCGCGGACCGCGTCTTCGAGCCGCTTCAGCACGACGACGGCGGCGCCGTTTGAGAAAACCGTTCCCGCTGCGTCGGCGTCGAACGTCCAGCATGTCCCGTCGCGCGAGAGCATGCCGCCTTCCTTGTAGAAGTAGCCTTTCTTCTGCGGCAAGACGATCGTGACCCCGCCGGCGAGCGCCATGTCGCAAGCGTAAGACTCAAGCGACTGGCAGGCCTGCACGATGGCGACAAGCGAAGTCGAGCACGCCGTCTGAACCGTCATCGCGGGGCCGCGGAGGCCCAGTTTGAAGGCGACGCGGGTCGCGAGATAATCCTTGTCGTTGCCTAGTTCGGTCTGCAGCGAGCCGACCTGGATCGACTCGACGAGCCGGGCGCGGAAGGCTTCATCCGAGCACAGATTCCACAGGACATAAGTATCCATGTAGCAGCCGCCCCAGACGCCGATGGCGCCCGGATAACGTTCGGCGTCGCACCCCGCGTGCTCCAAAGCCTCCCAGCACATTTCGAGAAAGACGCGATGCTGCGGATCCATCACGTCGGCTTCGCGCGGCAGATAGGCGAAGAAGCGCGCGTCAAAGAGGTCGATGTCGTCGAGCTGACCCTTGGCGCAGACATATTCGCCGTATTCGTCGAGGCCCTCGATCGGGATTTCGAGCTCCTCGCGCGGAAATCGTGTGACCGATTCCTTGCCGGCCTTGATGTTCTTCCAAAAGGTTTCGACGTCGCGCGCGCCCGGGAACCGTCCGGTCATGCCGATGATGGCGACGCCCGGGCCCAAGTCATTCGCTGCGCTCATGACGCAGCCCCCACTTGCCGCGCGCGGCTGGCGCGCGCTGTGCGCGCTGCGCGCATCAAGGCGGCGCGATCCTCGGCGATCGTCACGCGATCGTGGGCCGCATCGCCAAGATGGCGGGCAAGCAGCGCGACCGTCCCGAAGCGGAACAGGCTGGCGAGATCAATCTCGGCTCCGAGCCGGTCGGCGATCAAACCGTGGATGCGCACAAGATGCAGAGATTTGCCGCCGAGATCGCGAAACAGATCATGCGCCCCGATCGGCCTCACGCAGAGGATTTCCTCCCAGATCGCGGCGATGTCGGCCTCGCGTCCAGGCGCCGGCGCAACGAATTCCTGCGCAAGTTCAGGCCTCGCGCGGACGTTCGCGGCCATGGCGGCGAGTACATCCCGTCCGGTGGTCAGTTCGTTCGCGATCCGCTCGTAAATTGCGCCGAGACTCCCCTCTCCCGCTTGCGGGAGAGGGGTCGGGGGTGAGGGCGTTTCCACCGGCAGGGTGCTCGCGGAGAGCCCCTCACCCCTGTCCCCTCTCCCGCGCGCGGGAGAGGGGGACCCTCCGATCGCAAGCGCGGCCCGGGCCCGGCTGGGCAAGTCAATATCCGCATGCACATGCGCGGCGTTTTCCGGATCGAACGCGACGGTCGCGGCCTCAAGGGCGGGGATCGTCAGCGTGCCTTCTTCTATGCCGCGGCCGGCCAGTAGGGCGAAAAATTTCAGCGCCGGCGCGTTGCGCGGACCGTTGATGCAATCAAATGAGACCGACTTGAGGCCCCGCGTCAGCGCGAGGTCGCCGAGATGGGCGACCATGCGGTGTTCGACGCCGCGGCCGAGCGCGCGGCAGCTCAGCATGAAGAGGTCCGTAGCGAGACGATCGCCGGAGACCGCGGCGCGCATGCAGCCGACGATTCCGTAATCGCCGAAGCGGTCCTTGACCGACACGGCGTAGAGTCGCGACCCCGCCGCGTCGGTCCGTAGCGCGCGTTCGTCGAGGCGTTGCAGGCTGGCGTTGAACTGGCTCGTTCGCTCCGCCATTTGCGCAAGGCGCTTGAAATCTCCCTCGCGCGCTTCGGCGATGTCGATCTCAAGATCGAGACCGGCGAAAAACTCCTTCAGCGACGGCGCAACCTCGCGCGCGCTCTTGCGCGCGGCCTCCTCGCGGTAGGCCGCCGTGCGCTTCCGGTCCGCGTCGGTGAGCGCCGTCTGATCGAGAAGCCACAGGTGATCGACGAAGCGCGCGAGCGCCGCCTCGCCTGGGGTCATGACGGTGAGCGCGCCGGGCGCCGCCGCGCGCATTTCTGCGCATTCGACCGGATTGTCGTCGAGGAACACAATGCTTGCTTCGGCGACTCCGAACTCATCGGCGACGATCTTCAGATTGGCGGGCTTGGGCCGCCAGTTCGCCTGAAGCGCGAGCAGGTGCTCGCGGCGCAGCGCAAAATCACCCCTTTGCTGAAACAGGCTCGCAACGTCGGCCTCATCGTTCTTGCTGAAAAGGCCGATGATGCGGCCGTCGCGCGACGAGCGCACGAGGGCCTCCTGCAAGCTCCGCCTCCCTCCGCCGCAGCCCACCCCCTTGACCCCGTCTTCGCCGAGCACTCCGGTCCACAGGGTCTGATCGCCGTCGACGGCGATGAACTTGACGGGCGGGCGGAGCGCCGCCGCGCGCCAGCGCGCGATCATCGTTCCAAGAACCGCCATCGCCTCGGCAGTGTACGGAATATGAGCTGTCTTCTCGGAGCGCAGATCGAATGGCTCAGCGACGTCGTAGGTGGCAAACGCCTCGGCCGCATCGATGACGGCGATGCCGGAACGCCCCTTTACGTCTTCTCGCAGCGCACCGTTCATCGCGAGGGCGGCATCCCCGTTCCGATCGGGGCATAAAACGACGCAGCAGGCCGCGCCGTCGTCTGCAGCCGCAAGCGCCTGCGCCAGCTCCCGGGCGGCGGCCGCCGGGCCCCGCGAGCCAGCAAGATCGCTCCAGCGAATTGCAACAACCCGCGCCGAAGCTCGCCTCAGGGGGCTGGCTTGATCGAGCAATTGCGGGATGACTTGCGCGTAAGGCGCAAGCTCCGCCCGCAACGGGAGCCTCAAGGTCTGCGCCCAGAACGCAAGCGCCTCGAGCGCCGGATCGATGGCGAAACTGGCCGCAATGGCGAGCGGCGCCGGGGTTGCGGCGTCGTGCAACTCAGTCGTCCCCCAAGATACTGACAAATGCTTACTCGCAGGCGGCGGCCGACGCCAGACTGTGCAATGAACCGGCCTCAAAAAGTCTTAAGCGACGTGTCGTCGCGCAAGTTTCAGGCCGCAAGGACGCGGCAGACGATGTGCGCGATCGCGTGGTCGGCGGCGAGGGCCCCGCACACATCCTCGGCTGGCCGAAAGGTCATCAATCGCCAATCGCCGGGACGATAGCCCGATGGGCCATCGACGATTTCCGCCGGCAGCCTTGGATCGAGCTGGACCGTCATAGCGGCAAGCCGATCGTTAAGACCTTCTCCGGTCGCCTTGACCAGGGCCTCCTTTAAGGTCCAGCCGCGGTAGAAGGCAGACAGCCGAAGATCTTCCGGCAGACGTTCGAGTTCCAGGCGCTCTGCCGCTGAAAACTGCGCCAGGACGACTCCGTCGAAGTCGCCGGGTTTCAGAGCTTCGATGTCCACGCCGACGCGCCCGGAGGCGGCGACTGCGAGCACGGCGACCCCTCCTGATCGCGAAAAATTGAACGGCGGAGCTTCGCGAAACGCGGGCTTCCCGCCGGGGGGCGCTTCCTCGAATTCGAGAGCCGCCGGTTCCACTCCGATATACGCGGCGAGGATGCGTCGCATGGCGCTTCGTCCCGCAATGAACCGGTCTCGGTCCAGTTCGAAATAAAACCGGTCGGCGCGGGCGCATTCGGCCGCCGACAATAGGTTGCGGTCTCCTTCATCGAGATCGATCCGCCAAAGATCGACCGTGCCTGGGTCGGGCACCGCCTGCCGCGAAGGGAGGCGGGTTTCGCGCCACTCGGGCGAAAGCGCCGCAGGCGGGCTAGCGGACAAGGTTGACGATGTCCTCATCGCTGATCGGGGTGAGGCTCCAGCCGAACCTCGCGTTCAATTCACGCACGAGATGCTGAAGAAAGAGACCGCTTGCAATCGTGCCGGCGTGTCCGTCGGCGAGGTGGAGATTGGAAGGAGCGTCGCCGACCGCATTCGACAGGCTCATTCCGGCGATTTCGACGGTTTTCGCAACCCCGCCGGATCGCCGGCTTCCGAACCGCCTCGCAAGCCATGCCGCATCGTCGACGAAGGCGATGCGCGGATCGCCGGCCGCGATCTCAACCAGTCCTGTGTCAAAACGGTCGAGAACGGCGGCGACGGTTTGCACCGTTTCGTCTGGAACTCCGGCCGCCGCCATCGGCGTCTCATAGTCGTGGGCGATGCCGATGAGCGCAATATGGACGTCCGAGACGCGCCGGATCGCCGCCGCTGCGTGTGCGATTTCAGCAAGGCATCCATCGATAATCGGAGCAGCATCAAGCGGCGCAGAAGCCCAGCGATTGAGGTTATCGGCCTGTCCGAAGTCATTCACGCCAATGCGAATGACTACGAGCCCGTCGCGCCAGCGTTCCGGCTCCGCTTTGATCCGTCTAATGAAGTTGCGCGCCTCTTCGGGCCATTCTGTCATGAGGCCAGCGCAGCGCGTCCCCGACCAGGAGTAATTGTAAAGATAATCCTCTTTGCGCGGGACGCGGGTCGGAACGCTGAACAGCGCCTTGGCGGCGGCGATCATGCGACCGCCGCCGGAAGCGGCGAACGGACCGGGATCGATTTCATGCGGCCGGAGGCGCGCCCAAATTTCGATCCAGTTGAACGTGGAGGCGGCGAACGACCCGCCGCGTCCCAAATCGGCAAGACGATCATGATAGCTGTGGCTGTCGGAATCGCCGAGGACGGCGACCGCGATTCTTCCCGAAGAGTTCGGCCGCGGCGCGCTCGCCGCCGGAACTGCAAGGAGAGCGGCCGCAAATCCCAAAAGGGCGGGGCGCATGGGCCATCCGTTTCGGAGTCGCCGGGAGATCAGCGCAACTCCTTCCGTAACACGAGTTTTAACCCCGACCAGGTCTCGTCGACGGCGCAGACCTTGATGTCGACCAGACCGAACGGCAGCGCGATGTCGCGAATGACGTCTTCGGTGATGTCGGTCTCTTGCTTCGACGCCCTCTTCGGCCAAGAGATCCAGATCGCCCCCGTCGGGGCGACCGCCCGCTTCAGTTCCGGGAGCCGATCTGCGAGAACGCGGCGCTCCGTCACGAAGAAGTGGGCGAGATCGATCGGCGGATTCGGCGTTCTCGCGAAGGTGACTCCGTCAGGCAACGGATCGACCATTCGCCGGTAATTCGCCGGAGCGCCGGCGACGTAGGCGCGCATCTGCGGCGCGAAGCCAAGCTTCTTCGCGAGCGGCGTTCCGGAATAGCCGGTCGGCATCAAGTCTCGGGCAGATGCTCGAGGAAGAATCGGATCTGATTTTCTCCCATGACTTTTCGGATCGCCTCCTCTTCGAGGCCGGCCTGCATCAGCGCTTCGGTCAAGGCGGCGATCTCAGACGCGTCGAACGGCGTTTTCACTGCCCCATCGAAATCCGATCCCAGCGCGACATGATCGACGCCGACCAGCCCGATCGCATAGGCGATTGCGGCGGCGATCGCCGCCGGCGTCGTCTCGCAGACTGCGGCGTCCCAGAAACCGACGCCGATCAGGCCGCCCTTCTCGGCGATCGCGACCATCAGCTCGTCTGGAATGTTGCGCGGGCCGGGGCAATGTCCGCGGAGACCGGTGTGGGAGACGATAAGCGGTCTTTGGGCGACCCCGAGCGTATCGCGCACGCTCGCTTCGGAGGAGTGCGCGACATCGATGATCATGCCTTTCGCTTCCGCGGCCCCGATCGCTTGGCGGCCGAATTCGGTGAGGCCGCCGCGGCTCATCCCATGGAGAGAGCCGCCGAGTTCGTTGTCGAAGAAATGCTGCAGACCCAATACGCGATAGCCGCTCGCGTAAAGGCGGTCGAGATTGGCCAGGTCGCCTTCGAGCGGATGCGCTCCTTCGGTCGCAAGAATGGTCGCGAGCGTCTGGCCGGCGAGCGCCGATTCAAGGTCGCTCCTTGTTCTGACGATCGCCAGACGGCCGCCCGACTGCGTGGCGGCGCGTTCAAGCTTTTCCGCCTGATAGAGCGCGCGTTCGGCCAGCGACGACCAGGTGCGGGCAGGCCAGCGCTGGGCGACGAAGAGCGCAGTCAACGCATCGCTGTCGGCCTTGTTGCGCTCGTAATTGACGAAATTAGGCGTCTTGGTGACGGCGGAAAAGACTTGGAGACGGTACCCGCCTTCCGTGAGCCTCGGCACGTCGGTGTGTCCGCGCCGATAGCGTTTGAGCGGGTCACGCGCAGTAATCAGGAGATCGGAATGCAGGTCTGCGACACGGAGCGAACCATGCAGGGCCGCGGCCGCATCGCTGATGGCATACGGCTCGTGGACGGCCACCTTGTTCATGCGCCCGTCGATCCAGGCGGGCGTCACCAGAAAGAAACCGGCGACGTTCAGCGCGAGCAATGCGCCGCTCGAGATCGCCGCCCATTTCACCCATTTTTTCATCGCCATCCCCTCGCGCCGACAGTGCGGCTTCCCGCCGGCCCCGTCAATCAGCGTGCGGAGCGGAGCAAGGGTCCGGCCGCCGAGAGGTCGGCCGCATGATCGATATCGCCGAGCACCGGAAGGAAGTCGATGCGGAAATCTCGAGGCAGCGAGGCGATCGAGTCCGCCAAGGCGTGCGCCGTCGACCAGCGCACGTCCAAAAGCGCTCCTGGAGCGGCGCGCCGGCGAGCGAGACCCACCAGCCAGTAACCGCCGTCGGCCGCAGGTCCGAACACGGCGTCCGCTGCGCCGAGCGCATGGAATGCGTGCCGCAGATGGTGGGCGCGTAGAGCCGGCGCGTCGGCTCCAATGATGACAACCGGTCCGCGATCGGCCGCCCGCATCGCACCGCGCATGCGCTCGCCGAGCGAACCTTGCGCTTGCGGGAGGCGCCGGAAACGCTGCGGCCATAGGCTGCGCCAGCCATAGAGATCTGAAGGCGGATCAATCGCGATCATGAGCGGCGCGCCGCTTTTCGCGGCATGAACCAAGGTCGTCGCTGTCAGATGACGGAAAATCGCAGCGGCGCGTCCCAATCCGATCTCCTGTCCGAGTCGCGACTTCGCGCGGCCGGCGACCGGCGACTTGACGAAGACGATCAGAGTTCCGCGCGCGCGCATAGTCCGCTTGCGAGTTTGCGTCCACCAGTCCGCTCATAGAATCTCGCGATTCGCGCCGGCGCAACTCCCGCACGATACATTGTGAGCGAGACGAAGTTCCTGAGAACTCGCCGCGCGTAGCCGTCTGCATAGCGGTCGGCGGAAGTAATGGCGTGCGATCGAAAGATGCGGAGCGCTCGGCGGCCCTTGGCGGCGCGCAGGCGATCGACAAGGTCTACGTCCTCAAACAACAGCATGTCGCGGAAGCCGCCGATCTCATCATAGGTCTTTCTCGAGATGAGCAATCCCTGGTCGCCATAGGGAAGAGCGAACAGCCGCGACCGCACCATCGCGCCAGATTCGACGACCCGCGCCCGCCAATCCTCGGCGTCGAACCGGAGCGCGAAAGCTCCGGCTTGCGACGTATCGGCGAGCGCCGGCCGGACTTCATCCGCCCATGACTCCTCAAGCGCGGTGTCGGCGTGAAGGAAAAGGAGCCAAGGCGACGACGATGCGGCCGCTCCGCGGCGCAGCTGTCCGCCGCGACCTTTTTCGCCGATCACAATGCGCGCGCCCGACGATTCTGCAATCGCCGCCGTCGCGTCGGCGGAGCCGCCGTCCGAAACGACGATTTCGGCGATGAGGCCGGCGGACGGCTCCAACGAATCAAGCGTACGCGGCAGCGTGCGCGCGGAATTTAGCGTCGCAATGACGGCGGAGATCAGGCCCGGCTGTTTCAAATCAGGCAATGGCGATGTCCGTTTCCGCGAAATCCGTGCCCGTACAAAGCAGCGGAATTCCCTCGGCTCGCGCCAGCGCATAGGCGAAGCA